>Ga0102832_1000975_pt1 | contig 27832 bp, 18 predicted proteins | sample EBPBio282013_DNA_FD_88942 | JGI IMG/M metagenome (GOLD analysis project Ga0102832, IMG submission 88942) | Wastewater treatment Type I Accumulibacter community from EBPR Bioreactor in Madison, WI, USA - Reactor 2_5/28/2013_ DNA (Illumina Assembly) | ecosystem: Engineered > Bioreactor > EBPR >... | reverse complement strand
ACGTTTTCTATCGAAGATATGAAGGAGATGTGTTCATGCAAAGACTGGGATTAAATTTTCGTAAAATTTTAACTTGATAAGCAAAATTTTGATTAAAAGGCTTGGAATTTGAGTAGAAAAATTATTTAAAGTCAATAAATTTTAGACATTTTACTCCAATCATGCTAAATTTTGATTGTCGAGGACGAGCTAGCACTCAAATCACAAAGAAAACCCTTCAAAAAATATTGCTTTTAGAAACAAGTCAAGTATTTGGAAGTTTAAATTTAAGTTAAAATATAAGAGGCTTTTTCTCACAACCAAGAAAGAGGCAAAATTTCTCCAACTTTAAAAGTATCTGAATCAGTCATAAAAAAAAGTTTCTAAAAATATGAGCACAATGAAGATTCTATTGTCCTCAATAGAAAGAGGATAAAATAATTTTTGGAATTTTCAGATATTTATTCCTGTATGAAATATGTCCAAATACAAGACAATTATTCGGAGTATCTTCAAAAAAAAGCTTTTCATCATTAATTGACTTAAAAAGAACTTTATGAAAATGAGTTAAGAAAACTAATCAATCTCATTATGAAGGATTAAAAAGAGTCCGAAAAATACTTTAAAAATCCCATTGAAAATAAAGATAAGGCATTTATTCTTACTCAAGCTAAAAAGTCCTACATCGATAAAAAAAGAAAAGTTCCCTTCGTAGAGATTCTTAAATAAATCATTTAAAAGAAAGTGTAAAGCATCCACAAATGAATTATTGATTTTTTCTTTAAATAATTGTGGTTAAAAAATTTAAATCGGTTGTTTTTTTATCAAAAAATTTCAGCGATTTTAAATCATAAATCTAAAGATCTTAGATTAATAATAAAGATTTCGATTTATATAAAGTAAGAATTTATTTAAAATTAATAAGTTTGCAGTTAAGAATCGATTATTAAAAATAAGTTATCATAAAATTATCGATGTCACGTCGAAGTGCATTATCTCCATTAAAAACTGTTGAAAGAATCATCCAAAAAGGTTCTTTGGATCCAAGAGATGAGATGATTCAAAAATTAAAGGATTAGTTGATAAAGGTTCGTGGAAGAGAAAGAGAGTTAGCCATATGCGAAAATGCTTTGAGAGAAATCCTTTAAAAATCAAAGCTTCTCATGGCAGAAAAAGTACTTTTGATTATTAATCTAGGTCAAATCATAAGAAGAGGGTAAGTACACATTGGAGCAAACGATTCGATCAATGAACCAACTTAAAAAATAAGTTGAACTTTTAAAAACATAACTTAAAAATTATCATGCTGAACTGACTGAAGTAGAGGAGTAATAAAATAGTCTTAAGCGTACCCTTAACAGTAAAAACGTCGAAATATAAAAATTACGTAAATAAAGTCTTTACTTGATGGAATAAAACTAAAAATTCTTAAACGAGCAACAAAAATTAAACTCTCAATATGAAGAGGCTGGATTCGAGCTTAAAAGAATTCAAGAAAGAATAAGAGATTATGAAAATCGTAACTCAGAGATCAATAGAAAAGTCACTTAAGTGAAAAGTTACATTAACGAGTTATCGAACTAAAATCAAATTCTTAAAGATAAATTAAAATCTTATGAAAAAGAAAATACAGGAATTACTGATGATTTGTAAGTGAAGGTGGGTAAAATTGACCATTTGTAACAAATTTATAGCCAGAAACATGAAGAGATCAGGAACCTTGTATAAAACTTTGTTGAACTTCAACATCAAAATGAAAAGAGTCTCAAATAAACAAAGCATAAAATGAACTTACTAAAAATGTAGAATGACAAATATGCTGAAATAAACATTGCTTTAAGTATTTATTTATATAAAAAAAGGTAAAATCGACAAGCGTACATCAGAATAAGACAAGCAGATTGCATTCGTGAAAGACGAGATCAATGAATTGGACAGAGTCAATCGTGAGTTTATCCAAAACAATGACCAATTAAAAAGAGATTTGGTAAACTGTCAGGAGCATTTGCAAAACCTTATGAAAAACAATTCATTGTTGAATTTGTAGTTGGAAAATATGTTGAAGCAGGATGAAACTGCAATCGGAGTTTTAAGAAGAAAAAAAATTATGCCAACTTTAGAAAATTACCAATCAATTCGTAGTAGCAGACAAACGTACAGATCAAATAGTGGAAATTATTGATAATTGAAAAGAGAATTTGATTTTGATATTTAATGAAAATCTTTATTTTATTATTAATTTAAGCTAAAATAAAGTAATTTTTATGACAAAGATTTTAAAGATTTAAATTTTTTACAATAATTTAGAATAATTTTTTTAAAAAGTATTTTAAGAAAAAAAAGTATTTACCAATTTTACGATGTATTAATACAGTTTTTTTTTCGATAAGAAATATTAATTAAATAAAAGGCTTAAAAAAATGACTGAGGATGGAACCATTCAGGAGATGATTGATAAAGGCGTAAATAAAGATATAAGAATATTTCCCGAACGTTTTTAAAAATGTTCATTTTGTGGTGAGGTCTTTAACTAATAAAACCGACTTTTATTAGATTGTGGTCATTTTATGTGCGAACAATGCCTTAAGTAAATGAATAGATGTACTTATCCGAATTGTCCAAACACCAGTCCTTAAATTAAACCATACAATTCGAATAAAAAAAAACCCGTTTCGCAAAATTCAATATTCAAATTTGACATGCAATGCAACGGAAACCGGAAAATGACTCGAAAAGAAGCGAAAGGAACAACTACGTTTGGATAGCTTGTTTCGGGAAATTCATTTATTGAGGACTATATAAAGCATTATGGATCCGATAAAATCAATGTAGTTTTGGGCTCAAAATAAGTAAAATGGCTGAACATTAAAGATAAAAAAATTTATGACTTACGGGCTAAATGTAATATCATCTCAGCATCAAACGCTTATAACCCATTCATAGTTAAATAAAGATACAATGGTGGAAACAAAATATGATTTGATAATTCATTTTTTATATAAATTGAAAAGTATGAATCAAACAGTAAAAATTTAGAATAATAAGGTTGGGATACCTATAAAAAATATCACTTGGTTAAATAATCTTGTCAATCTTTTTTAATGTTGATTTATTTTTTATTTAGTTGATCAATAAAAAGTAATAATGATCAATAACTTTATTAGACTTCTAATCTCAATATCTATTTATAAGAAGTATGTTGATTATTTTTTTTTAAAATTTTATTTTAACAGTTTAGTAATTTGACTAGTGGACAATGCAAATTAGGATAAATTTATATTGGATAAGAGTTGAACATTAGTAGAATATCGGAATAGTTCTTTACATTTGATGGGTATTATGACCAAAAAAAATCAATTATTTTTCGGAGTTTAATTTAATGTTTATCTTCAAACTTATGGGTTTTATTTTTGCTTTTGATATTTAACTCTATTTTTAGTTTTAGGTCCTTAATTTAAAATATTTTTATGTAAACTTTTTCTTTATAATAATTTGCTGTCATCAGAGACTTCATAATATATTTGGCATAAGTGTAGTCTTTTAAACAAAGATACTATTATTTTGAATATTATTCCCTTTATAATATAACTATATATCTTGGCTTTTAGATGAGTTAAATTTTTTTTTCAATTTAAATTTACTTTTGGCAATTGATTGTAGTGTATCTTTTCAAAAATAGTTCCATTTTAAGTTTTTAAAAGTTATATTGATTTTAGTAGCAACATTAAAAGGACTTTGAAATTTAAGGATTTAGATGACAAATATTCCACATAATAATTAGGAAAAAAAATATTTGATGTTCAATTTGATTACAGATTTAGTTTTCTTTAGGTTTAATTTGAGAGTAGTAAAAATAAATGAATTTTTGAACTTATTCATTTTTATTATTTCTCAAAAATTTTATTATTGAATCTAAACAATCTTACTTATTTCTATTCAATTGATAATTTTGAGATGATGAAGTTACTTTTAAATCGAGTAACTCTAAATATTTTTTAATTAAATTGCCAATTTAAGATAATGACTTAAATTTACAGATTTTTTACTTTAAAGAACCCACCTTTGATATTGTCAATAATATTAAAGCTAAAGTATTAGATTTCAAACCTTTCAAAAATTAGATTAAATTTATTTTATCGGTTTTTTAAAGCTATATAAAGGATAGCTGTTTGGTTTCTAAAGAATTTAATCTATTATCAGTACATGCTTTTTAAGAGGGTTTATCACTGATTTAATTTCTAGATTAATTCTTAAAATTCATAGTGTTCTTTAAATTAGCTTTTGAATCGTATTTCACTATTGACTATTAAGATTCAGATTCTTTTTAAAATTCATAAAGAGAAAGCATTTGTGTTTCATAGGTTTTGTATCTATTTCTTTGTTACTCTTAATATATTATTTAGTCACTGAAAATAAAAAATCTTGATTTTAAGTCATCAATATTTTTACGCCTGCTCATTTTATAGTGGCCAAATGCTCCATTTCCATTATAAATTATCTTAGCTTTAAGATGATATTCTAATTTTTACATTCTTACAGTTGACAAAGTATAAGTTTTTTAAGGATTATCGAAATCATGAAATAAAATGCAACTTGGTTGGAGAATAAATTAAATTTTCATAGTTTTTTCACATTTTTAACAAGTGGCTGTTTAGTTGTATAAAACATATTAAATCTTTTTATAACGATCTTTACAATTTAAGCAGACAAGCCAGTAATACAACTTAAAAAGTTGAAGGATTTCTTTATGTTTTTATCCGATATAATTTAGGATGAGCAAGATAAAATAAGAACAATCTTGCTGAGTTCTGAATGTATAACTTTCCTCCAGATTTTAAAGATTTTTTATAATTTGAGTTAATATTTGACATTTTTTTTCATGAGGTTTTTCTTATTGAATGCACAGAAATATTTATTTCAAATAATACTAAAAAGAGTCATGCCCATAATTTTATTTCATAAATATTTTTCTGAACATCAAACTGCTGTAAAGAAACTGGATGGCACTGTTAAGAAAACAGATGTTTCCTAAGTTTGGAAGGCCTTGATTTTTTTAATGATAATACTAATAGTTTTGATCATCCAAATAGTTTTTTTTATATATGTTAGAATAATTATTTTAATACATACCAACTGTATTAATTCTTCTTGACATATCTATTGTGTTAATTTTGTAGAAAAAAGTTGCTGGTAAAAAATATTTATAAAGATAGTTTTCATTAAAAAGCTTTAAATACTTTTTATTTACAGTTTTTCAGTTTTCATAAAATAAATGCTAATTATACCAGATTTTAGTAAATGCTTAAAATAGAAACTTTTTATTTTCAATTTATATAAAATGTTTCTTTAGACATAAAGCCTATTGTAAAAAATACTTTTAACTTCGATAAGCCTAGGATTATTTTTATTTATTACAAAAAAAATTAGCAACCGATATAAGATATTTAATTCAAAATCTTCAATGATAAAACCAAGTTAAGGTTTACCAAATATTGGTAATACATGTTTTTTAAATACTGTGTTACAAGGACTTTTTTCAGTTAGAAAGTTTAGAGAATAAATCTTAAGTTAGAGATAGAAATCATAGTCAATGTCAAGCTATCTAAAAGAAATATTTTTAGCAATAAAATAGTAAGTAAATGATGAAAAAAAAAAAACAATACTCAAAAGTTTTCAAAAAAATTTAGTAAAATAAGTTGAACATTATGCAGGATTTACTCAATAAGATGCATCATATTTTTTGTCCTAAATATTAGACCAACTTAGAAAGTAAAATTATAATTATCAAAATTACTTCAAATTCAGCTCTTTATCAAAATGCTAAAATAATTGCGAAGAATCTAATTATATAGTATAAAATTAAATGTATTTTCCAGTTTAATAATACATTTGTCCTAATCCAAAATGTATCAATAGTAAAATCTTAAAAATTTTAAAACAAATACCTGAAGCCATTTTAATTAATAACCTAAAATAAATAAAATAAGAGATTTAAATTTGTTGTATTCCGAATTGGAACAGCCTTAATTAATAACTTAAATAAAAAATATTATTTAGTCGAATTGATAATAAAAACTAATACTTTAAATTTTATTCCAAAATTAAGTATTCATTGAAATCAATTATCTTGTACAGAGGAAACAAATAATTCGGCCATTATGTTAACTTGAGAGCCTCTTAAAAATCATAAAATAAATTCAAATTGATCGATGATCTTCACGTTTCTTAATAAAAATCTTTAAAAAAATACGGCTTTTCTAACTTTCAGCCTCTTCTTTTCATTTACGAAAAAAATAATACTGATATTATAGATAGTTAACAATCTGAGGTAGATAAAGAATCGACAATAAATAGCAGATATGAACCTTAAAATAAAAAAAAAAGCCATTAAAAGAAAGAAAACAGCCGTCGCTATTTTTTGGATTGTTGTCAAGTAATTTGATAGAATTAAATATTTTATGACTTTTTGAATAAGTATCAATAAAGGATATTAAACGACATCATTAATAGATTGATTGATAATCAAAATATTTTTCATTTTTTTTACCATCCCCTGAATATTTTAAGAGCCTGTTTGAACCAAGTTCTGGTGTTATTTTTTTAATCTAGAATGTTCATTTAAGCTTAATAATAATCAATGATTACCAGCTTTAGAATTTAAATAAGATTCAGAGTTAGGACAACCAAAAAGAGTTCTTAAAGCTTCAATCCTTTACCTAATGCCTATCATTTGATCACTTTGAACGATTTTATGGCATACATTCCCATCAATTGGACTAATATTTGCATGAAAGAAAATCTTAAAATTATCCAATTTTATTTCGGGTTTGGAGAAAGGATAATTCTCTGGGAACTTGACATACACTTTGATTGCTATACCATAAAAAGGTGAAAACTCCTTTTGTTTAGAATGAAATATGTTACATCTGCATCCATCCAAACAACCCATTAGTGTTCATTAGTAACAACAACTCTCCAATAAAAGGGTGGATTTTATTGGATTTACTTTAACTAATTTTTTATTCTTTTGACTGCTTTAGAAACTTCCATTTTTATTAAAAAAGTATTTATAATAACAAATATTTGAATGTACTATTTAAAGGAATTTTTCAGATCAATACTTTATACTAAGTAGTCAATACTATTAATGAATAAGCTTTCTTCAGAATTTATCAAACTTTATTCCTTTGGTTTTATAAGTTCTACCAAAGTTTTATTCATCTTTAAATTAAGAATTTAATGAAAACTCATCTATTTTTACTTTAGACTTTTTCGAATCAATCAAATAAAAAAAATCATTAAAAGCATACATAGTATTATCGTGCTTCTCACAAAAAAAGAGATTTACTTATTTACTCAAATAAAATAGAACCATAAAAAATATAATAATCTTTAAGAAGCTAAATTCAAAATTCAGAATCATATTAAAAAGAATAATTTATATAAATTTTACGATCATACTTGATCATCATACAGGAGGATTTACCATCTTAATTAAAAAAATATATCACATTTTTACATAATAATTACTAATAACATTTTAAAAACTAATGAAGAAATCATTAAACAAGCTTATTGTCGCTGTGGAGTCACGAACTTCAGCTTCTAAACGTTCATCAAGAACCATAGGAAAGTATGTTAACAGAGTGCCTTGTAGCAAATAGTAGGTTTAGAAACCTACTGCTGCAGCTCAGTTTGTAGCGGAAGAAATGAGTGAATATCCGTTACCACCAAAAACTAAACCATCTTCAAGATAATTGTTATTGAGTGAAAAGATAAAATTGAAACTTAGATAAAATCAACGTGTTTTCAATGAATTGTTAGAAAAACTATAGTAAAGATTGACTTTCCTTGAAGTGGAAGAAATGCGCGAAGTATTACAGCGAATGAATACGAAAGAAATTGGATAAAATAAAATAGGATTGAAAAAGCTCAAAAATACAGTGCATTACTTTTTAGAGTCCAGTCAATAAAATACTGATATTGAAGACTATGTTTTTCAATCAGCAATGAAACTTATTTAAGAGATTAAGGAGGCTCAAAACAAAAGAGTCAACCAAATTGTCTGATTTTACTTACTTTTTTATATTTAACCTATCTATCATAAGCTACTTAAAAGTTTCTTAAAATTATTTAAGCTAAAGAGATATTTTAATAGTATTATCTTAAATGTTAAAAAATTGAGAGAGTAATAAAAATATCTAAACACAAAAAGGTCACCTGTAGAAAAATTAAGATCTTTATGACAAAATTTTTGTTAATGAAAGAAAAAGAGTGACTTTAAAAGAAAAAAATGTAAAAACTAAATTTTAGAGTCTAAAATGAACTATTTCTAAGGCATTTCATTTGAAAGGATTTTTTTGATTGGATAAAATTAGCCCAATCAAAATTTAGATTGTATCTTTCTGGATTGATGAAGTCTTAAATCTTTTGTGAACCATTTTTTAATAAAATTTATTTAAACTAAAACAAATGGCCGGACAAGGAAAAGGAGGAAAAGGTGTCGGAGGAAAAGGTAAAGTCGGAACCAAGAGAACCGCTAACAGAAGAACTTCTAGAGCTTCAATTGAAGGTATCACCAAGCCAGCTATCAGAAGACTCGCCAGAAGAGGTGGTGTCAAGAGAATCTCATCATTCATCTATGATGACTCAAGACAAGTCCTTAAGGGATTCTTAGAAGGAATCGTCAGAGATGCCGTCACCTACACTGAACACGCCAGAAGAAAAACCGTCACTGCTATGGATGTCGTCTATGCCCTCAAGAGACAAGGCAGAACTATTTACGGATTCGGTGGTTGAGTAATCAACAAAAAGCTAATTCATATTGATATGTGAAGATTTTTATGTCTTTGAATCCTCTTTTCTTTTAAATCTTTAAAAAGTTAAATGTCTTGGATATTTTTGTTCCTAAAACACTGTTAATCATGTTTTAACTTATGATAAAAAAGGAAATTTTTGTTCGAAAAGACTTTCCTTCAAAAAAGTTTAAATAGATGCAAAGGATTTTTTCAACTTTTAATTCCAGTTGACTTTAGATTTTCATGATTACCTTGAATATAAACATTTTCTTTCTGATAAAAATCTTATAAATGATCAATGAATTTTATTTGTAAAAGTAAATAAAAAGTTTATAATAACTTCAAATCCACGTAATAAATTTCAAACTTTTATATTAAATCCTATGAATAAAGAAATCGAAAACGGTGTTCAATCAGTCAAAAAGTTCGCTGCTGAGTCATACAGATTTTTGTAAGTTTGTGAAAAGCCAGATGTTGCAGGTAAATTGTATTTAAAGTTTAGAATTTAAAAAAATCGCTCAATCATGTGCTTTAGGATTCGCTATCATGGGTGGTATCGGATACGTTGTCAAATTGTTGTTCATCCCCATTAATAACATCATTCTTAGCTGATTGTTTTAAAGTTTCTATTTTTTACAAATTTCATTGAACACATAAAATTTTGACAGCTGATTTTTCCTTTTTAAAATTAGATTAATTTTCGTCGCTTTTAAGGTTAAGAAACTTTTTTCAAGTATTGTTTTTCTAGGTCTAAAAAGACAAGTAATTGAGATATTTTATTTAATCAATCAGTAATGAAAGAAAGAAATCAAATAATGTCTTGAAAAAAAAACTAAGAAAACTTTAAAGCTGTTTAATCAAATTATTAAAAAAGATCCGTTTTAATTTATATGCTCAAAAAATGCGTAATAAACTTTTGATTTCAGCACTCACAATGATCTGCCTACTTCTACTTTCTTACTAAAGAAAATCCATGCTGACTTTAATTGGTGACTTAAACTTGTTCTTTTCTTCTTTTATTGATTTCTTCATATGAAATTTATCATTACATTAAACGAGTGTATTGAAGGTCTCTTCGATATTTTCATTTCTAACAGCAGAGGTTTCAGAAAAGAAAACTCCTTCCTCTTTAGCTAGTCTTTGCCCTTCATTATTACTAATCACTTGTTGATCCCTGAGATCGCATTTATTTGCGACTAAAATGATGACAATATTTTTGTCAGCTTGCTATTTTATTACAGAAATCCAGCGTTTAATATTTTCGAAGGTTTTATACTTTGTGATGTCATAGACTACAAGAGCACCTAAAGCCTTTCGATAATGACTGTTAATATCATAAAAAAATACGCCATAGTAATCGCTCGATATTGTTATTGTCCAGCTTAATAAAACATAAAAAATACCAGTATCCCATATTTGACATTTGATTATTTTTCCATCGGATAATTTTTTAAGCTTGCTTGCAAACTAAACCCCAATTGTGGGTGCAATATTTTTTTGTCCTATCCCTTCATTACTTTTTACAATCCTACTGACAATATTCGTTTTGCCTACACTAGCATCACCTACTAAAATAACTTTATCATGACAAACAAAAATACTTTTGAAGATTTAGTCATAGTTTTCTGCCATTTTTTATAACTCCTTTTTGTTTGATTGTTTCTATCTTTTTTTTAAAGTGTAAATATATAAACAAAAACAAACGAAATAATTTAACTTTGAGTTATTTTTTTTCAAATTTTATAACTTTTAAGATTTTTGATATTTTAATAACCTGTGTATTTTTTATAAATAATTTTTTAGAATAGATTTTTTTATCTCTTTAAGTTTCCATTATAAAAAAAATTATTCTACTGTTTTTTTAATATTTGCAATTTATATTTTATCAACCGTAATATGAATTCAAAAGACGATTTTATTCTTTTTTTCAGTTCAATAGATTGAAGTGATTGAATTGAAGTAGAATTTTCCAGAATGCCATAAAATGCATTGGATAATAGTTTTTTACGTTTTTCCTTCAAATGAACGAATTAACATTTCATTAATTAAAGATTGTTGGAAAAGAAGGATTTTTCCATGATGTTGACTAAGGCAATTTTTAGAAAAAAGAAAATAGAGGCAAATTAGAAAAAATAAATCATCATTAATTAAGGGCGCAATCAGAAAATAAGTTTGATTGCAATTGAAAGCTTGTTTTGAAGCTCAGCTCTTTGGCCATCTGAGATGACCATCCTTTTCTTTTTTTCAGGACCAAAATTTGTTGGTCTGGTTTTATTCTTTTAAGGTGTTGAGAATCTAACTGCTGAGCAGTGATCTTTTTGTTGGTTTTCGATGAGTTGGAAGGGTTGAACAGTTGAGACGATAGCAGGCATTTTTTTGTTTTGTTTGTATATATTATAATTTTTGGTTCTCTCTTATATTAATAAAGACCAAATCTGATAATTACTTAGAATTTATGGTTTATGGAATTAGGAATTTTATGGAAACTGAAAACTTCCATTACTTTGTTTTAAGGTTCTTGGATGATTTAAAGTGATTTTTGGTGATATTGATGATAAAAGAGATGAACTAGAGGTTTTTAATTCAAGGAAATTTTTAACGTTAAATAACCGTTTTCGTTTTTGAAAAATTTGTTTTAAAAAATTTTGGCTCAAAATTTCTGTGCTTTTCAAAGGACATCAATTCCTTGGATAATATTGGTTGAATCAAGTAAAATAAATGTGCTTGAATTCATAATTCTACATAAATCTTAAAAAGATAGTTAGATCTTTAATGAAAATTCAGGAAACTGTCAGGAGAAGAAATGTGAAAACATAGGCATAAGGACTTCTTAGGCAAACCACAAAGAAAATTAAGGTTCGTTGAAATACAAAAAGGAAAATGTTTTATTGTTGTCCAAATATCCTACATCAACTTTTTGTATCAGGTCATCCTCTATTAGATTCCAATCTATCATTGTAAAAAAATATAGCAAAACACCTCCTAAAATCAGCAGGCTTAGAAACAATTAAAATGATGACTCAAATAACTTCCCTTAGAATCAACCAAAACAGTAAAACTATTAAACAACAAGCCAAGAATACTTTTCAAATACTTTAACAGCTCGTTAATAAAAAGATTACTTTATAACAATTTAGAAATCTTTTACAAAATATCATATTGATAAATGAAATCGTATTTAATAAACTGATTTAATAATATCCAAAATCTTTAAATCTTTAAAAAAGATAAAAAAGATAAAACATCAATTAAAAAAAAGTAAGTTATAATTTATATAAAAAATGTCAAAATTTCGCAAACCAGTTTAGCTATCAATTCCATAAGCTTATGATATTGGTTTTTGCCCTGTCAATCAAACATCATAATTCCCATTTACCATACTCAATCCTAATCTAAAACCGCTTACATATCAGTTCAAATACACAGAGTTTGTGATCAGCCCATCGAAGGGTGTCCTTATGCCGAATTCTGTCAGTAGTTTCAAAATATAATTCACGCCCAAACAAGCTACTGTTATCGTAGGAACTGTGATATTGGAAGTTTAAGGCGAGCAGCAAAGAGTAATTAGATTAAGTGCGGTTGGTAAGTATCCTTATTTATCTGTGAATAGTCAATAAGTAGATTTTGGAGATGTTTTGGTTACCAAACAGACATCAAGGGAAATTGTGTTGAAGAATAATTCGTAAGTTCCTGCGCAGTTTAATCTTTAAAATGTCTTGGAAAATTAAGATTTCAATGATAATTTTTATACGTTCAGTCCATAACATGGTACAGTGCCACCAAAAATGTCCTACGCAGTGAAAGTTTATTATCAACCAAAATTCGTCGACTGCCAGACAATATCAACAGCAAAAGTAAACTGTCAAAGCGGCAACCAACTTAACCTTTCACTTAAAGGCCATTCACGCAGATTTAATGTAGCATTCAGCACACAGAGTATAAACTTTGGCGAATTGAAATTAGATTCATCTTTAAGTAAAGTATTAACAATTTATAACAACTCTTAATTGGACACATAATTTGAATTTTTTGTCGATCCCAATAATATCTTCGCGTTTAATTAAACAAAAGGTGTTGTACAAAAGAATGCATATAAAAAGATCATTATAGAATTTAGGCCAAGAAATACAATAACTTATTATTAGCGTGTATATTGCTTGGTAAGGAATCACGTGTTGTTGTATGTTGACTTGTTAGGTACGTGTTATGATCTGTTGATCAAGCCAGTGCCATTGCTGCAAGTTCATGTAGATACGTTCAGAAAGAGAGTCATCTAAGGGCGTATATCGTAAATTTAGCTAAAATATATTGAGAACAATATCTTGCTCAAAATGAACAAAAAAGGCAGCTTTTAAAATGATGACGACTTGAATCCAAAATCCACATAAAATTTTTATCAATCCAACTCGTTGGTTAAGTAACATCCTTATGTGTTGCAAAAATAATTATTTTTATAAAATATGCGTAACCAACTTATTTCAGTGAGTCAAGATTTTATTTAGTTTGGATTTTGTGATGTTATGACTCTAAGTGGACAGAAGGAAATTTTTATTACGAATAAGCTTAAAACTAAACTTAATATTTTTTGGATTTCTCAAAAGAGGGAGAATCTCAATGGCTAGTATATGACTGTCTTCAGTGTCTATCCAGAGACTGCTGTACTCAAGCCCAACCAGCCGACAAAATTTACTGTTACATTTAGGCCATTGAAGTCGAATACATATTACTTTCAAAACTTACAATTTTATGCTATAAAGAACACATCGTCTAAAATCTCTAAAAAGACTTTATAAGATTTTGAATACAAAGAGCTAAAATCAAATAATCCACAGTCTACATTGTTGCGTAACGTAAAGCTTAACCAGACAATCCAAGCCAAAGTCAAAGAGAATGTTTAAAGCACAGAAGTTTTTCCACCAATCTCATGTGTAGTAAAATGTGTAGGTCATTCATTTACACCAAATTCACTTCCTTTCATACCAATCATGAAAGTTTTCCCATCCAATAAGATTGTTATGAAACCTGCTCTTCTAAACACTTCAGTATACGATAGCTTCGAAATTACCAATCAATCTGATACACCAATTTATTTCAGAATGGGAAGCGATGTGACTAAAGCATTCAGATTTTATCCAAAAATAGGGCTCATTGAGCCAAAAAGTTTCGCCATTGTCTCAGTCGAGTTCACACCTTCATAATACAAGACATATATGTCGGCAGTGAACATTCACTTGAACGACATGCCTGGAGCCAATACAAAAATGACTTTTGTCGGTATATGTACGTAGCCAAATTTAGAGATAGAAAATGATGGTAAGATTTATTTCGCACCTACATTCACAGGAGTTTTCACATCTAAAAAGATTAAGATAAAAAATTTATCAAAGACAAAAGTTAGGTATGTTGTTGATGTACCTGAAAAATATTATGATGAGGTACATTTTGAGCCAAATGAAAAATAAATTTAAGCTAATGAGACATTTAACGTTGTGTGTTATTTTACACCAAGGGAAAAGCGTTCATATAAAATCAAAGTGCCAATAACAGTATGGTAGTCATCACCTGAACTAAACTCCAAAATCGGTTATCATAGCCCAGGGTCTGGCTCATTACAATAAAACTAACTTTAGCAATAATTAAACACATTAAGTAAGCAATTTTGGATGGAGATAAATGGTTAAGGATCAGATGGTAACTTACAACTTTCATTGTAATAAATCAACTTCGATACAGTAAAAATAGGAGAGCAGAAAAAGATGAGTTTTAAAATAAAAAATACTGGAGACTGTGCATTTTTCATCGATCTTAATTTGAAAAACAATGCTAACTTTGATAAAAGTATTTAAAACAATTAATCCATGCAGCAATCTCTAACACCCGAACAGCACTTACCAAACATTTTCAACCTGTCATTTAGATAGGGCACTATACCTGCTAATTCATAAATAGAAGTGAACTTGACATTCAATCCAATCGAAGTGGCTACATATGATTTGAAATTAGTCGTAAGTGCGAAATAAAAGGCACCAGCAAAACTTGCTACAATGAAGCTTCGTAACACATAGCCATCGGCCAAATGTTCATTGAATATCAAAGCTATTGGAAACTATCCATTGCTTGAAATAATTGACATTAGAAATGACACTTTATCTGTAGCAGCGTTGTGGTAAAATTTCCAAATACAAAAGATTAATAATTAGCTTAGCTGTCGACTTGACAGTAGTGAAAAGAAATATCTTTAAGTGTAGAACTTAAATTTCACATAGTCTAAAAGTTTATAAGAGCAATTGAAACATTATTAATGGAATCTTGGGTATGTATCGACAAAGCTTAAAGCTAAACCTAGAAAGGTGATTATTACGGTTAAAAATTGTGGTGGTACTCCACTTGGGTATAGGTTTAAGTTCCCTTCTGATAATAAGGTTAAAGAGGAGTTATGGGCAGATCCTGGTGAGCCTACATTAGAAGAAGCCTATGAAAAGGCAATCATATAAAACAACATTTTCCAGATCAAGCCAAAGACATCAATGCTTCAACCAGGATAAGTTCGGGACATTTAATTAATATATAGTCCTATTTCGTTAACTAAGGGTGAGTCTCGAAATGAAGTTCACAAATTGAAAGTCGTATTCCAGATATAAAATGGCAAGAGCCTTGTGTTTAACCTCAAAGGAACTACTTTGGGACCAAATGAGGGTCTACTTACAGTAAAGAAAAATGAATATGTTTTGCCATAAGCGAAGATTGGTCTCCTCGAGCCTATAAAGTTCCCAATATAAATTACAAATGTCGGTTCAATAAAGACAAACTACAAGACTGAAATTATATATTAGGACAATTAGTATCCATAAGTATTGAAAATTTAGAACCCGTCTCACTTCCTCCTTCCTGGCTAGAATTTGTACTTATATTGCCTTTATCGTCCACTGGAGAAGAAAATGTACAAATTCAAATTACTCATTCACGTTTTTGACTTTAACAGAGAAATTCAGCTTATCGAACTAAATTTGACAGGAAACATGTTGAGAAATAATCTTAAGAAATAATAAAAAGTTATTCCTTTCCAACGTAGTATGGTTAGTGAGATTGGTTCAAAGGTGTTCTTTTCTATTGAAGAGATTGACTTTAACAAGATGTAAACTAATCAAACGAGGTATAAAATTATTTTACTGTACAATATGTCGCAAGAAAATAAGCTTAATTTTGATTTTCCTACACAGTCGCAATCTTCAAGACAGGGGCTTACATGTGGAGATAAGTTCCTTATTGAGCCATCATCTGGATAGTTAGAACCCAATAGTTTTACTTAACTTAAGTTAACTTTGACTTCATCAGGATGCTTATCATTTTATCAGGGAGAAATTCCATGTAATGTAGTTTGGGCTCAAGGTAGATGGTCATCAGATGATGGTTAACAAAAAGAAATGAAATTGGCCAATGAAAAATAGACTCTATTCCTGAGGATTAAGAAATAAACTGTCATTCAAGTAAAATTTTTGTTAAATAAAAGTAAAAGGCACTATCAAAGAAATCTTCACAAAAACCAATCTGGACAAAGAAACCAATTTTAGAAAATATCTTTGACAATATTATCGAGACAACCATCAACGACGCTGAACTTGAATAACTGATTAAATCAGTCGAAAATGAACAAATCGACTTGTTCGCTCAGCTTGACCTTAATTAACCAGCATCACTTGACATCTTAGCCTCTGGAAATAACGTACAAATTTTTATAATCAAAGCAGAATATCTCAGCCTATCAATAAGAATAATAGTAGCATTCATTACCTGAACAAAAGAGAGACTTTTCTAACCATTAATACTTGATGTTTAGCGATGAATTTAAATAAGTCACTGAAATAGTTATGGAGAATACATTTTTCAATATCGTTCAGTAAACGACACATCAATAAAATGACTTCCTTAGGGTGGGTAAGAAATTTATACAGGCTGAACAGGTTTGAAATGGAGATAAGCCTTCATAAAATTCATGAATATGATGGATAAATTAATAATTTTCATGATGATTGATTCTTTTTTTTATATTTTTCTTTTCAGAATAAGTAATAAAGCAATCAAAAAATTCATGTAAAAAAGACAAAAGATAAAGATAAATGAATGTATAGGTCTATAAATTTTTCTATCATCTTGCAAAAAGTAAGTGATTGTTCTGAAGTTGATGCGATGCGATAGACTTGACTTTCCTGCAGCTGTTATCCAGTCACTATTACAGGCAGAACCTTTTCCTTGCTCTGTTTCCAGTCTAGGGCGTACAGTTCTTTTCAAAGCCCTAGACACCTCAACTTACGTTAAGATGCCTATGGCTACCCGTAATTTGACATGGGCATCCGGTAAACGGAAAGCCTCAGCAAGTCCTCATACACAACATCAACTCCATACAACTTTGAAGTCTGTTTACAGGATATACCCCGACAATATTATAGATATGAATATGACTTTATAAATGTTTAATTTCTAAAAATTAAATTATGGGTTTTATTTTTAATACACTTTATAAATTTTTCTTTTATTTAAAGTATCTAAATTCAAACTACTGATCGATTTTTTATTTTAAAGTTTTTTCACCTTTGAAGAACGAAAAAGTAAAAAATACTTGTCAAATTCATTGGAATTTAAAGATACTTGATTTTTTAGTAAAAGACTTAAATTTAGAGGAATAAGTTGTTTAAAATTTCATTATTTTATTGAGTTAAAAAGATTTCTTTCTTTTTTTGTAACTTTTTTACTTTAAAAAGATTCCTTTATGTCATCAGAATGATTTGATTGGCTCTAAAGCTCATATTCTTCAAGCGTCTTTATTAACTTTATTAAAATTCTATGAAATTCCAAAAATTAAAAAATCCTAAATTTTATGAGTTTCTTTTTCAATTAATCATCATCTTTTTGATTCGATATCTTTTGATATCAATCATTTTGACTCTTAATAATTCAGAACTTTTCCAATTTGATAGAGTTTCTCAAATAAACAAATTTGTGGTTGATATAATCGTTATTTTATAATCATTTAAATTCTATCAACGGTATTATTTCGTTATTTAGTGAGTTCAATGGCTTAAAGGAAATGTTTTCTAAAGAAACAAAAAAATCATGATATTAAAGATTAATTTCATCACGATAAAAATCAATTTCATTTTTTCGATGAATGTAAAAAATCCCTTATCTCAAAATGTAAAATTAGGAATGAAAATAAGCCGCAAATTCATGAAATTTTAAATTAAAAAAGTTTGAATATAAACATTTCTATAAGTGAACTTAATACGCGGGTTTAAGGCATATAATTCAATGAAACTAATGACAGATAGGTTAATTTTAACAGGAAGAAAAATACTTTTTGTCAGTTTGAAATGAAATAAGAAAGGCGCTTTTCATTTTCGGATCATTTAAATGCCAATAATTTAGATAAGGAGAACATCATGGGTTTATCGAACCATGCCTTACATAATCAAAGGACATATGTAAACAAATCTCTTGAGTCAAAGGCTGAAAAGGTTGAAAAATTGTAATAAAAGTTATCACAAGCTCATATCAAGGCGACAAAAAACTACAATTAATTACAAAAGCATATCTTCACTTAGGACACTACACAAAGCACTCGCCGCTTGTAACTAATCAACAACTTGATCTCAATGTTATAAACAAACAAGAACATCCGTATCCGTTCATTATTTTAATAGCGTCAGTTAGTATCATAGCAACGTGCATAATAAAAGCGTCAATGTCAAAAAAAGTTAGAAAAGATCAATTAAATAGAGAACAAGGTAAAGACTGGAAAAATAAACAAGTAATTAGCATCGAGGTAGATGGATGATTTTTAGGCTTAATTGATTTGTTAATGACATTAATTATAGGCAAATCATTTTGATATTAATAAATGTAACTATTTATATTGTTTTAAAGCTTATTAAATATCCAAAAATACTTTTTACATTAATAAAAATAAAAATCATTCTTTGCTTAAAAAGATATATTTTACCATTCATTAATAAATATTCCCAATTCATTATTCACTCATCCTTTGCACCTTCAGCCTGACTCAAGAACCCCATAATCAATTGTTTGATTTCCATCAACTCTTTAGTCATGCGTTGATTTTCCAACACATAGATCTTTTTCTCTTAGTTCATTTTTTAGAAAATAACTTTCATTTTACCTTAAAGTTAGTTCATTTTGTTCAATTAAGATTGTTTCATATCAATATTTGCGTTAACTATTTTTATATAACAAAAACAATACTTTCTTTGAGAATTTCTGTCTTGCCTTATAGTAATTGTTTGTAATCTGTTAATATTTGTGTTGCTTATTCGCTTTTGCTTGCGTTTTATTCGATAGTCTTTAGAAGCTCTTCATTATTCAAGGCGTTTTAGACGAATTCCTCCTCATTGAATTATTTTTCCATTTCGAGGATTTTCTCATTGCTTGAATTGAAGATTCTTTCGAATTATGTCAACTTCTTTTGATACTCATTTTCTAATTTTACTTAATAAAAAACATACTTATTTCAGTCGCATATTGTCCCATTGTGCCAGCATTAGAACTGAATTATTGTCTCATTTATTAATTAACTTTCTTTATTTCTTAATTCTTTTTCACTGCTGTTGTTAATTGATCCATAATTTTTTTCATCTTTTCTTCCGTTTATATTTTTGCCTTTTGTGATTGGGCTGAAATTGATTTTATTTCGTTCATGTACTTTTCTTTTATTGAGGAAATTTATTGTTTGAATTATTGTAGTTTTGTACGTTATTGGGATTCGATTTGTTAAAGTTATTGCTGGAGTTGAGTGTTTTATTGTTAAAGCTGAGTAAGTTATTATTATTATTTGTTCGGTTGGGGTTATTGTGGCTTTGGTTTCTTTGCTTGTACTGAGATGGCTTTAGGCTGGAATGGTTGTTTTTCAACTGTAGGCCTGTCGACGACTACTAAAGGAGCCTCAACTTTACTTGCCTCCCTTAAATTATTTCCCACAATACTATTATTGCCAATTGGCATCCTTTGCTTCAATACCTCAAACCTTCTCAAATACTCTTTTCTCTTATTTTCCCTGTATTCTCTTTGTATCTTATATTCCTCAAGACTGAATGTTGATGACATTTTTTAAACTTTTTTTTAGTTTAATGTTTTTTGAATTTATTTCAAATTTACAATACAAACTAAATGATTTATTTTTTCTTTAGTTATTTTTTAAATGATTTGAATAAACAAAGTTTTATTTTAAACTTTTTTGATTTGGTTTAAACAATTTATGTTAGATTTTATAAGTAATAAAAAAAATATTTATTTGGAGTACCTGCTGTTTTTTTTTTTGATTTTAATGACCTGAAGATGTCAAAAATATTTGCTCTATCTTTCATGGCTGATGCTCTAATCACTAAGGCTCTTTATTTACTTCTACAATTCTTGTTACCACTTACCCCTCGATGTCTATACTGTCTATCTTATTCTTTGCTATCTTTCTTTTTCGCTGCCAAATACTTATTGGAAATTTTACAATATCATTTTAATCACATGACCTGATTTTGTGGCATATAGCAAATCTAATTATGAAGGCTTTTATGACCTTAATAAACAAGGGGCGAAACATATTGATAAGTTTCTAGTGTCCATTTTCGTGTATTTTTCATGAGGCAAAACTTTGTTAACCAAAAATTAGAATAAAAACATTAACGTAAAATAATTTTTTTCACCCAGACTGTTTATGACCTACTTTATCAAGTTTAACTTATCATTTACACCTTGATCATGCATCAAGCGATTGAATGAGTCATATGGAATTATGGGTGATTTAAGCTTGGCGAAGAATCTTTTTATTAAACTTGCTATAAGGTGTGAATTTTTTATTTTTTTTAAGTATTGAAAATTGTGTCGCATCAACTCTTCTAGCGTCTCATTCTATTCGTCAATTGATACGCTCTTTCTGAAAAGGCCCTATTCATTTATCTTTTATTAATCTTAGGCAAAGTATCCAAATAATTCTTCTAATATGATGGGTAGGTTGGCTTCATTGACTTACTAATTTTAATAAAAAAATTTACATATTCTTCTAGTTAAAGTGGTTGGCTATTCGATTTTGTTATGAAGTTACTTATTGTTTGCAGAAATGATTTGAATTATGATTTTTACTTTTGTGATCGTTATTGGCCTTTGAGATTTATACGATAATCTGAAAATGATTTTTTCTTTTTTACTATGTTTTTAACCTCATTTGGAAATTACTACTGCAAAATGGCTTCAGGCAAAAACTCTAGTAATTTACTTTTTTACGTTGATAAAATGTCACATAAATCTTCAGTGTCATTGACATACTTTGTCTTCGCCTTAAAGAATTTTTATATCTCGTCATTAGTCCACATTTGATAAACTTTTTGAGAAAAAGATGGCTTTACGAAAATAAACTCCTCTAAACCTAAAAAGAAGTTTATCGGTAGGGTTAAGAAAATGTTTTTAAATTCGTAATAAATTTGATTGTTGCTTACAAGATTATTAAAGAAAACAAATTTATACTTTTTATCAGGACTAAATTATTAAAAAAAGTACTTACTGTGGTTCGAAATTCTTTATTAAAAATAAAGTAAGCTTGGTTGTCATCTTTTTTGATACTGGCTGCATGTGAGCATAGTAGAAAAATATTTCATAATCTTTTTACAGTGCGAATACTTCCAGTATCTCATCTGATATTTAGAGATCCTCTTGATTTTCTAAAGCTAATTTCGCTAGCTTGTAATTTCTTTGACGATCGTTCATTTTGTTGCGAAAGTTTTCATTTTGTATAAATTTTTATTGAAGTTAACGATTTAACTTAAATTTGTCCTCCATAGGTTTGCAATAGATCCAATTATTAAATTAGGAACAGTTTTTATAATTTTTTATTAGTTTATTTATCAAGCTTTTTTATAAGGAATTTTAAAGCTTCAAAATATGTAAAAAAAAGAAAATGTAAAAAAGATTTAAATATATTTTATTCATTTTTATCGAAGATTATTTGAATGTGATTAAAAAGATAAAAAATGAAGTAGAAAGTTATGTGACAAATATATAGATCATCTTCTTCTTTGATAGGTCTTTTCAGGTTGTTGGTTGGCATTATCCAAGAAAGTTTGGTGGACAACGTATGGGTGGTCAACAACGGCTGATTTACCCCAGAAATCGGGTGAGTTGTATTCAACGGTTTGTTGGATGGCAGCGAAGGCAGCCTTGATGAAGTTTCCTCTGGTTCTGGTCTTTCCTTCAGTCTTGGTGTAGACGTCTTGAATACCGGCGAACTGGAAGAGTTTTTTAGTGACTGGTGGAGCAACCAAACCAGCACCTCTTGGGGCTGGGACAAGTCTGACCTTGACTGAACCGGCTTTACCAGTGACTTTGTTTGGAACGGTGTGGATGGCACCGATTTTGTTACCCCAATATCCTTTTCTGACTGGGATAAGGTTAAGTTTGGCCATAGTGATAGCACCTTTAATGGCTCCTTGGACTTCCTTGTGGCATTTCCATCCGAGACCAATGAATTGCTTTTCATCACCGACGATGGCGAAAGCTTTAAATCTGGTTCTTTGACCGGCTTGGGTTTGTTTTTGTACTGATTTGACTTCCATGACTTCTTCCTTCAAAGTTTTTCCGGCGAAGAAAGTATCAATGATTTCTTGTTCCTTGATTGGGATTGAGAATCTGAAGACGTCAATGATGTTATCGATAAGTTTAGCCTTAACGAGTCTTCCGAGCTTGGTGACTGGTTTCCATTCGGCTTCGTCTTTCTTTCTATCCTTTGGATCTCTTGGCTTTCTGTCTCCAGTTTTTTTGTCTCCGGCTCTACCGAATCCTCTCTTTTGTTATCCTTCTGGTTTTGGTTGTTGATCAGCCATTAAAATAATATTTTTTTTATATAAATTAAAAATGATTTTTTATTTAAATCCTTTATTTATACTTTTTATTTATTATTCATTATTTTTACCTTTTTTATTATGATGCTTTAAGTAATTTATCCTATGAATTTTATAATTTTTGAACATTCGAATGGACTAATTAATAAAATTGAACAATAAAAATAGTATACAAAGAAATGACCAAAATAAGATAAAAATCTCCTTTCAAAGTGGTATTTTGAAATATGTTTAACGCAAAAAGAAAGAACTTTCAGGATTTTCTAATTTAGATGGAAAATTAAAAATTTTTGAAGATAAAATTATCCCAACAGACTCGAACTTAATCAGTAAAGATACCGATACATATTTTTATCAATCCAGAAAAATAACAGAGCCAAAAATTTATTCAGATATTAATTTTGAATTTTTTGAGAGGAAGCCTCGAAACTCATTTATGAAAAAGAAAGTAAAAGGGCATAAATCAAGTTTGAGTGATTGGCGAAGCCTTTACGATTAAAGAGAAAATTTTGTGACAAATAAGTAAAGATCAAATATTTTTGAAGAAAAAATGAATGTAACAGACCGTTTGTTTTATCCAGCTAAAAAGATGACAACTCCAAACTTCCAAAATGAAGAAATAAAAAGGGCTTCATGTGCACAAATAATTTTGCCTTAAAAAATAGGCAGTTCAAAAAAAATAAAGAAAAATAAGCAATAACTCAAGAAATAAGAAAATTTCGTAAGCGACTAAAACTTTTGCCACTTATTTTATCGATCTAACACGCCATTTTTATTCACAGATAAATCATAGAACAGAAGAATAGCAAAATATGTAAAAGAAAATAAGCATCGAAGGCATTAAAGTTTATACGGTTTAGGACAATTTCATGAGGGATTTAATGGTTAATCTTTTGTTGGTAAAAAAGACAGAAGTTAATAAAGAAATAAATCGATGTTAGAAAGAGAGTTTGATAATAAGTGTATCACATCAAATAACTTTCGACCGAAAAGTAAAATATTAAGTGTAGGAAAAGGAAAGAGTAAACAATAGACTCTATAAGTCTTCAAGTAAAGAAAATAAGATTTGTAAAAGAAAGTTGTCAATCCCTAAAAATAGCTTTTAAAAAATGAGAATCCAAATTAAGATAAAAAACTTAAAAATTTATCTGAGATACTTTGTGTGAATCTAAAAATGTAGTAAGGCAAAGAGCTAAATTTAAGAAAGTTTAAGCCAAGACAGAATAAGATATAGAAAGCCATTTGCAATATTAAACCTTCGAATAGTTATTAAAATTTATGCAAGGCATAAACTTCAACTAAAAAATACTCGATAAGGCAAACATCGACAAACTGGACAACTTTGTACAGTAATTTTAAAGATTGACATTGACATTGACTTCGATTTTAGTTTGTTTGATTTTTAGATATCTTTTTTATGTTTTTTAGCATTATAAAAGGAAAATAAGATTAAAAATAAATCAATATTGAGGAAAAAGATCAACAATTATAATATTTCATAAAAAAAATATAATAATGGGTAAATTCAACAACGACGGTGGCGATAGAGGTGATAGAGGAGGAAGAGGTAGAGGAGGTCCAATGAGAGGCGGACCAGGAGGAAGAGGTGGTCGTGGAGGAGGAATGGGAGGTAGAGGAGGACCAAGAGGACCAAAAGTATTCGTCATCCCACACAGAATTAAAGGTGTCTATGTTGCCAAGGGTCCACAAGATACTTTGGTTACTAAGAATTTAGTTCCAGGCGAAAGTGTTTACAACGAAAAGAGAATCGGTGTTGAAGTCAACGGATAAAAAGTAGAATACAGAGTTTGGAATCCCTACAGATCTAAAATCGCCGCTTCAGTCATCGGTGGTATTTCTGAAACTGGTATCTACCCAGGTGCTAAAGTCTTGTATCTCGGAGCTGCTTCAGGAACTACTGTTTCCCACGTTTCCGATATCGTCGGTCCAGAAGGTCTCGTTTATGCAGTTGAATTCTCACACAGAGTTGGTCGTGATTTGATCAACATGGCTAAGAAGAGAACTAACATTATCCCAATCATTCATGACGCCAGAAAGCCTCAAGATTACAGATTTTTGGTTGGTATGGTCGACTGTGTATTCGCTGACGTCGCTCAACCAGATCAAGCTAGAATTATTGCTGAAAACTGTCATATGTATTTGAAGAACGGTGGAAAGTTCCTTATTTCACTTAAAGCTAACTGTATTGATTCTACTAACTCACCGGATGTTGTCTTTGCCAATGAGGTAAAATATTTTTCTAATTTTTTAGGTTAACAAAATGAAAGAATACAATCTTACACCAAAGGAACAACTTACTCTTGAACCATATGAAAGAGATCATGCTATGATTTTGGGAACTTACAGATGATTCATTTTGTTTGATGACTCATTAAATAGAAAGAGAAATTATCTGTCAAAAGATGTTTTATTAATTTCTTTTAATTGTACAAATCTTTCATTTTTCTTTTTTTACTGATTTAACTTAATGACTTAATTGTAACTTTTTATTTATCTAAAAATCTATAATCAAAGACACAAAAAATGCCTTTAAGCAAATAAGTAAGCTTAAATTACTAAACAAGATAAAAAAAAGAGAATTAGGAAATAAATATTGTGAACAAAATTAGATCAGTTTCTTTTTTGGAAGTTTTTGTTTCCTCCTTTATTGAAGTTTTTATTTCCACCTTGGAATGGTTTTCCACCATTTTGTGGTTTATTGTTATTCCAGTTTTTATTTCCACCTTGATGTTTGTTGTTATTGTTGTTGAAGTTTTTGTTTCCACCTTGGAAAGGTTTTCCACCTTGTTGATGTTGTGGTTTACCTCCTTGTTGTTGATTTTGTGGTTTGTTTTGATTTTGTTGTTGTTGTGGCTTTCCTCCTTGTTGTGGAGCCTTTGATCCGAAGAATCCTTGTGGTTGATTGGTCTTGACAGCTTTTTGTGGAGCAGCATCAATCTCATCATCAATATCTTCTTCATCATCATCCAAATCTTCATCATCAAGATCTTCGTCATCAAGATCTTCATCATCATCTTCAAGATCATCCTCATCCAAATCTTCATCATCAAGATCTTCATCATCAATATCTTCTTCATCTTCTTATTATTCAGCAGCTGGAGCTGGGACTGGTTTAGCTTGTTGTTTTGGTTGTTCTTTTGGTTTTGGTGTTTCTTGAGTTTTTGGCTTAGCAGCTTCTGGAGCTTTTTGTTGAACAACTGGTTTAACAGCTTCTTTAGTTTCTTTTGATTTAACTTCTTCTTCTTATTCGTCTTCTTCATCTTCCAAATCTTCCAAATCTTCCTCACCGAATGGTAAGTCAGCATCTTGATCTGGTTCATAGAATCCGGTAACGTGTAAAGTAGCATTACCCTTAACTAACAATGTCAATTCATCAACTAATGAAATGAACAAATTAATAGTAGCTTGTGGTCTTTATTTAGTCAATGAGGCAATCAAATATTCCTCATTATCTTTTTTAATCCACAATTGTCCACCTTCTTTTGATGATGGAGCCAAAACGACGTTTGTTAATGACAAAACTTCTCCTGCTTCTTCACTAACGTTCTCTGGGGTGAAAGCGAATGGCTTGCTTTGGGAAATAACTTGACCGAAAAACATTCTTATGTTGTTGATTTATTTATTATAAATCTTTTTCTATACTTCAACTATTTATAATTTGCCTCAAAAGTGTGGTTTATTGCTCACAAATTATATATCTAAGCGCCTTACTTTATAAAATTACATTCTAAATCAAAAAACACCATATTATGGACAAATTGCCAAAATTAGATTGGATCTAAAATAAAACTTTTTTTTTTACTTGTTGTGGACATTTTTATGAAGTATTTTTTTAATTTTATTTCATAAAGGTTAAAATGTCCTTTTTGTGAAATCTAAGTACTTTATCAAAATCAAGAAACAAAAGACTAATGAGAAGACATTGTGGCCGAGTGGTTAAGGCGATGGACTTGAAATCCATTGGGTTCTCCCGCGCAGGTTCGAATCCTGCCAATGTCGTTTTTTTTTTCATTTTTTTCTTATTCAAAGATTTATCCCATCACTAATATATTTACTTGACAGATCAACCATCTATCTAATTTATTAGAAACAAATCATTCAAAATTATCCAAATAAATTTTCAATATTTTTTATTTTTATGTTTCAATCAATGAAAAAAGTTAATAATATTCCATTTTATTTTGAACACTATTAAATTTACATAAATATAAAAAAGAATGAAATCCGTCACCAAAGTTGCCGATACAATAAACTGGTTTCCAGGGCACATGAAAAAAGCCCTACGAAAGATATAATAAAACTGCAAGAATGTTGACGTATTTCTTTAAATAAGAGACGCTCGTATACCATTTTCAAGTCGTAATAGTGAATTTGACATGATCATAAAACGAAACCAAAAGAAAAAACATATAATATTTAACAAATTCGATCTTTGTGATCAGAAAAAGACACAAAAAATTATTAACGACTATCAATAGTATGGGATTCAATGCTTTGCTGTATCAACAAAACAACATGATGATATGAGAAAAATTATTGGGGTCTTAAGGGCGAATTATGATCGAAAGTATTAAAAAGTGGGTTTATGGCTTGCAATTTGTGGTATGCCCAATGTAGGAAAGAGTACGATTATTAATCAGGTGAGAATGGTTTCAGATTTAGAGAATAAGCGTGGTGCGGCTAAGGCAACAGCATCAGTAGCCACTACTAAGGGTTTGGGCGGGTTCAAGATCCTTCAGAACCCATTAATGTTCTTAGTCGACTCACCAGGGGTAATGGTCCCAAGCAACATCCACCCTTAAATCGGGTTGAAACTCGCCTTGATCGGCTTGATAAAATAGAACATCGTCGACAAGATGGTCCTAACATAATATTTAATCTAATGGTTCTAGAAAGAAAAGAACAACAAATATTATACAAACTTGAGAATATAGAGACCTTCAAATGCAGCATAATATTTATAATAAGTTAGACAGAGGTATAAGTTGTATGATTATGATGCTGCTTTGGATAAGATATTGTTGTCTTTACGTTAGGGGGATTTGGGGCAGGTTACGCTTGATGATCCTGTTGTTGTTTAGTGATTATTATTATTTTTTATTGTTGTTTAAGATTTTGGTTTTTGTTTATTTATTTTTT
>Ga0102832_1000973_pt1 | contig 27845 bp, 27 predicted proteins | sample EBPBio282013_DNA_FD_88942 | JGI IMG/M metagenome (GOLD analysis project Ga0102832, IMG submission 88942) | Wastewater treatment Type I Accumulibacter community from EBPR Bioreactor in Madison, WI, USA - Reactor 2_5/28/2013_ DNA (Illumina Assembly) | ecosystem: Engineered > Bioreactor > EBPR >... | reverse complement strand
CTCTCGATGAGGCGATGGGCTTCGGCGACGGTCGCGGCGTCGATCTCGCCGAGCGTGCTGGTCAGCGTGCTGCGGAGCTTCCCGGCGTCGACGAGCTCGCCGACCTGTCGGAGGATCTCGCCCTGCTCGGCCAGGTCGAGGGTCTGCAAGCGAGAGCGCATGAACACGTCTTCGGGGTGCAGTGAGATGCACTTCGACTGGAACGGCTGCACGTCGAGCTCGGGGTGATCGGTGTACCCGAAGCGCCCCTGCGGGGCGAGCAGTTCGAGAATGTCGCCCTGTCTCTCCTCGGATCCCGCGGTGGAGAGCACGAAGCCGGGCGCCCCGAGGCCGAGCTCGGCCACCTGTGGGGTGAGCGGCCGGCGGTGGTCGAGGACGTGGTGGGCGCCAAGGTTCGCACACCACGCCTTCGTGACTGGGCGGCTGGCGGTGGCGATCACGGTGACGTTGGTGAGGGCGCGCAGCAGCTGAATGGCCATCGACCCGACTCCCCCGCCCCCGCCGATGATGACGACTGCGGATGCGGCTCCCGGGACGGGCCGCGTCACCTCGAGCCGGTCGAAGAGCATCTCCCACGCGGTGAGCCCTGTCAGCGGCAGCGCCGCCGCCTGCACATCGCTCAGCGAAGCCGGAGCGTGAGCGACAAGGTGAGCATCGACGAGCTGGTATTCGGCGTTGCTGCCCGGCCGATCGATCTCTCCCGCGTAGAAGACGCGGTCGCCAACTACGAAGTGGTTGAGCAGCGGTTCGTCCTCGACGGACGAGCCGAGCTCGACGATTGTGCCGACGGCGTCATAGCCGAGGACGCGGGGCTGCCCGGCGCGGGGGTGCTCGGTGGCGCGAATCGCACAGTCCACCGGGTTCACCGAGACGGCATGTACCTTGACGAGGAGATCATTCTCCCCGAGTTCCGGCTGAGGCAAGTCGACGTCGACGAGTACGCCATCGTCGTCGACCGCGCCAGCACGGCTGTATCCGACGGCTTTCATGTCCCTTCCTTTCTGTTCCAGATAGCTGAGTGGTGCACGCTCAACGGCGTGAGGCGCCTTGACGTGGTTTCTTGATAAGTGCTCCGGCGATCAGGAAGACACTGCCGGCGATCGGCTGGGCGAGGATCCAGAAGATGCCGCTGAAGTTGAACGGATAGACGGGGTTCCAGAGCACGGCGATCGCGACGAAGACTGGCACCCACCACCAGTGGCGGGCTTGCACCGCGAACCAGGCGACGATGAGCGCGAGGATAGCGATGATGAAGCGGAAGACGGTGAACCAGTCGGTGCCGATAAAGGCGACCGCGACGATAAGTATGGCGAGTGCGATGAATCCCGGGAGCAGCGCGTTGCGCTGGTAGGACGAGGGCTGCTGTTTCTGACTCATGAGTCCGTCGTTTCTGCTCGGGTGGTTACGGGACTACTGGTCGGCAGTTCGGCCTCGGCGCTCTCGACCGAATCGTCGGTATCTCGAGCGCGGGAGGCTGCGTGGAGGCGCCAAGCACCGAGGGCATAGAGCACGACGCCGGCCCCGATCGCGACGTCGGCGAGGTTGCCGATGAACAGGTGACCGTAGGCGAGGAAATCGGTGACCGCACCGCTGCCGAATCCTGGCGGGGCGAAGATGCGATCGGCGAGGTTGCCGAGGGCACCGCCAAGGATCAGCCCGATCGAGGCGGCGTAGATGCGGTACTTCGTGCGGAGGGCGGCCCGGATAAGGAGCACGGAGGCGACGATGCCGAGCAGCGTGATGAAGGGGGTGAGCTGGGCACCGATCGAGAACGCGGCCCCGGTGTTGAAGGCGAGCTGCAGCCCGAAGAGGTCGCCGAGCACGGGGATGCGGTTCTCCGTGTCGAGGAAGTGCAAGGCGAGTTGTTTGCTGATCACGTCGACAGCGATCGTGAGGGCGGCGATGGCGCAGCTGTAGACGAACAGCAGTCGGCGGGAGGGACGGCGGCTTCGGGGCTGCGCCGACGGGCCGGTGCGCTCATCGGCGGGCGGGTCGTGCGGGAGTTCGTAGGTCATGATGCTTTCGGCGGGAGTTCGGCTGCTGCGCCGCCCTTTGCGGAGGCAGGCGCGGGCGGGAGGGAGGTCGTGCGGCTCCGTCGCTCGAGCAGGCCCAGTGCGAGGAGCCCGCCGAGCGCGGCGATGGGGATGATGAGGGTGAGGGTCGGGCCGACGAGCACGGCCGGGGTGAGCCCGGTGCGCAGTGGTACGGCGGTGACGGCGGCCGCCGGAGAATCGGCGGGTGCGCCGTCGATGATGGTGCCGTCGGGGGCGATGATCTGGCTGGTGCCCACGGTCGATACGTTCACGACGGCACGTCCGGTCTCGATGGCGCGCATACGCGCGAACTCGAGCTGCTGCAGGTTCTCGTCAGTGCCCCGGAAGTCGGCGTTGTTGGTCTGGAAGGCGTAGAACTGCGCACCGCCTCGCACCCCGTCCCAGATCACCGAGTCGTAGATGACATCGAAGCAGATTGCGAGCCCGACTTGGATGCCGTCGACGGAGACGAGCGGCGGGTTCGTACCCGGCGTGTACTCGCGCTGGATGAGGCCGACCAGGTCGGGGACGATGCGTTCGTAGAACCACCGGTCGGGCACATATTCGCCAAAGGGCACCGGGTTCACCTTGTCATGCATCTGCTCGGCGCTGCCGGCCTCCCAGAGCATCGACGTGTTGTAGGTGTCCTCGCCTCGCGCGGTGGCCGCATTCATGAGGAGCGGGGCCTCGGCGTTTGCGACGAGCTCGTCGAGGATGCGGGCGGTGGCCGGGGTGTTCAGTGGATCGGAATCGACCCCACCCTCGGGCCACACGAGCAGATCCATCGGTTCACCGAGGAGTGCGTCGCTCGCTTGCCGCTGGGCGGCGAGCACATCGCCGGGGCTGCGCGGGTCGAAGTAGCCGGCGGGCCCGTCGCCCTGCACCCAGCCGACGCGGAGGCTGCCCGCCTCGGTCGCGGGGAACGCCGGCACGAGCAGCAGGGCGAGGATCACCGCTGCGGGCAGCAGCTCGGCGCGTCTTCGAGGTGCGGGCCGGGCGGCCCAGTCGACGACGCACGCGCAGAGCCAGACGATAAGGAGAGTGAGGCCGGTGACGCCGACCCAGGAAGCGGCTTCGGCGAAGGGGCCGCCGGCCTGGGACATGCCGATTCTGCCCCACGGGAACCCGCTGTAGGGCCAGGTTCCGAGGAGGAGCTCGCGTGCGGCCCACAGCGCCGCGATGAGCACCGGGAGCAGGAGTCGGCGGGTGGTGCGGCGTTCGAGGAGAGCGCCCCAGCGGTAGGCGAGGGCGATCGGGATCGCGCCGAGCGCGAAGAGCAGCGATTCGACCCCGGCGAGCGCGACCCACGGGATCGGGCCGAGGAACTGCACGACCCACATGAGGTGCGTGAAGTAGAACGCGGCGCCGTAGGCGAGACCCACGAGAAACGCTCCCCCGATGCTGCGGCCTATCAGCGTCCAGAGCCCGCCGGCGATGCTGAGGAAGGCGAGCGGCCACCAGCCGAGGCTCGGGAACGCGGCGTCGAGCAGCAGGCCCGAGAGGGCGGCGATCGGGATCGCCGCGCCCCACGGCAGGCGACGCACCGTGGTGGTGGTGCGCTGCTCGCGCGCACCGCGCCCGAGTGCCGTGCGGGGCACGTCGGGGTCGTCGCGCAGCGGGAGCGTGTCCGTGGTCGTCACAGCGGCCTCCTTCCTGGTGCTCGAATCGCGGGTGTGGTCGGGGGCGGCTCAGCTGACGCCGGAGTAGGCGTGCAGGCCCTGGAAGTAGAGGTTGACGATGGTGAAGTTGAAGATCACCGTGGCGAAGCCGATGAGCGACAGCCACGCCGACTTCGTGCCGCGCCAGCCGCGGGTGGCGCGGGCGTGGATGTACCCGGCGTAGATCACCCAGATCACGAACGTCCACACCTCCTTGACGTCGAAGCCCCAATAGCGGCCCCAGGATTCGTTCGCCCAGATCGCTCCGGCGATGAGCGTGAACGTCCAGAAGATGAAGCCGAGAATCGCGAAGCGGTAGGCGAGCGTCTCGAGCACCTCGGCCTTCGGGAGCGTGCGCAGGTAGCCGCGATCCGGGGCAACCTCTTCGCCCCCGGTGGCCTTGATCCGCTCGCGGCGTGCCTGCAGCAGCTGCATCGTCGATAGGCCCGCCGCGATCGCGAGCAGCGCGGTGGCGAGCGAGGCGACGAAGACGTGGATGATGAGCCAGATGCTCTTGAGCGGATCCATCAGCGGGGTCACTTCGGCGTAGAAGGAGATCGTCGATCCACCGAGGAAGAACACCACCATGCCGACGATGAAGACGCCGAGGAACCGGAGGTCGTACCAGCGCAAGGCGGCGAGGTAGACGGCGACGATCAGCAGGGTGCCGATGAGGGCGAACTCGTACATATTCGCCCACGGCACCCGTTCGGCCGCGATCCCGCGCGTGACCGTGGCGGCGAGATGGAGCGCGAAGCCGAGGGCGGTGAACGCGATACCGAGGCGCGCGAAGTAGCGCCGTGACCGTTCGGCACCGGGCACGCGGAGGCTCCCTTCCCCTCCCCCGTTCTGCGGGGAGGCTGCGGGGCCTCCGGCCGCGCCGACGAGCGCGGCCTCCCGCTGTTTGATGGGTGCGGCCGAGGCGCGCTGCGAGAGGTCGTAGGCGAAGGCGAGGAACGCGAGGACGTAGATCGTGATCGCTGACCAGACGGCGAGCACAGAGAACTCGTCGAGCGCGGCCTGCAGTTGCAGATCCATGGCTACTCCTTGCTCTCCGCGATCGCCGCGTCGAGGGCGTCGGTGATGTCGGTGACGGTCTGGGGTTGTAGCAGCTCACCGTTCAGGAAGAACGTCGGGGTGCCGCGCACGCCGAGCGACATGCCAGCGTTGTGGTCTTCTTCGACCCTCGCTTGGGTTGCGGGGTCGGCGACGGCCGCATCGAAGGCGTCCATGTCGAGTCCGAGCTCCTCGGCGTAGCTGCGGATCTTGTCGGCCTGCGAGTCTTGCTGCTCCGCCCATTCGGGCTGTGACTCGAAGAGCTTCTGGTACATCTCCTCGAACTTGCCCTGCTGCGACGCGGCCTCGACTGCGATGGCGGCGTTCATGGAGTTCGTGTGGTTGGTGATGAAGTAGCGGGCGACGTAGGTGATCTGCCCGTCGTACTGTTTGCGGATCTCCTCGATCACCGGGTAGACGGCGCCGCAGGCCTCGCATTCGAAGTCGAGGAACTCGACGAGCACGGGTGCGCCCTCGCCGGCGTCGTCGAGGACGTGCGAGTTCTCCTGCACGAGCGGCACTTCGCTCTGCGTGGGGGTTCCGCCGGCCGTTCCGCCGCTGTTCGACGCCTCGCCGGGCGCCTGGACTTCGGGCCGGTTGAGCACCGAGATGAGGATCAGGATGAGCGCGATGAGCAGCACGGCGGGAATGGCGATGAGTGCCGCCTTCTGCGAGGTGCTCAGCTTCTTGTTCGGTTTCTGCACGGTGTGCGGGGGCCGGTTCATGGGGTTCCCTTCTTGAAAAGCGGTGACGGTAGTTGCTCGGCGATGGCCGAGAGGTGGCTGGTGCGGAACTGTTCGACGGCGCGCTCGAGGCCGGGATCCTCACCGCGGGCGAGGCCGGCGTACTCGATCTTGACCTTGCGGCCGCCGACGACCGGCTGGGTGAGGGTGGCTTTCACCCAGAGGCGACGGCGCGGCACGAGGAGGCCGGTGATGAGGCCGACCGTGGCGAGGATGGAGAAGACAAGCACCCAGGTGGCGCCGGTGTCGCGTTGGATCTGCAGCGAGACGAAGCGCTTGATCGGCTCTTCGGCCCCCTCGGTGACGGTGAGATCCTCGAAGGTGATGGTGCCCATCCCGTTCGGGAGGTCGGCGGTGTCGCCGGGGGTGAGCTCGATCGAGTCGACACCGGTGTCGCCGCCGGTGATCTGGGTCATCGATTGGGTGTCGAGCTGGTACACCGAGCGCGGGGTGCCGTCGTCGATGCCGAGGTCTCCTGTGAACACGTTGAACGTCATCATCGGGTTGTAGAGGTCGGGGAACACCGAGTAGTAGGCGCCGGTGTCCAAGGTGCTCTGCGTCGGGTACAGGAAGCCGATGAGCCCGACCTGCTCAGGCAGACCGTCGGGGACTTTGATCACGCCGAGCGAGGTCATCGCGGAATCCTGCGGCAGGAAGGGCTGGGGTTCCTGGTAGACGACGTCGCCGGCGGCGTTGCGGATCGTGATCATCGGCGCGTAGCCGTTGCCGAGGAGGTAGATGCGGTCGCCGTTCACCTCGATCGGTGCGTTCACCCGCACGGTCTCGGCGCGGGTGTCGTCGTCGCCGGCCTCTCGGATGGAGAGGTGGGCGGCGAAGTTGCCTGCCTGCCCCGCACCGGGCCTCCCAGGGTCGACGTACTCGACGTCGAAGCTGTCGAGGCTCAGTGCGTAGGGGGTGAGTGAGCTCCGGTCGAAGTACCGTCCTGGCGAGAACGAGGAGTAGGCGCTCTCACTGTTCACGAAGGTGGTGCCTTGGACGATGACGCGATCGCCGGTGTAGTTGAGGCCGGTGCTCAGCAGCACGGTCACGAGGATCCCGACAAGTGCCGAGTGGAAGACGAGGTTGCCGGTTTCGCGCAGGTAGCCGCGTTCGGCGGATACCGACCAGGAAGTCGCGCCGTCGTAGCGGGCGGTGCGGTATCCGCGGCGTCGCAGCTCGCTCTCGGCGATCGCGATGGCCTGGGCGACGTCGGCTTCGGAGGTGCGGCCGTCGACGAGTTGCAGATCGTTGGAGGAATAGCCGACCATGCGCTGCAGCCGGGCAGGGGTCTTCGGTGCCGGCGCGCGGAGCGCTTTCGCATGATGCTTGATCCGCGGGATGATGCAGCCGATGAGGGAGATGAACAGCAGGAGATAGATGGCCGAGAACCAGGCCGAGCTGTAGACATCGAACAGCTGCAGTTTGTCGATGGTGGGGGCGAGCTCGGGGTTGTCGTCGAAGTACTTCACGACGCCGTTAGGGTCGGCTTGGCGCTGTGGGAAGAGCGAGCCGGGGATCGCGGCAATCGCCATGAGCAGGAGCAGGAGCAGCGCGGTGCGCATGCTCGTGAGCTGCCGCCACCCCCATCGGAGCCAGCCCTGCCAGCCGAGGCCGACATCGCCGCTGCCGCGTTCGGTGGAGTCGACGTGATCGCTTGGGCGTGCGGGGAGGGTATCGTTCTCAGAGCGGGAGCTGGACATTCGCCATCACCCCCTGCAGGGAGGACATGAGGCGCGTCCAGAGCCCGCTTACCATGAGCAGGCCGAGCACGACGAGGACAACTCCGCCGGCGATGTTGATGGCGCGGATGTGACGCCGCAGGAACGACATCGAGCGGGTGGCCCAGCCGAGCCCGAGGGCGAGCAGCAGGAACGGGATACCGAGGCCGAGCGAGTAGGCGACGCCGAGCAGCCCCGCACGGACGGGGTCGCCGAGGTTCCACGACACGGAGATGATCGCGGCGAGGGTGGGCCCGATGCACGGTGTCCAGCCGATACCGAGGGCGAGACCGAGCAGTGGCGCCCCGGCGAGGCCCAGGCGTGAGCGGAAGCGGGGTCGGACAGTGCGCTGCATCTTGCGGAAGACCCCGACGAAGGCGAGCCCCATGACGATCACGACGACGCCGAGGATACGGGTGGCGATGTCGGCATAGGCGAGGAAGACCTGGCCGAAGACACCTCCGAGCACGGTGACAGTGACGAACACGATGGAGAATCCGGCGATGAACAGGAGAACACCCAGGAGCAGGCGGCGGCGCTGTGCGGTGGTGCCGCGGGCAGGTGCAAAGCTCGGCTCGACGGGGGCGACGGCGGAGCCAAGGTAGCCGAAGTAACCGGGTACGAGCGGAAGCACGCAGGGGGAGGCGAAGGAGACGAAGCCGGCGAGTGCGGCGATGAGCACACCCGCCCAGAGTGCGCCGTCGAAAACGAGATCGCTCGGGTTCATGGCGTCTCCGCGAGTGCGTCGGCGACGAGCGTGTCGAGGATGGAGGCGGACTCGAGTTGCCCGATGATGCGGGCCGCGACGCGCCCCTCGCGGTCGAGCACGAGCGTGGTGGGCGTGGCCTGGATCGGGGTGACGCCGGCGAAGGCCTGCTTGACGCGGCCGTCGTTCACATCGATGATGCTCGGGTAGGTGATGCCGTTCTCTTCGGCGAAGGCGACGGCGGTTGCGGGCTGGTCGTAGATGTTCACACCGAGGAACCCGACGCCCTCATCCTGGTAGTTCAGCCAGACCTCCTCGAGCATGGGGGCCTCGATGATGCAGGGGCCGCAGGCGGCGTACCAGAAGTTCACGACGTACACCTCTCCGGCGTAGTCGTCGCTGGAAACCGGGTCGCCGTATTCGGTGGTGCCGCTGAAGCTCACGGCGGCGCCACGCTCGTCGACCGGAATCTCGACGATGCGGCCATCAGAAGTGCCGCTTCGTTCACTGCCCTGCTGGTACTGTTCCGACATCGGCGCGGCGGCTGTGCAGCCGATCAGCCCAATGCTGATTGCGGCGGTCGCTACGAGTGCGGTCAGCAGCAGGTACGTCGGTTTGGACGTCCTCAAGTTCCTGGTTCTCCTCATTCCTCAACGCGTGGTCGCGGGCATGGCGGACGTGCCGGCCCGTTCCTGCCTCAGGGGGCAGCGTGAGGGGCGCTTAAATGCGCAGGAGGCTGAGGTCGTGCAGGCCGAAGCGATGCCTGCCGCGATGATTGAACGCTGCAGTTGCGGCGATCGGAGTGGTCTGGGGTCGCTGACGTTGGAACCGCATCTGCCTGCAGCGGAGCGCGAAGATGATCAGGATTGCCAAGGCAAAGCCGCAGAGGATCCCGAGCAGGCAGGTGACGACGCCGATCAGGATGCTCTCGCTGGCGGTGGTCTCCCCCACGGTGTCGGCGAAGTGTCCCACTGCGGCGTCGAAGGAGGTGGCTGCGACCGTGTTCGAGGCGGCCGCCGGCGCGGAGAAGCCGACATCATCGGCGTGGGAGACGCCCCACAAGCCCACGACGGTGACGATTGCGGCGAGGAGCAGCGTCGCGGCTCTCATCGTGAATCGTCGCCGCGTGATGCGGGCACTGCGGGGAACTGAGGACACACCCCGATTATACCGAGCGGGTTCAAGGCGATCATGGGAGTGGACTGACGCGCACGGCATACTGCACCCTATTGAAGAGCGATGAGCAGGCTGAGCAGGCCCATCACGAAGGTGTAGGGAGCGAGCGTCATCTTCTCGTCTTTGCTCTTGGAGAGCAGGCTGAGGATCACACTGAACCCGAGGTGAGCGACGATGAGCCACATCACCCAGAAGCTGAACTCCCCGGGCAGCACAGCGATGGTGCCGCTGCGATCGAGGGCGATGAAAGCGATGAAGGCGTAGCGGAGCACAGCGGAGATCGCGCCGAGGCGGAGGTTGAGCGGGAGCGTGATGTGTTCCCCGCCCCACGCGTACTTGCCGAGCGGTGCACCGGCAGCCAGGGCGATCTGGAAGATGGCCAGCACGCCGAGCATCGCGGTGAGCGCGAAGATCAGGATCGTCGCCATCACTGCTCCTTTCCGAACTTCGCGGCGAGGTAGGCGTTGTAGGCGTCGAGTTCCGCGTCCTCTTGAGCTTCTCGACGTTTCGCTTGCCGCAGATCGCTCGTGCGCCACTTGGAAATGGTGACGATGAGCACGATGATCAGCGGCAGCTCGCCGTATGACCAGATCAGGCCGCCAGCGATGGCCTGGTCGAGAGCGCGGCTGATCCCCCACGCTTCGGGGTCGGTGGCGTACCAGCGGAACATGGGCTCGGTGCTGCGCAGCAGCACGAGCCCGAAGATCGCGTGGATCTGGATCTCGAGGAGCACGTCGACGATGCGTACCACGAACGATGGGGCGCGCGGCAACGGGTCGAGTGACCACAGCGGAGCGCCACCGATCATGCCGAAGGCGAGGAACAGGGTGAGCAGGATGAGATGCCCGGACGGGAGCTCGAGGAACCAGCTCAGGGTGTCGGTGAAGTACAGGGTGGGGAAGGCGACGACGGCGATGACGATCACGGTGGCCGGGTGCAGGAGCACCTGGGCGGTGCGCGAGCGGTAGGCGCTGAGCGCGGCGCGCATCACCGGCCGCCCGAGTCCCCGGCGCGGCGTCGCGCGCAGGAGCAGACGGCCGGGAGAGCCCATGAGCAGGAACGGGGGTGCGACGACCATGAGCGTGATCTGCTGGAAGAGCAGCACCGAGACGAGTTCCTCGGCGTAGGCGTTCGCGCGCAGTCCGGTGGCCGCGAACCAGAGGAGGCAGCCGACGGTGAACAGCAGCGTCGAACCGACGCCCCATCGTTTTCCCCGTACCCAGAGGGAGATCGCCCCGGTCAGGTAGATGGAGAGGCAGACGACGGCGAGCCAGGCGAGCGGCGACATGCTGCGCAAATCGAACTGGAAGAGGTCGCCGAGCTCGAGGCTGGCCATCGCGGGGTACACGGTCGGGGGTTGTCCTTACTGACGCTGGCGAGTGCTCGCCGGGGAGGGGGCTACTTCGAGTTCGCGGCGATGAACGGCAGCGGGTCGACGGGCTCATCTTCGACGCGCACCACCAGGTGCAGGTGGTTGCCGAAGGACATCCCGGTGGTTCCGACGAGTCCGGCTTGGTCGTCTCCCTGAACGGTTTGGCCAACCTGCCAGGAGTGGGAGTTCTCCTGCATATGGCAGTACCGGCTGATGACCTCTTGACCGGCAACCTGGTGCTGGACTTTCAGCGAGAAGCCGCAGCCGTCGGAGGCCCAGCCAGCCTCAGTGATCACGCCGTCACCGACGATGCGGATCGGAGTGCCGCCGGCAGCGGCCATGTCTTGTGCGTCGTGGAAGCCTGCGACTGGTGCGGAGCGGTATCCGAAGCCATCGGTGAGTGGCACCTCTTGGGCGAAGGGGTACTGCAATGTGGTGTCGGTGAGGCCGCTGACGGTCACTGCCCCACCGCTCAGCCCGATCTCGGGCGCGATCGCAGTCGGGGAGACCGAGAGCTCGTCGAGCAGCGTCGGAGTGTCGGTTGTGCCTCCCGTGACGAAGGCCTGCTGTCGGCTCGCGAAGACGGGGGTATCGGCGGTCGCGGCGCTGGTCGCAGGGAAGACGGTACCCGCCACGAGTACGGTGACGCTCGCGAGCGCCGTACTGCCAGCGACGAAGCTGCGCAGTTGTGAGCGTCGCCGTGCCGTGCCGGTCTCGGGTTCCGTTCCGCCCCCGGTCGGCGTCTCCTCGGCGGCAGGCCGCTCGCTGACGGGCTGCGCCGGGAGATCGGTGTATGGCACCGTGGACGGTGCTGCGGCTGCATGCTTGGATCGGCGGGGCCGAGCCGAGTCGTCGGTCGAGCGTTCGTCTGTATCAGTGGGTTCGATCCAGGTGCTCCGCCTCGGCCCCGCCGATTCCTCGGCGTGCCGACGCCGCCTCAAAAGACGACTCCGAGGACGAAGAACGAGACGACGGCGAAACAGATGCTCAGGAGCACGGTGCCGAAGACGAAGAGGAAGTGTTTAGCTTTGATCGGTGAATCTGTGGAGTTCAAACTGCTGGCTCCTGATCGGGGGCGCTCGTGCGCCCGAGTGATGTTCGAGAGTGCGCAATGCCGGAAGGCGTGCCGATGTCAGCGCTTTTGCAGGGGCCGGCGAAGCTCTCAGAGGGAACGTGGTGCCGGTTGGAGGCACACGGAGCTTCGCGGGCTATCCCCGTGCACGGGTTTCCCGGTGGAGATCAGGTTCGCGAGATCGAGTGAAGGAGCAGCAATGGCTGCGGGCGGGCGGGTGCGCGCGGCAGGGCGACCGCCCATTCGCGGATCCTGCCGAGCCGCAGCTGTAGCCACGGTCGCCGGGTGAAGAGCACGACCAGCATCAGAGTGGCGAGCATGGTGAGCATGCAGATCGCGATGAGATCGAGGTGCCAGCTCTGCACGCTGCCGTGGGCGGCGTGCTCGCCCCCCTCGACGAGCGTGGCGGTCGAGGCTGTTGAGGGGGTGGTCGCACTGGTGCTCGCCGAGGCCTCGGCGATTACCGGCACGCTGCTGAGTTCGGCGCTGTGCGCGCGCAGTCCGACGAGACCGAGGATGACGAAGGCGCCGACCCAGACGAGGGTCAGGATCGCACGCCGCGATAGCGGTCGTCGCGATGCAACGCGTGCACTCATCACTCCATCACCTCCATTGTCATGTAACAATTTAGCATCGGAACCTGAGGTCAGCCAGGGGATGCTACTGCGTGTGGGCGTACGTCGGCGCTTTTGCCAGTGTCGGCGCGGCTCCGCATGCCAGGGCTGATCCTGCCGCACCCACTGGTATGGGGCAGGGACGCCGTTGAGGATCACGAGCGCTACGCGAGTTTGAGAACGTGCACGACTCCGGGTTACCCGAGTGCACAGAACAGCACGAGGGGACAATCACGATGTAGAGGGCTAGGGCTATATTCCGGATAACGATGCGCCGGCCCCGCTGAGCTGGCACAAGGTTCTGCGGAATGAAGACTGAATCGTGACGGCTATTGGCAACGCCAGCAGACTCAATGGCAGCCGCGGAACCTTGACGCTCATCGCGACGGTCACCGGAGCGAGCGCCGGGACGTCGTAAAAACCATCGCCGACTATCACCGTGGGATCAGCGGCGACGAGGGCGCTGATGGCATGGCCTTGTCTGCGGGGACCGCCCGGCGTGCATACTCAAGATGCCGGAGTCGGCCGCCAGAGCCTGTGCAGTGCAATCGTGGCCACCGGTGAGCATGATCGAGAGATCCCGTCTCCTGCAGCATTTGGATCGTCTCAGCCAATCCCGCGCACGCAACTCGTCGCGAACCTCGATGAGATTGGGGAGTTCCCAATCGGCTTCGATCACGACGATGATCATACCCTGCTCGGCAAGCTACTCGGTGGCGAGTCGGTCCTTACCGGGATCAACCCAGCGGACAATACTGATTCGGATCCTCTGGCAGGAGGCGGTGCCGGTGATTCCGCGCTACGGCTCATCATACTAAGCATCTCGCCTGGTCGCCGCATCGGGCACGGTCACGACGGCGGGTGCATGCTGGATGATTCGAGTGCGTTGGCGAAGCCGATCACCTCGCGTTCGGCGCATTCGAAGCTCACGACTTCGACGACTTGGGGTTAGTTGCGGGTAAGTGCGCCTTTACCGTTGAGGGCCACGGTGCGGATCGTACCCAGCTCTTCGAACTCCTGACGGAGCTTGGGCACATTTCAGTGCTTGGAGGCGGAGCCGATCGCGCCCTTCACGGTGGCGGAGACGGTGTTCACAGGCGCCCACGGAGAAGCGGCGATGATGAGTACGGTCGGCACGAGCAGCTTGGCGCCTCGGTCGGTGAGCTTGGCACGTTCCCACTCGTGGGCGTGCATTCGGTCGATAAGGGTCCGATGTGCGTGAGCGAGTCTTCTCGGCCATAGGCGGTGGACTTGATGAACAGCACGCAGGACCTGTCGACAGCGATTGCCGTAGCCACATCCCCTCCCCCAGACCGGGATGGACTCCCTCGTGATAGCAGAGGCGTCGATACTGAATGTGCCGTCGAAAGCAGTACCGCCGATGGCGTCTCCTTCTCCAGCCTTGATGATGAAGATCCCGACGTTGCAGCGCTGATGCTCTTCGGGAACACGTTCCAAGCACTCGACGCTCTGGTCTGGGTAATGCGGTCAGTTCAGAATCGAGTGGATAGATCGCGTCAAGGCGCCGGGTAGCGCAAGCCCTCGGGCATTTGGTTACTCACCGAACCCCAATCCTCGGTCGCATCGCTGCGCAGCGCCCTCCGCACCGACCAGCACCGAGTACTCACCAATCTGCTTCGTCCTGGCACCGTACAGTATGGCGCAGCCGCGCGGATCGACCCGAACGGCAGCCTTCGGATCACCACCGAGTACGGAACCGAGGGCTTCGACCTCGTTGCGATCGTCGACGGCACCCGCTGCCGGAGCCGGGCAGCGACCTGCTTTGACACGAGATTCCATGAAGCGGGGTACTTCTACTATGGCGCGGCATTCCCGGCAGCCCCGTCGCGCTGCACTGAGCAACCGGAGAGACCTATGTAGTGCTCGTCCAAGTCCTACCGGTGCAGTGTGCGCACCTGACTAGTAGCTGTTGCCGTTCTGACGACGGCGGACACAATCAATAAGGAGATCCCACTTGTCTGCTCACATTCTCGTACCACCCGACAAATCACCGCTGCCCGGCCGCGTTGTCTCAAGCGTTGCGACGACCCTCACAATCCTGCTGATGTTACTTGGCAGCCTGTTCTTCCCGGCAGCCCCGGCGCAGGCCGCGACCCTGGGCGTCGGGTATGGCAATCAGGATCTCTGGCTCGGTTCCTTCTCGTCGCATGGCCGTCAGGCGTACTGCATGGATCTCGACGCGCTCGCCCCGTGGGGCAACACGCAACACCCGGAGCTGAAGACCACGCTCGACAGCCTCAGCGCGACCGAGCTCGCCCGCCTGAACTACGTACTCGGGCGGTGGGGTGAGAGCAACGATCCAAACATCACCTCCGCCGTCCAGCTATACGTCTGGGATATCGCCGACCGCGGCAACTACTCCGCACGCGGCGGAGACGGGCAGTTCGTCACCCGGGCACCCGGGAACATGCAGGCCACGATCCTGTCGCACCTCACCACGATGCGGAGCGAGTCGGCGGCGAACGCCGTCGCGAACCCGTCGGTGTCGATGTCGATCACGATGACCGACCAGTACCAGGGGCAGCTCAAAGTCCAGGCGAACCCCACGAGCGCAACCGGCACCGTTACGCTCACCAACGCCAACTTCACGAACGGCAGCACCTCCGCGACACTCGGTGTCGGGACACATGAGATCGTCGGTATCCCACCCGAGGGCGCACCGGACTATCAGATCACCGCGAGCCTCAAGGCTCCGTCGCTTGGGTACGGGGCTGGCGTGGACCTGTTCTACACTCCGGGCGAGCAACGCATCCTCGGCGCGGCCTCGTTCGAGCCGCTGTTCGCCCCTGCGCAGTCAGCGGTGATTCCGTTGGACTTCCGGCCGGTGATCGAGACGGTCGTGGATGCGAAGTTCGTGCAGGCAGGCGACGTATTCTCCGACAAGCTGAACGTCACGGTGACGAAGCACTCCTGGATCAAGGTGAACGGTATCCCGGTGCCTGTGCTCGCCGAAGGCACCCTCTACGGGCCGTTCGACGCGCAGCCGGTCGAAGCGAACGCACCGCCAGAGGGCGCGCCCGTGCTCGGGACCGAGTCGCTGACGCTCACGCACCCCGGGAACTACGTGTCGCCGGGCACGCTCACGGCCCCGGAGTCGGGGTTCTACACGTGGGTGTGGAGGATCGACAAGACCAAGCAGGGTGCGAACGCGAAGTACCTCACCGATTCCTTCACGGATCGGTTCGGGCGGGTGGCCGAGACCTCGGTCACGCCGTTCCAGCCGGAGGCGGTATCGAAGGCGAACGGCAAGCTCGTGAAGCCCGGCGACCGGGTGACGGATACGATCACGGTCTCCTCGACCAATGGCGCCTGGCTGAAGCACAACGGCGAGCCGATCCCGGTCGTCTTCGAGGGCACCGCCTACCAGGCACCCGGAACCCTCCCGCCGGTGCAGGGTGCGGAGGCGCCGGCGGGTGCGGTGCCGATCGGCACCGTCACGGTAACCGCGCCCGGGCCCGGTGAGTACGAGTCGCCCGAGGTGGAGTTGCCGGATGCGGGGTTCGTGGCCTGGGTGTGGCAGGTGAAGAAGGCGTCGCAGCCGGAGTGGGTGCGCCCGTACATCGCCGCCGATTGGCAGGACGAGTACGGCATCAACATCGAATCGCACTCCGTCAGGTGGCCGCTCACGATCACCTCGGAAGTCCGCGAATACAACGTCCACAAGAACGGGCGCGCGTTCGACCGGATCACCGTCTCTGGGTTCCCGGAGAATCACCCCGAGTTCACAGGTGACGGCTACTGGGGGCCCGACGAGCAGGAGATCGAGCACACCGTCTACGGCCCCTTCCAGACCGATGCGGAGCTCACCGACGATCTCGATCTGTCGGATGCCCCGGTGCTCACGCGGATCACGACGCCCGCGAAGAACGGGGTCTACGACATCGGCTACACCAATGAGGACCGCATCCAGCCGACCGAGGCCGGCTACTACGTCATCGTCACGCGGTTCGCGGGCGACGACCGCGTGCAGCCCTTCACGAGCTCGCCGACGGATATCTGGGAGCGGTTCTACGTTCCCGATGACGAGCAGCCGGTGTCGGTCATCACGCAGGCCACCCCCGTCGCGGGGGTCGGTGAGGAGTTCGACGATACCGCACTCGTGCAGGGGACGAAGATCCCCGACGGCGCGTACCTCGTGTTCCGCGCCTACGGCCCCCACGACCCCGACGCCGAGCCGGTCTGCGAGGTGCCGTTCTTCACCTCCGAGAAGATCGCCGTCACCCAGGCTGGCATCTACCGCTCCGGGAAGACGAGCGTCGACCGTGCCGGGCACGTCTACTGGGTCGAAACCCTCTACGACGCCACGGGCAAGGTCATCGCGGAAGGGAAATGCGGTGCACCGGGTGAGACGACGGTCGTGACCGAGACGCCGCAAGAGGTGCCGCCGACGCCGGAGCAGCCGGAGCTTCCGGAGACGCCGTCCGAGCTGGCTACGACTGGGGGCGGGTTCCCGTGGCTGATCGCCGCCGGCGGCCTGGTCGCGCTCCTCGCGGCCGGAGTGACGCTGTGGTTCGGGCGCAGGCTCGCGCTCCACCGGGAGCGAGGCGGAGACAGCGGAGAGGAGGACACCGGTATCGAAGACCTCATGAACCAGTAACCCCAGCACCCCCATGCTGGGCGGGGCGCAGACCATTCCCCAGGGTCTGCGCCCCGCCCTTTTCGCGTGTCCGCCTGGCGCACCTGTCCTCTGACAGTGACGGCGGTGCAGGAGGCGGTAATGAGCGAGTACACGGCAGACACGATCGCGCGGATCACGCTCGCCGTGCTCACCGAGCCCGGTGATCCGGTCACCGGGCAGCTCGTGCAGGCCATCGGCGTCACGGAGACGCTCGCGTTGATCCGCGACCCAGGCGCAGCGATCCCGTCACAGGTCGACCCTGTGGCCGGGGTGAGGTGGCGGCAGCAGGCCGCCTCGTTGCAGAAGGACGCGCTCACCGATGAGCTGATCGGCCTGACCGAGCGCCACGGCCTGCGCATCCTCACCCCGCACCGCCCCGGCTGGCCCACAGCCCTCGCAGACCTCGGCCACGCCGCACCGCTGGCGCTGTGGGCGAAGGGCAACCCGGAACTGCTCACCGCCTCGCTCTCGTCCCGGGTGACGATCACCGGCGCCCGCGCCGCCACCGGCTATGGGGTGCAGGTCACTCGTGAGTTCGCGTGGCAGCTCGCAGCGTCGCCGCGCATCCTCGTCTCGGGCGGCGCCTACGGCATCGACGCCGAAGCCCACCGCGCCGCCCTCACTGCGCGTTCGGCATCTACGATCGCGGTGCTCGCGGGTGGCCTGGATCGGCCGTATCCGCAGGCGCACGATGACCTGTTCCGCCGCATCACCGATCAGGGTGGCCTCCTCCTTTCCGAGGCCGCGCCAGGATATGCGCCGACGAAGGGCCGGTTCGAGGCACGTTCGCGTCTGCTCGCTGCCCTCTCCGCCGCGACGGTGATCCCGGAAGCCGGGGCACGGTCGGGAAGCCTCCGGGTCGCGGTCGCCGCCTACGAACTCGGCCGCCAGCTCGGCGCGATCCCTGGGCCGATCACCTCCGCGAACTCAGCCGGCTGCCACCGGCTCCTCGCCGAAGGCCTCGCAGAAGTCACCACGAGCGTCGGAGATGTCGAAGCGATGCTCGACCCGACGCCAGCGGCGTACCAGCTCCCGCCGGCATATCAGTCGGCCGCCCGCCGCACCGCCCCAGACCCAGGCCGCGGCGCGGGCCGGCCAGCGCTCTGAACCCCGGCGCTCATCACTGCCATCCACGTCGCGCCGTCCTGGGTGTGTGTCTTCCGGCCCGATGGCACCCCTTGCCTCGGGCCGATCTCTGCCTGCCCGTCTTATGAAGGAGACCCTGTATGTCGAAGCGTGATCGCTCGAACCCTGCTGATCCGTCCGTGGTGATGGTGCGCATCGTCGTCGCCGAGGACGGCACCCTGGCCGTCACGGTCGACGGGGCGCCGTTTCTGCCGCCGGAGTTCTCCCCGCCGTGGCGGCGGGGATCGTTCCCGGCGATCGTGGACGCGATCCGCGAGCAGACCGACTGCACGATCCGCGTCGACGTCATCGAAACCGACGGCCGCACGATGACCGACTTCTACACCCCGCGCCCGCGCCGCACCCCACAACCAGAGGCGCAGCCGGTGCAACAGGTTCCGCCCGTGGCCGCGGTGCCGGTGCCGGTGGTGCCGCGTCTGGTGCAGTTCGCGGGGTCGGGGATGGTGCCGGGCGAGGATGTCGCGGTCGCGATCGTCATCGCGCACACCGAGACAGGGCCCGACGGCATCGCCCGCGCCCTGATCGATTCCCGCTACCTCGACCACGCGCCCACCAATGAAGTGATTCTCCTCGGCCGGATCTCTGCCACCGTCTGCATCGGGGCACCGCAGTGACCTCCCCGATCCGCCCGACGGGGAGCCTCGGCGACGAACTCACCAACGCCGCCCTCGTAGGGCTCGCCACCCTCGCCGTCATCGCGGTGATCCTCCGGGCTGCGGGCAGTGTCACCGCGTTCCTCACCGGCACCCCGCAACCCGATACCGGGTTCGGCGCCGGGGCCGGGGTGCTCCTGCACCCCGGCGCCCCTGGCGCCGCACTCGGCGCGCCGGGCCTGAACCCGGTCGTGTACTGGGTCATCGCCGGCACCATGATCTTCACCGCCGGGGCTGCGGCCTGGCGGGGGTGGACGGCGATCCGGCAGCACGGCCGCCGGCAGGCGATGGACCCGTACCGGATCGCCGGGATCGCCACCCGCGCCGAAGTCGCGAAAGCGGGATCTCCGCGCGCGCTCCTGGCTCGGGCGGGGAACCTGCGCCCGTCGCTCGAGAACCCTGAGCCTTCAGAGGTCGGGTACCGGCTCGGGGTGTCGCGCGGGGTCGAGGTGTGGGCGTCGGTCGAAGACTCGATCCTGCTGATCGGGCCGCCCCGCTCCGGGAAGGGCGTGCACATCGTCATCAACTCGATCCTCACCGCCCCCGGCGCGGTCGTCACCACGTCCACTCGTCCGGACAACGTGACCGCCACGATCCGGGCCAGGGAGAAGGTGGGGCCGGTGGCGGTGTTCGATCCGCAGCACCTCGCCGACGGCATCCCCGCCGGGCTCCGCTGGTCGCCCGTCAGAGGCTGCACCGATCCCCTCACCGCGATGATTCGCGCCGCAGGGCTCGCCTCCGCCACCGGGCTCGGGAAAGGCGGGGTCGAGGGCGGAGACTTCTGGGAAGCGAAAACCCGTGTTGCGCTCCAATGTCTGCTCCACGCCGCCGCCCTCGACCAGCGGCAGCCCGCCGACCTGTTCCGGTGGACGCTCGACCCCGCAGCCGCCGGCGACGCCGTATCGATCCTCGCCACCCACCCGCAAGCCGCGGGCGGGTGGGCGGAGGCGTTGCAGGCGATGATCGACGCGGACCCGCGTACCAGGGATTCGATCTGGCAGGGCGTCTCCCTCGCCCTCGCCGCCCTCGCCGACCCCCGCGTGCTCGATGCCGTCACCCCCGGCCCCGACGAGGTATTCAACCCCGAAGACTTCCTCGCGAAGAAGGGCACCCTGTACCTGCTGGCGACCGCGGCCGGGGCGAACAACAGCGCCCCGCTGGTCGCAGCGCTCATCGAAGACGTAGTCGAGGCAGCCCGCCGCCTCGCCGCACGCTCCGCAGGCGCACGACTCGATCCGCCCCTGCTGCTCTGCTTGGACGAGGTCGCGAACCTCAGCCCGTTGCCGTCGTTGCCGACGCTCATGGCCGAAGGCGGCGGCACAGGGATCACGACCATGCCGGTCTTGCAGTCGCTTGCGCAGGCGCGGGAGCAGTGGTCGGAGCACGCGGCCTCCGCGATCTGGGATGCCGCGATCGTGAAGATCGTCCTCGGCGGCGCCTCCAACAGCCGCGACCTCCAAGACCTCTCAACCCTGATTGGGGAACGCGATGAGATCACCGACTCCACCACCGTCGGCGACCACGGCACCCGCTCCGCGCAACGCTCGATCCGCCGCGTACCGATCATGCCGCCCGACGCGATCCGCCGACTCCCGTTCGGCACCGGCCTCGTGCTGCTGCGCGCGGCACCGCCGATCGTGGCACGCCTGCGCTCCTGGAACCAGCGCGCCGACGGGAAACAACTCGTAGCCGACCGCCGCGCGGTCGAAGCAAAACTCCATTACCGGCAGGCCAACACCCAGCCGGGCGCGGACGATCCGTCAGGCAGAGAAGGTGCACCTGTTTCGTAGAGCCGTGATGGGCTCGGCCGTGAAGCAGGAGGCGAAATCGTGTCGATCCCGACCAAGACCTCGTTGTCAGGGTTCATCGCAACCACCCCGCATCCCTCGTCCACGAAGAGCGGGGTGCCGCGCATGTTCGCCCGCGTGGGCAAGCCCCGCTACCGGCGTGAGGAGGACGGCACATTCACGGAGCTCGAACCCTCGTTCCATGACCTCGTCGCGTTCGGGGAGAGCGCCGTGCGCGCACTGTCGACGCTGCAGAAGCACGACAACTTCGTCGCCGAGGGGCGCGTGAATCGCCGAACCATCGAGCGAGACGGTGTGCCGACCGAGATCGAGCAGTTCATCGTCTCGAAGATCGGCCCCGACGCCGCCCGCACCACCTTCACGATGGATCGCAGCCAGCGCGCCAGCCGAACCGTCGAACGCACCAGCACCGCTGCCCGAGGCACTGAGCGGAGCACGTCGCCGGTGTTCGCCAGGGCCATGTGAACCGGGAAGGGGACCCCGCCATGAACATCGACGCGCCCGCCGACGAGGAAGGCTTCGACCCCGAAGAACTCGAGGAGGAGGACGACGGCACTGACCCGCTCAGCACTGTCTCTCTGCCGATCACCCCGAAGCCGATCAACTGGCATCTCCTGCGCTCGCACGAAGCCGAACAAGAATGGCTCGATCTGAACCAGTGGGTGAACCAGCTCCGCGAGACCTATGGGCTGCCCGCGTCGGTAGTGCCGCCGTTCTGGCATCGGCATCCCGAACTCGTCTGGGAGCTCTCTGCGCTGCACACGCATTGGCTGTGCAGCTACGACCCCGAACAGGACGGGTCGGGGCCGATCGCGTGGCACACCGATTTCGCGCTCGCCCGCGAACGGCTCCGCGAATGGGTGGCCACCTGCGGCACCCGCCTGGATCGCGACCGGCCAACTCGGCAGACCACCTGGCCTGGTGAGGTTGCGCAGGCACCGATTGAGGATGAGGTAATCCCGGATCGGGACGCTGACTTCATCACGTTCGTCTCTGCCGACGCCGCCCGTCGCGCCCAGATCGAAGAGGAAACGATCGCCGCCGCGGTCGCGGCCGCAAAGGGTTCGAAGTCTCAATGATCCCGGCCGGCACCCGTGGTTGGACTCCCGGCCAACACGAAAGGGAGGAACGTCCGCCAGGACCGTTCCTCCCTTTTCACTTCTATCGCGTCGATGGAATCTCGACCAGCAATCGTTCTTCCAGCTCCTTCATGTCGACTCGGATCAGGCGTCCCACACGGTACCCAGTAACCGTGCCGTCCGAGATCCGCCGGCGTAGCGTCTTCACGGACACCCCGAATCTCACCGCGGCCTCTGCCAACGGGACCAGGTTCTCGACGGGCACTTTTGTTCGAGATTGACGAACCATGTCAACACCTCTCCTTCTCTGTCGTCACATGGGTTCATCCCATAGGTGCCCTTCACGAATCCCGGGCCGCACCGCTACTACCGTTCTCAGGCAGTGCGGAGGTGATGGCAGCCTCGACACGGCGACTCATTCGACAGGCGAGTTCTCGATCTCTCGTCATCGTGGCGTGCTGGTATCGCAACACGATCCTCATATCCGAGTGCCCGCCCCGACGCATCAGCTCAGCCAACGTGGCACCCTCTTGAGCGAACAGCGTCAGACCGGTGTGGCGCAGATCGTGGAAGCGAAACCTTGGGGGCAGCCCAGCGACGTTGTCACGGACGTCACCCCAGATGAACCCCCAGCGAGTGTTGGAAAGGGGCATGCTTCCGCGAGGGCTTGCCGGCACCAAGGGCGCTTTGGCCTCCGGCGCGACGCGCGACAGAAGGTGCTCGCGCAGGCGATCAACCATCAGACCTGGGACGCTGAGCGATCGCTTGCCTGCGTCGCTCTTCAGATCTGTGTAGTCCCCGGTGTTCGCGTTCAGCTGTCGACGTACGTGCAGCGTGGCGCTCCCGTCTGGGTACCATTCAACGTCTCGGCGTTGGAGTCCGAGGCACTCGCCTCGCCGCAACTGGCACCACGCGGCCAGCAGCACCATGATCGACCACTCAGGGGGTGCCGCCGCATACAAAGCTTCAACCTGTTCGGGTGCGATCACGTCCTCGCTGGCATCGTGGTCGGCATCGTGTCGCACCGGCTCTTGACGTGGAATCGAGACGTTCGGAGCCGCAGGAGTGATGCCGTCCCGTGCCGCCTGTCGCAAGATCATCATCAATACGATCAAGACCGGACGCGTGACGCCGTTGAACTTCGACCTCGGATTCAACGGCGATGGGATCTTGTCGAGGCGTTCTGTCATGACGCGAATCCGGGCCTCGTCGATGTCACGGATTGGAGTGTTCTCGAACTCTGGCACCAGATAGCCCGTGACTTTGCTCTGGTAAGAGCGGACGGTGCCGACGGCACGCTTCTTACCGCTGCGGTTCGGCTCCGTGCGGATCATTGCAAGCCAACGCTCCGAGTACTCCGAGAACCCGACCGCGCGCGCCTGATCCGCAGCTGCTTCCGCGCGACGACGTGCAGCCACTGCGGACGGAGGCTGCCAGTCGCCGCGAGCAATCTTCGTGTGAGCGCCTGCGAGCCAGGTGCGAGCATCCGTCTTGGTAAGGAACGTCAGCGGTTTGTCGTCGTCGGTTCGCGCAGTGTAAATCTCCCCGTCAGGCGCCGGATAGCGAGCCTGCCATCGCCCCGAAGGGAGCTTTCGCAGGCTTCCCCAGGTCTCACGCTTTGTAGTTGGCCTCTTCTGCTCCGTGACGCTCATCATGCCCTCCCGTGGCCGCAAACGGACTGTTGCGGACGGTCGTGCCACTTCGTGCCACTAGGCACCTGGATCAGCCCAGATCCGCATGATTCTGCGGTTCCGAGCGAGCCTGAAACGTCCTCGCTGGCACGTTGTGGCACGGCCTCGGTGACCTCTCGAACCTGCTTTCCGTCCGGGAACCCACCCCGCTCTGGTCTGGCAGGTGCGCCCGTGCCACCTCCGTGCCACTCCGACTGGATACTGATGTGCATTTCCGTCCTCCTCTGTTCATCAGGAGGTGGCATGAAAAGAGGCCCGGAACTGCAGAATCCTGCAGTTCCGGGCCTCTCATCAGCCCTCACGGGCCTGGGGCTACATCAACGACTCAGAAGTCCCAGTCCTCGTCCTCGGTAGCAACAGCCTTGCCGATGACGTACGAAGAGCCCGATCCTGAGAAGAAGTCGTGGTTCTCGTCAGCGTTTGCCGAGAGCGACGAGAGGATGGCCGGGTTGACGTCGGTCATCTCCTTCGGGAACATCGGCTCGTAGCCGAGGTTCATGAGCGCCTTGTTCGCGTTGTAGTGCAAGAACTTCTTGACGTCTTCTGTGAGACCCACCGGATCGTAGAGGTCTTGCGTGTAGAGCACCTCGTTCTCGTAGAGATCGAAGAGCAGTGAGAAGGTGTAGTCCTTGAGCTCCTGGCGGCGCTCCTCGGTCTCGTTCTCGAGGGCCTTCTGAAACTTGTAGCCGATGTAGTAGCCGTGCACGGCCTCGTCACGAATGATGAGGCGGATCAGGTCTGCCGTGTTGGTCAGCTTGGCGCGCGATGACCAGTACAGCGGTAGGTAGAAGCCCGAGTAGAACAGGAACGACTCGAGCAGAGTCGAGGCAACCTTGCGCTTCAGCGGATCATCACCCTCGTAGTAGTCGATGATGATCTGCGCCTTCTTCTGCAGATTCTGGTTCTCGGTCGACCAGCGGAAGGCGTCATCGATCTCGCCAGTCGAGCAGAGCGTCGAGAAGATCGACGAGTAGCTCTTCGCGTGCACCGACTCCATGAACGCAATGTTCGTGTAGACGGCCTCCTCGTGCGGGGTGATCGCATCGGGGATCAGCGAGACAGCGCCGACGGTGCCCTGGATCGTGTCGAGCAGGGTGAGGCCCGTGAAGACGCGCATGGTGAGCAGCTGCTCATCTGGTGTCAGCGTCGCCCACGACTGCACATCGTTCGACAGCGGCACCTTCTCAGGCAGCCAGAAGTTGTTCACGAGGCGGTTCCATACCTCGAGATCCTTCTCGTCTTGAATGCGGTTCCAGTTGATGGCCTGCACCGCATGACCCAGCTTGAAGTTCATCGATTCCTTCTTCGATTCAATAGCCCGAATGATTGCCGCAACCCGAGAGGGTTACAACATGCAGCTGACGCACTCAGACACATCGGTGCCCTCGAGCGCGAGCTGGCGAAGACGAATGTAGTAGATCGTCTTGATGCCCTTGCGCCATGCGTAGATCTGCGCCTTGTTGATGTCGCGCGTGGTCGCCGTGTCTTTGAAGAACAGCGTCAGCGACAGGCCCTGGTCGACGTGCTGCGTTGCGGCAGCGTAGGTGTCGATGATCTTCTCCGGGCCGATCTCGTAGGCGTCGGCGTAGTACTCGAGGTTGTCGTTCGTCATGAACGGCGCCGGGTAGTACACACGGCCGATCTTGCCCTCCTTGCGAATCTCGATCTTCGAGGCGTTCGGGTGAATCGAGCTCGTCGAGTTGTTGATGTACGAGATCGAGCCCGTCGGCGGCACGGCCTGCAGGTTCTGGTTGTAGATGCCGTGCTGCTGCACGCTCGCCTTGAGCTCGAGCCAATCAGCCTGGGTCGGAATCTCGATGCCGGCCTCAGCGAAGATGCTGCGCACGCGCTCGGTCTCGGGCGCCCACTCGCGCTCGGTGTACTTGTCGAAGAACTCGCCCGAAGCGTACTTCGAGTCGGCGAAACCCTCGAACACCTGGCCGCGCTCGATAGCGATCTTGTTCGATGCGCGCAGTGCGTGGAACAGCACGGTGTAGAAGTAGATGTTCGTGAAGTCGATGCCCTCTTCGCTGCCGTAGTGCACGCGCTCGCGAGCCAGGTAGCCGTGCAGGTTCATCTGGCCGAGGCCGATGGCGTGCGACTTGTCGTTGCCGTCTTCGATCGAGCGCACCGAGGTGATGTGGCTCATATCGCTGACCGCGGTGAGCGCGCGGATCGCGAGCTCAACGCTCGCACCGAAGTCTTCGCCGTCCATCGCTGCGGCGATGTTCATCGAACCGAGGTTGCAAGAGATGTCTTTGCCGATCTCTTTGTAGCTCAGGTCTTCGTTGTACGTGGTGGGGGTGTTCACCTGCAGAATCTCGCTGCAGAGGTTCGACATGTTGATGCGGCCCTTGATCGGGTTCTCGCGATTCACGGTGTCTTCGAACACAATGTAGGGGTAGCCCGACTCAAACTGCAGCTCGGCAACGGTCTGGAAGAAGTGACGCGCACTGATCTTGGTCTTCTTGATGCGCGCATCGTTGACCATCTCGTAGTACTTCTCGCTCACCGAGATGTCGCCGAAAGGTACGCCGTAGACGCTCTCGACGTCGTACGGCGAGAAGAGGTACATGTCTTCGTTCTTCTTCGCGAGTTCGAAGGTGATGTCGGGCACCACTACGCCGAGCGACAGCGTCTTAATGCGAATCTTCTCGTCGGCGTTCTCGCGCTTGGTGTCGAGAAACTTCATGATGTCGGGGTGGTGCGCGCTCAGGTAAACCGCGCCGGCGCCCTGACGTGCGCCGAGCTGGTTCGCGTAGCTGAAGCTGTCTTCGAGCAGCTTCATCACGGGAATGATGCCCGACGACTGGTTCTCGATCTTCTTGATCGGCGCACCCGCCTCACGAATGTTCGTGAGCGAGAGCGCGACACCGCCGCCGCGCTTCGAGAGCTGCAGCGACGAGTTGATGCCGCGCGAGATCGACTCCATGTTGTCTTCGATGCGCAGCAGGAAGCACGAGACGAGTTCGCCGCGCTGCGCCTTACCGAGGTTCAGGAAGGTCGGGGTGGCTGGCTGAAAGCGGCCCGAGATGATCTCGCGCACGTAGCCGCCCGCAAGCTCTTCGTCGCCCTGTGCGAGACCGAGCGCCACCATAACCACGCGATCCTCGAAGCGCTCGAGATAGCGATTGCCGTCAAACGTCTTCAGCGCGTACGAGGTGAAGAACTTGAACGCACCGAGGAAGGTCGGGAAGCGGAACTTCATCGAGTACGCCTCGTTCGTCAGGCGCTCGATGAACTCGATCGAGTACTGATCTACGAGCTCTTTCTCGTAGTAGTCGTTATCGATGAGAAAGCGCATGCGCTCTTCGAAGTTGTGGAAGAAGACCGTGTTCTGGTTGACGTGCTGCAGGAAGTACTGGCGCGCAGCCTCACGGTCTTTGTCGAACTGGATCTGCCCGTTCGCATCATAGAGGTTCAGCATCGCGTTCAGCGAGTGGTAATCCATCTCGCTGACCTTTGAAGATGCGTGCTCTGGCTCCATTACTGCGGTACCTGCTGCTGAGTCCAAAACTGTTCCAATCCTTCTTTGACGGCGGTGACGTCGTCGGGTGTTCCAAAGAGTTCAAAGCGATACAGGTAGGGCACCTGCAACTTGTTGGCGATGATGTTGCCCGCGAGACCGTAGGCCTCACCAAAGTTGGTGTTGCCCGCGGCGATGACGCCTCGGCAGAGTTTTCGGTTGTGCTCGTCGTTGAGAAACCTGATGACCTGCTTTGGCACCGCTTTGGTGTCGGGGCCCCCGCCATAGGTGGGGACGATGAGCACGTAGGGCTCGTGTGCAACCAACGGCTCATCTTTCGCGTGAAGCGGAATGCGCTTCGCCGCGAGACCCAGCTTTGCGACGAAGCGATCGGTGTTGCCCGAGACGCTTGAGAAGTAGACCAGGGTCGACATCTCTTGCCTCTTTTCAACCTCGTTGCGTGCGCGCCGCCGGTGCGGGCCGCGTGAAATCAAGCTGTGACTTCACTGGCCCTGCTCATCTCAGTCGGCGAGACGGCTCGCGAGTGCTGAGATCTTGTCGGGGCGAAAGCCCGACCAGTGCTCGTCGTCAGTCACGACCACGGGAGCCTGCAGGTAGCCCAGCTCTTTCACGGTCTCGAGCGCCGCAGGATCTTCTGAAAGATCGATGATGTCGTACTCGATGCCCTTGCTATCAAGAGCTCGGTAGGTTGCATTGCACTGCACGCACGACGGCTTGGTGTACACGGTAGTAGCCATGCTCACGCCCTTTCCTCAAAAACCATTTTACCTCGCCCGAGGCACAACATCTAGTGAACCATACGAAGTCCGACCACAACATGATGTAGTTACATCAATGTAGTTCTCCACCGACTTTCCACCGCAAAAGTCGTGTTACTGGGGAGAGTGCGTGGCGTATTTCCGCGCCTCTTTGAGAGTTATCCACAGGCAGTGGAGGGGGAAAGAATATTTGCCCACACGCTTGCCTCGGCGTGTCGCGAATAGGTCGCTCTCAGGAGTGGGCGGGGCGCGGCCGTCGCGCCAAAAAGTGGGGTGTGGTTTCATGCCGCCAGACTAGGTTCGACCACTGACATTGAGCGTGGCGACTCCTGGTCACGACCGAAGAACTCAAGCGCCACCGGCCCGCGCTCAGCCGCACACACAGGCGGCACCGGTCACACGTGGTGGTACGGGCGACCGCCGGCAATCTCTTGCA
>Ga0102832_1000971_pt1 | contig 27891 bp, 26 predicted proteins | sample EBPBio282013_DNA_FD_88942 | JGI IMG/M metagenome (GOLD analysis project Ga0102832, IMG submission 88942) | Wastewater treatment Type I Accumulibacter community from EBPR Bioreactor in Madison, WI, USA - Reactor 2_5/28/2013_ DNA (Illumina Assembly) | ecosystem: Engineered > Bioreactor > EBPR >... | reverse complement strand
CGCCCGCCGCGAAGTCGAGGCCGGCCTTGCGCACGTGACGGCCGTCGCGCGGCGCCTCGAGGATGGTGATGCGCTCGCCCTCGGCCTTGGTGTCCTCCTGGATCACGATCGAGTCGGCGCCGGCCGGCAGCGGTCCGCCGGTGAAGATGCGCACCGTCTCGCCGGCCTGCAGCACGCCGTCATACGAGCCGCCCGCCGGCGCCTGGCCGACCAGGCGCAGCGTCGCCGGTGCGGCCGGCACGTCGGCGCTCCGCACCGCGTAGCCGTCCATCGCCGACAGGTCGGCCGGTGGCTGGGTGAGTCGCGCCGGCGGCGAGACGGCGAGCACGCGGCCGGCGGCGTCGGCCACCGACACTGTCTCGGCGGGCAACCTCTCGAAGGCCGCGGTCACGCGGGCATGGGCATCGCGAACGGTCAGCATCAGCGTCGATCGTAGGTTCCGGACTTGCCGCCCGACTTGTGCAGCAGCCGGACGTTGGAAATCACCATGCCGCGATCGACCGCCTTGCACATGTCGTAGACGGTGAGGGCGGCGACGGCGGCGGCGGTGAGCGCTTCCATCTCGACACCGGTCCGCCCCTTGAGGCGGCAGGTTACCTCGATGTCGACGGCATTGCGCGCCGGCACCAGTTTCAGGCGGACATCGACCGAGGTCAGCGCCAGCGGGTGGCAGAGCGGGATCAGGTCGGGCGTCTTCTTGGCCGCCATGATACCGGCCAACTGGGCGACCGACAGGACATCGCCCTTGGCCGCCTTGTTCGAGCGGATCAGCCGCAGCGTCGCCGGCAGCATGGTGACGGTGGCGCCGGCCACGGCGACGCGCTCGGTCTGTTCCTTGGCCCCGACATCGACCATGTGCGCGTTGCCGCGCGCATCGAAGTGGGTCAGCACCTTCTTCGGCCGGGCGGTCATGCGGCGGCGGCCTCGCGGGCGAGGATCGCGCGCACCGCGGCCTCGACGTCGGGCTGGCGCATGAAGCTCTCGCCGATCAGGAAGGCCGAGGCGCCGACCCGCGCCATGCGCGCGAGGTCGGCCGGCGAGCCGAGCCCGCTCTCGGACACCAGCACGCGATCCTTCGGCACCATTGGCGCCAGTTGCTCGGTGGTCGCGAGGTCGACGGCGAGGGTCTTGAGGTTGCGGTTGTTGACGCCCACCAGGTCGGCGTCGAGCCGCAGCGCGCGCTCCATCTCGGCGCCGTCGTGGACCTCGACCAGGACGTCCATGCCCCAGCGATGCGCCAGCGCCGCCAGCTCGCCGGCCAGCGCGTCGTCGAGGCAGGCCATGATCAGCAGCACGCAATCGGCGCCGAGGCTGCGCGCCTCGACGATCTGGTACGGGTCGATCATGAAGTCCTTGCGCAGGACGGGCAGGGCGCAGGCGGCGCGCGCCTGGACGAGGAACGCGTCGCTGCCCTGGAAGTACGGAACGTCGGTCAGCACCGACAGGCACGAGGCGCCGCCGCGCTCGTAGGCGCGGGCGAGCGACGGCGGGTCGAAGTCGGCGCGGATCAGCCCCTTGCTGGGCGAGGCCTTCTTGATCTCGGCGATCAGGCCGTAGCGGCCGGCGGCGATCGCCTTCTTCAGAGCCCTGGCGAAGCCGCGCGGCGCGTCGGCGGCGCGGGCGGCGGCTTCGACGGTGCGGAGCGGCCGGCGCGCGATGCAGGCGTCGACGTGGCGGCGCGTGTCGGCCGTGATCTTCTTCAGCGTGTCGCTCATGCGCAGATCCTCTGCAGGGTGGCCAGCGCCTGCGCGGCCTTGCCCGAGTCGATGGAGTCGACGGCCATGGCCGCGCCGTCCTTGAGGTCACGGGCCTTGCCGGAGACCCACAGCGCCGCGGCGCTGTTCAGGACGACGATGTCGCGGAAGGCGTTCTTCTCGCCGCGCAGCACCGCCTTGATCGCCTCGGCATTGTGCGCGGCGTCGCCGCCCTTCAACTGCTCGATCGTGGCGCGCTTCAGCCCGATGTCCTCGGGCGCGATCTCCAGCTCCGTCACCTTGCCGGCATCGAGCAGGGCGGCCCAGCTCTTGGTCGTGGTGGTGAGCTCGTCCATGCCGTCCTGGCCGTTGACCACGAGGGCGCGCTCGAGGCCGACCTGGCCCAGCGCCTCGGCGACCGGGCGAACCCAGCGCCTGTCGAACACGCCGACCAGCTGGCGCTTCACCAGCGCCGGGTTCGACATCGGGCCGAGCAGGTTGAAGATGGTGCGCGACGGCGCCAGCTCGACGCGCGGGCCGGCGACGTTGCGCATCGCGCCGTGGTGGCGGGGGGCCATCAGGAAGCAGACGTTGGCCTCGCGCAGCGCCTTCTCCAGGGTCTCGATCGGCAGCTCGAGGCCGATGCCCAGCGCGGCGAGCACGTCGGCCGAGCCCGACTTGGAGGTGAAGGCGCGGTTGCCGTGCTTGGCCACCGGGACGCCGGCGCCGGCGACCACGAAGGCCGAGCAGGACGAGACGTTGTAGGTGCCGTGGTGGTCGCCACCGGTGCCGACGATGTCGATCGCGCCGGGCGGAGCCTTCACCGCCTGGACCTTGGCGCGCAGCACGCGGGCGCCGCCGGCCAGTTCCTCGGCGGTCTCGCCGCGGACCTTCAGGCCCATCAGGAAGGCGCCCATCTGGGCCGGCGTGGCATCGCCCGCCGTCATGATGCCGAACGCCCGCTCGGCCTCGTCGAGGGTCAGCCGCTCGCCGTTGCCGACCTTGGCCAACAGGCCCCTGAAATCCGCGATATCGCCGCTCACCCAAAACCCCGTCGATTTGCCCTTGCCCGCCGGGCCGGCGGGCGCGTAGCTATATCACATGGCTGACGAACTCATCCTCAAGGTCACTGGCATGGATTGCGACGGCTGCGTGAAGGCCGTCACCCGTGCCGCAACCGGCGCCGGGACGGCGCCGCTCTCGGTCGACCTCAAGTCGGGCGAAATGCGCCTGCCGGCCGGGGCCGACGTCGCCGCGATCACCAAGGCGGTCGAACGCGCCGGTTTCGGCATCGCCGCCAGCTGATCCAATAACCGCAGTATAGTCCGGGACGGCACGCTGGGCCAGCGGAAAGGCCCGGTGGTGGCGCGCGTCCGAATTTTTGCGTGCCGTAAGGGACCGGCGGGGTATTCGCAGTATTCGCGCAAGCTTACCCGGAAAATTCGGCCGGGGTCAGGCGGGGCGGTTGGCGACGGGCCGGTTCGTTCAGGCCGCGGTCGCGACGCGCGCGCTGTCCGGTCGCGGCGTGCCCGACGCGCCGAACTCGAGGCCCTCGTAACCCTTCTCGGCCACCTTGTTGATGGTGGCGACGAACTTGGGCGTGCCGCCGTTGTAGACGAAGTAGCGGATGCGGCCGGCCTCGTGGCCCGGGACGTTGGAGTTGTAGCCCGTGAACCACGACTTGGCCTTGCGCATCAGCATCATGCCGTACATCTCGGCGACGTGGCGGGTCCACCGCTCCTCGGCCGCCTTGGTCGCCTCGACGCGGTCGTAGCCCTTGGCCTCCATGTACTGCAGGAGGTCGGTGCACCAGTTCACGCCGATCTCGATGGCGCGCGGGTAGTTGGTCGAAGCCGAGCCGCTTTGCGGGCCCGACGGCAGCAGCAGGTTGGGGAAGCCCGCGACCAGCAGGCCGAGGAACGTCGAGGGACCGTCCTTCCACTTGTCGCGCAGCTTCTCGCCGCCGACGCCCTGGATGTCGATGTGGTCGTAGGCGCCGGTGATGGCGTCGAAGCCGGTGGCGTAGACGATGATGTCGAACTCGTACTCGCGGGTCGACGTGCGCAGGCCGTTCTCGGTGATCGACACCAGCGGCGTCTCGGCGATGTCGACGAGGTGGACGTTGTCGCGGTTGTAGGCCTCGTAGTAGCGCGTCTCGAGCGGCACGCGCTGCACGCCGAAGCCGTGGTCGCGCGGGATCAGCTTCTCGGCCACCGCCTGGTCCTTGACCCGGCGGCGGATGCGGTCGGCGATGTACGCCGAGAACTCGGCGTTGGCCTTCTCGTCGGTGAAGATCTCGCGGAAGTTGGCCAGCCAGATGCCGAAGCCCGGCTCGTCGTACAGCTTGTCCCACAGCGCCACGCGTTCCTCGCGCGTCACTTCCCAGAAGCCGCGCCGGTCGGGCTCGTGCTCGAAGGCGCCGGGCGTGCGGGCGCAGGCGGCGAAGATCTCGTCGTAGCGCTTGCGGATGTCGGCCATCTCCGCCTCGGAGATCGGGCTGTTGTTGAGCGGCGCGGACCAGTTGGGCCGGCGCTGGAAGACCGTCAGGTCGGCCACCTTGTCGGCGATCTCGGCGATCAGCTGGATCGCGGTGGCGCCGGTGCCGATCACGGCGACCCGCTTGCCCGCGAGGTCGACGCCCTCGTGCGGCCAGTGGAAGGTGTGGAAGGACTGGCCCTTGAAGCTGTCGAGGCCTTCGATGCGCGGCAGGGTCGGTACCGACAGCAGGCCGGTCGCCAGGATCACGTAGCGGGCGGTGAGCGTCCGGCCGTCGGACAGGCGCAGGCGCCAGGCGTTGCCGGCCTTGTCGTAGTGGGCCGAGCGGACGCGGCAGTTGAACTGCATGTGGCGGCGCAGGTCGAACTTGTCGGCCACGAAGTTCAGGTACTTGAGGTTCTCCGGCTGGCTCGAGAAGCGCTCGCGCCAGTGCCACTCGTCGAGCACCTCGCGCGAGAACGAGTAGCCGTAGGTGTAGCTCTCCGAATCGAAGCGGCAGCCCGGGTAGCGGTTGTTGTACCAGGTGCCGCCGAGGTCGGGAGCGGCCTCCAGCACGGTCGCCTTGATGCCGAGGTCGACCAGCCGCTTGATCTGGTAGATGCCGCAAACGCCGGCGCCGATCACGATCGCTTCGTAGTCGAGCAAGGGCCGTCTCCTGTCTTCTCTTCTTGTCAGGACAGGCTAACGCGCCGCGCAGGCCCTTGCAGCAACCGTCGCAGGACTTTCTTTCGGTTGCCGAAAGGGCCGGGCGGCCGCCCGCAGGACCGGTGCCCCGCGTCGAGCCCCGGCCCTTGATCGCCGACGCCGTGGCCTTAGCATGCCGGCACACCCCGGAGTGCCGCATGTCCTCGCCCAGCCTCGTCATCCGAAACGGCACGATCGTCGATGGATCGGGCGGCGATCCGGTCGAGGCCGACCTCGCGATCGACGGCGGCCGGATCAGCGCGATCGGCGGCACCATTCCCAAGGGGCGGGAGGAGATCGACGCGCGCGGCAAGCTGGTGACGCCGGGCTTCGTCGACGTGCACACCCACTACGACGCGCAGGTGACGTGGAGCGACAGCCTGTCGCCGTCGAGCTGGAACGGCGCGACCACGGTGCTGCTGGGCAATTGCGGCGTCGGCTTCGCGCCCTGCCATGCCGACCAGCACGACCTGCTGATCAACCTGATGGAAGGCGTCGAGGACATCCCCGAGGTGGTGATGAGCACGGGGCTGCCGTGGAACTGGCACAGCTTCCCGGATTACCTCGCCGCGATCGCCGGGCGGGCCTACGACGCCGATGTCGCCGCGCAGGTGCCGCACGCCGCGCTGCGCGTCTACGTGATGGGCGAGCGCGGCGCCAACCGCGAGCCGGCGACCGACGACGACCGGCAGCGGATGGCGGCGCTGACCGAGGAGGGGCTGCGGGCCGGCGCGCTCGGCTTCTCGACCTCGCGCACCCTGAACCACCGCGCCGCCGACGGCCGCCACATCCCGACGCTGCGGGCCGAGGAGGCGGAGCTGACGGCGATCGCGCGGGCGATGCGGGCCGCCGGCACCGGCTGGCTGCAGATCGTGTCGGACTTCGAGGACCAGGACGGCGAGATCGGCCTGTTCCGCCGGCTGGCCGAGGTCTCGGGACGACCGGTCAGCCTGACGGTGCTGCAATCGGACCGGCGGCCGGAGGCGTGGCGCGAGATCCTGGCCGGCATCGCCGAGGCCAACCGCGCGGGGCTGGAACTGACGGCGCAGATCCGGTCGCGGCCGACCAGCGTGCTGCTGGGCTTCGAGCTGTCTCAGAACCCGTTCATGGGGCGGCCGTCCTACAAGAAGATCGCGGCGCTGCCGTTCGCCGAGCGGCTGGCGCACCTGCGCGACCCGGCGTTCCGGGCGCGGCTGATGGGCGAGACCTTCGAGGATCGCGGCCGTCGCCAGGCCGAGAGCTGGGACCGCTTCTTCGCGCTGGGCGATCCGCCGGACTACGAACCGTCGCCCGAGACCAGCGTCGCCGCCCGCGCCGCGCGCGAGGGACGGGCGCCGCAGGAGGTCGCCTGGGACCTGCTGATGGAGCGCGACGGGCGCGGCATCCTGTACAAGCCGACGACCAACTTCGCGGCCGGCAATCTCGACGTGGTGCGCGAGATGATCGCCGCGCCGCACACGCTGCTGGGGCTTGGCGACGGGGGCGCGCATGTCGGCATCATGTGCGACGCCACGGCGACCAGCTACACGCTGACCCACTGGACGCGCGACCGCGGCCGCGGCGACCTGTTCCCGGTGGCCTGGGCGGTGAAGCGGCTCAGCCTCGACAACGCGGCGGCGATCGGTCTGAACGACCGCGGCCTGCTGCGCGTCGGCAAGAAGGCCGACATCAACGTGCTGGACTACGATCGCCTGCGCCTGCGGGCGCCGCAGGTCGTCTACGACCTGCCGGCCGGCGGCAAGCGGCTGGTCCAGCGCACCGAGGGCTTCGACGCGACCATCGTGTCCGGCGCGGTCGTCTACCGCGGTGGCGAGCCGACCGGCGTGAGGCCGGGCCGGCTGGTCCGCGGTCCGCAAGGCTAGAGGGGGAGAGAATGAAGGCAGCCTACATCGAGAAGTTCGGCGGACCCGAGGTCCTGACCTACGGCACGCTGCCGGACCCGGTCGCCGGCGCCGGCCAGGTGGTGGTCGACGCGAAGACGGCCAGCGTCAACGGCGCCGATCCCAAGGTCGTGCTGGGCGACTACAAGCAGACCAGCTTCCCGTTGATCATCGGACGGGATTTCTCGGGCGTGGTCGCGGCGGTCGGCGAGGGCGTCAGCGACCTCAAGGTCGGCGACGAGGTGTTCGGCGTGCTGGAGACCGGCCGCGACGGCACCTACTGCGAGAAGATCGCCGTCGGCGCCTCGATCATCGCGAAGAAGCCCGCGGGCGTCAGCCATGTCGACGCCGTGGCGGTGGCGCTGACCGGCCTGACCGCGATCTGCGCCGTCGAGGAGGCGCTGAAGCTCAAGGCCGGCGAGACCATCCTGGTCCAGGGCGGGGCCGGCGGCGTGGCCAGCTTCGCGATCCAGCTGGCGAAGTCGCTGGGCGCGCGGGTGATCAGCACGACCAGCACCGGCAACGTCGACTACGTGCGCGGGCTGGGCGCCGACGAGGTGATCGACTATCGCAAGACCGACTTCCGCCAGGTCGTGAAGGGCATCGACGCCGTGTTCGAGACGGTTGGCGGCGACGTCGCGATCCAGTCGTTCGAGGTGCTGAAGCCGGGCGGCCGGGCCGCCTTCATCGCCTCGGGGGCGCAGGCGCCGAAGCCGGAGCGGTCCGATGTCACGGCGCTCCGGCCGGCAGTGCCGCGCACCCGGGCCCACCTCGAGCGGGTCGCCGCGCTGCTGGCGAGCGGCGCGGTGAAGCCGCCGCCGGTCACGCTGTTCCCGCTGGCCGACGCGCAGAAGGCGCTGCGGGTGAGCGCCGAGCGCCACCTCCGCGGCAAGCTGATCCTGACGATGGCAGGATAGCCGCCCCCGGTGCTTGCGGGACGCGCCCGCCGTCGCCACCCTTGCCGGCATGTGCGGACGCTACACCTACAAGCTGACGTGGGCCGAGATCGTTTCGCTGTACCGGCTGACCCTGCCGGACGAGCCGCCGGAGCGGCTGCGGCCCAGCTACAATGTCGCCCCGACCCAGGTCATGCCGATCATCCGGCCGGCCGGCAACGGCCGCGAGCTGGTGATGGCGGCGTGGGGCCTCGTGCCGTTCTGGCTGAAGCCCGACCAGCTGGGCAAGCAGCCCTACGCCACGATCAACGCGCGGTCGGACCGCATCCAGACCGCGCCGACCTACCGCGAGCCCTTCAAGAAGCGCCGCTGCCTGGTGCCGGCGACGGGCTGGTACGAGTGGCAGAAGACCGGGCCCAAGACCAAGCAGCCGTGGCATTTCCAGCCGGTCGCGCGGCCGTTCGCCTTCGCCGGCGTGTGGGACACCTGGAACGGCGACGGCGGCAAGTCGGTCACCAGCTTCTCGATCGTCACCACTCCGGCGGCGCCGGTCACCGCGCCGTACCACGACCGCATGCCGCTGGTCCTCGAGGAGGGCCAGTTCGAGGACTGGATGCGCGGCCCGCCCGAGCTGGCGGCGCCGATGATGCAGCCCTATGCCGGGGCGATCGAGATGTGGCCGGTGTCGAGCGCGGTCGGGCAGGTGCGCAACAACCGGCCCGACCTGGTCGAGCCGATCGTGCTGCAGACCTGAGGCTGCCAACCTGACACTGGCGACCTAGCGGTCGATCCAGACGTCCTCGAAGCGCCAGTGGTTGTAGATGGTGTTGACCGCGAGGTTGAGGCCCTTGACCTCGGGGCGCCAGCAGGTCGCCGCCCAGTCGTGCTGGATGACCGGCCGGGCGCCGTCCTCCTGCAGCTTCTTGTCGATCTCCCAGACGATCTTCTTGCGATCCGGGCCGTCCGGCATCCGCGACTGCTGCTCGAACATCTTCTCGAGCTCGGGATTGCAGTAGTTGGTGTAGTTGCGCTCCGAGCCGCAGCTGAAGGTCTCGTAGAACACGACGTCGGGATCGTCGATGCCGACGCCCTGCACGTTGAGGCCGACCGTGTAGTCCTTGCGCATCATGCGGTTGTACCAGACGGCGGTGTCGAGCGGCTCGAGTTCGCCCTCGATGTAGACCGACTTCAGGTGGTCGATCAGGATTACGGCCTGGTCGCGGTAGGACGGCACGTTGCGCGTCGAGACCTTGATCTTCAGCGGCTTGTTCGGGCCGTATCCCAACCCCTCCATGATCTTGCGGCCCTCGGCGCGCGCCTTCTCGTGATCGGCGCCGTAGCCCGCGACCTGGGCAAGGAACTCCGGCGGCATGCCCCAGCGACCCTCGGGCGGCGGCAGCATGGTGCCGCCGATCCGGTTGGTGCCCTGGCCGATGATGTGGGTGAAGGAATCGCGGTCGATCGCCAGCACCATCGCCTTGCGCACGCGGGCGTCGTCGAACGGCGGCTTGTCGCGGTTGACCAGCAGGTTGGCCTGCGTGTTGGTCGGCAGCATCTCGCACACCGCCCACGGTGCCTGGCCCTTGAGGTCCTTGAGCGCCGGCGCGGCGATCTCGGCGGTGAAGGTCATGTCGAACTTGCCGGCGGTGAAGGCCAGCGCCGAGGTCGCGCGGTTGGGGATGATGCTGAACTCGATGGCGTCGAGCCAGGGCCGGCCCGGCTTCCAGTAGTCCGGGTTCTTCGCCAGCTTGATCGACTCGTTCTGCTTCATCTCGACGAACTTGAACGGCCCGGTGCCGATCGGCTTGGTGCGCATCTGCGCCGCCGGGACATGGCAGGGATAGATCGGCGAGAAGGCGCCGGCCAGCATGGTCAGCACCGAGGGCTGCGGCCGGCCGAGGTGGAAGGTGACCTCGCGGTCGCCGTTGGTCGTGACCTCCTTGAGGTTGAACCACCAGACCTTGCGCGGGTTCTTGCGCAGCTTGCCGTCGGGCGAGGCGACCATGTCGAAGGTGCACTTCACGTCGGCGCTGGTGAACGGCTTGCCGTCGTGCCACTTCACACCGTCGCGCAGGGTGAAGGTGAGCTTCGTGCCGTCGTCGTTCCACTTCCACGCAGTCGCGAGGTCGGGAACGATCGCGTCGGGCGCGTTCTGCTTCGACTTCGGATCGAACACGACGAGGTTGTTGTAGAGCGACATGAACGGCATGACCGTCGAGATCGTCGCCTCCTCGTGGATCGAGGCGCTCGGCGGGTTGTCGCGATGGGTGACCCTGAGCGTGCCGCCGGCCTTCTGGGCGAGGGCGGGGGCGGCGGCGGCACTGGCCAGGACGACGGCAGCCAGAAGGACGCGGGGCAGGCGCATGTTCGTTTCCTCCGGTCTTTGCTTTTTGCAGAGGCTATCACCTTCGCCGCGGCTGGCGTAGGCTCGATCCATGATCACGCGCGCCTCCTTGCTCCGCGGTTTGCTGGCCGGAACTGGCCTCGCCGCCCTTTCCACGCCGCTCCGGGCCCAGGACTTCCCGTCCAAGCCGATCCGCATCATCGCGCCGTTCGGCCCCGGCACCGCGACCGACACGGTGGCGCGGATGATCGCCAACGAGATGGGCCGCCTGACCGGCCAGTCGGTCGTCATCGAGAACAAGCCCGGCGCCGAGGGCCAGATCGGCGCGCAGGCGGCGGCGCAGGCCGCGCCCGACGGCTACACGATGTTCATCACCACCCAGACGACGCAGTCGATCAACCCGCACGTCTACAAGTCGCTGCCCTACGACCCGGTGAAGAGCTTCGCCCCGGTCTGCGGCCTGACGCTCGGGGCGCAGGTCGTGATGGTGAAGAACGAGCTGCCGGTGAAGTCGGTGGCCGAGCTGATCGCGCTGGCAAAGAAGGAGCCGGGCAAGCTGTCGTTCGGCAGCGGCAACGGCTCGAGCCGCGGCGGCGCCGAGCTGTTCAAGGCGATGGCCAAGGTCGACCTGCTGGGCGTGCCCTACAAGACCCAGCCGCAGGCCGTGACCGACCTGATGGGCGGCCGCATCGACGTCATCTTCTCGGACTTCACCGCGGGCCTTCCCGCGGTGCTGGACGGCCGGGCGCGCGGCATCGCGGTCACCAGCAAGAAGCGCATTCCGGGGCTCGAGCAGTTCCCGACGGTCGACGAGACCGTGCCGGGCTTCGAGATGTGGGCGTGGACCGCGGCCTACGTGCCGGCCGCCACGCCGCGGCCGATCGTCGACCGGCTGAACGCGCTGGTGCGCGAGGCCATGAAGTCGGAGTCCTACCTGTCGCTCACCCGCACGACCTACGGCGTTCCGTTCCCCGGCACCCCGGAGGAACTGGCCGCCTTCCAGGCCAGCGAGACGAAGAAGTGGGGCGAGATCGTCACCCTGGCGGGGATGAAGGAGCCGTAGCCACCGGCCGGCGCACCGCCACCAGCTGCCACAGCGCCGAGGCGAGGATGCAGGCCGCGACGGTGAAGAACGCCGCGCGGTAGGAGGCGAGGCTGGCGATCAGGGCGAACAGCGGCGGCCCGACCACCGCGCCGGAGAAGGCGAGCGAGGTCTGCACCGCCGCCACCGCGGCGGTCTGGCCGGGCGGCGAGAGGTGGGCGAACTCGGCCTGCGAGGTGCCGTTCCAGCTGATCACCACCGAGCCGTAGCCGAGCACGATCAGCGCCAGCGCCCAGTACGGCGTGTCGGGCTGCACCAGCCCGATGGCGATGCAGCCGGCTGTCATGGCGATGCCGGTCCAGCCCAGCACCAGCATGCGCGGCAGCCGGTCGCCCAGCGCGCCGCTGACCAGCCGCATCGCCGTGCCGGCGACCTGGCTGAGCGCCAGCAGCAGCCCGGCCTGGGCGATGGTGAGGCGGCAATGCTCGTACAGGTAGGTCACCAGGTAGAAGGTGAAGGTGTGCTGGGCGACGACGTAGACGAAGGCCGACCAGCCGAGCACCCGCAGCTGGGCATGGCCCAGCACGTAGCGCACCGAGCGCCAGATGCTGGTCGTGTTGCCGCCGCCGGTGACCACGACGTCGATGCGCGGGCGCAGCAGCTCGATCACGCCGATCGCCAGCAGCGCCATGCCGGCCGCCACGAGGCTGGCGCCGCGCCAGCCGAACAGCGACAGCAGGAGCGGGAACAGCACGCCGGCCGCCGCGAAGCCGATCGGCACGCCGGTCTGCTTGAGGGAAAAGACGATGCCGAACCACTCGCGCGGCACGCGCTGGGCCAGCACGTGGGCGGCCGCCGGGTTGATCGGGCCCTGGGCGGCGCCGATGAACAGCACCGCGACCACGGTGGCGGACACCATCGCCAGCGCGTTCACGGCGAGGCCGATCGCCGCCATCAGCAGCGCGAACTGGCAGACCCGGACGGCGCCCAGCCGGACGATCGGACCGGCCGCGAACAAGGCCAGCGTCGCGGCGACGGCGTAGATCAGGGCGGTGAAGATGCCGACCAGCTTGGGATCGATCGCGAGGTCCCGTGCGACCGCCGGCATCATCACGCTGAGCGCCAGCACGCACAGCGAGATCATCGCCTGGATGGCCAGCATGCTGGCCACCGGGATGATCGCGCGGTGCATGGGCGCGGTCTTTCCCCTACATGCCGAAAAGGTCGGCCTTGTTGAGGATGGTGTTGCGCAGGATGCGGATCGAGGCGACGTCGACCATGATGCCGTCGACGTTGATCGCGCCCATGCCCTTGGCCTCGGCCTCGGCGTAGGCCTTCTCCAGCATGCGGGCGCGCGCCACGTCCTCGGGCTTGGGCGAGTAGATCTCGAGCGCGTGCTCGATCTGCGACGGGTGGATCGCCCACTTGCCGACGCAGCCCAGCGTCATCGAGCGGCGGCACTCCTCGCGGTAGGCCTCCGGGTTCTTGAAGTCGGCGAACGGGCCGTCGACCGGGTCGATACCGGCGGCGCGGCAGGCCATGATCAGGCGGAAGCGGGCATAGTGCCAGATGTCGCCCGGGTAGCCGTCGGTCTCGCCGACGTTCTTGTTGGTGACGCCCATCGAGGCCGAGAAGTCGCCCATGCCGAACACCAGGCACTCGAGCCGCGGCGTCGACTTCGCGATGGCGTCGACGTTCTGCATGCCCTCGACTTCCTCGATCAGCGCCTCGAGGCCGATCCGGTTCTTGAGCTTCAGCTTCTTCTCGAGCTGGTGCAGCAGCTTGTCGGCGAACAGGATGTCGGCCGGGGTCAGGACCTTGGTCATCATGATCGTGTCAAGGTGCTCGCCGGCGCCCTCGACGATCTCGATGATGTCCTCGAAGGCGTACTCGGTGGTCAGGTCGTTGATGCGCACGCAGCGCGTCTTGCCCTTCCAGTTCAGCGTCTTCAGCGCCTCGACGATCTTCTTGCGGGCGTCGCGCTTCTGGCTGGGCGCGACGGCGTCCTCGAGGTCGAGGAAGACGTGGTCGGCCTTCGACTCCGAGGCCTTCTGCATCATCTTCTCGCTCGAGCCGGGGGTCGAGAGCTGCACCCGGCGGGCGCGGCGCGGACGGTCGGTCATGTCTTGAATCCTTTCAGGCAACGATCTTTTCGGCCCGCAGGCGGGCAATTTCCGCGCCACCGAGGCCGAGGGCGCCCAGATACTGGTCCGTGTGCTCCCCCAGCAAGGGGGCGCGATGGCGCACGCGTCCGGGGGTCTCGCTCATCTTGATGGCCACGCCGGCCACCCGCATCGTCTCCTCGATGCCCGGGTGGGGCACCGGCACGACCATGTCGCGGGCCGCGAAGTGGGGGTCGGCGAAGACGTCGGCGACGTCGTTGACCGGCGAAAACGGCACCTTTCCGCCCAGGATCGCCAGCAATTCCTGCTTGCTGTGCCGGCGGGTGAAGGTCGAGACCGCGTTGATGATGGCGATCTGGTGGGTCCGCCGGTCCTGGACGTTGCCGAAGCGCGGGTCGTTGGCCATGTCCGGCCGGTCGATCAGCCGGCACAGGATCGGGAAGTGGGCGTCGGCGTGGGCGGCGATGGTCACCCAGCCGTCGCTGGCCGGGAACATGCCGAACGGGCAGAGCAGGGGGTGGTGGTTGCCCTCCGGCGTCGGCACGACCCCGGTATAGGCGTGCTGGTGGACGATCCGCTCGCACAGCGACAGGATCGCGTCGGCCATGCCGACATCGACGAACTGGCCCTTGCCGGTCTTGTGGGCGCGCAGGATGGCCGAGACGATGCCGACCGCGCACATCGTGGCCGGCATGATGTCGCCGATCCCCGGCCCGACCTTCATCGGTGTCTCGGCGTCCGGCCCGGTGATCGCCATGATGCCGCCCCACGCTTGGGCGACCACGTCGTAGGCCGGCCAGTCGGTGTAGGGGCTGCGCCCGGTCCGATGGTCGCCGAAGCCGCGGATCGTGGCATAGACCAGCTTCGGGAACCGCTCGTGCAGCATCTCGTAGGACAGGCCCAGCCGGTCCATCACGCCGCCGCGGAAGTTCTCGACGATGGCGTCGGCGCCCTCGCACAGCTTCAGCACCAGGTCGCGGCCCTCCGGCCGCTTGAGGTCGACCGAGATCGACTTCTTGTTGCGGTTCACCGAGGCGAAGTAGCCGCCGAAGAACTTGTCCTGGTCCTTCGGGTGGTAGGGACCGACGATGCGCGTGTGGTCGCCGTCGAGCGGTTCGACCTTGATGACCTCGGCGCCCTGGTCGGCCAGCAGCATGGTGCAGAACGGGCCGGCCAGCATCTGGGTCAGGTCGACGATGCGGACGCCGTCCAGCGCGCCGGCCGGGGCGGCGTCGCTCACTTGTCGGCCCAGTGGCTGCGCCGCTTGATCAGCACGGTGCGCTCGCCCTCGAAGATGTGCTTGTCGTCCTGGTTCACGCCGTAGTGCTTGAACCGCACCACCCCGGCATCGGGACGGTCCGAGTCCTTCGTCTCGAGGATCTCGGAGTAGCAGTACAGCGTGTCGCCGTGGTGCAGCGGGCCCTTGAGCCGGATCTTGTCCATGCCGAGTTCCATCAGCGCGTTCTCGGCGGTGTCCTCGGCCGACAGGCCGATGCACATCGAGATCGTGACGCCGCCGAAGCCCAGCCGGCGGCCGTAGGTCATCGACTGCGTCAGGTGCTCGTTGAAGTGGGCCTCGGCGGTGTTCATGGTCACGTTGGTGATCCAGACCTGCTCCATTGGCTCGACGGTCTTGCCGCGGGCGTGCTTCAGCACGTCGCCGACCTTGAAGTCCTCGAAGTAGTTGCCGCGACCGGTGAGATCGGAAGCCTTCATCAGTTCCTCCCGCGGCCGAGCAGGCGGTCGGAGATGATGCGCTTCTGGATCTCGGAGGTGCCCTCGAAGATCTTGGTCAGGCGGGCGTCGCGCCAATGGCGCTCGACCGCATGCAGGGTGGTGTAGCCGGCGCCGCCGTGGATCTGCAGGCCGTCGCTGCACACCCGCTCGGCCATCTCCGAGGCGAACAGCTTGGACATCGACGCTTCCTTGTCGCAGCGCTGGCCGGTGTCGATCTGCTCGCAGACGAAGTAGTTGAGCTGGCGGGCCGCCTCGATCTGGGTCGCCATGTCGGCGATGCGGAAGCGGGTGTTCTGGAAGTCGCCGATCGCCTGGCCGAACTGGCGGCGCTCGCCGGCGTAGCGGATCGAATCGTCGAGCGCGCCCTGGGCGAGGCCGATCGCGCGGGCCGCGGTGTGGGCGCGCGCCGTCTCCAGGCCCGAGGTCGCGTAGTAGAAGGCCTGGCCTTCCTCGCCGATCATGTCAGCCTGCTCGACCCGGAAGTTGTCGAACGCCAGTTCGAAGGTCTTCCAGCCGAAGTAGCCGATCTTGGGAATCGGCGCGCCGCTGACGCCCTTCGGCAGGGTGCCGCGCTTCTTCTCGACCATGAACATCGACAGGCCGAGGTGGCGCTTGCCCGCCGGCGCGTCGGAGGTGCGGGCGATGATGATCAGGAAGTCGGCGCCGTCGGCGAAGGTGCACCAGTACTTGTTGCCGCTGATCAGCCAGCCGGTGCCGTCCTTCTTGGCGCGGCACGAGATGTTGGCGATGTCCGAGCCGGCATTCGGCTCCGACATCGAGAAGGCGCCGAGGAATTCGCCCTTGGCCATGCGGCGCAGGTAGCGGTCCTTCTGCTCCTCGCTCATCATGTGGGCGCCGATCAGAAGGTTGCCGCGGGCGATGATCGAGGCGACGCTCATCCAGCCGCGCGACAGTTCCTCGGTGACGAGGCAGTACTCGAAGCAGCCCAGCCCCAGCCCGCCGTACTGCTCGGGGATCAGGATGCCGAAGTAGCCGAGCTCGGCCATCTTGTCGCGCAGGTCCATCGGGATCTCGCCCTTCTCGGGGTCGAGCCTGTTGGCGACCGGCAGGACCTCGTTGAGGGTGAACTCGCGCGCCTGCTCCTGGATCATGCGGCGTTCTTCGGTGATGTAAGGCATGGTTACGCGTTCCTGAGACGGACGAGGTTGGTGCGCTTGAAGTCGATGACGAGGGCGTCGTTCTGGTCGTAGCCCCTGGTGTGCCAGCTGACGATGCCGAAGCCCTTGTGCGAGTCCGAGATACGGCGGTCCAGCACCTGCGATTCGGCGCGCAGCGAATCGCCCGGATAGACCGGCTTGTGATAGGTCAGCTCGTTGACGCCGAGGAACGGCCCGCCGCCCTCGCTGAGGTCCTCGACCGTCAGGCCGAACACCGTGGTGAAGACCAGCAGCGGGTTGGCGACGATGCCGGGATGGCCGTGCAGGCGGGCGTACTCGGCGTTGAAGTAGTGCGGGTTGAAGTGCAGCGTCAGCGTCGTGAAGAGGGTGCTCTCCGACTCGGTGATGGTGCGCCCCCAGTGGTGCTTGAAGACCCGTCCCGGTTCGAAGTCCTCGTACCGGTTGCCCTTGGGCACCAGCCGGGCGCGTGTCCTGAAATCCTCGGCCAATCTTGTCTCCTGAACGCTATTTCCGGACCGAAGCCCGGACGAGGTCGCCGACGTCCGCCATGTCCTCGAGGCGGTCGATGGCGTCGTGCAGCCGGCGCGCGCCGGCGGCTCCCAGCACCGGCGTGACCAGGCTGTCGAACTTGGTCTCCAGCGCTTGGCGCTGGCGGGCGACGTCGGCCCACGGGATGCCGGAGTCGTGCGTCGCCTCGATCGTCGTGCCGTCGTCGAGCTGGATCGCCATCTCGGCCAGCGAGTGCGACCAGCCGGGCTGGAACTCGATCGACATCTTGTCGCGCAACGCCTTGATGCGCGGCTCCTGCGTCACCGCCTCGTCGTAGGCGTCGAGCGCCGCGGTATCGACGCCGGTGAGCGCCATCGCCACGGTCTGGCGCAGCGAGAACTTGGCCTCCAGCCCGGTCGTCGGGTGGGCGATGTTGCAGACCTTGTCGGCGCCGGAGTCGATGCGCAGCATGATCTTCTTCACCCGCTCGGGCGGGAAGTTGCTCCGCAGCCGGATCTCGCGCGCGCACTCGATCGGCGCGTGCGTCAGGTAGCAGGCGGCATGGTACTTGAAGAGGTTGTTGCGCAGGTGCCAGCCCTGCGGCGGCTCGCCCAGCGCGGCATCGGGATGGACCTTGTCGCTCTGCGACGAACCGAAGCCCTGGTCGCATTCCAGCGAATCGCCGCGCGCGGTGAAGCCCCTGGCCGCCCAGCGCGCGGCGCGCAGGCCGTGCTCCGAGGCGGTGCCGGCATGCAGCGGCTTGCACATCGTGCCGAAGTTGGACTTGAGCCCGGCGGCCTGCGTCGCGGCGATGCCGAAGGCGACCGCGAGCTGCTGCTCGGTCAGGCCCAGCATGCGGCCGGCCGCGGCGGTGGCGGCGAACGAGCCGACCGTGCCGGTGACGTGGAAGCCCTTCTGGTAGTGGGTCGGCGCGACGTAGCGGCCGACCCGGCCCGAGGTCTCGTAGCCGGCCACGAAGCTCTCGATGAACAGGCGGCCCGACGCGCGGGTCTGCTCGCCGAGCGCCAGCAGGGCGGGGACCACCGTCACGGTGGGGTGGCCGCCCATCGAGAAGTTGACGTCGTCGTAGTCGAGCGCGTGGCTGGCCGCGCCGTTGATCAGCGCGGCGCTCGACGGCAGCACGGTTTCGGACCGTCCGACCAGCGACGCCGGGCCGCGCGCGCCGTCCTCCAGCGCCTCCTGCACCAGGATCTCGGTCAGTTCCTCCTGGGCGCCGGCCACGGTGACGGCGAACCAGTCGATCAGGCATTGCTTGGTGCGCTCGACCAGGTCGTCGGGCAGGTCGCTCCAGGCCAGCGCGGCGGCGCGGCGGGCAATCTCGGCGGTGACGGGAACGGGCGCCATGCGGGCCTCCGGAAGTCGTGAGGCGCGAAGTGTCCGACAGGCGACGGTGCGGTGTCTACAAGGATGCCCGAGGCTTCCGCATGCCGATAGCAAGAGGTCCCTCACTGCGCTCGGGATGACAATCAGGCTTTGCGGGCGACCACGTGGAAGATGTGCCAGTGCTTGGTGTTGCCCTTGCGGGTTTCGCCGTCGGTTTCCTCCTCCTCGAACATCTCGACCTCCCAGCCCCGCAGCAGGGCCTGCGCGGCGTCGCGGGTGAGGAAGGTCAGGCCCTCGCGGCCGGCCCAGCTGTCGTTGGGCCCGTACCATTGGCCGCTGAAGCGGCCGCCCTCGGGCAGGGCCTCGCCGATGCGCTCCCACAGGCGATGGAACGCGTCGGGCGGGCACAGCGGCATGGCGAAGCTGGAATTGACCAGCCGGACGCCGAGCGGCAGCGGGACCTCTTCGAAGCGGGACAGGATCGGGGTGAGGTCGTGCCCCTCGGGCAGGTCGCGCGCCTGCAACTGGCGCAGCGCCTCGGGCTCGCTGTCGACCGCCACGACGCGCCAGCCGCGCCGCAGCATCTCGATCACGTCGCGGCCGTCGCCGCAGCCGAGGTCGATCGCCAGCGAGCCCGCCGCCGCCGGGCCGAAGCGGTCGAGCGCGGCCAGCAGCGTCCGGCGTGGCGGCCGGTCGCGAAGCTTCTGGTAGTAGGCGCCCCATCCTGCGGACTCTCGTTCCGACATGCGTTCTCTCCCCGGTCGCGCGCTTGTCGCTCGCCGTCGCGTGTGGTCGTATGCCCTCCAATAACAACAAGATCATCTTCAGGGAGGAAACGATGAAGAGGATCGCCGGGCTGGCACTTATCGCCGCGCTCACTTTCACCTCGACGGCGCGCGCCGACATGAAGGCCCTGGAGGAGGGCGCCAAGAAGGAAGGCGAACTGACCTGGTACGTCGCCCACTACACGTCGGAGGGCGCCGAGGACCTCGGTCGCAACTTCACCGAGATCTACGGCGTCAAGGTCAACGTCGTCCGCACCACGGCGCAGGTCGCCTACCAGCGCCTGCTGCAGGACATCAAGAACAACCAGACGGTCTGCGACGTCTTCTCGTCGACCGACCTCGGGCACTACGTCCGGCTGGCCGCGCAGGGCCGGTTCGAGAAGTACGTGCCGGAGACCACGCCCAAGATCGACCCGGTGTTCCAGAACTTCGATCCGGCCGGCTTCTACCACACGACCGCCGCCGGCATGGTGACGCTGACCTACAACACCGCGAAGGTGAAGCCGGAAGAGGCGCCGCAGAAGTGGCAGGACCTGCTCGACATGAAGTGGAAGGGCAAGGTCTCGACCGGCCATCCCGGCTTCTCCGGCTACGTCGGCACCTGGGTGCTGATGATGAAGAAGCTGTACGGCTGGAGCTACTTCGAGAAGCTCGAGAAGAACAAGCCGCAGATCGGCCGATCGATCAACGACACGGTGACCGCGCTGAACGCCGGCGAGCGCCAGGTCGCGGCCGGCGCCGACGGCTCGACGCTGGCCAGCGCCGTGCGCGGCAACCCGCTGGCGGTCAACTACCCGACCGACGGGTCGGTGCTGATCATCTCGCCGTCGGCGATCATGAAGGGCACCAAGCACCCCAACGCCGCCAAGCTGTTCATGGAGTACCTGTATTCGGTCGAGGCGGCGAAGATCAATGCCAAGCACTTCGGCATCCCGATGCGGCCGGAAGTGCCGGTGCCGCCGGGCGCCAAGCCGATGAGCCAGATCAAGGTCATCAAGCCGACCGCTGCCGAGGTCGACAAGGGCATCCCGGAGGTGATCGAGCAGTGGCGCGACACCTTCGGCAACTAGGGCCCGGCGCGTGACCGTCGTCTCGCCGGGCCTCGACGGCGCCCTGGCGCGTCCGCGGCGCGGCCTGGCGTTCGACAGCACCTGGATCCTGTGGGCCGCGATCATCGCGGTCCTGCTGTTCCTGGTGGTCAGCCCGTTCGTCTACCTGGTGGTGACGAGCTTCTCGGCCGAGGGCACCGGCGAGTTCACCTTCGCCAACTACGCCGCCGCCTATGGCCGGGCGCGCTACGTCGATGCGCTGCTGAACTCGCTGAAGCTGGGCGCGGCGGCCGCGGCACTGGCCGGGCTGTTCGCCATCCCGCTGGCCTGGGCGGTCGCCCGCACCGACATGCCGGGGCGCGGCCTGACCCGCATGCTGGTGCTGGCGACCTTCATCACGCCGCCCTACACCGGCGCGGTCGCGTGGATCCTGCTGGCCGGCCCCAACGCCGGCTGGCTCAACCGCTTCTACATGCTGCTCACCGGCGCGGCCGAGGGACCGTTCAACATCTACAGCTTCGCCGGCCTCGCGCTGGTCATCGCGCTGTACTCGTTTCCCTACATCTTCATCTTCACCACCGCGGCGCTCGAGCTGGTGTCGTCGGAGATGGAGGACGCCGCCAACATCCTGGGCGCCGGCGCGTGGCGCACGATGCGCCGGGTCACGCTGCCGCTCGCCCTGCCGGCGATCCTGGGCGGCCTGATCATCTGCTTCCTCGAGGCGATCGCGTTGTTCGGCTCGCCGGCCATGATCGCCATCCCGGCGCGCTTCAACGTGGTGACCACGCAGCTGTTCCAGTTCTTCGGCAACCCGGTGCGGGTCGAGGTCGCGGCGGCCTACGCCATGCCGCTGCTCGGCGTCACGGTGATCCTGATCCTGCTGCAGCGGCTGATGACCCGCCGCAAGGGCTTCGTGGCGCTGACCGGCAAGGGTGGCGACCGTCGCCCGATCCGGCTCGGCAACTGGCGCTGGGCGATGTTCGGCTACGCCATGCTGGTCGCCGCGCTGTCGGTCTTCCTGCCGTACATGTTCCTGCTGCAGGCCGCCTTCGCCAAGGCATGGGGCAGGGGCTTCGCGCTCGACAACCTGTCGCTGCGCAACTTCCACTTCGTGCTGTTCGAGCACGCCACCGCCGCGAAGTCGGTGCTCAACAGCTTCATCTATGCCGGGGTCAGCGCCACCGCCGTCGTCATCCTGACGCTCGGCGTGGCCTACATCGCCACCCGCCGGCTGGTGCCGTTCGCCGGGGTGCTCGGGTTCCTGTGCATCGCGCCCTTCGTGATCCCCGGCGTGGTGCTGGCGATCGGCTTCTACGCCGCCTACGCGCCGCCGCCGCTGGCGCTCTACGGCACGGCGCTGATCCTGATCCTGGCCTTCACCACGCGCTTCCTGCCGGTCGGCTACGTCAATGCCAGCGCGGCCATCCGCAGCCTCAACCCGGAGATGGAGGAGGCGGTGCGGGTGCTGGGCGGCAGCCGGCTGACGGCGCTGCGCCGGGTGGTGGCGCCGCTGCTCAAGCGCAGCCTGCTGGGCGCCTGGCTGCTGATCTTCATCCCGGCGACCCGCGAACTGTCGGCGGCGATCTTCCTCTACGGGCCCAACACCAAGGTGGCCTCGGTCATGATCTTCGACATGAGCGAGGAGGGGAACTTCGAGTACCTGTCGGCGCTGGCCCTGATCCTGCAGGTGCTGACCCTGCCGTTGCTGTACATCGGGCAGAGGGCCCTGGGACGTGACTTCATGCTGAGACGAACCGCGACATGAGCAAGCTTGTCCTGAAGAACGTCGCCCGCCGCTACGGCGCGGTCGAGGCGGTGGCCGACTTCTCGCTGGCGCTGGCGCCCGGCGAGTTCGTGTCGCTGCTCGGCCCCTCGGGCTGCGGCAAGACCACGACGCTGCGCATGATCGCCGGCTTCGCGCCGCCGTCGGCCGGCACCATCGAGATGGACGGCCAGGTGATCTCGTCGGCGGCCTCGGTCGTGCCGCCCGAGAAGCGACGCATGTCGATGATCTTCCAGAGCTACGCGATCTGGCCGAACATGACGGTCGGCGAGAACGTCGGCTTCGGCCTGCAGGTGCGGCGGATGTCGCGCGCCGAGATCGACCGCAAGGTCGACGCCATCCTCGACGTCGTCCAGATGCGGGGCCTCAAGCAGCGCTACCCGGCCGAGCTGTCGGGCGGCCAGCAGCAGCGCGTCGCGCTGGCCCGCGCCATCGTGGTCGAGCCGGAGGTGTTGCTGCTCGACGAGCCGCTCAGCAACCTCGACGCCAACCTGCGCGAGGAGATGCGGTTCGAAATCCGCCGCCTGCACGACGAGTTCAGGATCACGACCGTCTACGTCACCCACGACCAGTCCGAGGCGATGGTCACCTCCGACCGCATCGTGGTGATGAACAAGGGCCGGATCGAGCAGGTCGACGCGCCGCACGTGCTCTATGCCCGGCCGCGCAGCCGCTTCGTGGCGGGCTTCATCGGCCGCACCAACTTCGTCGAGGGCCGGCTGTCGGGCGGCGAGGTCGGCTTCGATGGCTTCTCCGGGCCGGCCGGCCGCTTCGAGCGGGCCGAGGGCGCGGGGCCGCTGACCTACTCGCTGCGCCCGCAGGCGATCGTCCTGTCGGGGCACAAGCCCACCGGCGCGGGCCTCGCGGTCGAGGCCGAGATCGTCGGCCGGTCGTACCTCGGCGAGTACTGGGACTACCTCGCGACGCCGCTCGGTGCGGCCAAGCCGCTGCGCGTCTCGACGGCGCCCGACCGGGTCTTCGAGGTCGGCAGCCGGGCGTGGCTGGAGATCGACCCGGCCGCCATGGTCCGCGTGGAGTAGCGGCGGCCTAGAGCTGGAACTTCTGCTGCCTGTTGTCGCCCGACGTGAACAGGCCCCAGTGCGGTCCCCACGGGCCCTCGGCGGTCTTCCACGGCTCGTCGAACATCTCGAACCAGTAGCCATCGAAGGGCTTGTTGAGGAAGTTCTTGCCGGCCATCCAGCTCCTGGTCGTGAGGTAGTTCACATGTTCATTCCGAACCGTGGTGAGCCACTGGGGAGCACCGGCGCTGGGCCAACCGATCTCGGCGATGACGACCTGCTTTCCCAGCGCGGCCACCTGCTTGAGGCCGTTGGCCCACGACCATTGCATGTTGGGATCGATGTCGTTCGGCTTGGCGCTGGCTCCGGCCTTGAAGGCGTACCACGGGTAGACGGTGAGGTAGGTGACGGCTTCGCAGGCGGTGACCGCGCCCTGCCACGGTGAGCCGGCGTTCTGCAGCGCCGTTCCGGTGAGGCAGGTCGTGACGCGGGCGGCTACGCCGGGATGGCGCGCCTTCTCGGTCTTGGCGAACGCCATCGCGTTGGACAGCAGCAACGTGGGAACGCCCTCGAGATCGACCTCGTTGCCGATCACCAGGTCGAGGCTGATCGTCCGGCCGTAGGTCGTGGCGGCCTGCTGCGCCTGGTTCAAGGCCAGGACGATGTTCGCCTTGGTATTCTCGAAACTGCCGTTGTCGACCTCGACGCCGAGTCCCAGCGTGAGACCGTACTTGCTGGCCTTGTCGACGTTCCACTGGTTGCCGCCGGTGACGCCGTAGGTCCTGACGTTCCTGAAGCCGGAACCGGCGATGAGCTTCATGTCGGCGTCGACGCTGGCGGAGGTCGGACCGGTGGGCGGGGCCCAGCCGGCATTGCGATAGGGACCGTAGCAGACGCCGAAGTAAGTCATGGTGAGCTCCCGGAACGAACGGCCTCGGCCTATCTCGCGGGCCAACGGCAGGGACTGTCGCACGCCGTCCGATGGACCGTCACCAGTGTCCACTCCTTGTTTTTTCAATCAACGCGTGTGTTCGCATACCTCAGGCGGAAGTCGGGGCGGCAGGGGCCGCACTGCGGTTGGGTTCGCGTCGCGGCAGGACGGCGGTCGGCTCGAGGTGGAGGTTCCTGCCGCTTGCGTGCTAGCCTTTGTCTTCGCCCATCCTCAGGGAGTCCAAGACAGTCATGACCGCCGGACCGCTTTCCCGTTTCACCGTGCTCGATCTCACGCGGGTCCGCGCCGGTCCGACGGCGGTGCGCTACCTCGCCGACTGGGGCGCCAACTGCATCAAGATCGAGATGCCGCCGAGCGCCGGCGAGATGGACATGGGCGGTCCGCGCCACGGACCCGACTTCCAGAATCTCCATCGCAACAAGCGGTCGATCACGCTCAACCTCAAGGAGCCCGAGGGCAAGGCCATCTTCATGAAGATGGTCGAGAAGGCCGACGTGGTGGTCGAGAACTACCGCGCCGACGTGAAGTTCCGCCTCGGCATCGACTACGACAACCTGAAGAAGGTGAACCCGCGCATCGTGCTGGGCTCGATCTCCGGCTTCGGCCAGGACGGGCCCTACGCCGAGCGCGCCGGCTTCGACCAGATCGCCCAGGGCATGGGCGGCCTGATGTACATCACCGGCATGCCGGGCCAGGGCCCGGTGCGCGCCGGCATCGCGGTGGCCGACGTCGGCGCCGGCCTGCATTGCGCGATCGGCATCCTGATCGCGCTGCTCGAGCGCGAGAGCTCGGGCCAGGGCCAGTGGATCTCGACCTCGCTCTTGCAGGCCATGATCTCGATGTGCGACTTCCAGGCCGCGCGCTGGACCATCGCCAAGGACGTGCCGGGCCAGGCCGGCAACAACCACCCGACCTCGATCCCGACCGGCGTCTTCAAGACCAAGGACGGCTACATCAACATCGCCGCTTCCGGCCAGCACATCTACAAGCGGTTCTGCGAGTGCGTCGCCTCGCCGGAGCTGGTGACCGACCCGCGCTTCGCGACCGACAAGTCGCGGGCCCAGAACCGCGACGCGCTGAACGCCGAGATCGAGAAGCGGGTCGCGGCCTACGGTAGCGCCGAGCTGGTCGAGAAGCTGAACAAGGCCGGCGTGCCGGCCGGCCCGATCTACAAGATGGACGAGATGTTCGCCGACCCGCAGGTCAAGCATCTCAAGATGGCCCACCCGGTGCATTCGCCGAAGCTGGGCGACATCGAGGTGATCGGCCAGGCGATCAACATGAGCCGCACGCCGTTCGAGATGAAGACGGCGACGCCGGAGCAGGGCGAGCACACCGACGCGGTGCTGCGCGAGTTCGGCTACGACGACGCGGCGATCGCCGGCTTCCGCAAGAAGGGGGTCGTCTGACCATGATCAGCCCGACCCCCAACATGATCGCCGAGAAGGTGGGACCGGTCGGCCGGCTCGTCTTCAACAAGCCGGCCAAGCGCAACGCCACCTCGACCGACATGTGGGAAGCCATCCCGGTCATCATCGACGCCTTCGAGAAGGACCCGGAGGTCCGGGTCGTCGTGGTGACCGGCGCCGGCGACCAGGCCTTCGTGTCCGGCGCCGACATCTCGGAGTTCGAGAAGGCCCGCTCGACGCCCGAGCAGGTCGCCTACTACGACAAGATCGGCGAGGTCGCGAACGCGCGGCTGGCCAAGTGTTCCAAGCCGACGATCGCCCGCATCCGCGGCTACTGCGTCGGCGGCGGCGTCGGCGTGGCGCTGACCTGCGACATCCGGATCGCCTCGGACAACTGCAAGTTCGCCGTCCCGGCCGCGCGGCTCGGCCTCGGCTACCGCGCCGCCGGCCTCAAGACCCTGATGGATCTCGTCGGCCCGTCCAACGCCAAGGAGATCTTCTTCACGGCGCGGATGTTCTCGGCGCAGGAAGCGCAGGGCATGGGCCTGGTCAACCGGGTCGTGGCCGACGCCGAGCTCGATGCCTATGTCGACGACTACTGCCGGCGCATCGCCGAGAACGCGCCGCTCACCATGCACGCCGCCAAGCGGGTGGTGGAGGAGCTGACGCGGCTCGACGGCAAGCCCGACTTCCATCGCACCAGCGCGCTGGTCAAGGAGTGCTTCGACTCCGAGGACTACATCGAGGGCCGCCGCGCCTTCATGGAAAAGCGCAAGCCGGTGTTCAAGGGGCGGTGACAGGGACGGGGAGAGACATCATGCCGGTGCTGAGCAAGGACCAGGTCGATGCCTTCTGGCGCGACGGCTACCTCGTCGTCGCCGATGCCGTGACGCCGGCGCAGCTGGCGGCGCTCAAGGCGGAGATCGCCGGCTGGGTCGAGGCCAGCCGGGCCCACAGCGCGCCGTTCGGGCCGCCCACGGTCGACGGGCGGCCGCGCTTCGACATGGGCGCCGAGCACTCGGCCGAGCGGCCGGCGCTGCGCCGCATCAACAACCCGTCCGACATCTCGGACGCCTACCGCGAGGTCATGCTCGACGCGCGCACCGTCGACATGGTGGCCGACCTGGTCGGGCCGAATGTCAAGTTCCACCACTGCAAGATCAACCTCAAGCTGCCCGGCGCCCGCACCGAGGTCGCCTACCACCAGGACTTCGCCTACACGCCGCACACCAACGACGACATCGTGACGGCGCTGCTGTTCCTCGATGACATCGACGAGGGCAATGGCTGCCTCACCGTGGTGCCGGGCTCGCACAAGGGGCCGATGCTGTCGCTGTTCGAGGGCGAGCGCTTCACCGGCGCGGTGTCGGCGGACGAGGAGCGGGCGGCGCTGGCCCGCTCGGTGGCGTGCACCGGCAAGGCCGGCAGCGTCTGCCTGATGCACACCAAGCTGCTGCACGGCTCGGCCGCCAACGCGTCCGACGTCTCGCGCGGCCTCTACATCTGCGTCTACACCGCGGCCGACGCGGTGCCGATCGCCCGCAATCCCATGCCGAGCCTCAACGAGGGCCGCATCGTGCGCGGCGAGGAAGCGCGCTTCGCGCGGCTGAGCGCCGGCCTGGTCGAGCTGCCGAAGCAGCCGAAGTCGGCCTCGTTCTTCACCGTGCTCGGACAGGATTCGAAGCAGGCCGCCGAGTGAGCGACCCGTTCCCGGCGGTCGCCGAGGCGGCGGCCACCGGCGAGACGGCCGAGCTGTTCGCCGACATCCGCGCGACGGTCGGCGTCCGCGTCGTCAACCTGGTGTGGCGCCACCTCGCGACCTTCGACGGCGCGCTGCCCTGGGCCTGGACGGCGGTGAAGCCGCTTTACCAGCGCGGCATCGCCGACCAGGCCGATCTCGCAGGCGACGTCCTTGTTGAGGTGATCGGGGTCGAGCGTAGCGTGGATGATCTTCTTCCCCGCCGGCATCTTCACGCCGAAATTCGTCTCCGTGAACGAACAGCCGATGCCGAGGATCAGGTCGGCATTGTCGAGGAAATGCCGCACCGGCTTGGGGATCGCCAGGCCGCCCGACCCCAGCGCCAGCGGATGATCCTCGGGGAAGGAGGACTTGCCGCCGAGGCTGGTCGTCACCGGCGCGGCGAGCAGTTCGGCCAGCGCCTTCAACTGCGGCCAGGCCCGCGCCCAATGCACGCCGGTGCCGGCATAGATCACCGGCCGCTTCGCCGCCGCGATCGCATCCGCCGCACGGCTCACATCCGCCGGGTCGGGGCCGTAGCGTGTCGAGATGACGGGCGTATAGACCAGCGGCTCCGGCACCTCGTCATTCCACATGTCGGTCGGGATCTCGACCAGCACGGGACCGCCGCGGCCGTTCCTTAGCCGGGTAAAGGCACGACGCAGGATATTCGGCACTTCGGCCGCCGAGGTGATCGGTTCGGCAGACTTCGTGATGCCACGCATCTGGACCGAGGAATTGAAATTCGGATCGACATGCGCGAGCCGCCGCGGGTAACCCATCGGCAGCACCAGCACCGGGATGCTCTCCCCGTAGCATTGCGCGACGCCGCCATAGGCGTTCTCCGACCCCGGCCCGTGCTGCATGCAGAAGGCGCCGATGGTCCGGCCCGAGGTGACGCGGCTGATGGCGTCGGCCATGTGCAGCCCGATGCGTTCCTGCCGCACCATGATGGGGCGGATATCGATCTCCGCCGCGTGCTCGATCAGGTGATTGACGGGATAACCCGTGAGGATCCGAATGCCCTCACGCTTCATGATCTCGGCGATCGCCGCGCCCAGCTTCATCGTGCCGTTTCCTTGTCGCCGGCACTCTGACGGCCCGGCTGCTATGGCAGCCTAGCCACCGCGTCGCGGTGCCGGCAACCCCCGGCGTGGACTGCCCAAACCGCAGGCAGCGCTTAGTATGTGCGGCAGATCGCCCGCGCTTAACAAATGCGAGGCAGGTCGCGGCGGGCGGTTCGCTGCGCGGAGCGGGCCTCGCCCGCGGGCAAGCGCGCCGACGGCGC
>Ga0102832_1000969_pt1 | contig 27930 bp, 23 predicted proteins | sample EBPBio282013_DNA_FD_88942 | JGI IMG/M metagenome (GOLD analysis project Ga0102832, IMG submission 88942) | Wastewater treatment Type I Accumulibacter community from EBPR Bioreactor in Madison, WI, USA - Reactor 2_5/28/2013_ DNA (Illumina Assembly) | ecosystem: Engineered > Bioreactor > EBPR >... | reverse complement strand
GAACAGGTAGAGAAGGCACTGTCGCAGTTCGGCGCCAACACCGGCGGCGGCTTCACCGACCAGTACAACCGCGAGTTTTTGATCCGAAATGTCGGTCGAACCCGCAGCCTCGATGACCTGGGCAGCATCATTGTCGCCACGGTCGCGGGCCAGCCGATCGCGTTGCGACAGGTGGCCGAGGTCTCTTATGCGGCCAAGGTGAAGCGGGGCGATGCGGGGTTCCAGGGAGAGCCGGCGGTCATCGTCTCGATAGAGAAGCAGCCGGGCGCCGACACCATGCGCCTGACGCAGCAGGTCGAGGCGGCCCTGCACGAAGTTGCCCCCAGCCTTCCTGTCGGAGTCAAGACGGACCAGATCCTGTTTCGCCAGGCCAACTTCATCCAGGCGTCAGTAGACAACGTGAAGACCGTCCTTGTCGAAGCCGGCATCGTCGTCGCGATCGTGCTGTTCGCCTTCCTGCTGAACGTGCGGACGACGGCGATCTCGCTGGCGGCCATACCGATGTCGATCTTCATCTCCGCCGCGGTGTTTCACTGGATGGGTCTGTCGATAAACACCATGACACTGGGCGGCCTCGCCATCGCGATCGGAGAACTGGTCGACGACGCCGTCGTCGATGTCGAGAATATCTACCGTCGGCTTCGAGAGAACCGCGAGGCCGGCAGCCCTCGCTCGACGTTCGACGTGGTCGTGTCGGCCAGTCAAGAGGTCCGCTCGGGCATTGTCTATGCAACCGCGATCATCGTGCTGGTTTTTGTGCCGCTGTTCGCCCTGTCCGGTATCGAGGGCCGGCTCTTCGCGCCACTGGGCCAAGCATATATCGTCGCCATTCTCGCGAGCCTGGTAGTCTCCATCACGCTGACGCCGGTCTTGGCCTACTACCTGCTGCCTGGCCTGAAGCGGCTGGAGGCGCGCGAGGGCTGGCTGGTGCGGGTGCTCAAGCAGGGCAATCGGCGAGCGCTGGCCTGGTCATTCGCCCATCCGCGCGTCCTGTTCGGGACCATCCTCGCCGGGCTGGCGCTGGCCGGCGTGCTGGCCGTCCAGTTGCCGCGGGCCTTCCTGCCGCCCTTCAACGAGGGCACTCTGACCATCAACCTCCTGTTCAACCCCGGCATCTCGCTGGCCGAGAGTAACCGGGTAGGCCTGATCGCCGAGCGCCTGATCATGGCTGTCCCGGAGGTCGAGCGGGTCGGTCGCCGCACCGGCCGCGCGGAGCTGGACGAGCATGCCGAGGGTGTCCACTCCTCCGAGGTCGAGGTCGCCCTGAAGCCGGACGGACGCACCAAGCAGGAGATCGTGAACGACATCCGGTCGCGGCTGTCGGTGTTGCCGGTGGCGACAAACGTCGGCCAGCCCATATCCCATCGCCTCGACCACATGCTGTCCGGCGTCCGGGCCCAGATCGCGCTGAAGGTGTTCGGCGAGGACCTGGATGCGATCCGATCTGTGGCGGAGGACCTGCGCGACAAGCTGGCCGCGGTTCCCGGCATTGTCGATCTCCAGGTCGAACGCCAAGTCCGCATCCCGCAGCTCGACGTCGTCGTCGACTACCGCCGGGCCGCGCTCTATGGGCTACAGCCTGCGGCAATTACCGAGCAACTGGAGCGGCTGTCCAACGGACGGGTCGTTTCGCGCCTCGCCGACGGCAACCGCCGATACGACGTTGTGCTGCGGCTTCAGCAGGACCGTCGTACCACACAGGCACTCGGCGACCTGCTGATCCAGTCGCCGGCCGGCTGGGTGCCTCTGCGCCGCGTTGCCGACGTCGTGGAGACCGATGGCCCGAACCAGATCCTACGGGAGAACGGTCGCCGGCGCGTCGTCGTGCTGGCGAACACCGACGGATCAGCAGACATGGCCGCCGTCGTGGCCGAGATCCGGCGCATCCTGTCGGAAACGCCGCTGCCGCCGGGCATGTTCACGAGCCTGGAGGGAACGTTCCACGCACAGGAGGAGTCGATGCGGACCATCGGCTTGTTGTCGATCGTGTCGTTCGCCCTGATCATCGCGATCCTCTACAGCCGCTACCGGTCTCTGCTGTTCGTGTCGATCATCATGGCAAGCGTTCCGCTCGCCCTGATCGGCAGCGTGACTGCGCTCTGGCTTGCCGGGCAGCCGCTATCGGTCGCCTCGATGGTCGGCTTCATCACGCTGACCGGGATCGCCACGCGCAATGGCATCCTCAAGATCAGCCACTACATCAACCTCTCGGTCGACGAGAACCTGCCGTTCGGACGCGACCTTGTGGTTCGAGGAAGCCTGGAGCGCCTGATGCCCGTCCTCATGACAGCGCTCTCCGCTGGCTTCGCGCTGCTGCCCCTGATGATCGATGCCCACGCGCCAGGGAAGGAAATCCTACATCCCGTGGCCGTCACCATCTTTGGCGGGCTCTTCACTGCCACGGTGCTGGATACGCTCCTGACGCCGACCCTGTTCCTGCGCTACGGCGAGCGGCCGCTGACCCGGCTCGTGGCACTCGCCAAGGAAGGTGAGCTCGCTGGTCCCGGCCGGGCGGCCGGGGCGTTCTGAGTTTTTTTTCAACGAAAGAAAGAGCGGATATGCGCAAGTTCATCGCAACACTGGGAGTACTGTCGTCGATCGCAACCGTACCTTTTGCCGCCTCTTGGGCGCACGAGACCGGGCCGGGTCCCAACGGCGGCGTGAAGGCGGACGCAGGATCCCAGTACCACGCCGAGTTGGTCGTCGCGGGTACGCCGGACGTCGTGCTGTTCTTGTATGACGCCAAGGACAAGCCGGTCCCGGCGACTGGCTTTCGCGGTACCGCGATCCTGGTGATCGACGGCAAGTCCCACCGCATCCCCCTAGAACCCGCGGAGGGTTCGAAGATGCAGGGCAGGGCACCGCTTGCCGTTCCCAAGGGGGTAAAGGGGGTAGTCCAACTTACCGCGCCTGATGGCACCGCCGCTCAGGCGAAGTACTGAAATCTGTCCACGTGCCGGAGAGGACTCGAACTCGTGACGACAACAACAGCTGGCAGTCGCTGCGCCACCACCCTATCCGGTAACCATTCCGCGACCTAGAAGCCGTCGCTGTTTCCTAGGGCAAGTGCGATCCCGTAGCAGAACGTGTCGAGAAGGTCGTCCTCGCGATCACTCTTCTTATCGCCAATTCGAAAGCTTTCGACCTGGTCAAGCAGGTGATTCCGTGAGTGCCCCTTGTAGACCACGGTCTTATTGAACGCGGGCTCTGTGTATTTGACCAAGCCACGATGAACGTAGCTGGAGACCGACATCGCCCGCTCGTCCTTTCCAAGCGAGGTGAGTTTCGAATCGATGCGAGATGCACGCATTCCCCGCCGGATGGCCTGCTGGAGCAAAATCGTGCCGGCATTCTGATCCTCGATCCAAGCGCCGATCGATCCAACCCTCGCGCGACATTCCCGAGCGAGTTCCTCCAGGCGCCTGAATACCGAAGGTAGCCACGCCTCCAGCGTGGCCCCCTCGATCTGGACAATGTCCCAGTCGAGGATTTGCAATGGCCAGCGACGGTCGAGATCATCGAAGGAAAAATACGTGACGGCCGTGCCATCGTGATCAGTCCCGGTCTTCGTCGCTGTGTCGATGATCGCAAACACCCCGCGCGTGGACGTCGGCAGGGGCACCGGCTTGTTTGCCTCGAGGAGCTTGTCGCGGGCGAAAAACGCCACACCGGACCAGTCCACGAACGCCGCCTCGTACTCTTGGGCGTAGACTAGGGGGTGGTTGGCGGCCTTCAGTTCGGCCAGATAGGCCGCTCGGCGAGCGGCCCATTCAACTTTGGTCTCGCCGCGCAAGGGCTTGGGCAACAAGGGGTTGTCCAGCGTGGTCGCGTAAAACTCGCGGAACCCAAGACTCGCGTCGGTGCAGGCATTGTAGAAGAAGTTATCCGGGTTCTTGCCGGCCGAATTCGAGCAGAGCAGCGCCTCCCCGGCGCGGTCATAGAGGGTCGGCCGGATCGCACGAGCCCAGATCGCATGCATCGAGCCGTCGGTCATCAAGTCGCCGTTCTTGGCGAATGCGGCCTCGTCGATCACGACCCGATCGTAGCCCCTGCTCCGGCCGGCAATCGGATTCTCAAGTGACCAGAAATCCAGGCGCCCCCCGCCGACGAATCGGATTGTCGCGGCTCCCTTGGAGGCAGATTCGACCAGCAGGCCCAGGCTTTGCTCCATCTCCGTGAACACCTCGGCCCACAGCATGTGCTGCGGCGCGAACCAGGCGCACTTCATGCCCCCGAGAAGGCCGTCCGCGACCCATGTCATGGCGAACTGCGTCTTGCCGAACCGGCGACCACACCGAAGCGCCTTGAAGCGGTGGGGGCGGAGGGCACGGAGAGCGCGCAACTGCCCACGGTGCAGGCGTCCCAAGCTGATCTCCACCGATTCGCTCTGTCGCGAAGGCACCTAGCGTTCCTCCGGTTCGGGGGGCAGGTCGAGCGATCGCCTTCCCTTACCAACAGCGTGGCTCTTTTGATGAGCGGTCTGTCCATCGGCGTCGGGCCACCAGTCGTGTATCTTCACCACAAGCCCACCGCCGCCATGGCGCTCCGCGTACTCCCAGATCCGCAGAAGCGTCTCCGCAGCCTCGAAATCGCCGGCGACGGCCCTGTCGACAAGCATCATCAAACTGAATTCGTGCCGAGTGACGCTCTTGGTCACGCCCCTCCTCCGAAACTCGATCGGCGCCTGCAGAACGTCGGCAATCAGCTGAGCGATGGGGGTCTTCGGGCGCTTTGGCCGCCCCGCAGGGTTGCCAGAGGTCCCGGGCTTGAACCGACTGTGTTTCGGGGGGCGGCCGTAGCCGACGCGGTCGTCATTCATGGTGATCGCTTCCCCCGCGGCCGGTCGCGCGCCTGGTGTACTCGTCATCCACGAAGCGCAGGTTGAGCCTCTTGGGCATCCGGCGATTGGCGAATTGCTGATACTTCAGAACACCTTTCATGGCCCGCTTCTCACCGACCGAGGCCTTCTGCAGAAGTTGCAAGATGATGGCCTCGATGACGGTCACCTGCTGCGCTTCCCCGTTTATGAGAAGGTAGTGTCGCTCCGTAAGGAGGCGGGTGAGGATGGTGATCGTGCCTTCCGCAGCGAGGCGCCGGGCTTGACGGCGACGCTTCCGTTTCTGTTGGCTGCGGTCACGCTCGGGCTCACGCTTCATGATTGCCCCGCTCTGCGGCCACCTCGGCGAAAGTCCTGCCGGACTGGTGCATCGCTTGCTCGCCAGTGACGCGCTGCCAGCGCTCGATCACCACATCGACGTAGCCAGGGTCGAGTTCCAGGGCATAAGCCCGGCGACCTGTCCGCTGAGCGGCCATCACGATCGTGCCGCTGCCGCAGAATGGATCCAACACGATCATTCCACGGTCCGTTACGTCCTGAATTGCATCGGCAACCAAGGCCACCGGCTTCACCGTAGGATGATAGCCGAGCCCGCGCGTGCGGCCCTTACGAGGAAAGCTATTCATCCCGGGGTAGGTCCACAGGTTCGTCCGGTTTCGTCCAAACCTACCCAACTGCACATTGTTGGCGCGCCGCATGCCCTTCCGGCCAAACACGAAGACCAGCTCATGCGCCGAGCGATACAAGGAGCCCATCCCGGCATTGGTTTTCGACCAGACGCAGAGATTGATGAGCTCGTGGTCGACTTTCCGAATCGCCCCCAAGATCTCGTCCAAGTGACGCCAGTCCATGAAGGAGTAAAGGACGGCGGAATCGGCACAAAAGGCCGTCATTTGCCGGAAGGCTTGCTCAAGGAACGCCTCGAACTGGTCCCGGGACATTTCTCCTGAAGCCATCGGGAATTCCCGATGCTTCTTCCGCCCCTTGCCGCCGACATGGCCGTCGACACGCACGTTGTATGGCGGGTCGGTAATGACGGCAGCCGCACGCTCATCCTCGAACAGCACCTGATATGAATCTGCGTCAAGCGCGCTGCCGCAGAGCAAGCGATGGTTCCCCAAGATCCAGAGGTCTCCCGGCCGGGAGATTGATCCTTCCTTAGGTTGGACTAGCTGCTCGTCCGGCTCGACCTCCTCAGGCGGCTCAAGAGACTGTATCCGGAGGTCGACCTCAGGGCGCTCGAACCCGGTCGCCTCGATCTCGAAATCGATTGCCGATTCGGCCAGCTGCTTCAGGATCAGCGCGACCTTCCGGTCGTCCCAACTTGACCGCTCAGCGAGCCTATTGTCCGCCAGCCGATAGGCTTGGATCTGAGCGTCGCTCAGGTGCTCAAGCCGGACCGTTGGAAGCTCGGCCAGCCCGACCAATTTGGCCGCCGCGAGCCGTCCATGTCCTGCGACAATGTAGTTCTGCCGATCGATGAGTATCGGGGTGTTGAAGCCACCGGCCACGATACTGCGAGCAATTGCCCTCAGCTGAGCGGTAGAGTGCGTCCTCGCGTTTTCTGGGGCCTCCAGAAGCGCGTCGATCGGCAGGTACTCTATTGCCAGACGGGCCTGAACAGGCTTACCGGCTTTGCGTGAACTATTGTGCTTCATGCCACTCGCTGCATCTCTCTGATGCGCGGATCATGGCATTGGCGACGCAGCCTCGGCTGGTAGGTTGGCCGGATTTATCATGGTCCAACGTACCAGTTTCGAGTCTTGTCGCAGCCGTCTGACTAGGGGTGCCCAGTCACCTGCAGAACTCCGCCTTCAATTGAGATTGACCGACCTACGACACCATCCCGCCAACTAGTGCTCCGCACGCGGCACCCGCCAGCCGTGGACACGGACCCTCTCCGCCACGCGAACTTGGTCTTCTGTCATTGCGACTTGGAGAACTGCCTGAGACAGACCCGCCACAAGGCTTCGATTTGGTTTACCGGTCAAACGTCGAATTCCATCTGCCAACCAGCCAAGTGCTGCAAGGTTCGCCGCATTCTTCGCGCTCGAACTACGCGTTGCACCCAATCTGCCTATTGTCTCCTCGGCTATTCGTCTCTGTGTTTTGATGATCGAGCGAAGCGAGCGATGCCCTTTACGTATCGCCACCAACGTACCGGCGTCTTCTATCTGCTGCGCTTGAACTCTTCCGACCTTGCTCGTCTGTAGGCGCTGCAAGAATATTTCCAGTCCATTGATTGCCTTCTCGTGGCGCTCCAGCTCGCCCAGGGTACTGGCGCTACCGAGCAAACGCTTCGCGTCCTTGATTATTGTAGGAAATCTTGCCTGCAGCTCTGCCGCTTGGAGGATCGTGTTTAGCAGCGCGTCTGCGCAAGCGTGGTCCACCATTCGAGAGAACGCACCATGGACTTCCGCATCTCTATCCAAGCGAGCGACGAGCGCCATTTCCCTCCTGGAAAGTGCCGGCTCTACCTCCAGAAGCCGGTTTACCGCCGCCTGCATGATCGCACGGCCTCGGCCCGTCGAATCTCGCTTCATGGTGTCCAGTTCGGATTGGCGTGTGAAAAATTCCAACGGCCCCTACTGCTCGTAGTCAGGGCAGAAGTGAAACTCGCTCGTCGAGTGTACGGCCTCCTCATGGATTGCCAACCGCCTGCGTACCGTTTCAGCAGGCAATGCAGCATCGTGCACAACGATGGCAACCAAAGGTCACCCCGCGGCTAAGCGCCCCATCTCACATTCCCTGTTAGCTCTCAGACAAATCCCTGATGCCTGGCGTGAATTTCCCTGATCTGCCCCCATCACCGGGACTGAATAGCTGGCAAAACATCCCCGACTTAAATGGCCTAAGGAGGCCTCCAAGGGCCAAGTTTGCCGCCGAGCCGCTAGAATTCCCTGTTTTGGCTGGTAGAGACTGGTGGGTATACGACTAGTGTCACTACCAGTCCCCTCCCCGGATCAATGCGCCTTCGAGAGCAGCTCGCCGAGCAGGCGATTGGGGAACCGTCGCTTCTGGATGATCGCGTAGAAGGTCTCGGTGAGCTCGGTGATGCGGTAGCGCTCGACCAGCACCCGGGACTTCAGCTCGTCGCGCACGACGATGGGCGGCACGAGGGTGACGCCTTCGCGCTCGCGGGCGAGCAGGCGCAGCATCGCCATGTCGTCGACCTCGGCCAGGATCGTCGGCCGCACGCCGGCCCGTTCGAGCAGGCGATCGAAGGCGACGCGGATGTCGCTGTCGAGGCTCGGCAGGAGGATCGGCTCGGTCTGCAGGTCGTCGGGGAAGCGGAAGCGGCGCTGGCCCGGCCGCGGCCGCCCGACCAGGCTGACCGGCTGCTCGGCCAGCAGGTGGTTGCGCAGCGACGAGCGCGCGTCGCGCGGCGCCGCGCTGTTGGCCAGCACGACGTCGACGGCATGGGCCTCGAGCTGGGCCAGCAGGTCGCGGATGTTGCCGGAGCGGACGATCAGCTCGACGTCGGGCCGGCCGACCAGCGGGCGCAGGAACTCGAGCTGGAAGTTGCGCGACAGGGTGGTCAGCGCGCCGACGCGCAGCACCTGCCGGCTGGCCAGCGGCTGGCCGCGCAGCGTCGTCACCAGCTCGTCGCCGGCCTTGAACACCGTGTCGGCATAGTCGAGCGCGATGCGGCCGGCCTCGGTCAGCAGCAGCTTCTTGCCGGCCCGCTCGAACAGGGCATGGCCGACCTGGTGCTCGAGCTTCTGGATCTGGACCGACAGTGCCGACTGGGAAAGGTTCAGCCGCCCCGCCGCGCGGGTCAGGCTGCCCTCGTGGGCGACCGCCCAGAAGTAGCGCAGGTGGTTGTAGTTGAGGTCCCGCATGATCGTTCTATTAAATCGAACGATGTTTTAGGAACAATGAATTTTTTTGGCGACCGCGGGACGGCTACTTCCCTGCCGAGAGATCACTCGATCCAAGGGGGATATCCGTGCCGCTCGACCTCGCGCCCTGGCTCGCGCCCTGGCTGGCGCCCCTCGTCCTGGCCCTCGCCGCCACGATCGGCTTCGCCGCGCGCGGCCCGCGGCCGCGCTTCGCCCCGGCGCTGGCCGAGGCGGCGGCGCTCGCGGCGCTGCTGGTAGCGCTGCTGACGGCCGGCGCCCTGGTGCTGTCGGGCAGACCGGCCGTGCCGGCCGGCGGGTCCGGCTGGGGCCCGTCGCTGCGGCTCGACGCGGTCAGCGTCACCATGCTGCTGCTGGTGACCTTCGTCGGCTGGGTCGTCCTGCGCTACGCCCGGACCTACCTCGATGGCGAGGCGCGGCAGGGCGCCTTCACCGGCTGGCTGTGCCTCACGCTCGCGGCGGTGCTGCTGCTGGTCAGCGCCGGCTCCCTGGTGCAGCTGGTCGTCGCCTGGATCGCGACCAGCCTGTTCCTGCACCGCCTGCTGCTGTTCTACCCGGAGCGGGTCGCCGCGCAGCGGGCGGCGCGCAAGAAGTTCGTCACCGCGCGGCTGGGCGACGCCGCGCTCGTGGGCGCGGCCATCCTCCTGGTCGCGGCCTACGGCACCGCCGACATCGGCGCCATCCTCGCGGCGGCGCGCGACGGCGCCGGCGGCGCCCTCGCGGTTGCCGCCGCGGTGCTGCTGGCGCTGGCGGCGGTGCTCAAGTCGGCGCAGTTCCCGAGCCACGGCTGGCTGACCGAGGTGATGGAGACACCGACCCCGGTCTCGGCGCTCCTGCACGCCGGCGTGATCAATGCCGGCGGCTTCCTGCTGATCCGCTTCGCCGACGTCCTGCTGCTGGCGCCGGGCGTGCTGGGCGCGCTGGTGATGGTCGGCGGTTTCACGGCGCTGTTCGGCGGCCTGGTCATGCTGACCCAGCCGGCGGTCAAGACCTCGCTCGCCTGGTCCACCGTGGCGCAGATGGGCTTCATGATCTTCGAGTGCGGGCTGGCGCTGTTCCCGCTGGCGCTGCTGCACATCGTGGCCCACTCGCTCTACAAGGCGCACTCGTTCCTCGCCTCGGGCGGCGCGGTCGAGCGGGTCGCGGCGATCCGGCGGCCCGGCCCGGTTGCCATCCCGGATGCCCGCGCGGTCGGCCGGGCGTTCGTGGCGGCGCTCGCGATCTACGTCGTGGTCGGCCTCGCCTTCGGGGCGCAGCACAAGTCGCCGCAGGCGATCGCGCTGGGCGCCATCCTGATCTTCGGCGTCGCCTACATGCTGGCGCAGGGCTTCGCCGACGCCGCGCCGCAGGCGCTGACGCGGCGCACCGCGGTCTATGCCGTCGCGACCTCCGTCGCCTACTTCGCGCTGCAGGTGGCGGCGACCTGGATGACCGCCGGCGTGCTGCCGCAGGCGCCGGTGCCGGGACCGCTCGAGTGGGCGCTGATCGTGCTGGCGGTGATGAGCTTCGGCGCCGTCGCGCTGGTCCAGGCGATGTTCCCGCTGTGGGCCTACCACCCGGCCGCCGCCGGCCTGCGCGTCCACCTGTCGAACGGTCTCTACGCCAACGCGGTGTTCGACCGCTGGCTGGGCGGCTGGGCGACGCGGCGGACCCCGTGATCGAGGAGGAATGACCATGACGACCGACAGCCTCGCGCCGCGGCCCGCGCCGCACGACTGGAGCGCCGCCATCGATCGCGCCGCCCGGGCCATCCCGCCGGCCTGGCCGCTGGCCTCCAGCGTCGCGGTCAACCCGTTCCTCGGCCAGGCCGGCGAACCCCTCGTCGCGGTCGGCGCCCGGCTTGCGCGGGTCGCCGGGGTCCGGGTGACGCTGCCGCGGTCGTGGTACCGCGCGAAGATCGCGGCCGGCACGATCACCGACGGCGATCTCGCGGCGGCGCTCGCGCGGGCGCCGGCCGCGCTGCGGCCGGCCAGCCTCGGCGCGCTGAAGCGGGCGGCCGACGGCGAGGCGATCGCGGTGGCGGCCCTGCCGACCGTGGCCGACCTTGCCGCCGACGCTTCCGGCATCGACTGGCCGGGGATCGTCGCCGAGCGCTTCGGCGCCTGGGCCGCCGGCTACCTCGACGAGGGCGAGGCACTGTGGGCCGCTCCCCGGGGACGCAACGCCTACGCCGCCTGGCGGGCGGTGGCGACGCACGACCTCACGCCCGAGATCGCCGGCCTCGCCGGCTTCGCGCGGCACGTCTCCGAGGCGCCCGAGGACGCCGCCGTCGCGGTGGCCCGCGCGGTCGCGCGGCTCGGCCTCGCGCCCGGAGCGGTCGAGACCTACTTCCACCAGGCGCTGACGACGCTGGGCGGCTGGGCGCAGGTCGCGCGCTACCGGCTGTGGCAGGCCGAGCTGGCCGGCGGCACCGACACGACGATCGGCGACTTCCTCGCGATCCGGCTGCTCTGGGAGGAGGCGCTGTTCGAGCGCTACGGCACGGCGATCGCCGAGCCCTGGGCGGCGGCGCGGGCCGGCCACGCCGCGCCGCTGGCGCCGACGCCCGACCTCGTGGTCGACGCCATCCTGCAGGAAGCGGCCGAGCGGGCGGCGCAACGGGCGCTCGCGCAGACGCTGGCGGCGCCAGCGCCGGTGGCGACCGAGACGCGGCCGGCGCTGCAGGCGGCGTTCTGCATCGACGTTCGCTCCGAGGTCTTCCGGCGGGCGCTCGAAAGCATCGACCCGGGCGTCCAGACGCTGGGCTTCGCCGGCTTCTTCGGCCTGACCGCGGCCCACCGGCGGTTCGCGTCGGATGTCGAGGAGCGGCGGCTGCCGGTGCTGCTCAACCCGGGACTGCACTCGTGCGCCGGCGATCACGCGACCGCGGCCGCCGACCAAGCGGCACGTTTCAAGGCGCGCGCCAAGCGGGCGTGGGGCCGCTTCAAGCTGGCCGCCGTGTCGTCCTTCGCGTTCGTCGAGGCGACCGGCCCGGTCTATGCCGGCAAGCTCGTGGGCGATGCGCTCGGCCTGCACCGCACCGACGCGCCGCGCGATCCGGCGCCGCGGCTCGAGCCGGCGCTCGATCTCGCCACCCGGGTCCGCACGGCCGAGACCGTGTTGCGGGCGATGTCGCTGACCAAGGACTTCGCGCGGCTCGTGCTGCTGGCCGGGCACGGCGCCACAGTGGTCAACAACCCGCATGCCAGCGCGCTGCACTGCGGCGCCTGCGGCGGCTACTCGGGCGAGGTCAATGCGCGGTTGCTGGCGGCGCTATTGAACGACGCCGAGGTCAAGGCAGGGCTCGCGACGGCCGGCATCGAGGTCCCGGCCGACACGCTGTTCGTCGCGGCGCTGCACGACACCACGACGGATGCCGTCGCGCTCTATGCCGAGGACCATCCGTCGCCTGCCCACGCGGCCGACCTCGCGCAGGCCGCAGCCTGGCTGGCGACGGCCGGCCGGATCGCGCGGACCGAGCGGGCGCTGCGCCTGCCGCGGGCCGGCAGCGAGGGCAGCCTGCCCCGGCGCAGCCGCGACTGGGCCGAGACGCGGCCGGAATGGGGCCTCGCCGGCTGCCAGGCGTTCATCGCCGCGCCGCGGCGGCGCACGGCGGGCAAGAGCCTCGCCGGCCGCGCCTTCCTGCACGACTACGACTGGAAGCAGGACAAGGGCTTCGGCGTGCTCGAACTGATCCTCACCGCGCCGGTGGTCGTCGCGAGCTGGATCAGCCTGCAGTACTACGGCTCGACCGTGGCGCCGCAGCTGTTCGGCGGCGGCAACAAGCTGCTGCACAACGTCACCGGCGGCATCGGCGTCGTCGAGGGCAATGGCGGGCTGCTGCGCGCCGGACTGCCGTGGCAGTCGGTGCACGATGGCGAGCGCTACGCGCACGAGCCGCTGCGGCTGTCGGTCTGCATCGAGGCGCCGCGCGAGGCGATGTCGGACATCCTCGACCGTCACCCGAACGTGGCGGCGCTGTTCGACAATGGCTGGCTGCACCTGTTCGCCCTCGACGAGGCCGGCCGGATGGCCTGGCGCTACGCCGGCGGGTCGCGCTGGGAGCCGGCCTCGCCGGCGGCGGCGCAGCCGCTGGGCCTGGTGGCCTGAGCCGGCCCACTCGGAGGCCCTCTGGCCGGCTGTCAGGAGTCGCGGTGGGCGACCAGGTGGTGGACGCGGCGCAGGCCGAGCGCGGCGATGATGGCGACCACCGGGATGCTGATGCCGATGGCGAGGTCGTAGTTGACCGGCAGGCCCCACGCCGCCGCCGACTTCGCGGCATAGGCGACGAGGCCGACGATGTAATAGGTGACGGCGGCGACCGACAGGCTCTCGACCGTCGACTGCAGCCGGATCTGGATGTCGGCGCGGCGGTTCATGGCGCGCAGGATCGCCTGGTTCTGGCGTTCGCGCGTGAGGTCGACGCGGGTCGACAGCAGCTGCGTGGCGCGCGCCGCGCGGGCCGACACGCGGTCCTGGCGCGCCGCCATCGAGCGGCAGGTGTTCATTGCCGGCGCGAGACGGCGTTCGATGAACTCGCCGAAGGTCTGCAGGCCCGGCACCCGCTGTTCGCGCAGCTCGGCGATGCGGCGATGGACCAGCTCGTAGTAGGCGGCGGCGGCGCTGAAGCGGTACTCGTTGTCCCCGCTGCGGCCGGCGATCGCCGCCTCGAGCTCGGTCAGGCGCTTCAGCAGCGCCGGCTCGTCGTCCTCGGCGGCGGCGACCAGCGCGGTGGCAATTCCCTTCAGCTCGCGCTCGCACTCGGCGACGAACGGCGCGGCGGCCTGCGCCACCGGCAGCGCGAGCAGCGCCATCATGCGATAGGTGTCGATCTCGAGCAGGCGCTGCAGCGTGCGGCCGGCCTGCCGGCTGGTCAGGCCGCGGTCGTCGATCAGCAGCCGGCTGAAGCCGTCGGCGTGGATGCGGAAGTCGGTGCAGGCGAAGGCGGCGCCGCCCGCCACGTTGCAGCCGATCAGCAGGTTGCCCTCGAACATCGCCGTCGCGATCTCGCCGTGCGGCCGGTCGCCGAGGTCGCGCGCGAGGATGGCGTGGGTGGCGACGATCACCTGGCCGGGCAGCGCGGCCAGCCACTCGGGCGGCACCAGCGACAGCGCCGGCGGTTCGTCCCACGGCGCGTCGGGCACGTGCGCCGGCGCGATGAAGGTGTAGCGCACGAACTCCGAGTGGCGCTCCCACACCAGCACGAAGTCGCGCAGGTCGGCACTGTGATGGTTGGCGGTCGGCGACGGCGGCGGCGCGCCGAAGCGCTCGCACAGCGCGGCGACGCAGGCACGCTCCTCGGCCCGCGCCGCGGGCGGCGACAGCAGCGCCAGGTACGAGACCCGCGACGGCGCGCGCAGCGGCTCGGGCGGCCGCGCGTGGACCTCGTCGTTGAGCGCCTGGCGCTCGACGTAGTCGGGAGGCCGCGTCACGACGCACCCACCATGGCGCGAGCCACGGCAAAGCCGGCCGCCGCGGCGATCGAGGTGACGATCACGCCGAACGCCAGGTCGAGCGCCACCAGGTAGCCCGGCCAGCGCCGCAGCGTCGCGGCATTGGTCAGGTCGTAGGTGGCGTAGGTGAACAGGCCGAACAGCCCGCCATGCACGATGGCCTTGCGCCAGTCGCCGCCGGCCAGCGCCGGCTGCACGGCGAACACCAGGATGCCGGCGGCATGCAGCAGGTAGAACAGCCCGGCCGGTGCCGCCCGCGGCTTGTCGACCAGCAGGACGGTCAGTTCGCGGCGGTAGATGTCCATCGCCACGAGGACGTTCCAGGTCAGGTTGAGCGTGACGAAGGCCGTCAGGATGGCGACATAGGCGGCAATGTCCTGCATGCTCATCCCCCCGCGCCGGTTGGGCGCTTCCCCCATGCTTGCAACCGTTACGCGCCGAACCGGCCGGCGGATCATCGGCGAAGGAGCGAATCGTGCAGGAGCTGTTTGCCAGCGGGCGGATCATCGACCTGATCCTCGTTCTCATGGTCGCCGAGGCGGCGGTCCTCGGCCTGCTGTACCGCCGCACCGGGCGCGGCCTGCCCCCGCGGGCGCTGGTCTCGGTGCTGCTGGCCGGCGGCTTCCTGATGCTTGCCCTACGGGCGGCGCTGACCGGCGCGGCCTGGCCATGGATCGGGCTGTTCCTCGGGCTGGGACTGGTCGCCCACCTCGCCGACCTCGCCGGCCGCTGGCGGCGCTGAGGCCGCCTCAGCCGGCGGCGACCGGGAAGGTCGCGGCGATGCCCCAGGCGATGGCCAGCGCCACGCCGATCGCACCGACCAGCGGCAGGTTGGTGCGCGCCACGATCCAGCGGGCGAACAGGCCGTAGACCACGAGGTAGACCAGCATCGCCGGCAGGATGATCAGCAGGAAGAACAGCTGCGACGGGTTCAGCGCGACCGCGAGGCCGAGCGAGACCAGCAGCAGCGCCCCGGTCACCGCGCCGGCGCCGCGCCGCGCCGGCACGCCGCGCACCATCGCCTCGTCGGCGGCGAAGTAAAGCAACAGGCCGACGAACAGCGCGACGAAGCTGGTCGCCCGGCCGGCATCGAGCCGGTAGCTGGTGACCAGCAGGTCGGTCGGCACGGCGATCGACAGCAGGCAGAAGGCCGACGCGGCCAGCGTGGCGACGACCAGCGGCCGGGTCGCCGGCGGCGGCGAGGCCGACGCGGCGGCCGGCGCGAGCAGCCGCCGCGCCACCAGCATCAGCGCGCCGTAGAGCGCGAAGTGCAGCGCCAGGTAGCCGCCCATCATCAGCGGCACGATGTCGGTCGGCAGGGGCCACAGCACGAGCGGCGTCAGCACCGCGGGCAGGCCGGCGATGGCGAGCAGCCGCGGCCACGACGGCGGCGGCCCGGGCGGCGTGGCGCGCAGGCGCGGCAGCAGGCGCGACAGCGGCCAGGCCAGCAGCACGATGCCGGCATAGAGCAGCGCCAGCCAGGGCCCGCGGCGGTCGAGCGCGCCGTCCGGGGCCTGTCCGGCGACCGCGTTCGCCCACGCCACGGTCTCGGCCAGCGTGTCGCGCGCGTAGAGGACGCCGATATGCTCGGCGCCCTGGGCCAGCACCAGCCGCCGCGCGCTGCCCGCCGCGAAGTCGCCGTAGGTCACGCCGTCGCGGGCCGCCGCGCCGCCCACTTGGGCCAGCGCCGCGCGGCCGAAATCGTGCAGCATCTCCGGCTCCCACGCGCCGTCGACGATCAGCAGGTTGCGCGGGCGCGAGGCGTCCTTCGTGAACAGCGACAGCGCGACGGTGGCGGCGATCCCGGCACGCGCCGAGGCGTAGCGCACCACGATGTCGGATCCCATCGAGTGGCCGACCAGCACGATCCGGTCGCCGCCCGGCAGGCCGTGCGCGTAGGCCACCACCGCGTCGAGCGCCGACAGCAGCGCGCGGACGCTCACCTCGTGGTCGCCGCGCCCGCCCGGCAGCGGCGTCCCGTTGCGCCCGTGCCCGGGGAAATCGAAGGTGATCGCGGCATAGCCGTGGTTGGCCAGCGTCACGGCCAGCGGCTGCATCATCTGCTGCGAGCCGGCGAAGCCGTGGGCCAGCACGACGACCGCCGCCGGCCGGTCGTGTTGGCGCTTGAACAGGGTGAAGGGTATCGTGCCAAGATGGCCGCGCTCGATCGTCAGGCCGGCCGAGGCCTGGTCGATGCGCCACGAGGCCAGGGCGATCGCCAGCACGGCGAGCAGGGCTGAGAGACGAATGAGCACGCGAGGACGGTATACGATGGCCCAGGGGCGACAGGCGAACTGAAATGCGGACACCGTTTCCCTTCGCCGCGATCGTCGGCCAGGACGAGATGAAGCTGGCCCTGCTGGCCGCGTCGGTCGACCCGACGATCGGCGGCGTGCTGGTGTTCGGCGACCGCGGCACCGGCAAGTCGACCGCGGTGCGCGCCCTCGCGGCGCTGCTGCCGCCGATGAAGGTGGTCGCCGGCTGCCGCTACAATTGCGACCCGGAGGCGCCCGCCGGCTTCTGCCCCGAGTGCCGCGCCCGCGCCGGCGAGCGCAAGCTCAAGGCCCAGTCGGTGCCGGTGCCGGTCGTCGACCTGCCGCTCGGCGTCACCGAGGACCGCGTGGTCGGCGCGCTCGACCTCGAGAAGGCGCTGACCCAGGGCGTCAAGGCGTTCGAGCCCGGCCTTCTGGCGCGCGCCCATCGCGGCTTCCTCTACATCGACGAGGTCAACCTGCTGGAGGATCACCTCGTCGACCTGCTGCTCGACGTTGCCGCGTCGGGCGAGAACGTGGTCGAGCGCGAGGGCCTCAGCCTGCGCCATCCCGCGCGCTTCGTGCTGGTCGGTTCCGGCAACCCGGAGGAAGGCGAGCTGCGGCCGCAGCTGCTCGACCGCTTCGGCCTGTCGGTCGACGTGCGCTCGCCCGACGACCTCGCCACGCGGGTCACCGTGGTGCGCCGCCGCGACGCCTTCGAGCGCGATCCCGAGACGTTCGCGCGGGAATGGGACAAGGAAACGGGCCGGCTGCGCAGCAAGATCGTGTCGGCGCGCCGTCGCCTGGCCGACGTCGACTGTCCCGACACGGTGCTCGAGACCGCCGCGCGGCTCTGCCTGCAACTGGGCGTCGACGGCCTGCGCGGCGAGCTCACGCTGATGCGCGCGGCCCGCGCGCTCGCGGCGCTGGACGGCGCGCGCGCCGTCGACCTCGCGCATCTGCGACGCATCGCGGCCCCGGCGTTGCGCCATCGGCTGCGTCGCGACCCGCTCGACGAGGCAGGATCCGAGGCGCGCATCGAGCGCGCGGTCGGCGAAGTCTTCGGCCCGTGAGCGACGCGCTCCTGGCGGCCGCGTTGCTCGCCGTCGATCCCGCCGGGACCGGCGGCGCGGCGGTGCGTGGCCCCTGGGGACCGGCGCGCGACGACTGGCTGGCGGCGCTGACCGCCCTCCTGCCCGAAGGCACGCCGCTGCGCCGGCTGCCGCCCGGCGTCACCGACGACCGGCTGCTCGGCGGCCTCGACCTGGCCGCGACGCTGCGAGCGCGCCGCCCGGTGGTCGAACGCGGCCTGCTCGCCGAAGCCGACGGCGGGATCGTGCTGGTGCCGATGGCCGAGCGGCTGTCGCCGGCCAGCGTCGCCCGCCTGACCGCGACGCTCGACACCGGCTCGGTCGTCGTCGAGCGCGACGGCATCGCCGCCCGCCACCCGGCGCGGCTGGCCGTCGTCGCCTTCGACGAGGGCATCGGCGAGGACGAGCGCCTCGCGCCGCCCCTGGTCGACCGCCTGGCCTTCGCCATCGACCTCGCCGCCGGCGAGGCGGACGACCCGGGCGCCGGCCTCGCCTGGTCGCGCGACGGGGTCGCCGCGGCGCGGGACTCCCTGGCCGAGGTGACGGCCGACGAGGCCGTCGCGACCGCGCTGTGCGAGACCGCGACGGCGCTCGGCATCGCCTCGATCCGCGCGCCGCTGCTGGCGCTGCGCGTCGCGCGCGCCCATGCCGCGCTGCGCGGCGCGACCCGCATCGACGAGGGCGACGCCGCGGTCGCCGCCCGGCTCGTGCTGGCGCCGCGCGCCACCCGCCTGCCAGCGGAAGAGCCACCACGGGAAGACGCGCCGCCGCAGGAGACGGCCTCGCCGCCCCAAGCGGACGACTCGACGAACGACTCGAACGACTCGATGGACGACTCGGGCGACGACTCGACAAACGAATCGGGCGACTCGATGCCGGGCGAGCCGCCGCCGCTCGCCGACCTCGTGCTCGCGGCGGCGCGCGCGGCGATCCCGCCGCACCTGCTGGCCAGCCTGCGTGCGTCCTCGGTGGCGGCATCCCGTCCCTCGCCCGCCGCCGGTCGGGCCGGCGCGCCCAAGCGCGGCACGGGACGCGGCCGGGCGGTCGGCACGCGCGCCGGGCGGCCCGATGGCCGGGCGCGACTGAACGTGCTGGAGACGCTGCGCGCCGCGGCCCCGTGGCAGGGCCTGCGCGGCGCCACCGACCCCCGAACCGGCCGGCTCGAGATCCGCGCCGACGACTTCCGGCTGACCCGCGTCAAGCAGCGCACCGCCAGCACGACGATCTTCGTCGTCGATGCCTCGGGGTCGGCCGCGCTCAGCCGGCTCGCCGAGGCCAAGGGCGCGGTCGAACTGCTGCTGGCTGACTGCTACGTGCGACGCGACGAGGTCGCGCTGATCGCCTTTCGCGGCACGGCGGCGGAAGTCGTCGTGCCGCCGACGCGCTCGCTGGTGCGGGCCAAGCGTTGCCTCGCCGGGCTGCCCGGCGGCGGCGCGACGCCGCTCGCCGCCGCCATCGACCTGGCCGGCGCGATGGCCCGCGCGGTGGTGCGCAAGGGCCAGTCGGCCAACGTCGTCTTCCTGACCGACGGCAAGGCCAACATGACACGCGCCGGCCGGCCGGGTTCGGCCGAGGCCGAGCGCGAGGCGGGCGCGGCGGCGCGCCTGTTCCGCGCCGGCGGCTCGACCGCGCTGGTCGTCGACACCTCGCCGCGGCCGCGGCCCCAGTCCGAGCAGCTGGCGCGCGAGATGGGCGCGCGCTACCTGCCTCTCCCCTATGCCGGGTCGCACGAGCTTTCGAGCGCGATCCAGGCCTCGACCCGGCAGAGCTGATGGCGACCACCCTCGCACCGGCGCTGTCCGGCAGCCGGCACACGCTGACGGTGAACGGGCGCGCCGTGAACTACTACGTCGACGGCCCGCCCGGCCGACCGATGCTGCTGGTCCACAGCATCAACGCCGCCGCCTCGGCCTACGAGGTCAAGCCGCTCTACGACCGCTACCGCGGCGAGCGCCCGGTCTACGCGCTCGAGCTGCCGGGCTACGGCTTTTCCGATCGGCCCGACGCGCCCTACACGCCGCGCCTGATGACCGACGCGGTGCTGGCGATGCTCGACGAGATCGCGCGCCGCCACGACGAGGCGCCCGACCTGCTGGCGCTGTCGCTGTCGTCGGAGTTCGCCGCGCGCGCCGCGGTCGAGCGGCCGCGCGCCCTGCGCAGCCTCGCGCTGGTCAGCCCGACCGGGCTCAGCCGCCGCCCGCCGCCCAACGGCATGCCCGGCGTGCTGGCCTTCGTGCGCTTCCCGCTGTGGAACCGCGCGCTGTTCCGGCTGCTCACCACGCAGGCCAGCATCCGCTACTTCCTGCGCCGCACCTGGGGCTCGCGCGACATCGACGAGGGCCTGGCGGCCTATGACTGGACGACGGCGCGCCAGCCCGGGGCGCGCCACGCGCCCTACTACTTCGTGAGCGGCTTCCTGTTCAGCCGCGATGCCTTCGACCTGTACCGCGCGCTCGACCTGCCGACCTGGGTGTCGCACGGCACCCGGGGCGACTTCGTCGACTACAGCCGGGCCGAGCAGCTGCGCGACCGGCCGAACCTGCGCCTCACCGTGTTCGAGGGCGGCGCGCTGCCCCACTTCGAGCAGCCGCAGGCCTTCCTCGCGGCCTACGACTCCTTCCTGCACGACATCGCGTCATGAGCGATCGCCTGAGCTTCGATCGCGACGGCGCCGACTGGCCGTTGCGCGAGGCCAGCCGCTTCGTCGAGGCGTCGGAACTGACCTGGCACGTGCAGCGCATGGGCCGCGGGCCGACCTGCCTGCTGCTGCACGGCACCGGCGGCGCGACGCACAGCTGGCGCGACGTCGCGCCCCTGCTCGCGCAGCACTTCGACGTGGTGGCGCCCGACCTGCCCGGCCACGGCTTCACGCAGGCGCTGCCGTCGCGCCGCCTGACGCTGCCCGGCATGGCCGGCGCGGTCGCCGACTTGCTCGACACGCTCGGCGTCGCGCCGAGCGTCGTCGTCGGCCACTCGGCCGGCGCGGCGATCCTCGCCCGCCTCTGCCTCGACGGCCGTGCCACGCCGGACGCGCTGGTCAGCTTCAACGGCGCGCTGCGCGCCTTCCGCGGGCTGGCGCAGCAGTTCTACGCGCCGCTCGCCAAGCTGCTCGCGCTCAACCCCTTCGTGCCGCGCCTGCTCGCCCACGGCGCGGCCAGCCGCGCCAGCGTCGAGCGGCTGATCCGGCAGACCGGCTCGACGATCGATTCCCGGGGCCTCGACCTCTATGCTCGCCTGTTCGGCAATCCCGGCCATGTCGCGGGCACGCTGGGCATGATGGCCGGCTGGGACCTGCCGGCGCTCGAGCGCGACCTGCCGCGCCTGGCGACGCGCCTGGTGCTGGTCGCCTGCAGCGACGACGGCGCGGTGCCGGCCACCGACGCCTTCGCCTTGCGCGACGCGGTCCCGGGCGCCGAGGTCGTGTACCTGCGCCACCTCGGCCACCTGATGCACGAGGAACGGCCGGCCGAGGCCGCAGGGATCGTCCTCAAGGCGGCGGGGATGACGCCGGGTTAGGCCTTGCGGGGCCTGTCCAACAAAGTTTACAGTCAGTGGTGTCAGTACGGAGTGACACCCGCCCCATGCCCGACACCGTCCACGGCCGGACGAGGCCTCACGCGATCGTCATCGGCAGCGGCTTCGGCGGCCTCGCCGCCGCGATCCGGCTCGGCGCCCGCGGCTACCGCGTCACCGTGCTCGAGCGGCTCGACCAGGCCGGCGGCCGCGCCTCGGTGTTTCGCCAGGACGGGTTCACCTTCGACGCCGGCCCGACCATCGTCACCGCGCCCTTCCTGTTCGAGGAACTGTGGACGCTGTGCGGCCGTCGCCTCGCCGACGACGTCGACCTGCGGGCCGTGTCGCCGTTCTACCGCGTGCGCTTCGACGACGGCGCGGTGTTCGACTACAGCGGCGACCCCGAGGCGATGCGCGCGCAAGTGGCGCGGTTCTCGCCCGCCGACGTCGCCGGCTACGAGCGCTTCATGCAGGCCAGCGAGGCGATCTTCCGCGTCGGCTTCGAGCAGCTCGGCCACGTCGACTTCGGATCGTGGAAGACGATGGCGCGCATCGTGCCGGACATGATCCGCCTGCGCGGCTACCGCTCGGTCTACGGGCTGGTCTCGAGCTTCGTGGCCGACGAGCGGCTGCGCACCGTGCTGAGCTTCCACCCGCTGCTGATCGGCGGCAACCCGTTCGCCGCCAGCTCGATCTACGCCCTGATCGCCTTCCTCGAGCGCAAGTGGGGCGTGTCCTACGCGGTCGGCGGCACCGGCAAGCTGGTCGAGGGCATGGTCGGCCTGATCCGCGGCCAGGGCGGCACGCTGCGCTGCGGCGCCGAGGTCGCGTCGATCACCGTCGACGGTGGCCGCGCCACCGGCGTGCGGCTGGCCTCGGGCGAGTCGCTCGACGCCGACATCGTGGTCTCCAACGCCTGCTCGGCCTGGACCTACCGCTACCTGTTGCCGGCCACCGCGCGGCGGCGCTGGACCGACCGGCGGATCGAGCGGTCGCGCTACTCGATGAGCCTGTTCGTCTGGTACTTCGGCACCAGGCGCCGCTACGCCGACGTGCCGCACCACACCATCCTGCTCGGCCCGCGCTACCGCGAGCTGCTGGCCGACATCTTCCAGCGCAAGGTGCTGGCCGACGACTTCAGCCTGTACCTGCATCGTCCGACGGCCAGCGACCCGTCGCTGGCGCCACCCGGCCACGACGCGTTCTACGTGCTGTCGCCGGTGCCGCACCTCGGCAGCGGCACCGACTGGCAGGCGGCGGCCGAGGGCTATCGCCGCACCATCGCGTCCCACCTGTCGCGCACCCTGCTGCCGGGGCTGGAAGACGAGATCGTGACCTCGCGGATGATGACGCCGCAGGACTTCCAGGACCGGCTGCTGTCGTTCCGCGGCGCCGCCTTCGGGCTCGAGCCGGTGCTGACCCAGAGCGCCTGGTTCCGGCCGCACAACCGCAGCGAGGAGGTCGAGAACCTGTTCCTCGTCGGCGCCGGCACGCATCCGGGCGCCGGCCTGCCGGGCGTGCTGTCTTCGGCCCGCGTCCTCGATTCGGTGGTGCCCGATGCCCGCGCCGCGGCCTGACGGACCGGCCGCGCAGGCCGACCTCGCCGCCTGCCGCGCCGCGCTGCGCCACGGCTCGCGGACCTTCCTCGCCGCCTCGCATTTCCTGCCGGCGGCGGTGCGCGATGCCGCCTGCGCGCTCTACGCCTTCTGCCGCGAGGCCGACGACGCGATCGATCTCGGCGACGACCCGCAGGCCGCGCTCGCCCTGCTGATGCGGCGTCTCGACCGCATCCATGCCGGCCAACCCGAGGACCGGCCGGTCGACCGCGCCTTCGCGCGCGTCGTGGCGCGCCACGGCATCCCGCGCGCGCTGCCCGCCGCGCTGCTCGAGGGCTTTGCCTGGGACGCCGCCGGCCGCCGCTACGACACCGAGTCCGACCTGCTGGCCTACGCCAGCCGCGTCGCCGGCTCGGTCGGCGTGATGATGTCGCTGCTGATGGATCGGCGCGAGGCGACGGTGCTCGCCCGCGCCGCCGAGCTCGGCATGGCGATGCAGCTGACCAACGTGGCGCGCGACGTCGGCGAGGATGCGCGCGCCGGCCGGCTCTACCTGCCGCGACACTGGCTGCGCGAGGCCGGCGTCGATCCCGAGGCGTGGCTCGCCGATCCGCGCTTCACGCCGGCGATCGGCGCTGTCATTGCCCGCGTGCTGGCCGCCGCGGACACGCTCTACCGGCGGGCCGAGCAGGGCATCGAGGCATTGCCGGCCGGCTGTCGCCCCAGCATCCGCGCCGCGCGTACCCTGTACGGCGCGATCGGCACCGAGGAGACACGCCGAGGCCACGATTCGGTGGCGACGCGCGCGGTCGTGCCGCCGCGCACCAAGCTCGCGCTGCTGGCGCGCCACGCGTTCGTGGCCGCGCCCGCCAATGGCTTGCGCGAGGCCGCCGTGCTGACCGAGGCGCGCTACCTCGTCGACGCCGCCGGAGCGGCACGACCGCCGACGGTCGAGCCATGGGAGGGCCGCATCGCGTGGCTGGTCACGCTGTTCGACCGGCTCGAACGAATGGACCGCCGCGAGTTGTCGCGCGGCGGGGTCGCGGCGTCCTAGGGGCGGCCGGTGGAATTCGAATGGTACGGGCTGATCGAACTGTTCGTGGTGCTCGCGTTCGTGGGCGGCTGGGGCGTCGTCGAGCTCTACACGCTGCGGCTCGACAAGCGTAAGGCCGCCGAGGCCGAGCGCCAGGCCGAGCGAGAAGCCGCCGAGGCCGCGAAGGAACGCTGAGGCCTCAGCGCAACGTCCGCGGCATGCGGAACGGCAGCAGCGCCTGCACCCAGCGCCGGTCGAAGCGGTCGAGCGACAGGCTCTCGTGCACCGCCGTCACGGGCTGGCCGTCCCAGCGCGCCGACACGACGGAGCGCGCATAGAACGGGGAATCCTCGAGCGTGCGGATCACCGCCGGGCGATGGCTGGGATCGCTGCGCACCGGCCGTTCGACGCGCCAGCCGGTGAGCGGCAGGACGGTCTCGGCGGGCGCCGCGAACGGCGTGGCGCGGGCCTGCCGGTCGAAGTTCAGCGCCAGCCCGAGGCGGCTGCCGTCGCGCCGCTCGACGTCGTAGGTCACCGCCGCGCCGCCATCCTCGCGGTCGGCGCGCGCCCAGCTCCAGCGCGCGAAGTCCTGCTCGAGCGGCCGGCTGCCGAAGTTGCTGTCGACGTAGCCCGAGCCGGTCCACGCGAGGCCCGGCCGATCGAACGTCACCTCGACCCGCGCCGCGGGCGCGATCGGCTGCCAGAGGTGGCGGCCGGCCGCGTCGAGCGCGAAGCCACGGTCGGCCAGCGCCAGGGGCCGCACGCGCACGCGGCCGACCACCGGGCGCGGCAGCGGCACCGCGATCTCGCGCACTTCGATCCACAACGAGTCGCCGTCCCACGTCACGCGGCTCGGCCCGATCGCCAGGCTGTCGGCACTGCGTTGAACGGCGGCGGCGCGCCGCTCGGTCATCGCCCAGCGCCCGCCCCTTCCGTAGAGCGCGACGTTGAGGGCGCAATGGTCGAGCGGGTCGGCGATGCCGCGCCGCCGCGCCGCCGCGTAGTAGGGCGAGAACACGCTGCCGACGAAGGCGATCACCACGAGGCCGTTGCGGCCGTCGTCGCTCAGCGCGTCGACATACCACCAGCCATAGCCGCCGGGATCGACGACCCGGTCGAACCGAGGTCCTTCATCAGCGAAGCAGCGGCCTGGCGGCCCGACAGCGCCACCATCGGCAGCCCCGGCCCGGGATGCGTGCTGCCCCCCGCCAGGTAGAGGCCCGGCAGCCGCGTCCGCGCCCCCGGCCGGCGGAACGACGCCTGCCAGCCGTGTTGCAGCGGTCCGTACAGCGCCCCGCCGGTCGCCGGGAACAGGCGCTCGAAGTCCAGCGGCGTCGTCCGCATCGACACCGCATTGCGCCGCTCCAGCACCAGGCCGGCCCGCTTCAGCACCTCGAACATCCGGTCCTCGCATGCGTGGATCTCCGCTGGCGTGAGCGTATTGGAATCGCCGCGTGCCGGCGCGTTGACCAGGCAGAGCAGTCGTTCGGGACCGGGCGGCGGCGGGCCGTCGTCGCCCGGCCGGTCCTGGGCGCAGACGTAGACCGTGGGCTCGCGCGGCAGCCGCTGGTCGGCGAACAGGTCGTCGAACTCGGCCTTGTAGTCGCGCGAGAAGAACACCGTGTGATGCTGCAGCGGAAAGCCCTCGGCCCGTGTCCGCATCGACCAGGTCACGGCCGACAGCGAACGCCGCGTCCGCGGCGGTCGCGCCACCGCGGCCCCGGCGAGGCTGCCGAACAGGCCGTCGGCCAGCGCCGCCGCATCGGCGTTCACCACCACCGCGTCGGCTCTGAGCCGCTCGCCGCTGGCCAGCATGACGCCGGCGGCGCGCCCGCGATCGACCAGGACCTCGCGGACCTCGGTGCCGTACCAGAACATCGCGCCGTGGGCGCGGGCCACCGCCTCGAGGCCCTCGGCGAGCCGCTGCATGCCGCCCTCGATCCGCCACACGCCGCGGCGTTCGACGTGGGCGATCGCCATCAGCGTCGCCGGCGCGGCGAACGGCGAGGCGCCGCTGTAGGTGGCGTAGCGGCCGAACATCTGGCGCAGCCGCTGGTCGTGGAAGTGCTCGCCGAGCGCGCGCCACAGCGACGACATCGGCGCCGCCCGCCACAGCGCGCCGAGCCGGCCGGGCCCGACGTTGCGCAGCAGGCCCGGCAGGCTGGGGCGCTGGGCGCGCAGGAAGGCGCGGTCGAGCGCCTCGTAGCTGCGCTGCGCGCGGACGCAGAAGGCGCGGAAGCGGTCGGCCTCGCCGGGGTTGGCGAAAGCGGCGATCGCCTCGGCCGAGCGCTCGACATCGTCGAACAGGTCGAGCATCGCGCCGTCGCTCCAGGCATGGCGCGCCAGCACCTCGAGCCGGTGGAGCGACAGGTGATCGGCGAGCCGGGCGCCGGCGTCCTCGAAGATCTCCTCGAACACCTCGGGAAGGGTCAGCACGGTCGGGCCCGAATCGACCATCGCGCCGCCGAGATTGACCTGGCGCAGCTTGCCGCCGGGGCCGGCGGCCCGCTCGATCACCTGGACGGCCAGGCCGGCGCGGGCCAGCAGGGCGGCGGTCACCAGACCGGCAACGCCGGCACCGACGACGAGGACACGGTCGGTTCTCACGGTGGGAAACGCCCCCTTGGCCGATTGAGTTCGACCTCAGATTGTCTATATTGATTGACACGTCTTGATGACAAGATAAATTTACACTCGGGCCGATTAGCCCCGCGAGGAGGCTTCGATGGAGAGTTCCGTTCGGATCGAGCAGGCCTTGTCCGCCGCGATCGATCTCGCCAAGCAGCCCGGATGCCCGCCCCGCCTGTACGAGGCCATGCGCCACGCGGTGTTCCCCGCCGGCGCCCGCCTGCGCCCCCGGCTGTGCCTCGCCGTCGCCCTGTCCTGCGGCGAGACCGACCTGCGCATCCCGATGACCGCGGCGGTCGCCATCGAGCTGCTGCACTGCGCCTCGCTGGTCCACGACGACCTGCCCTGCTTCGACGACGCCGACACGCGGCGCGGCCGGCCCTCGGTGCACCGCGCCTTCGGCGAGGCGCTGGCCGTGCTGACCGGCGACGCGCTGATCGTGCAGGCCTTCCAGGTGCTGGCCCGCATGCCGCCGACGGCGCGGCTCGGCAGCGTGCTGGCGAGCGTCAGCGCCGGCGTCGGCACGCCGTGGGGCATCGTCGCCGGCCAGGCCTGGGAATGCGAGCCGACGGTCGACGTCGCCCAATACCACCGTCTCAAGACCGGCGCGCTGTTCGCCGCCGCGACGATGGCCGGCGCGGCCGCGGCCGGGGTCGATCCCGGTCCGTGGCGGGCGCTGGGCGACGGCATCGGCGAGGCCTTCCAGGTCGCCGACGACATCCGCGACGCGACCTCGACCGCCGAGGAGATGGGCAAGCCGGCGGGCCGCGACCTCGCGCTCGACCGCCCGAGCGTGGTGCGCGAACTCGGGCTCGAGGGCGCGATCGGCCGCCTCGACCGCCTGATCGGCGAGGTCGGCGAGACGATCCCGACCTGTCCCGGCGCTGCCGAACTTCACAACCTGATCCGCGTCGAGGCCCGGCGGCTGTTGCCCGCCAAGCTGGCCCAGCGTGCCGCTTGATCGCGGCGCGGCGAGCGGCGAGCCGCCGCCGGCCCTGACGGCGAAAACCCTGCGCGACAGGCCCGGCCGCGGGTCCGGCGGCTGGCGCGGCTGGCGCGACCGCCTGCTGGCCGATCCGCGCTTCCAGCGCTGGGCCGCGCGCTTTCCCCTCACCCGCCCGATCGCCCGCCGCAGCGCCCGCGAGCTGTTCGATGTCTGCGCCGGCTTCGTCTACGCGCAGGTGCTGTTCGCCTGCGTGCGCCTGCGCCTGTTCGACCTGCTGTTCGAAGGGCCGATGACGCTACCGGCCGTGGCGACCCGCCTGTCGATGGACGAGGCGGCCGCCGCCCGCCTGCTGGCCGCCGCGGCGTCGCTGCGCCTGGTCGAGCGGCGCGGACCGGACCACTGGGGCCTCGGCATGCTCGGCGCGGCCGCGGTCGGCAACCCCGGCATCGCCGCCATGGTCGAGCACCACGCGCTGCTCTATGCCGACCTGCAGGATCCCGTCGCGTTGCTGCGCGGCGAGCTGCCACACACCGCCGTGCGCCGCTTCTGGCCCTATGCCGGCGCCGGGACCGGCGTCGCGCCCGAGGACGCGGCCAAGTACAGCCGGCTGATGGCGGTGTCGCAGGCCATGCTGGCCGAGGACATCGTCGACGCCTACCCGCTGGCCCGCCATCGATGCCTGCTCGATGTCGGCGGCGGCGACGGCACCTTCCTCACCACGGTCGCCAACCGCCTGCCCGGGCTTCGGCTCCGGCTGTTCGACCTGCCCGCCGTGGCGGCGC
>Ga0102832_1000968_pt1 | contig 27951 bp, 31 predicted proteins | sample EBPBio282013_DNA_FD_88942 | JGI IMG/M metagenome (GOLD analysis project Ga0102832, IMG submission 88942) | Wastewater treatment Type I Accumulibacter community from EBPR Bioreactor in Madison, WI, USA - Reactor 2_5/28/2013_ DNA (Illumina Assembly) | ecosystem: Engineered > Bioreactor > EBPR >... | reverse complement strand
TAGTTGGCGCCGGCGCAGCCGTACTTCTCGGGGATCGTCGAGCCAAGCAGGCCCAGCGCGCCGAACTCGTTCATGATCTCGCGGTCGAATTTCTCGTTGCGATTGGCCAGCAGCACGCGCGGCATCAGCTTGTCCTGGCAATAGTCGCGCGCGGCATCGCGGATCGCGACTTCCTCCTCGGTGAGCTGGTCGTCGAGGAAGAAGGGATCTTCCCAGTCGAACGGCTTGGCGTCGGCGGAAATGCCCTTGGCGGCACTCTTCATCGGGGTCGCGGCGGTGGCCATATCTTCTCCTGGCTATTTCCGCGGCGTCTTAACAGGCGAGGCGGGCCACGCCAACCGTTGCGGCGAACGGTCCTGGCAGTCCAAATACGCAATGATCGTTCGCCGGAGAGGCGTAGCCCGGCCGTCGTCAGGCGGTTCCGGCTGCGCCCTCGGTGCGGCCTGTCAGGGCGCGGAAAATCTCCAGAGAGAGTTTACCGAAGGCTTCGGAGGCCCTGAGTTCGACCGTGCGCGGGCGGGGCAGATCGATGCGCAGGTCCGCCGCGACGCGGCCCGGGCGGGCCGACATGACCAGCACACGGTCGGACAGGAACACGGCCTCGGGGATCGAATGGGTGACGAACAGGACCGTCTTGCGGGCGTCGCGGGACAGGTCCTTCTCGCCCCAGATGCGCAGCAGTTCGAGGGCCATGTCGTCCCGTGTCATGGCGTCCAGCGCGCCGAACGGCTCGTCCATCAGCAGGAGCGGCGGATCGAGCAGCAGGGCGCGGCAGAGCGCGGCACGTTGTTGCATGCCGCCGGACAGTTCCCGTGGCAGCTTGGGGCCGAAGCCGCCGAGGCCCGCCATGTCGAGAAGCTGCTCGGCCCGCGATCTCAGCGTCCTGGGATCCTTGCCGGCAAGCTCGGCCGGCAGCAGCACGTTCTCCAGGATGGACCGCCACTTCAGCAGGATCGGCGCCTGGAAGACCATGCCGATGTCGGGGATCGGCTGCGTCACCGGGCGGCCGGAGACGGTGACGGTGCCTGACGTGGCCGGTCGCAGCCCGGCCACGATCCTGAGCAAAGTCGACTTTCCGCAGCCGCTCGGGCCGACCAGCGAGACGAACTCGCCGGCGCCGATGGCAGAAGTGATGCCGGCGAGGGCCTCGACAGGGCCGCTCGCCGCTTCATACGTCATGCCGACCTTGTCGAGGTCGATCAGTGTCTTGGTCACGCTACGCGAATGCCCAGATTGGTTGCAGGCATCAGTTGCTGGGCATGGCGACCTTGGTGAAGAAGTCGGTCGAGTAGGTGTCCTTGCACTCGACCTTCTTCGGCAGGCCCATGTAGGTGTTCACCAGATCGACCGAGTCGCACATCTTCTTCTCGTCGATCCAGCCGATGCCGTTCTTGGCGTAGCGGTCGGTCTTCATGAGGCCGAGGCCGATCATCATGTTGGGCGTCATCACCTCGACGTCGACCTCGGGCACGCGCTTCTTCAGGATCTCCATTGCGGCCTTCGGATCGGCCATGACGTCGCGCCAGCCCATGTAGGAGGCCTCGAGGAAGGCCTTCAGGGCGGCCGGACGTTCCTTCATCGTCTTGGCGCTGGCGATGATCGACATCGAGTACATGTCGAAGCCGAAGTCGGCCCACGGCATCATCACCACGTTGCCCTTGCCGGCGGCCTTCTCGTAGAGTGGCAGGCCGGTCGAGTAGTCGCCGACGCCGTCCATGCGCTTCTCGGCGACCGCGGCGATCTTGGCGGCCGGCTCGATGTTGACCCACGTCACCTTGGACGGATCGACGCCGTTCACCTTGGCGAAGGCGGGGAACATCTGGCGCTGGCTGTCGCCCGGAGGGGCGCCCAGCGTCTTGCCCTCGAGGTCCTTGGGCTTGGACAGCGGCTTGTCCTTGAGGCTGAAGACGTTGAGCGGCGTCTTGTCGAACACCATGCCGACCGTCTTGATGGTCGTGCCGCGGCCGACCGAGGCGATCACCACGGCGGCGTCGGCGAGACCGGCATCGGCGCGGCCGGTGTCGACCTTGGCGATGGCGTCGCCCGAGCCCTTGGAGTTCTCGAGCGTCACGTCGAGCCCCTTGGCCTTGTAGTAGCCCTTGTCGAGCGCCACCCAGTAGGCGGCGTGATCGCCGACCGCGAACCAGTTGAGCGCGAAGGTGAACTTCTCCTGTGCCGAGGCGCTGCCGGCGCCCGCCAGGATCGCGACCAGCGCGAGAGACATCGTGCGTTTCATGTCCTGCTCCCTTTACCCATCCCCGATCTCAATCGACCCCTTCCGCCCATGGCGCCCACAGCTGCGCCGCCAGCACGACGGCGCCGTAGAGCACCAGGCCCACGACGGAAATCCAGACCAGCGAGGCGAACGCCACGGAGGTGTTCATGCTGCTCTGGGTGGTGACGATGACGTAGCCGAGACCCTTCTGCGAGGCGACGAACTCGCCGACGATGGCGCCGACGACGGCGGCCGTGGCGGTGATCTTGAGCGCGCTCAGGATGTAGGGCAGGGCGTTGGGAATGCGGATCTTGACGAAGATCTTCCACTTCGGCGCGTTGAACACGCGACCTAGGTCGAGCATGTCGGCCTCGACCTGGCTGAGGCCGACGGCGGTGTTGATCACCACCGGGAAGAAGCCGATCAGCGCGCCCATCAGCATGTTGGGCAGGATTCCGTAGCCCATCCAGATCAGGAACAGCGGCGCGATCGCCACCTTGGGCAGCGTGTTGACGAACACCAGGAACGGCACCAGCGCGTTGGCGAGCAGCGGCGACCAGGCGATCGCCACGCCGAGACCGACGCCGACGAAGGCGGCGAGGAAGAACGCGCCGACGATCTCGAGCGAGGTCACCCAGATATGGTCGATCCAGACGGTGTCGCCGTGCCACATCGCGTTCCACACGGCGAGCGGCGAGGGCAGGAGATACTCGCGGATGCCGCCGACGCTGACGGCCAGTTGCCAGGTCGCGAGCAGGAAGGCGAACAGCGCGACGGTCGGCCAATACTGGCGCAGCAAGGACTGGTATTTGATCATCCGCGGCCGCACATTTAGTGAAGACTGGCGAAGCCCCCGATACCCGTCAAGCCGAGGTTCCCGCTTGAAGCTTTCCCTGTGCAACGAGGTGGTGCGCGCGCTGCCGTTCGAGCGGCAATGCGCGCTGGCGGCCGGCCTCGGCTACCAGGGGCTCGAGCTGGCGCCCTTCACCTTCGGCGACGACGGCTGGCGCATGGGCGCGACCGCGCGTGCCGATATCCGGCGCAGCTGTCGCGAGCACGGCATCGAGGTCAGCGGCCTGCACTGGCTGCTCGCCGCGCCGGCCGGCCTGTCGATCACCAGCGCCGACCGCGCGACCTGGCAGCGAAGCGTCGACGTGCTGCGCGGCTGCGTCGAGTTGTGTGCCGAGCTGGGCGGCAGCTACCTCGTGCACGGCTCGCCGGCGCAACGCCGGGTCGCCGGCCCGGACGACGCGGCGCGGGCCGAGGAAGCGTGGCTGGCGGTCGGCGAGGCGGCTGCGGCGGCGCGTGTCCTGTACTGCCTCGAGCCGCTCGCCCGGCCCGATTGCAACTTCGTCAACACGCTGGCCGAGGCCGACGCGATGGTGCGCAAGCTCGGCAATCCCGCGCTGCGCATCATGCTCGACACGCTGGCGGCCAGCCTGATGGAGCCCGAGCCGGTGGCCGACGCGATCCATCGCTGGATGCCGGGCGGCTTGCTGGCGCACGTCCAGCTCAACGACCGCAACAAGCGTGGGCCGGGGCAGGGCGACGACCGCTTCGCGCCCGTGGTCAAGGCGTTGCGCGAGACTGGCTATCGCGGCTGGATCGCCATGGAACCGTTCGTCTACGAGCCCGACGGGCCGACCTGCGCGGCGCGCATGATCGGCTACGTCGCGGGATTGCTGGAGTCCGCGGCATGAAGGTCAGGCTGGAGAGCGTCGAGCGCTACGAGCGGCACGTGAAGCTGAGGTTGCCGTTCCGCTTCGGCGTCATCACCGTCACGGACGCGACGCAGGCAGTCGTGCGCGTGCGGATCTCGCTGCCCGACGGGCGGAGCGGCGAGGGCGTCGCCGCCGAGGCGCTGGCCGCCAAGTGGTTCGAGAAGAGCCCGGACTTCACCGACGCACAGAACCTCGACCAGCTGCGGGCCGCGCTCGACCTCGCGATCCGCCTCTACCAGGCGCACGGCGCCGACACGCCGTTCGGCCTCTATGCCGGCACCTACCTCGAGCAGCAGCAACGCGGCGCCGCGCAGGGCCTGAACCCGCTGGTCGCGGCCTACGGCCCGGCACTGCTCGACCGGGCGATCCTCGATGCCCTGGGCAAGCTCACGGGGCAGTCGTTCGCGGCCATGATCGCGGCCAACGTGCCGGGCATCCGCACCACCGAGCTCACGCCCGACATCGACGCCCGGCACCTCGACGCCTTCCTGGCGGGCCGGAAGCCCGGCCGCACCATCGCGGTGCGCCACACGGTCGGGCTGGTCGATCCGCTGACGGCCGCCGACCGGCCGGCGGCCGAGCGCGTGAACGACGGCCTGCCGGAGACGCTCGAGGAGGTCGTGAGCCACTACCGGGGACGGTACTACAAGCTGAAGGTGGCGGGCGACGTGAAGGCCGACCTCGACCGGCTCACGCGTATCGCGTCGGTGCTGGATGCCGGGGCGGGCGACTACCGCACGACGTTCGACGGCAACGAGCAGTACGACGACGTCGAGGGCGTGCTCGAACTGTGGCGGCGGATCGAGGAGACGCCGGCGCTGTCGAGGCTCGCGAACTCGGTTCTGTTCATCGAGCAGCCGATCAAGCGGGCCGTCGCCCTGTCGCGGCCGGTGGGCGCGCTGGCCAGGCACCGCGCCGTGATCATCGACGAATCGGACGGCGAGCTGTCGTCGTTCCCGCGGGCGCTGGCGCTCGGCTATGCCGGCGTGTCGAGCAAGACCTGCAAGGGCTTCTACAGGTCGATCCTCAATGCCGCCCGCGTCGCGGCGCTGGGCGAGGGCCACATCCTGTCGGCCGAGGACCTCACCACCTGGCCCGGTGTCAGCGTCCAGCAGGACCTCGCGCTGGTGTCGCTGCTGGGCTGCACCCACGTCGAGCGCAACGCGCATCACTTCATCGACGGCATGGGCGCCGCGCCGGAGGCCGAGCAGCGCGCCTTCGTGGCGGCGCATCCCGACCTCTACGAGAAGGCCGAAGGCCACCCGGCGCGCCTCAAGGCGACCGGCGGCCAGCTGGCGCTGGGCTCGCTGGAGGTGCCGGGCTTCGCGGTCGGCGCGACGCTCGACTTCGCCTCGATGTCGTCGATGAAACAGGGAGCCTGACATGACGTTGCCCAGCCGCTTCGAGTCGGTCGAGGCCGTCGAGGAGTTCATGACCCGGCCGTCGCCGGCGCTGGTCGCCGACCTCGCGCGGGCGCCTGGCGACATCCTGGTGCTGGGCGTCGCCGGCAAGATGGGCCCGACGCTGGCGCGGCTCGCCAAGCGGGCGGCGCCCGAGCGGCGGGTGATCGGCGTGGCGCGTTTCAGCGAACCCGGGGTGCGCGAGGCGCTGGTCGCGGCCGGTGTCGAGCCGCTGTCGGCCGACCTGCTCGACCGCCGGCAGATCGAGGCGCTGCCGCAGGCGCCCAACGTGATCTTCATGGCGGGCCGCAAGTTCGGCGCGACCGGCGACGTGCCGCTGACCTGGGCGATGAACGTGCACGTGCCGGCGATGGTCGCCGAGGTCTTCCGGGCGTCGCGCATCGTCGCCTTCTCGACCGGCTGCGTGTATCCGTTCGTGCCGGTCGATGGCGGCGGCGCCGACGAGGACGTGCCGCCGATCCCGCCGCCCGGCGACTACGCGACCTCGTGCGTCGGGCGCGAGCGCATGTTCGAGTACTTCTCGAAGAAGCACGGCACGCCCGGCCGGCTGTTCCGCCTGAACTACGCCATCGACATGCGCTACGGCGTGCTGCACGACATCGGCCGCAAGGTACGCGACGACGAGCCGATCGACCTGTCGATGGGACACGTCAACGTCATCTGGCAGGGCGACGCCAACGAGGTCGCGCTGCGCTGCCTCGCCCACGCCACGACGCCGACCAGCCCGATCAACGTCACCGGGCCGCAGACGCTGGAGGTGCGCCAGCTGGCGGCGGAGTTCGGCAAGCTGCTGGGCAAGCAGCCGCGGTTCGTGGGCAAGGAAGCCTCGACCGGCTGGCTGAACGACTCGCGCCGCATGGTGACGACCTTCGGCGCGCCGTCGGTGCCGGTCGGCCAGATGCTGGCGTGGACCGCCGACTGGCTGGCGCGCGACATGAAGACCCTGAACAAGCCGACGCATTACGAGGTGCGGGATGGCCAGTACTGACGCGCTCGACGTCCGGCCGATCGCGCCGGCCGACAGCGAGGCGGTGTGGCCGTTGTCGATCGAGGCGGGCTGGAACCAGAACCTCGCCGACTGGCGCTTCATGCTGGGAGCCGGCCGCGGCTTCGGCTGTGTCGCGCCGGACGGGACGTGGCAGGCGAGTTCCCTTGTCCTGCCGCTCGGCCGGAACCTCGCCTGGATCAGCATGGTGCTGGTGACCCAGGCGCGCCGGCGCGGCGGTGTCGGCACGGGTCTCCTGAAGCGCTGCATCGACGAGGTGCGCCAGGCCGGCGCGGTGGCCGGGCTGGACGCGACCGAGCAGGGGCGGCCGATCTACCTGCCGCTGGGCTTCCGCGACCTCTACCCGATCGCCCGCTGGCACTTCGACGCCGCGACCGAGGCGGTGGCGCCGCCGGCCGGCGTGACGGTACGGCCGTTCGCGGTCGCCGACCTGCCGCGCCTCGCCCTCTACGACCGGCCGCTGACCGGCATGGAGCGCCCGTCGATCCTCGCCCACCTCGCGCTGCGCCGCCCCGAGCGGGCGTGGATCGCCGAGGACGCGGCCGGCAAGATCGTGGGCTACGCGCTCGGCCGCGAGGGCCGCACCGCGACCTCGCTGGGCCCGGTGGTCGCCGACCGCGAGGACATCGCGCTGGCGCTGGTGTCGCGGGCCGCCGCCGCCGCGCCTGGACCGTTCATCATCGACGTGCCGGGCGTCCACGCGGCGCTGCGGTCCTGGCTGGAGCGGCAGGGCGCGGTCTCGCCGCGCGGCTACATGCGCATGACCCTGGGCGAAGCCAAGCGGCTCGACGATCCCACCCACGTCTTCGCCCTGGCCGGCCCGGAACTGGGCTGAAGCCTTCGGAAATTTGTTAGGATGGCCGCATGACTCCCGACAAGCCCCTTCACTGGCGAGACCTGCCGGCCCCGGTGCTGGCACTGCTGCGCGAGGGCTCGGTGATCCCCGCGCACCCGCTGGCGCTCGGCCCCGACCGCACGTTCGACGAGCAATCGCAGCGCGCGATCAGCCGCTACTACGTCGATGCCGGCTCGGGTGGCCTGGCGGTCGGCGTGCATTCGACCCAGTTCGCGATCCGCGAGGTCGGGCTCTACGCGCCGGTGCTGGAACTGGCGATCGAGACGGCGCGCGAATGGACCGACCGGCCCCTGGTGATGATCGCCGGCGCGGTCGGCCGCACCACGCAGGCAGTCGAGGAGGCGCGCACCGCCCGGTCGCTCGGCTACCACGCCGTCCTGCTGTCGCTCGCCGCGCTCAAGGGCGCCAGCGAGGACGAGCTGATCGAGCATTGCACGGCGGTGGCGCGGGAGATGCCGCTGGTCGGATTCTACCTGCAGACCGCGGTCGGCGGAATCCCGCTGTCGCGCGCCTTCTGGACCCGCTTCGCGGCAATCGACAACGTGGTCGCCATCAAGGTCGCGCCGTTCAACCGCTACCGCACCCTCGACGTCGCGGTCGGCATCGCCCAGGCCCAGGCCGAGGACCGCATCACGCTCTACACCGGCAACGACGACCACATCGTGGCCGACCTGCTGACGCCCATGGTGGTGCGTACCGGCAACCGCGAGATCACCCTGCGCTTCCGCGGTGGCCTGCTGGGCCACTGGAGCGTGTGGACGCGCGGCGCGGTGCAGATGCTGGAGCGGCTGAAACTGTCGGTGAAGGCCGGCGCCATCCCGCCCGAGGTACTGGCGCTCGATTCCTTCGTCACCGACTGCAATTCCGTGGTGTTCGACGTCGACCACGACTTCGCGGGGTGCATCCCGGGGTGCCACGAGATCCTGCGCCGCCAGGGACTGATGAGCTCGATCCAGTGCCTCGATCCGCACGAGACGCTGAGCCCGGGCCAGGCCGAGGGTATCGACCGGCTGTACGCGCTCTACCCCGAGCTCAACGACGACGCCTTCGTCGCGGCCAACCTCGCGCGCTGGCGGAGCTGAGGGTGGACGATCTGTACGCCACTCACGACGCGCTGGCCGTCGCGGACCTCGTCAAGACACGCAAGATCGGCAAGCGCGAGCTGCTCGACGCGACGCTGGCCGGGCTGCGCACGGCCAATGCGTCGCTGAACGCCATCACCGACTTCTACGACGGCGCGCTGCTGGAGAAATCGGTCGCAGCGGCGGGTGACGGCCCGTTCGAGGGCGTGCCGTTCGTGGTCAAGCAGCTGATGGCCGACTGCGCCGGCACGCCGACCACGGTCGGTTCGCGCTTCTTCGCGCACCAGCCGGTGGCCGCGGCCGACAGCGCCGCCGTTGCCTGCATGCGTCGCGCCGGGCTGGTGATCGTGGGCCGCAGCAACACCAGCGAGTTCGGCCTCGCGCCGACCACCGAGCCGGCGTTCGGCGGCGCCACGAAGAACCCGTGGGGACCGACCCTGTCGCCCGGCGGCTCGTCGGGCGGCTCGGCGGCCGTCGTGGCGGCGCGCGCGCTCGCGATGGCGCACGCCACCGACGGCGGCGGCTCGATCCGCATCCCGGCGGCGCTGTGCGGCCTGTTCGGCCTCAAGCCGTCGCGCGGCCGCATCAGCATGGCGCCGCTCGGCGAGACGCTGGCCGGGGCGGGCGCGCAGCTCTGCGTCTCGCTCTCGGTGCGCGACAGCGCCGCGCTGCTCGACGCGCTCGCGGGCGGCGAGCCGGGCGATCCCTACGTCGCCCCGGCCCCGGAAGGCTCGTTCCTCGCCGCCACGCGGCAGCGGCCGAAGAGGCTGCGCGTCGCCTTCATGCGCCGGCCAGTCGGCGGGACGGCGCTCGACCCGCAACTCGTCGCGGCGGTCGAAGCGACGGCGGCGCTGCTGGCCGATCTCGGCCATGTCGTCGAGGAGGCGTCGCCCGGCTACGACGCGGAGGCCCACGGGATCGCGTTCGGCACGGTGATGGCGGCGAATACCTGGACCAACATCCAGAACCGCGCCAACGGCCGCGTGCCGGGGCCGGACGATCTCGAGCCGGTGACGCGGCTCAGCGCCGAGGCCGGGCGGGCGGTGACGGCGCACGACTACATCCGCGCGGTGCAGACCTTCCATCGCACCGGCCGCGTGCTCGGCGCCTTCTTCGAACGCTACGACGTCCTGCTGTCGCCGACGCTGGGCCGTGTCTCGCTGCCACTGGGCGAGGTCCGCATGGACGGCACGCTCGAGGCCTACCAGGAGACGCTGGCGCCGATGGTCGCCTTCACCTCGGTCTGCAACGCGACCGGCGTGCCGGCGATGTCGATGCCGCTGGCGTGGTCGCGCGACGGCCTGCCGATCGGCCTGCATTTCGTGGCGCGCTACGGCGCGGAGGAGACGCTGTTCGCGCTGGCCGCACAGCTCGAGGAAGCCCGGCCGTGGCGAGACCGTCGCCCGGCCGGCGGAGGACGACCCTGATGCGATTCCTGCAAACCGTGTTGATCGGCTTCGTGGCCGGCGCCTTGAGCGTGCTGATCTTCCACCAGGGCGGGTTCTGGATCGCCAACGAACTCGGCTTCGCGCGCGCGCAACTCTACAACTGGGCGCCGACCAGGCCGCTCGGCGTGCCGATCATCGTCTCGGCAGCCTTCTGGGGCGGCCTGTGGGGCATCCTGTTCGCGTTCGTGGTGCCGCGCCTGCCGGGCTTCCTGTCGGGCGTGCTGGGCTGGATCCTGTTCGCCGTGGTCGTCGTGTCGGCGGTGAACTGGCTGGTCGTATTTCCGCTCAAGGGCTTGCCGCCGGGCGGCGGCTGGCGCATGCCGGGTCTCGTCGTGGTGCCGCTGGTCTATGCCCTGTGGGGCTTCGGCATGTGGCTGTTCTATTCGCTCGCGCGCAAAGTGATGAAGTAGGGTGGAGATACGGCCATGAAGATCGTCGACGCGCAGGTCCATATCTGGGGGCCGAACGCGCCGGAGCGTCCGTGGCCGGCGCGCGCCGAACCGCACCGGGAGCCGCTGGGCAAGGACGAGCTGCTGGGCGAGATGGACAAGGCCGGCGTGCAGGGCGTGGTGATCGTGCCGCCGTCCTGGGAGGGCGACCGCAACGACCTCGCGCTGGAAGCCGTCGCGGCGCATCCCGACCGCTTCTGCGTCATGGGCCGGCTCGATCCCGAGGTGCCGGGCGCGCGCGAGCAGATCGCCGGCTGGAAGAAGCAGCAGGGCATGCTGGGCGTGCGCTTCACCTTCCACACCGAGGTGCTGCGCGCGCCGCTGCTCGACGGCCGCTTCGACTGGGTGTGGGGCGAGCTGGAGAAGCACGGGATCCCGGCGATGGTCCTGTTTCACCATGAATACCTGCACCTGCTCGACGGCATCGCCCAGCGCTATCCCGGTCTGCACCTGGTGCTCGACCACCTCGGACTGAAAAGCACCAAGGGCTATCCCGAGGCGACCAACTTCGCGACCCTCGACAAGGTGCTGGCGCTGGCGAAGCGGCCCAACGTGGCGGCCAAGGTGTCGGCGCTGCCGTGCTACGCCGACGACAAGACCTGGCCGTTCCGCTCGCTGCACGAGCCGATCCGGCGCGTCTTCGACGCCTTCGGGCCGCAGCGCACCTTCTGGGGCAGCGACGTGTCGCGGCTGCCCTGCAGCTACCGCGAGAGCGTGACCATGTTCACCGAGCAGATGCCCTGGCTGAAGGGCAGCGACCTCGAGGGCGTGATGGGCCAGGGCCTGTGTGACTGGATCGGGTGGAGGATCTGATGCGTCGTCGTTCCGTCCTTCTGGGAGCCGCCGCCACGGCCGTCGCCGCGCCGGCGCTCGCGCAAACCTACCCGTCGAAGCCGATCCGGCTGGTCGTGCCCTACACGCCGGGTGGCGGCGCCGACACGACGGCCCGCCTCGTCGCGCCCAAGCTGCAGGAGGTGCTGGGCCAGACGGTGGTGATCGACAACAAGCCGGGCGCCGGCGGCTCGATCGGCGACGATGCCGTCGCCAAGGCCGCGCCCGACGGCCACACGCTGCTGATCGGCGCCTTCGCCCACGCGGTGAACCCGTCGCTGATGGGCAAGATGCCGTTCCGCACGCCCGAGGACTTCGCGCCGATCTCGCTGCTGGTGACGGTGCCCGAACTGCTGGTCGTGACGCCGTCGTTCCCGGCGAAGACGGTCCAGGAGCTGATCGCGATGGCCAAGGCGCAGCCCGGCAAGCTGTCCTACGCCTCGTCGGGCAACGGCAGCGCCCAGCACCTCGCGGCCGAATTGTTCAAGATGCGGACCGGCATCGACATCCAGCACGTGCCCTACAAGGGCGGCAGCCTGGCGGTGGCCGACGTCGCGGCCGGCCACGTGCCGTTCTACTTCGGCAACATGAGCGCCGCGCTGCCGCAGGCGCGCGGCGGCAAGGTGCGGGCGATGGCCGTCACCAGCCCGCAGCGCTCGCCGGCTGCGCCCGAGGTGCCGACGATGGCGGAGTCCGGCGTCCAGGGCTGCGAGATCTTCGAGTGGAACGCGCTGCTGGCGCCGGCCGCGACGCCGCCCGAGATCATCAAGCGCCTGCACGCGGAGGTCGCGAAGGTGATGGCGATGGACGACATCCGCGCCAAGTTCGCCGACCTCGGCGCGCAGGCGGTCGGCTCCAACCCGGAAGAGCTGGCGGTGTTCCTCAAGCTCGAGATGGCGAAGTGGGCGGAGGTCGTGAAGGCCGCCAACGTGAAGATCGAATAAGGGTCCCTTGCGGCGCTCGGGATGACAGGATTTGGCTGTCATCCCGAGCGCAGCGAGGGACCTTTCACTTTCTTCAAATCGCCCGCGTCACCGTCTCCGAGCCGCCGCCCCAGATCGGCAGGTAGGTCATCTTCACGCCGGCGCCGCCGGTGACGATCGGGTGGATCGCGTCCGGCGCGCGGGCGACGCCGTTGCCGGTGTCGAAGACGTGTTGCTGGATGCGCGCGATGTCCCAGCCGTGACGGGCGATCTTCTCGGCCATCTCGAGCGGCAGCAGGAAGACCTGCTCGCCGCGCTCGTTCTTGCGATGCACGCTCGACATGATGACCCCGGCCTTCATGCCCTCGACGATCGGGTCGAGGATGGCCTCCGGCGTCGCACCCTCGCCGTCATTGGGCAGCACCTCGGAGGTGCCCGAGACGCCCAGCACGGTGATCGCGTCGGCCTTCGCGGACAGGCCACGGCGCGCCGCCAGGGTGGGGAAGGGGCCGTCGTCGCGCTCGGCGAAGCAGAAGGCGTACTTGCCGGGCTGGCCCATGGTCGCCATGTCGCCGACCTCGGCGCGGGCGCCGCCGATGTTGCGCAGGCAAAGCTGGAGCGCGCGGCCGATGCTGGCGTTGGCGCGGTTGCCGGGGCCGAGGCAGTTGGTGCCGGCATTCATGCCCAGCCGCTGCACGGCGGGGCCATGTACGCACAAGGCGACCGCCGCGGTGCCGGTCGTGGTCGCGATGCCCAGCAGATTGAAGCCGGGTTCCAGGGTGGCGGCCGCGGCGGCCAGCACGACCGGCAGCTCGCCCGGCACGCAGCCGGCGATCACGCACTGGTAGGCGACGGGGTCGGGCGAGAGGTCGCCGAACAGCGGCGGCATCATCCCGACCGAGTCGGCGCGGGCCGCGATGCCCGCGACCATGGCATCGAGCCGCCGTTGCGTCGGCGGCACCAGCGGCAGGCCGTCCGACAGCTCGGCCTCGGCCAGGACCTGTTGCGCGGCCTCGAAGCCCGCCTGCTCGGACACGACGGGCCAGCCGCACCACTCGGTCATCGCATCGCCCCGTCTAGGAGGCGATGCGGACGCAGGACACCAGCGTGCCGCCGAACGACGGGATGAAGGCCGAGTGCTTGCCCGGACCGCCGGCGACGGTGATGTGGATGTCGTCGGGCGAGCGGCCAATGGTGAACCAGTCGCCGTCCGGCTTGTGGCCGGTGCTGACGTAGGTTGCCTGGTTCTCGGCCGAGATGCGCGAGACGTGGACGCGCGAGCGCTTGAACAGTTCCTGGCGGATGCTGTCGATCGTGTAGCCGTCGCGCTTGAGCGTGGCGGCGTGCTCCGGTCCGATGATCACCATCATCGGGCCCTTGCCGTAGATCGTGTTGGCGCCCGGGTTGGACATGCCGCCGGCGAAGGTCGTCAGCAGGCCATCGCCGGTCGTGCTGCCATGGTCGTTGAGGTTGTGCGGGCCTTCGCCCGACATCACCGTGACCACGCTGTCGGAGGGCGCGAAGCCGCGCTGCACGTGGTACGGCGTCCACGGGTTCTCCTCCTCGTTCTCGCCGAAGCAGAAGGTGAACTTCGCGGGATTGCCCTGGGTCGAGCGGTCCATCTCGCCCGGCTTGGCGCCGGCGATGTTGAGCAGCATCAGCCCGAGCGCGCGGCCGATCGTGGCGTTGGGACGCCAGCCCTGGCCGAAGCAGTTCGAGCCGCAGTTGATGCCCAGCGTGTGGCGGATCGGGCCGCTCACCATGATCACTGGCGCGCACGGGTGCGTGGTCGCCAGCGTGCCGTGCAGGTTGTACTCGGGGTCGAGCACGGCGCGTAGCGCCGCCGACACGACCGGGAAGTACTCCGGCTTGCAGCCGGCCATCACGGCGTTGGCCGCCATGCTCTTCAGCGTCGGCAGCACCTGGCGCGGCGGCACCGGCGGGAAGGGGCGGTTGTCGCCGCGCACCGTCTCGACGAACTTCGCCACCTTGTCCTCGGTCGGCACGTAGAGCGGCATGCCGTCGCTCCAGCCCTGCTCGACGGCGAACTCGTTGAAGGTCTCGACGTCCATGTCGCCGAGATCGATCACTTCCTGTTCGGAATAGTCCTTGCCGTCGTTCATTTGCCGGTGGCCTCGACCAGACCCTTGGTTGCCGCCTCGATGCGCTCCCTCAGCTCGTCGGCATTGAGGCCGCCGATCGGGTGCTTCACGACGATGAGACGCGGCTCGACCTTGCGGGCCTTGGCCTGGGCCAGGACGAGCGGCTTGAAGGTTTCAGTGGCGATCACGTAGGCCGTGACGCCGAGCTTCTCGAGTTCGATGCTGTCGTGGAAACTCCACGATGAACAGGACCCTCAATCCGCTATGGCTAGCAAGGCCCCGCGGTACTTGGCGGCGATCTCCTGGATCACGTCCTTGGGCGCCGGCTGGCTGGCGCTGTTCTTCGACAGGAAGTCGATGTTGTCGATCTTGCGGCTGGCGCCGAGCTTCTCGCGGATGCCGGCCAGCAGCTCGCGGGCGTTCGGCTTGGAGTTCGAGAGCAGCGCGATCGCGTCGCTCGCCCAGTTGACGGGCTTGAGGGCGATCTTCTCGCCGGTGGTGGCCGACAGGCCGAAGCTCGGGTTGACGATGCGCATGGACGCGTCTCCTCGGTTCCTTGGACGGGCCGTCACGTCTTCAGCGCCGCCGCGATGGCGGCACCGGCGCGCTGGCCGTCGGCGATGGCATCCGGAAGGTGCCCCCGCGAACCGGCCCGCACGTCGCCCACGGCGAACGCCGTGGCTGACGAGGTACGACCCTCTGCGTCGGCCACGATATGCCCGGTGGCGTTGCGTGCAAGCGAATCCGGCACGAATTCCGCAGCGGGAGACTGGCCGGCGTAGATGAACAGCGCCGCCGCCGGGATCGTCTTCCGCGCGCCGCCGGTCTCGACCTCGACGGAGGCGAGGCCCTCGTCGTTGCCGGCCAGCGCCACGATCCGGCCGGCCAGCGCCTGCACGCCGTCGGGGGCGCCGGCGGTGTCCGGCGCGATCACCGTCACGTCGGGCGTGAAGGCCTTCAGCTCGACCGCTTCCTGCGCCGCCCAGCCCTCGAGCCCGGCGACGATCACCGGCTTGCCGTCGTACAGCGGCCCGTCGCATGTCGCGCAATGGGACACGCCGCGGCCCTCGTAGTCGGCCTCGCCGGGCAGGCCTAGCGTGCCCTTGGAGAGCCCGGTCGCCACGACGACGGCGCGCGCGGTGTGCTGCTCGCCCTCGGCGGTCTCGACGGTCCAGGCCGGGCCGCCGGCGATCTTCACGACCTCGCCGAAGCCCAGCTCGACGCCGGCCTCGCTCGCCGCCTCGGTCATCTGCGAGGCGATCAGCGTGCCGTCGGTCTCGCCCTCGACGTGGTGCAGCTGCGTCAGGTTGATCAGCGCGCCGCCGGGCGCCAGCTTGTCGATGCAGAGGGTCCGCAGGCCGGCGGTCGCGGCAGCGGTGGCGGCGGCCAGGCCCGCCGGGCCGGCGCCGATGACGATGACGTCGTGTGTGGTCGTTTCCATGCGCTCACTAACCTGTGTTCGGGGGCGGAGTGCAAGCGTGTTGACCGGCGGTGGCTCTATACCTAGTATCGCTAGGTATGGAAGCCGAAATGCTCAAGGGACACCTCGACGCCATCGTGCTGGCCGCGCTCGAAGCGGGGCCGGCCCACGGCTACGCCATCATCGAGACGATCCGGAGCCGCAGCGGCGAAACCTTCGACCTGCCCGAGGGCACCGTCTATCCCGCGCTGCATCGCCTCGAGCAGGCCGGCCTGCTGTCGAGCGCCTGGACGACGCCGCCCGGCGGGCGCCGGCGCCGGGTCTACTCGTTGACCAGGGCGGGGGGCGCGGCGCTGGCCCAACGCCGAAAGGCCTGGGACCGGTTCTCCCATGCCGTCGAAGCCCTGCTGGGAAGGAAGCGCGCATGGCCGGCGTGATCGACGAGTATTTGGCCGGGCTGCGCCGCGACCTGGCCTTCGACCCCGGTCTCGCCGACCGGCTAGTGGCCGAGGTCGAGGATCACCTGCGCGAGGCGGTCGAAGCCGATCCTCGCGGCGCGACGCCGGACGCCGAACGTCGTGCCGTCGAGCGCTTCGGTCTAGCCCGCGAGATCGCCGCGCAATGCGCGCGCGACGCGATCGATCGCCAGGCCCGTCGGACCTGGGCGACACTCGCCATCGCGGTCGTCGTGACCTTCGTGGCGATGCGGTTGCGGGTCACCTGGCTCGATGACGGATCGCCGTTGTCGCTCGCCCCGCTGGTCGACCGCTACGCCTTCATCGCCGCGCTCGTGGGAGGGCTCGTGGCCTGGTTCGCCCGACGGCAATCGGCCGGTGCCCTGCTCGGGTGCGCCCTCGGCCTGGCCGCATCGATCGTCGCGGGGGTCCTGCGAGCCGACCTGTTCGGCAGCGGCGCCCCGCCGTGGGTCGTTCTGCCGGCGGTGGCCGAGATCGCGATGCTGGTCGTGCTGCTGGCCCACCTGGCGGGATGGCTGCGCCGCCTGAAGCAAACCGCTGCGCTGCGGAGGGCGGGAACATGAACGGCTGGCGTCTCCTCGGCTCGTTGACGGTGTTGCTCGGCGTCCTGGTGGTGATCCTCGGGAGCAGTCACGGCTGGGATGTCGAGGGCCTGCGGCTCGCGATCCGGGCGACCGCGCGCACGTCGCTGCTGCTGTTCGCGCTGGCCTTCACCGCGGGACCGCTGCTCCAGTTGGCTCCGAACGAAGGAACCCGCTGGCTGCGGCGCAACCGCCGCTACCTCGGCCTCGCGTTCGCGATCTCCCACTTCGTCCATCTCGGGGTGATCGTTGTCCTCGCCCTGACGGACCGCGCGCTGTTCTGGACGCTCACCAACCTCAATACCGTCGTCCTGGCTGGCGCGGCGTACCTCTTCATAGCCGCCATGGCCGTGACCTCGTTCGACCGGACGGCCGCCTGGCTGGGACCCCGCCGCTGGCGCCTGCTGCACCTGGTCGGCGGCTGGTACATCTGGGTGAGTTTTGCCGTCGCGGTCGGCAAGCGGGTGCCGCTCGACGCCTTCTATTGGCCCATGGCCGTGGTGGTGGTCGCCATCGCGGCCGTCCGCCTCGTCGCCATGCGGCGGCGCAGCCGCCGGCAGGTCCAGGTCGCAGGCTGATCCGGCACGACACTTGCAGAAACATCCTCGGCGGATGGATTGTTCGCTTGCCTCTCCCGGTGGAAGCGTTTTAGGTCGGAGGGCAGGGACGACGCGAGGGGCATGGCGTACTTCACGCAGCAATTGGTCAACGCCATCACGTTGGGGGCCATCTACGGCCTGATCGCCATCGGCTACACGATGGTCTACGGCATCATCGGCATGATCAATTTCGCCCACGGCGAAGTCTTCATGATCGGTGCCTTCATTTCCCTGATCGGCTTCATGATCTGCAGCCTGCTGGGCATCAGCTCGGCGCCGGTCGCCATCGTGCTGGTGCTGCTGATCGCCATGGCCTTTTCATCGGTCTATGGCTGGGCGATCGAGCGCACCGCCTATAGACCCTTGCGCGGGTCGTTCCGGCTGGCGCCGCTGATCTCGGCGATCGGCGTGTCGATCGCCCTCCAGAACTACGTCCAACTGGTGCAGGGCGCGCGGCCCAAGCCGGGCGGGCAGGTGGTGTCGGGCGGTTTCGTGCTGTTCAGCGCCGACGGCTTCGACGTCCGCGTGTCGTGGCTGCAGATCATCATCGTGGTGGTCACGGTGGTGCTGATGCTGGGCTTCACCTGGCTGATCGCGAAGACGCCGCTCGGCCGCCGCCAGCGCGCCTGCGAGCAGGACATGAAGATGGCTTCGCTGCTGGGCGTCGACGTCGACCGCACGATCTCGCTGACCTTCGTGCTGGGCGCCGCGCTGGCCGCCGTCGCCGGCATGCTGTTCCTGATGTACTACGGCGTGATCGACTTCTTCATCGGCTTCCTGGCCGGCATCAAGGCGTTCACCGCGGCGGTGCTGGGCGGCATCGGCTCGCTGCCCGGCGCGATGCTGGGCGGCCTGCTGATCGGCCTGATCGAGGTCTTCTGGGCGGCCTACTTCTCGAGCGAGTACAAGGACGTCGCGGCCTTCGCCATCCTGGTGCTGGTGCTGATCTTCCGGCCGACCGGCCTGCTGGGCAAGCCGGAGATCGAGAAGGTCTGATGGCGGCCCGGCTGCCCGCGATGCTGAAGGACGCCGCGCTGACCGCCTTCGTGGCGGCGGCGCTCGGCATCTTCGTCGTCGGCTTCCGCACCGTCGACGTCGGCTCGCGCACCGGCCTCAGCTTCGACTACCAGTTCGCCGACCTCGCGGTCGCCGTGGTCGTGATCTTCCTCGGCCGGCTCGGCCTGCAGTTCGCGTCCAATGGCCTGCGCTGGCCGGCGATCGCGCTGGGCGCCATCATGATCGCGGCTGGCGCGTCGCCGATGACGCTGCCGTCCGGATTCCTGCACTGGTTCGTGGCGCTGGGCGGCGCGATGCTGGTGATCCGCGGCGCCTGGCCGTGGGCGACGCAGGCGTTCGGCGCGGCGGCGCACACGACGGTCGGACGCCGGGTCGACGCCTTCGGCATCAAGTGGGCGGGCTGGATCCTGCTCGGCCTGGCGCTGGTCCTGCCGTTCACGCCGGTCGCCGACCAGAAGACGATGGACCTCTCGGTCCTGATCCTGACCTACGTGATGCTGGGCTGGGGCCTCAACATCGTGGTCGGCCTCGCCGGGCTGCTCGACCTCGGCTACGTCGCCTTCTACGCGGTCGGCGCCTATGCCTACGCGCTGCTCAGCACGCAGCACGGGCTGGGCTTCTGGGCGGTGCTGCCGCTCGCCGGCATGATGGCCGCGACCTTCGGCATCCTGCTGGGCTTCCCGGTGCTGCGGCTGCGCGGCGACTACCTCGCCATCGTGACGCTGGGCTTCGGCGAGATCATCCGGCTGGTGCTGCTGAACTGGGTCGACTTCACCAACGGCCCGGCCGGCATCGGCTCGATCCCGGGACCGACCCTGTTCGGCGCGGTGTTCGCCGAGACCGCGCCGGAGGGCAAGCAGACGGTGGCCGACATGCTCGGCATCCCGTTCAACTCGAACCAGCGCCTGGTCTTCCTCTACTACGTGATCCTCGGCCTCGCGCTGGTCACCAACCTGTTCACCCAGCGCATGCGGCGACTGCCGGTCGGCCGCGCCTGGGAGGCGCTGCGCGAGGACGAGACCGCCTGCAAGGCGCTCGGCATCAACCCGACCAACACCAAGCTGACCGCCTTCGCGATCGGCGCGATGTTCGCGGGCTTCGCCGGCTCGTTCTTCGCCGCCAAGCAGCGCTTCATCAGTCCCGAGAGCTTCACCTTCATCGAGTCGGCGATCATCCTCGCCATCGTGGTGCTGGGCGGCATGGGCAGCCAGATCGGCGTGGTGCTGGCGGCGGTGCTGCTGATCGGCCTGCCGGAGTGGTTCCGCGAGCTCGGCAACTACCGCATGCTGGCGTTCGGCCTCGCCATGGTGCTGATCATGGTCTACCGGCCGCGCGGCCTGGTCGGTCACCGCGAGCCGTCGATCCGCCTGCACCCGGCCTCTCCCGGAGGGAGCGGATGAGCGCCGCCGCCGCGCCCGCCCTGATCGAGGTCGATCACCTCACCATGCGCTTCGGCGGCCTGGTGGCGGTCAACGACGTGTCGTTCCGCGCCCGGCCGCGCGAGATCACGGCGATCATCGGCCCCAACGGGGCGGGCAAGACCACCGTCTTCAACTGCATCACCGGCTTCTACAAGCCGACGGTCGGCCGCCTGCTGCTGCGCGGCGAGCAGGACTACCTGCTGGAGCGCATGCTGGGCCACGAGATCGGCCAGCGCGCGAAGGTCGCGCGTACCTTCCAGAACATCCGCCTGTTCCCGGCCATGACCGTGCTGGAGAACCTCCTGGTGGCGCAGCACAACAAGCTGATGCTGGCCTCGGGCTACAGCCTGTTCGGCCTGCTGGGGCTGCCCGGCTACCGCAGGGCCGAGGCGGCGGCGATCGACCTCGCGAAGGCGTGGCTGGAGCGCATCGGCCTGCTGGCCGACGCCGACCGCCCGGCGGGCGAGCTGCCGTACGGCGCCCAGCGCCGGCTGGAGATCGCGCGGGCGATGTGCACCGAGCCGCGGCTGCTCTGCCTCGACGAGCCGGCGGCCGGCCTCAACCCGCGCGAGTCGGGCGAGCTCAACGACCTCCTGCTGTCGATCCGCGACCGCGATGGCATCGGCGTGCTGCTGATCGAGCACGACATGAGCGTCGTGATGAAGATCTCCGACCACATCGTCGTGCTCGACTACGGCCGCAAGATCGCCGAGGGCGCGCCAGCCGCGATCCGCAGCGACCCGGCGGTGATCCGCGCCTACCTCGGCACCGACGATGCCGAGGAGAGGGCCGGCCATGGCTGACCGCATCCTCTCGGTCGAGGGCGTGGCGACCTTCTACGGCGCCATCCAGGCGCTGCACGGCGTCGACCTCGCGGTGAACCGCGGCGAGATCGTGACGCTGATCGGCGCCAACGGCGCCGGCAAGTCGACGCTGCTGATGACGATCTGCGGCAACCCGCGGGCGCGCGCCGGCCGCATCGTGCTGGACGGCGAGGACATCACCGCGCTGCCGACCCACCAGATCGTGCGCCGCGGCGTGGCGCAGGTGCCGGAGGGCCGGCGCATCTTCCCGCGCATGACGGTGTTCGAGAACCTGCAGATGGGCGCGACGCTGGGCGATCCCGCCAACTTCCAGGGCGACCTCGAGCGCGTCTTCGCCATGTTCCCCCGGCTGGCCGAGCGGCGCGAGCAGCGCGGCGGCACGCTGTCGGGTGGCGAGCAGCAGATGCTGGCGATCGGCCGCGCGCTGATGAGCCGGCCGCGGCTGCTGCTGCTCGACGAGCCGTCGCTCGGGCTGGCGCCGCTGATCGTGCGCCAGATCTTCGACGCGATCCGGCGGATCGCGCGCGAGGAGGGGGTCACCGTCTTCCTGGTCGAGCAGAATGCCTTCCACGCGCTTCGCCTGGCCGACCGCGGCTACGTGCTGGCCAACGGCCGCGTCCTGCTGAGCGGCAGCGGCGCCGAGCTGCTGGCCAACAGCGAGGTCCGCTCGGCCTACCTCGAGGGAGGCCACGCATGAGCCTCGACGGCTTCGCGATGGAGTGGCTGGGCGATACCGCGGGCATCGTCCTGTTCTTCAACCTGGTGCTGGTCGCGCCGGCCGCCTTCGCCGCCGGTCACGCGGTGGCGCTGACCTGGCGGCCGTTCCTGCAGGTGCCGTTCTATACCGCGCTGCTGTCGGCGCTGCTGCGCTTCCTCGACTATGCCCTGATGGGCGGCGAGCTGGTGTCGGTGGGCGGATTTCTCCTCGGCTGGGCCGTGCAATTCGCGGTCGCCGCCTTCGCCTTCCGCCTGACCCGGGCGCGCCAGATGGTCCAGCAGTATCCGTGGCTGTACCGGCGCAAAGGCTTGCTGGGCTGGGAGGAGCGGGCCTAAGGTTCAACCAGTTCCACGCACCGTGGATGCCTCAGACAACAAGGGGGTCGTTAGATGAAGAAGACCTTTGCAGCGCTGGCTGCCGCGACCATCGCCACGATGGCGATGCCGGCACTGGCCCAGATCAAGATCGGCGTCGTCGGCCCGATCACCGGCCAGTACGCCGCGTTCGGCGAACAGATGGTCAAGGGCGCGACCATGGCGGTCGACGAGATCAACGCGGCGGGCGGCGTGAACGGCCAGAAGCTGCAGCTGATCACCGGCGACGATGCCTGCGACCCGAAGCAGGCGACCGCGGTCGCCAACAAGATGGTCTCCGACAAGGTCGTGTTCGTGGCCGGTCACTTCTGCTCGGGCTCGTCGATCCCGGCGTCGGACGTCTACAAGGAAGGCAAGATCCTGCAGATCACGCCGGCCTCGACCAACCCGAAGCTGACCGATGACGCGGCGAGCAAGGGCAACACCACGGTGTTCCGCACCTGCGGCCGCGACGACGTGCAGGGCGCCACGGTCGGCGCCTACATCCTGAAGAACAAGAAGGACGCCAAGGTCGCGATCCTTCACGACAAGTCGCCGTACGGCAAGGGCGTGGCCGACGAGACCAAGAAGGCCATCAACAAGGGCGGCCTCAAGGAGGCCATGTACGAGGCCTACAACGACACCGACAAGGACTTCACCGCGCTCATCAACAAGATGAAGCAGGCCAAGATCGACATCATCGTGCTCGGTGGCTACCACACCGCCGGCGCGCTGATGATCAAGCAGGCCCGCGAGCAGGGCCTGGCGGCGACGATGATGGGCTTCGACGCGCTCGAGACGGCCGAGTTCGCCCAGCTGGGCGGCGCCGCCACGGACGGCGTGCTGATGTCGTTCCCGCCGAAGGCCGAGGACGACCCGAAGAATGCCGCGCTGGTGAAGAAGTTCCGCGACGCCAAGTACAACCCGGAGGGCTACACGCTCTTCACCTACGCTGCGGTGAAGGTGTGGGCCGAGGCCGCCAACAAGGCGAAGTCGACCGACCCGGCGGCGATCGCCAAGGTGCTGCGTGCCGGCAAGTTCGACTCCGCAGTCGGCTCGCTCGAGTTCGACGCCAAGGGCGACATCAAGAACCCGGTCTACGACATCTACGCCTGGAAAGGCGGCAAGTCGGCGCCGATCAAGAAGTAGCCTCGGGAGTTACTCTCGACAGCGGAAAGGGGCCCCTCGCGGGGCCCCTTTTTTGCATTTTCCCAACGCCGTGTGCGTTTTGTTGTCCTTGGAACTTGCACATTTGCAAGCGATGGTCCGGCCTCTACACAGGCACAGTTCAACGAGAGGGAATGCCTTACCGTGCACGGACCGATTGAGAGACGCCGCCGGACGTCACTGGGCGGCTGGATTGCCGGAGGAGCCTTGCTCGCGCTCGCGGCGGGCGCACACGCGCAGGTTCCCGCCAAGGTCGTCGAGTCGCTCGGCGCGCCGGCGACGCTGTCCACCGGCCTCGGCAAGCTCGAGTTCAAGGACGGCGTGCCGACCGCCGAGACGGCGCAGAAGACCTACGACATCCTCGACTTCAGCCACGCGCTCAGCGCCTACAACAACAGCTTCCGCGGCGCCTCGGCGCTGGCCATCGTCAAGGGCTTCGAGGGCATCGGCGCCAAGCCGGGCGACGTCGTCATCTTCCCGAAGCTGATGGATTCGAAGTCGCTGTTCCTGACGCCCAACGCCGACACGGTCTACTACCTGACGGGTCTCGACCTCAGCAAAGGCCCGGTCGTCATCGAGCAGCCGCCGGGCGCGGTCGGCACCATCAACGACATGTGGTTCTCCTGGATCATCGATATCGGCGGTCCCGGACCGGATCGCGGGCTGGGCGGCAAGTACCTGATCGTCGGACCCGACTACAAGGGACCGCTGCCGGAGGGCGGCTACTTCATCGGCCGTTCCAAGACGAACCTCGCGCTCTACGCGGCGCGCGGCTACCTGGTGAACAACGACCCCGCGCCGGCGGTCGAGGTCATCAAGAAGACCATGAAGGTCTATCCCTACCTGCCGGGCTCGTTCGGCACGAGCCTCGCCCAGGCGCTCGAGGGAACGGTCCGCATCGCCGGCGAGCCGAAGATCCCGGAGACCAAGTTCATCGAGGCCAGCGGGCTGGCGTTCAACACCATCCCGCCGAGCGACATCGGCTTCTTCGAGCTGATCAACGAGAACGTCCAGCGCGAGCCGGCCACCAGCTACGACATCGAGCTGGCGGGCCAGCTCGCCGCGATCGGCATCGTGCGCGGCAAGCCGTTCAAGCCCGACGCGCGGATGCAGAAGATCCTGTCGGAGGCCGCCGCGTTCGGGCAGGCCACGGGGCGCGCGCTGAACTGGCGTTACGCCATGAGGCACCCCGACTGGGCCTACTACCCGAACTCGCAGTGGGGCAGCATGCTGTGGGAGGGCGGCGCCTTCTTCGAGACGCCGCCGCCGCTGTTCGAGGCCGGCATGTTCAAGCCGCTGCCGCCGACCGGCGCCCGCACGCTCGATTCGCGCACCGCCTTCTACTACGGCTACACGCTCGACTCGCCGGGCATGATCATGCGCGCCCCGGGCGTCGGCTCGCAGTACCTGATGGCGTTCGCCGATTCGCAGGGCACCCCGTTCGACGGCGCCAAGACCTACAAGGTCGTGCTGCCGCCCAAGGTCCCGGCCGAGGCCTTCTGGTCGCTCACCCTCTACGACAACCAGACCCGCTCCATGCTGCAGACGCCGCAGAACTACCCGCGCGCCGGCAGCCAGGCCTACCCGTCGCCGGCCGCCCAGCCGGCCGCCGACGGCACGACGACGGTCTGGTTCGGACCGACGCAGCCCAAGGACGTGCCGCGCGGCAACTGGATCCAGACCGACCCGGCCAAGGGCTGGTTCACGATCCTGCGCCTCTACAGCCCGCTGCCGTCGTTCTTCGAGAAGACCTGGCGCGTGGGCGAGATCGAGCTCGTGAAGTAGGGCGGGAACTTCCCGTCCAGCGACCGGAAAGGGGCCCCTCGCGGGCCCCTTTTTGCATATCCGGGCGAAAACTGAGGGAATTTTGCCTCTTGTGGTACGATTTCCACGATTTTGGGGAATCGTGACATTTCGAGCGCCGATATGGTATCCGGGGGCTCAACCGCTAGAGGGGAACGATCGTCGAATGCCGGGGGGCGCCATCGCGGTCGCGTCGGATCATGCCGGCTTCGACCTTAAGGAATTGCTGAAACGCGACCTGCAGGACGCGGGCCACACCGTGCTCGACCTCGGGACGCACTCGACCCAGTCGGTCGACTACGCCGACTACGGCGCGGCCATGGGCGAGGCGATCGCCTCGGGCAAGGCCCAGCGCGGCGTGCTGGTCTGTGGCACCGGCATCGGCATCTCGATCGCCGCCAACCGCAACCCGGCGGTCCGGGCCGCGCTGGTTCACGACGAGACCACGGCGCGGCTCACCCGGCTGCACAACGACGCCAACGTCGTCGCCTTCGGCCAGCGCGTGATCGGCATCGAGACCGCCCGCGCCGCGTTGAAGGTCTTCCTGTCCACCGAGTTCGAGGGCGGCCGCCATGCCGCCCGCGTTGCCAAGCTGTCGAAGGGTCCCGTGAAATGAGTCAAGCCGCGTCGAAGATGAGCGAGTCGCTGCCGATGTTCACCCGCAGCCTGGCCGAGGTCGATCCGGCCATCGACGCGGCGGTGAAGGGCGAGCTGCACCGCCAGCGCGAGCAGATCGAGCTGATCGCGTCGGAGAACATCGTGTCGCGCGCCGTGCTCGAGGCGGCCGGCTCGGTGCTGACCAACAAGTATGCCGAGGGCTATCCCGGCCGGCGCTACTACGGCGGCTGCGAGGAGGTCGACAAGGCCGAGCAGCTGGCGATCGAGCGCGCCTGCAAGCTGTTCGACTGCTCGTTCGCCAACGTCCAGCCGCACTCCGGCGCGCAGGCCAACCAGGCGGTGTTCCTCGCGCTGCTGAAGCCGGGCGACACCTTCATGGGCATGGCGCTCGACCAGGGCGGCCACCTGACCCACGGCTCGCCGGCCAACCAGTCGGGCAAGTGGTTCAAGGTCGCGTCCTACGGCCTCAAGCCCGACACGCACCTGATCGACTACGAGCAGATGGAGGAGGCGGCCCGTCGCGAGAAGCCGAAGCTGATCATCGCCGGCGCCTCGGCCTATTCGCGCGCCATCGACTGGGCGCGTTTCCGCAAGGTCGCCGACGAGATCGGCGCCTACTTCATGGTCGACATGGCCCACTATGCCGGCCTGGTCGCGGCCGGCGTCTATCCGAGCCCGCTGCCGCATGCCCATGTCGTGACGACGACGACGCACAAGACGCTGCGCGGCCCGCGCGGCGGCATGATCCTGTCGAACGATGCCGAGCTCGGGAAGAAGATCAACTCGGCGGTGTTCCCCGGCCTGCAGGGCGGCCCGCTGATGCACATCATCGCCGCCAAGGCGGTGGCGTTCGGCGAGGCACTCAAGCCGGAGTTCAAGGTCTACGCACAGCAGGTGGTCGACAACGCCCGCGCGCTGGCGGCGACGCTGACCGAGCGCGGCCTCAAGATCATATCGGGCGGCACCGACAGTCACGTCATGCTGGTCGACCTGAGGCCGAAGAAGGCGACTGGCGTGTCGGCCGAGAAGGTGCTCGACCGCGCCGGCATCACGACCAACAAGAACAGCATTCCGGGCGATCCGGAGAAGTACACGATCACGTCGGGCGTGCGTCTCGGCTCGCCGGCGGGAACGTCGCGCGGCTTCGGCGTCGCGGAGTTCCAGCAGATCGGCCATCTGATCGCCGACGTGCTCGACGGCATCGCGAAGAACGGCCCGGACGGCGACGCCCAGGTCGAGGCCCAGGTTCGCGCCAAGGTGCACGCGCTTTGCGCGCGCTTCCCGATCTACCGCGACTGACAAGGCGCAAAGCCGGAAGAAAACAGGGGAACTAGATGCGCTGTCCATTCTGCGGTCACGAGGACACTCAAGTTAAGGACTCGCGGCCGACCGACGACAATTCGGCGATTCGCCGGCGGCGCTATTGCCCGTCCTGCGGCTCGCGCTTCACGACCTTCGAGCGCGTGCAGCTGCGCGAACTGACGGTGGTGAAGAAGAACGGACAGCGCGTGCAGTTCGATCGCGACAAGCTGGCGCGTTCCATACAGGTCGCCTGCCGCAAGCGGCCGGTCGATCCGGAGCGCACCGAGCGCGTCGTGAACGGCATCGTGCGCCGCCTCGAAAGCTCCGGCGAGAGCGAGATTCCCTCGACGCAGATCGGCGAACTGGTGATGGACGCGCTGCGCGCGCTCGATCCGGTCGCCTATGTGCGGTTCGCCTCGGTCTATCGCAACTTCCGCGAGGCCCGGGACTTCGAGGAGTTCATCTCCGACCTGGCCGATACGCACTTCAAGGACTGACGCGATGATGCGCGCGGCGCTCGCGCTGGCGCGCCGTTCGCTCGGCCGCACCTGGCCCAATCCCGCCGTCGGCTGCGTCATCGTGCGAGACGGTCAGGTGATCGCGCGCGGTCGCACGCGCGACGGCGGCCGGCCGCACGCCGAAGCCGATGCGATTGCCGAAGCGGCGAAGGCGGGCGTGTCGTTGAAGGGCGCCACCGCCTACGTCACGCTGGAGCCTTGCTCGCATCACGGCCGCACGCCGCCGTGTGCTGACGCGGTCGTGGCCGCGGGTGTCGCGCGCGTCGTATCGGCGCTCGAGGATCCCGATCCGCGCGTGAAGGGGCAGGGGCATGCCCGCCTTAAGGCCGCCGGCATCGCGGTCGAGGTGGGCGAGGGCGCCGTCGACGCCGCCGAGATCAACGCGGGCTTCCTGCTGCGGGTGCGCGAGGGCCGGCCTCTGTTCCACTTAAAGATGGCGGGCTCGCTCGACGGCCGCATTGCGACCGCGTCCGGCGAGAGCAAATGGATTACCGGACCCGCGGCACGGCAGGACGGGCACCGCCTGCGGGCCATCCATGACGCCATCCTGGTCGGTGCGGCGACGGCTGCCGCGGACGATCCCGATCTCACGTGCCGGCTGCCGGGACTGGCCGCGCACTCGCCGGTCCGTATCGTCCTCGACTCGCAGGCGCGCCTGTCGCCAACCTCCAGACTGGCGACCTCGGCACGCGCCACGCCGGTCTGGCTCGTCTGTACCAGCGCGGCGACATCGGATCGAAAAGACAGGCTCGCAGCGCTTGGTGTAGAGATCGTCGAGGTCGAGCGCGGCCCGGACGAGCGCATCGACGTTGCGGCGGCCGCGCAGGCGCTGGGCGCGCGTGGGTTGACCCGGGTCCTCGTCGAGGGCGGCGGCCAGGTGGCCGCGTCCTTCCTGAGGGCGGGCCTCGTCGACGGCATTTCGAGCTACCGCGCCGGATTGATCCTGGGCGGAGACGGCCGCTCTGCGGTCGGCGGACTGGAATTTGCACGGCTCGGTTCCGCGCCCCGGTTCCGGCTGGTTTCGGCGCGGCAACTGCAGGGCGATACGCTGGAAACCTGGCGGCGGGAGGATTAAGTAGC
>Ga0102832_1000967_pt1 | contig 27957 bp, 29 predicted proteins | sample EBPBio282013_DNA_FD_88942 | JGI IMG/M metagenome (GOLD analysis project Ga0102832, IMG submission 88942) | Wastewater treatment Type I Accumulibacter community from EBPR Bioreactor in Madison, WI, USA - Reactor 2_5/28/2013_ DNA (Illumina Assembly) | ecosystem: Engineered > Bioreactor > EBPR >... | reverse complement strand
ATTTCCGTACAGATGTTTGAAACGCGTGTTCGAACTCGGTACCGTCCTTCCCGGACGCCGACGCGGCGCTCCGGGAGCCGCAGCGGACGGCGGTGGCCTCCGGCCCCTCCCCCGAGGGGGCCGGGATCCGACGCCCGCTGCGACACCCCGGAGTCTTCCCAGGGGGTCCGACAACGGCCCCGTCCGCGGGCCTGCGAGGCACGGCGTACGACCGGCACCACCCGCACGTGAGCAGCAGCGCGACCCGCACCTCCGGCTCGGGAGAGCGGCAGACGATCGAAGGGCAACGGCATGAGCACCACCGGCAAGAGCGGCTCGCCCAAGCGCAAGGCCGGGCGGCCGAAGGTCGTCGAGATCCCCGTGCCCGAGGGCCTGCCCGAGGCCGACGGCCTCACCGTCCGGCAGCGCATCGTGCTCGACATGATCCGCACGTCGATCGAGTCGCGCGGCTACCCGCCGTCGATGCGCGAGATCGGCGACGCCGTCGGGCTCACGTCGCCGTCGTCGGTGGCCCACCAGCTCGCCGCGCTGGAGAAGAAGGGCTACATCCGCCGCGACCCGCGCCTGCCGCGCGCGATGGAGGTCGTCGACCCGCACGCCTCGGGCGCCGCGCTCTCCCACGCCGACCCCGACTCCGACATCGACGAGACCGGCGCCGGCGACTCGCGCCCGGCCGCGCAGTACGTCCCCGTCCTGGGCCGTATCGCCGCCGGTGGCCCGATCCTCGCCGAGCAGGCGGTCGAGGAGATCTTCCCGCTGCCGAAGTCGCTCGTCGGCGACGGCGAGCTGTTCCTGCTCAAGGTCTCCGGCGACTCGATGATCGAGGCCGCGATCTGCGACGGCGACTGGGTCGTCGTCCGCTCGCAGCACACCGCTGAGAACGGCGAGATCGTCGCAGCGATGCTCGACGACGAGGCCACGGTCAAGACGTTCCAGAAGCGCAACGGGCACGTGAAGCTGCTGCCGGCCAACCCGCAGTACTCCCCCATCGACGGCGACCACGCCCGCATCGTCGGCAAGGTCGTCGCCGTCCTCCGCCGCCTCTGAGATCTCAAGCCCCGCAAGCGAAAGCGCCCCTCCCGCATCACGCGGAACGGGGCGCTTCCGCTATGTCGGGACGGACGCGTGTCACACCAGCATGTGCACCAAAGTCGTCGCACTTTGCTGCACATGCTGGTGTGACACGCGGACCGTCCGTGCGCCTCGCTTGACAGATGTTAAGAATCTTTGACATGGTCTGCGTGTCAAGAATTCTTGACATCGGATCGAGTCGACGGAGCGCGTGATGACACTGCAGGAGCGGCGGTCGTGGACCTTCCTGGTCGTCGTCGTGGTGGCGTACGCGGGCTACGTGATCTGGGTTGTGCGCGCTGCCGACGGCGGTCCGATCGCCGACGTCGCGTACCAGAAGCCGCTGCTCATCTCGATGGGCGCGTCGATGCTGGCCGCAATCGTCATCGAGATCCTGCTCGCGATCATCAAGCCGGTCTCGACCCGCAAAGACATGCGCGACGAGGAGATCGGGCGCCTCGGCGACTACACCGGCTACTCGTTCGTGGTGATCGGCGGCATCGCGGCGCTGCTGATGTCGATGGCCGAGTGGGACTGGTTCTGGATCTCCAACACGATCTACCTCGGCTTCGTGATCTCCGCGGTCATCGGGTCGCTCACCAAGGCCGCGCTCTACGTCAAGGGCATGCCCTGATGGTCAAGCCCACCAAGCTCACGAACTCCATCAAGGACCTGCGCACCCTGCACGGCCTCACCCAGGCCGACCTCGCCGACGCCGTCGGCGTCACCCGTCAGACCGTGATCGCCATCGAGCAGGGCAAGTACTCGCCGTCGCTCGAGATGGCGTTCCAGATCTCCCGCGTCCTGGGCTCGCGCCTCGAGGACGTCTTCCACTACCCCGACTGAGCACCCCCATAGACCACCAGCGGATGCGCGTCGCGCGGATCCGTCTGATCCACACACCCTGGAGACACCATGAAGGCCATCACGCAGCAGGAGTACGGCGACGCCGGCGTCCTGCGGCTCACCGACATCGACGCCCCCGCCGCGCCCGGCAAGGGCGAGGTGCTCGTCGACGTCCGCGCCGTCGGCGTCGGGCCCGAGACCATCCACATCGTCGCGGGCGACCCGCTCATGGTGCGCCTGGGCACCGGCATCCGGCGTCCGCGCAAGAAGGTGCCGGGTCGCGATGTGGCCGGCGTCGTCGTCGCCGTGGGCCCCGAGGTCGAGGGCTTCGCCGTCGGCGACGAGGTGCTCGGCACGTCGATCAGCGGCTCGTTCGCCGAGCAGGCGCTGTGCCTCGCGAAGCGCCTGGCGCACAAACCTTCCGACGTCTCGTGGGTCGACGCCGCGGCGCTGCCGATCTCGGGCGGCACCGCGCTCGACGCCGTCGAGGCGGGCCGCATCGGCGAGGGCGCGCGGGTGCTCGTGATCGGGGCCGGCGGCGGCGTCGGCGCGTACGCCGTGCAGCTCGCGGCGCTGCGCGGCGCCACCGTGACCGGTGTCTGCAGCGCGGGCAAGGCCGACCTCGTGCGCTCGCTCGGCGCCACCGACGTCATCGACTACCGCGCCGACGAGGTCGACCGCGACGGGGCGGTGTACGACGTCGTGCTCGACTGCGCCGGCAACCGGCCGCTGTCGGTGCTCAAGCGCGCGGTCGCCGAGGGCGGCTCGCTCATCGTCGTCGGCGGCGACGCCGGCAAGGGCGCGCTGCTCGGCGGCTTCCAGCGCGGCATGCTCTCCCCCGTCTACGGCCTGTTCGCCCGCCGCCGGATGGTGGGTCTGATGTCGACGGAGAAGTCGTCGTCCTACGCCGAGCTCTCCCGCCTGGTCGCCGAGGGCTCGCTGCGCGTGGTGCTCGACCGCACCTACCCGCTCGCCGACGCCGCCGAGGCCGTGCGCCACGTGGCCGGCGGCCACAACGCCGGCAAGACCGTCGTCACCATCTGATCCGGGTCGAAGGAGGAGGGGCCATGTCGTTCCGGGAGAAGAGCGCGGTCGTCACCATCGGCGCGCTGCTGCTGGCGAGCGCCGTGTATGTCGTCTCGCTCGTGACCGCTGCAGGCGGGGGCGCGCTTGCGGACGTCGAGTACCGCCCGATGGTGATCGGGTTCGTGATCGTGCTGGCGCTGCTGTCAGTCGGCGGGCAGATCGCCGTCGCGCTCGTGCGTCCGCGCGAGGCGCAGGCGCCGGCCGACGAGCGCGAGCGCGTCATCAGCTGGCGCGCGTCGGCGTACGGCGGCTACGTGCTCGGTGTGCTGGCGTTCGTGGTGCTCTGCCTGGCGCTCGCCGAGGTCGACTGGTTCTGGATCGCCAACGCGACGCTGGGGCTGTGGGTCGCCGCCGAGCTGGTCTCGTCGGCGTCAGTTCTGGCACTGGCGCGAAGGGGCTGACTAGCAGTCGACGGCCTCGGCGCAGGTCTCCTTCGCCGAGGCCTCGTGGGAGGTCAGGCGCATGCCGACGAAGACGGCCAGCACGACCACGACGATGACGACAGCGGCAGCAAGCCACCCCCGCCCGGCGAGCACCCTTCCCACGCGCGCCACCCAACCAGGCGCGGCCCGGCCGATCATCGGACGTTCGGACCATAACGACCGGACGTTGGGTCACCCGGATCGCCCACGGCGGAGACTCTCCGTGTGCACGGGGCTGCGCAGGGCTCGCCGCCTCGAGCGCCCTGACCCGCTCGCGGGCCAGGGCGCTAGGCGATGAGCTCCCAGAACGACGGCACGTGCGGCGCTCGGCGCAGCCGCATGCCGGCCTGCTCCGGGGTGCGGTCGGCCTTGCGCGCGTTGCAGCCCTCGGGGCCGCCGCAGGCCGCGACCGTGTTGGTCCACGTCGTCCGGCCGCCCTGGGACCGCGGCACGACGTGGTCGACGGTGAGGACGACGTCGCGGCGGTCGCAGTAGACGCAGCGGCGTCCGTCGCGGCGGAAGAGGGCGTCACGGGTCCATGCAGGGATCGCTCGGGAGCGCCAGCGCATCTGCACGTAGCGCACGAGGCGCAGGACGCGCGGGACCGGGAACGGACCCATCTGCCGGCCTGGGTCGGCCTCCTCGACCACCGCGACCTCGCGCACGAGCATGCGGATCGCGTGGCGGACGGAGACGCGGTGGAGCGGCTCGTACCCGGCGTTGAGGACGAGGACGGTGGACACGACCCCTCCCCTCTGCTCGGGCGGGGCCGGCGGTCTGGCTGGCCCCGGTCGTTCCATGGTGCGCCATCGCACGCGGTTCGTGCCGCAGCGTTATGGCCCCGACGCCGACGTGGCGCCGGGAAGTGGTGCGAATCGGGCATTTCCGCCCGGTGGTGGCTGTGCTGTGGTCGGCGTCCGGCTGCGCTCGACGTCGCGTGGTCCGCGGCCGGCTGGCTGCTGTGCTGGCGTCCGGGCTGCTGGGCCGTCCGCTGTCGGGCGTGGGTCGGGCTCGGACGGCGTCCGGAGCTGATCCGCCCCGGACGCCGTCGTCCCCCGCGGCGCCGCGCCGTCCGCCCTGCCCGACGTCCGGCGCGGCGCCGTCCCGCTACTGCGCGATGACCGACGCGACGGTGCTCTGCGACCCGCAGCCGGGGCAGAACACGATGTCGCGCACGGCGATCCCGTGCTCGCGGACGAGGTGGCCGCAGCGCAACCGGGCTGCGACGAGCGGCAGATCGGTGAGGCGCACCCTCCGGGTGGGCGCGGCGCTGCCCTGCCGGTGCGTGCGGGTCGTGCTGGTCATCTCCACGTCTCCTTTCCGGGTTCGGGTGCTGGCTGTGTTCCGCGTGTAACAGTTCGACGTGGGGCAACGACGGTCGGTTTGGCCCACGTCGGGCTGTTACACGCGGACCTCATGAGGAAGGCCGCCCGCCCGGGGTTCCGGGGAGCGGCCTCGAGGTGCGAGCGGGTGTCAGTACCTCGAGGGCTGCTCCTGGCCGTCGTTCTTCGACAGCGCGGGGACGCCGGCGAACCCGAGCGCGACGATGCGCACGATCTCGCCGGAGGCGGGCATGCCCGGACCACGGCCGTGACGGCGGGTCTCGTAGGCGTTCATCGGTGTTCCTTCATCGGGGCGCGACGGTGGTGCCGTCCGGGCCGGACGACGTCCATCGCGCTGCGTGTACGACGAGGATGCCGACCCGCAACCCCCTCTGTCACCCGGGTTTCGGGCCGTCGGCGTCGCGCGACCCGGTCTTGAGGCAGGTGTCCCGTGACGAGCGCCTCGCTCAGGACGCGCTCACGGTCGCGCGTCTTCGCCCGGCGCCGGAGCACACTCGAACCAACGGACGCCGCCCTCGACAACCGAAGCTCGGGGCCGGCGTCCGACCCAACTCCGCGCGTGGTGGAACCCCGCTTTGGATGGGTGTGGCGCCGGTACAGCGACGCGTCACACATCCAGATCGAGCACTCAGACGTCGAGCGCTGAACATCCACAGCTCCACGAGGACACGCCGCGTCCACAGCCATGGAACACCGAGACCTCTGCCGGGTCGCATGCGCATCCAAGCGTGCTGGCATGAACACACGAGCGCAGCGCGATCTCCGGGACATCCCCTCTCGCCCCTATTCACCCACGGAGCCGAGGGCCACGCTTCTCGGCTATCCCCTGAGCACTGCCCTGGCCGAAGACCTAGCGAATCTCGACTCTCTGGAAGCGCCACGACAGATCGTCGCTGGTGTCGAGCATGCTGCGCGCCTGGTGGGGCAGTGGACGCGGCTCATCTTCCCTGCCGATGATTCGCACGAAGAGGCGCTCGACAGGTACGCCGGCGAAGTCAGACTCTGGTCACCCGCGCTCAGGACCGCTATCGCTAGCGGTGCAGAAGCGTTGAGCATCTGGTCGCACGACGTGCCCGCCCAACGCATCAGGCGCTATCTCGATCTCGAGTTCGAGCAGCTGGCGACGGTCCGCCGCGCGAGTGTCCGCGGTGAGCATCAGTTCGATGCTGCGGCGCGGCTGCGTGCCATCCGTGACACAGCCAGGAGGCACTCGGTCAAGCTGAAGGGCGGCTACCCCCTCGCCTCCGTGTTGGACGCTGCCACGGTTGCGAGCGGCTCGCCGCTTCCGCTTCGGGCCGTATACGAGCTGCTGGCAGTCACGCCATTCCCGACCGTGGACGCCACGGAGGCCCTGGCTGTGATGTACATGCGCACCCTTGGCGAATCCGACGATGACCTACCGCCGTTCCTGCAAGGCCTTCTGAGGAGGCAGACGGCCCTGCTAGGTGCGCTCGCCACCTCCGCTACCGTCGTCTCGGCGGCACTCTCCCTGGGCGCCCCGGAATGCCAGCACGCATCAGTCGCGTGAACCACAATCCGCTGTGGATGGGTCAGCGACGGCCATGGGCGTCGCTCACCCATCCAAAGCGGCCAAACGTCAGACCTTCTTCGAGGCCAGGTCGTCGAGGCGGGTGAGGGACTGTCGGACGAGGGCGCCGTCGGTGGTGAACCAGAACGGCGGCAGCGAGCGCCGCAGGAAGTCGCCGTAGCGGGCGGTCGCGAGACGCGGGTCGAGGACGGCGACGACGCCGCGGTCGGACGACGAGCGGATCAGGCGTCCGACGCCCTGGGCCAGCAGCAGCGCGGCGCGCGGCACCGAGACCGCGGTGAAGCCGTTGCCGCCGTGCTCCTCGGCCCACTTCGACCGCGCCGCGATGAGCGGGTCGTCCGGGCGCGGGAACGGGATCCGGTCGATGACGACGAGGTGGCAGGCCTCGCCGGGCACGTCGACTCCCTGCCACAGCGACAGCGTGCCGAGCAGGATCGAGCGCTCGTCGGACGCGAACCGCGAGACGAGGTCGGCCACCGAGTCGCCGCGCTTCTGCACGAGCACGGGCACGTCGGTCGGGATGATCTTGCGGTCGAGCAGCTTGTCGGGCAGCGAGTCGGCGAGGTACTCCTCGGCCCGCTCGACGCCGCGCCACGACGAGAACAGCGCGAGCGTGCGTCCGCCTGCGGCGGCGATGAGGTCGGCGAGCTCCTCCATCGCGGCGAGGTCGGTGCCCTCGCGCCCGGGCGGCGGCACCTTCGACGCGACGTAGAGGATCCCCTGGCGGGCATGGTCGAACGGCGAGCCGACGTCCATCCCCTGCCACGCTCCCTCGGCCGACGCCGCGCCGTCGAGCGGCAGGCCGAACGACCGGGCGACGGGCTCGAACGACCCGCCGAGCTGCAGCGTGGCGGAGGTGACGACCACGCGGGACTGGTCGAACAGCTGGGTGCGCAGCAGGCCGGCGACCGACAGCGGCGCGAGCTTGAGCACGGGCGCGCGCTTGTCGGCGACGTCGATCCAGGCGACGTCCTCCTCGTCGATCTCGAGCAGCGCACCGGCGACGTCGTGGATCTCGGTGAGCAGGCCGCGCGCTCGCGACGCCTGGGCCGCGCGCTCCGGATCGTCCTTGGCGCCGTTGATCTCCGATGTCAGCTTCGTGACCGCGGCGTGCGTCGTGTCGCGCAGCGACGCGAGCGCGAGGAGGAGCGAGCCCTCGACCTTCTCGATCCGCAGCGGCCCGCGCTGGCCGTCGGCGCGGGCGGCGAGCTCGATCTCGAACGCCTCGGTGCTGGCCTCGAGCCGCTCGACGATCCCCTCGTCGAGCAGCCGGCGCGAGCGCTGCACCGCGCGCTCGACCAGCGGCGCCGACAGCTCCGACGACACCGCGGCGGTCGCGCGGTCGACGAGCTCGTGGCCCTCGTCGATGACGACGGCGTCGTGCTCGGGCAGCACCGGCACCTGGTCGAGGGTGTGGATCGCGAGCATCGCGTGGTTGGTGATGACCACCTGCGACTCCGACGCCTTCGCGCGGGCGGCCTCGGCGAAGCACTCCTCGCCGTAGGGGCACTTCGCGGCGCCGACGCACTCGCGGCCGTTGACCGAGACCGACCGCCAGACCCGGCCGTCGACCGGGAACGGCAGGTCGTCGCGGTCGCCGGTGTCGGTGTCGTCGGCCCACTCGCGCAGCTTCTTGGCCTGCCGGCCGAGCACCGTGGTGGGCGCGGCGAACAGGGCGTCGTCGTCGGAGTCCTCGCGGTCGGCGGCGCCGCGGTGCAGGCGGTCGAGGCAGACGTAGTTGTGGCGGCCCTTGAGGACGGCGTACGTCGGACGCCGGCCGAGCACCGGCTCGAGCGAGTCGGCCAGCCGCGGCAGGTCGCGGGAGACGAGCTGGTGCTGGAGGGCGAGCGTGGCGGTGGCGACGACGACGCGCTGCTCGGGCGAGCGCGCGTGCAGCACCGCGGGCACGAGGTAGGCCAGCGACTTGCCGGTGCCGGTGCCGGCCTGGACCAGCAGATGGCCCGATCCGCCGAGCGCCGACGCGACGGCCTCGGCCATCGCCAGCTGGCCGGGGCGGTCCTCCCCCTCGCCGCCGAGACCGCCGACGGCTGTGCGCAGGGCCTCGGCCACCGACAGCTCGGGGCCGGCGGCTCGGGTGCGCTTGCCGGAGGTCACCCCCCGATCCAACCAGCCCCGGCCGCGGGCCCGTGGCGCGGCTGTGCACGGCGTCGTCGTCCGCCCGGGGCTGCGGCGGGGCTCGCCGGGGTCCGGCCCCTCAGCGGCAGGGGCCGGACCGGCCGATCGGCAGGGCGGGCCGGCCCCCGGGCGGCCCGCCCCGCCGAGCTCCAGGGCCCGGACGCAGCGGAGGCGACGGGAGCCCGGGCGGTGGGCACCCCGTCGCCTCCGTTGCCGCCCCAGCCGCGGGTGCGGGAGGAGCGGAGCTTCGCGACACGGTCCCGGGGCGGGAGGGCACCGATGGAAAGAGGAGGCGCCCCCATTGCGACCCCGACCCCCCGTCCCGGGACCGGATGGGCCCACCCTGGCCGGACCAAGATCGTCGGGGCATCTGTCAGATGACGTATTACCGGCCGGTCACCGCGGCTGGAAACGGTGACATGACGCCGTCGCCGCAGGTCCGACATCCCCCACCTCGGCGTCGGCCCTCGCTAGCCTCCGGCGCAGGAGGCCCGACGCGGGCCGCATCCGGAGGGGAACACGGCCATGGGTTTCGGCCAGGCAGTCAGCACCGTCTTCAGCAAGTACGCCACCTTCAGCGGCCGCGCGCGCCGCAGCGAGTACTGGTGGTGGGTCGTGTTCACGATCCTCGTGACGACCATCGCGTTCATCCTCGACGCCGTGCTCAAGATCAACACCATCGAGGGCTCGGGCGGCGTCAAGTTCGGCTGGATCTACCTCGTCGTCTCGCTCGTGCTCATCATCCCGAGCATCGCGGTGACGATCCGCCGCCTGCACGACGCCGGCCACTCCGGCTGGTGGTGGCTGCTGGTCTTCGTCTGCGGCATCGGCGGGATCATCATCCTGATCTTCACGCTCATGGACTCCAAGCCCGACAACCAGTGGGGCCCCAACCCCAAGGGCGCCTAGCCCTCTCGCTCGTCGCAGCGCCGCGGACCGTCACGGTCCGCGGCGCTGCTGCGTGCGGGGGGCCGCTCCGGATGGGTGAGACGTCGGTAGAGCGACGCGTCACCCAGCCAGAGCGGGCCCGTCCCAGGTGACGGTGGCGCGGACCGGGGCGTGGTCGCTGGGGAGGTCGGACGTCGGCAGCCACAGCGGAGTGCCGACGTCGGGCAGACCGGTCGGCCGCGCGGCCAGGGTGCAGCCGCGCGCGCAGACGACGTCGAGCTCGCGCGTCCTGCCGTTCGTGGCGGCGGTGGCGCCGACCCGCGACGCCTCGAAGCCGCCCCACGCGAGGGCCTGGCCCGTGCGGCGGTCCCACGAGCTGTTGATGTCGCCGAGGACGACGACCGGCCCGACGACGTCCTCGAGCGAGCCCACCAGCTCAGCCGCCTGCGCCGCGCCGCGCAGCCGCCGCTGCGGCCACTCCGGGTCGAGATGGACCGAGACCACGAGGCAGCCGGCCACCTGCGCCGTGGCCCAGGTGCGGCGCCCGTCCGACGTCGTGGCGGCCTCGGCGTCGAGGAGGAGGTGGCGGCGGCTGGCCAGCACCGCGCCGTCGACGCTGCTCGGCCGCTTCGCCCAGACTGCGCTGCAGCCCGCGACGCCGGTCAGCCACTCCGCGAGCCCGGCGTCGACCTCCTGCAGGGCCACGACGTCGCACTCGTCGAGCAGCCGGTCGAGCAGCGACTCCACGCGCGGCATGCGGTACCTCGGGTCGAGGTCCGTGCGGGCGACGCCGTCGTAGCGGGACGGCAGGGCATACGCCGGCGCCAGGACGTTCCACGTCGCGACCTCGAGCTGCACCGCCGCCGACCTCCTCGGCCCCATCCTCGCGCAGCCGTTGGCCTGTAACCGTGACGTTCGACGCTGGCCTGGCGCGGGGCCGGTGTCGGGGCCGCTTAGCCTGGCCGCATGCACCGCACCAGGCGGCTCGCGTCAGCGGCCGCGGGGGGCGCGGCGCTGGTCCTGCTCCTGGCCGCGTGCTCGTCGTCGACGCCCGCGACCGTCTCGCCGTCGGCGAGCACGGCGGCGACCGCGCCGTCGTCGTCCGCTCCGACGTCGCAGCCCTCCCCCAGCGAGCCGGCCGACTCGGCCACGCCCGACCCGTCGTCGTCGGCGCCGTCGAGCGGCCCGTCGCCGTCCGACGAGCCGTCGTCGGGCCCCACCACGAAGCCGGCCGACACGTCGGGCGACGTGACGATGGTGTTCACCGGCGAGGTGCTCATGCACAAGTCGCTGATCGACCAGGCGCTGCAGAACGGCAGCGGGCGCAACTACGACTTCAGGCCGATGTTCGATGAGATCAAGGGCCTCATCTCGTCGGCCGACCTCGCCGTCTGCCACCTCGAGCTGCCGGTGATCCCGAAGGGCGAGGGCATGGAGCCGCGGTACGCGACTCCCCCGCAGGTGATCGACGCGCTGAAGTACGCCGGGTTCGACCGCTGCTCCACGGCGTCCAACCACGCCCTCGACCGCGGCGCGAAGGGCAACGACGCGACGATCGCGGCGTTCAAGCGCAACGGGATGACCGAGGCGGGGACGTCCGGCGGGCCCGGCGGCCTCGAGCCCACGGTGATGGACGTCGGCGGCATCAAGGTGACCCACCTGTCCTACACCGAGGTGGGCGGCAAGCCGATCCCGGCGGGCCAGCCGTGGCGGATGGCGATGGCGAGCAAGCCGCGCATCCTCGCCGACGTGAAGAGGGCCCGCGAGCTGGGCGCGGAATACGTGATCGTGTCGATCCACGACGCCGACGAGCTCGCCTACACGCCGACGCGGAACCAGAGCGACTGGGACACCTGGCTGGTGGAGAAGGCCGGCGTCGACCTCGTCGTCGGCACCGGGAGCCACGTGCCGGAGAAGGAGGACGCCGACAAGTCGGCCTTCGTCCTCTACGGCCTCGGCAACCTCATCAACTGGCGCCTCAACGCCCGCGACAGCGTCATCGCGAAGGTGTCGCTGTACCGCGACGGATCGGGGAACGTGCTCGCCCGCGCGCCCGAGCTGATCCCGACGTTCACCGTGGAGAAGCTCGGCTACCAGGTGCTCGACGCCCGCGGCTTCCGAACGGCCCGCTTCGACCCCGACGTCCGCCAGTACCTGCGCGACTCCCTCGACCGCGTCAAGCCCTACGTCGGCCCCTTCGTCCCACCCCTCAGCCGGTGATGATGAGGGGCCCCCAGGACCAATAGAACCGGACAGATCAGCCACTCACCCCGTTCGCCGTCCACAGCCGCGCCTCATCCGTGCAGTCTCAGGCTGGGGACAACGGACCGGATGAGGGGTAGAAGTGTCTGGCTCTATTGGTCATGGGGACCCCTCATCCGGAAACGTCAGAGGGTGGCGGCTTCGAGCTCCTGGGCGAGGGAGGCGGGGACGCGGGCGACGAGGCGGGTGCCGGTCTCGGTGTGGTCGATCTTCTCGACCTCGCCGTCCTTGTGGGCGCGGGCCACGAGGTCGCCGCGGTCGTAGGGCACGAGGACGTCGACCTCGACGGCGGCGCGCGGGAGGTCGTGCTCGACGAGCGCGAGCAGCTCGGGGATGCCCTCGCCGGTGCGCGCCGAGACGACGATGGCGTGCGGCTCGCGGCGCAGGATGCGGGCCACGGTCTCGGGCTCGGCGGCGTCGGCCTTGTTGAGCACGATGATCTCGGGCACGTGGTGCGCGCCGATCTCCTGCAGCACCTCGCGGACGGCGTTGATCTGGTCCTCGGGCTGGTCGTCGCTGCCGTCGACGACGTGCAGGATCAGGTCCGACTCCGAGACCTCCTCCAGCGTCGAGCGGAACGCCTCGACGAGCTGGTGGGGCAGGTGGCGGACGAACCCGACGGTGTCGGCGACGGTGAACTCGCGGCCGGTCGGCGTCGTCGCGCGGCGCACGGTGGGGTCGAGGGTCGCGAACAGCGCGTCCTCCACCAGGACACCGGCGCCGGTGATCCGGTTGAGCAGCGACGACTTGCCGGCGTTGGTGTAGCCGGCGATCGCGACCGACGGGACGCCGTGGCGGCGGCGATCGCGGCGCTGGGTGTCGCGCGCGGTCTTCATCTCCTTGATCTCGCGTCGGAGCTTGGCCATCTGCGAGTTGATGCGGCGGCGGTCGGTCTCGATCTTGGTCTCGCCGGGGCCGCGGGTGCCGACGCCGCCGGTCTGGCCGCCCGCGCGTCCGCCCGCCTGGCGCGAGAGCGACTCGCCCCAGCCGCGCAGGCGCGGGAGCAGGTACTGCATCTGCGCGAGCGAGACCTGCGCCTTGCCCTCTCGGCTGCGCGCGTGCTGGGCGAAGATGTCGAGGATCAGCCAGGTGCGGTCGACGACCTTGACCTTGACGACGTCCTCGAGCTGGCGCAGCTGGCCGGGCGTGAGCTCGCCGTCGCAGATGACGGTGTCGGCGCCGGTCTCGACGACGACGGCGCGGAGCTCGGCAGCCTTGCCCGAGCCGATGTAGGTGGCGGGGTCGGGACGGTCGCGGCGCTGGATGAGGCCGTCGACCACCACCGAGCCCGCGGTCTCGGCCAGGCGCGCGAGCTCCTCCAGGGAGCGCTCGGCGTCGCGCAGCGTGCCCTCGGTCCAGACACCGACGAGCACCACCTGCTCGAGGCGGATCTGCCGGTACTCGACCTCGGTGATGTCGGTCAGCTCGGTCGAGAGCCCGGACACGCGGCGCAGCGCGGCGCGGTCGGAGAGGTCGAGCGACCCCGGCGTGGGGTCGTCGTCCTAGAGGGAGTCGTCGTTCATATGCCTCCCAGGGTCGCACGCCCACCCGCCCCGTGCCCACCGGGTTCGCGCCCAGCAGAGCCCCTCTGCCCCGCCAGCGCCACGAGTAACGGGCCTCGCCGTCGGTTCCTGGCGCCCGAGACCGAGGACAGCGCCCGTTGCACGCGGGATCAGCAGTAGGGCGCGTCCTGGTGGCCGAGCATGCCGGAGTAGGTGTCCTGCCAGCGGGCGCCGTCGGTGGACGCCGTCGTGGCCAGCGTCGGCACGGTCCACACCGCCGCGACGCCGCCCGTCGGCGAGCCGTCGCCGTCGGACAGGTAGGTCTGCAGGCCGACGTCGACCTGCTCCTCGGTCGTGCCCGCCCAGCACCACGACGCCCGTGTCGCCGTCGGCATCCCGGCGGCGTCGGTGGCCGGCACCTCGCCGGGCTGGGCGCCCTCGTACTGCAGCACGATCGCGCTGACCGCGCCGGTGCCGGGCCACCCGTCGCACTGGATGTCGAAGGACATGCCGCGCGTGAGGTCGACCGGCACGGTGAGCGTGGCGGCACCGCCCTCGAGCCCGATCCGCTTCTCCCACAGCGAGTCGAGCGTGGTGTTGTAGGCGCCGATCGAGCCGTCCTCGCAGTCGACGCCGGTGGCCAGCGCGAACCGGATGGTGGTGCGAGCCGGAGGCATCACGGTAGAGCGCGACGGGCTCGCTGAGGGCGACGCCGACGTCGGCACGGGCGAGTCCGGCGCGGTCGTCGACCCGGCCGGCTGGCCGCTGCTGCCGCAGCCCGCCACCACGGCCGCTGCCGCAGCCAGGGCGAGGATCGCGCGCATCCGCCTCATCCCCCCAGTCTGCGCCGCCGGGCCGGTCCACGAGTAACTGGCGTTGTCGTCGGTTCCGAGCGTCCGAAACCGATGACAACGCCAGTTACTCGCGCGGACCGGGAGGCCCGGTGGGGACGGCGGCGCGGCCGATGCCGGAGCTGATCTCGTGCACGAGCGACTCGATCGGGCCCCTGGGCGCGATGCGGAACCACAGCATCGGCGCGATGAGGAAGAACGCCACGTGGCTGAGGTAGTAGACGACCGAGTCGAACTCGCCGATCGGCAGCGCGAGCAGGACGACGTGGCAGGTGTAGAGCGTGAGGGTCATGGCGCCCGCGGCGGCAACCGGCGCGGTGATCGTGTGCATCGCGCTGCTGCGCACGAGCAGCAGGCACAGGCCGAGCACGCAGAGCGCGGAGCCCGTGGTGCCCACCAGGTCGAACGGCGTGCCGCTGTGGGGAGCGGCGATGAGCAGCCAGGAGGCGTTGCCCGTCGGCGTGGTGCCTGCGACGTACTGGATCTGCTGGAGGTCCATCGCGCCGATCCCGCGCAGCTCGAGCAGGTCGGGCACGATCCGGTCGGCGCCGCCCGCGACGAGCAGCAACGTCGACGCCGTCCACGCCCCGACTGCCAGCACCGCGCCCACCACGGCGAGCCGCACCGCGTTGGCCCTCGACCGCAGGTCGCACCTGCCGACCGCGAGGCCGGCGAGGATGTAGGTCAGCCAGGTAAAGGCCGGGTAGTAGCCGGTGAACAGGAGGGCGTGCAGCGCCGTGAACGGGTCGGTGAGCAGCATCTCGACGTCCACCTGGCCGAGCGGCGGATCGGGCAGCCGGCCGCGGACGACGTGGCTCACGAGCGGCGACACCACGGCCCACACGGCGGCCAGCACGAACAGCGTCCGCGCCGACAGGCGCAGGAACGGGATCGCGAGCAGGAAGTACACCCCGTAGTACGCCAGGATCACCGCGACCGGGGTGTCGGTCATCGCCAGCAGCAGGCCGATCAGCGCGATGACGCAGGCGCGGACGGCGATCGTCACCCGCGCCCGGCGCATCGCCAGACCCTCGCGGGGAGCCGTGCCGCCGGTGACGATCGCGAGGCTCACCCCCGCCAGCAGCGCGAACAGCGACGACGCGCGGCCGCTGAACAGCCAGCCGACGGCCGTCATCTCGGTGGGGTCGGAATGGGTCGACAGCATGTGCGTCGAGGCCATCGTGATGAGCGCGATGCCGCGGGCGACGTCGATGCCGACGATGCGGTCGGCGCGCGGACGGCGTCCGCGCGTGCCCACCGCCTCCCGGGCCAGCCCGCTCATGCGGACGAGGCTATGTCGTCGCGGCTGCTACGACGCGTCGAGCCGCGCCGCGAGGCCGTCGAGGCCGCCGCGGATCATCGCGCCGTAGCCGTCGTCGTCGAGCAGTCCGACGGCGGCGCGTCCGAGGTCGAGCTGCTCGCGCGCGGCGTCGAGGTCGCCCCGGCGCGCGTAGCCGTCGCCGAGGTTGAGATGCAGGCTCGGCGCCAGTGCGGCCGCCGACGGGATGCCGATCGGCGCCAAGTCGTCGGGCGCGAGGTTCGGGAACTCGGCGAGAGCCCGCTCGTCCCAAGCGATCTCGGCGTCGAGCGACTCCTGCACGTCGGCGAGGTAGTGCGCGAGGACGCACCGCTGCGCGGGGTCGTCCGCGCCACGGAACGCGTCGTCCATCAGTGTGCGGCCGCGATCGCGGTCGCCCTGCAGGGTGGTCTGGACCGCCTCGAGGACCTGCTCCCATGTCGTCATGCGCCGACCCTAGGAGCGGCGTGCGACAGCGGGCTCAGGCGGCCTCGGGCCCGAAGGCGGCGCGGGCGGCGTCCTGCAGCAGCGCGAGCAGCTCGATGCGCTCGTCGTGGCCGAGGACGTCGAGCACCGGCGTCATGAGCCGGTCGGTGAGCGACTCGGCCTCGGACCGCGAGAGCTGGTGTCCGCTGGCGTCCTCGAACGGCTCCTCCCACCCGTAGAACGCCGCGTTGCCGGAGCCGCCGGCACCCGCGAGCACCGCCTGCAGCGGGGTCAGCCCGGAGGCGACCACGGCCACGAGGTGGAGGCCGCCGCGCAGCTCGCGCAGCACATGCAGCAGCTGGCTGAGGCGGCCGGCGTCGTCGCCCGGCAGATCGACCGCGCGCCAGCCGGCGTAGAGCGGCAGGCCGGCGACGTCGGTGCCGTCGACGACCCACTGCACGAGCTCCGCGAGGCGCGGCACGTCGAAGGGGGCGTCGGCGTAGCGGGCGCGGCCCCAGCCGCGGCAGGCCTCGGCGTAGCCGGCGCGCGCGACGTCGACCGGCACGCGCAGGCCGCCCTCCCACGCCTCGCGGACGACGTCGGCCGGCCAGAACCCGAAGGCCGCGGTGACGACGTCGGCGTCGACGTCGCCGAGCACCGAGCCGCGTCCGCGCACGTAGCCCTCGCGCCCACGCAGGCCGAGCTCCTTGGCGAAGGCCTTGGCCTGGCTGGAGATCATGAATCCGCCCCCGAGCCCGGAGACCAGCGGTGCGACGGCCGCTGCGTACGCGGGGCCGTCGTCGACATCGAGCTCGTCGGTGGTCATGCGGCCCCTCCGAGGGTGATGCGCGCGACGATCTCTGCGGGTCCGCGCAGCTCGATGCGGCCGTCGTCGCGACGGCTGACGACGACGGTGCCGCCGGGGACGTCGACGACGTACGACGTGTGCGTCGGTGCGCCGTCGCGCGCGGCGGCGGCGACCATGACGGCGCACGCGCCCGTTCCGCAGCTGAGGGTCTCCCCCACGCCGCGCTCGTGCACCCGCATGCGGACGTGGCGCTCGGCGACGTCGACGACGAACTCGACGTTGACGCCGTCCGGGAACACCGCGGGCGGTGCGACGTCCGGTGCCGTCGTGAGGTCGAGCGCCTCGAGCTCGGCGGCGTCCTCGAGGAACACGACGCAGTGCGGGTTGGGCACGAGGACGCCGGAGCCGTGCCAGCTGCGCCCGCCGACCGCGACGACGGGCATCGCGCGGGCGCGCGGGGTCGTGGCCTCGCCCATGTCGATGGTGACGTCGCCGTCGTCCTCGATGCGCACCCCGCAGACGCCGCCGCGCGTGGCGATCGCGAACTCGGGGCCGGTCTCGAGGCCGGCGTCGACGAGGTAGCGGGCGAAGACGCGCGCGCCGTTGCCGCACATCTCGGCGATGCTGCCGTCGCCGTTGCGGTAGTCCATGAACCACGGCGCGCGGTCGGCCTGGTCGGCGACCTCGGGGCTCGACGCGGTGGGCACGACGCGCAGGATGCCGTCGCCGCCGATGCCGAAGCGACGGTCGGCGAGCGCCGCGACCTGGGCGGGCGCGAGATCGTGGGCTGCGTCGACGTCCGGGACGAGCACGAAGTCGTTGCCGGTGCCGTGGCCCTTGAGCACCTCGAGGCCGGCCAGCGAGGCCAGGGCGTCGCTGAGCTCGCGGGGCGTCGTCACGGGTCGGAGCCTACGCGAGCCGCGCTCCGCTCCCCTATCCGAGTAGCCGCCGACGTGGTCGCTTACGAGGGTCCGGAAACGACTACGTGGGCGGTTACTCGCGGACGGTCAGGGGCGGGCGGTGGCGCGGGCCGCCCGGGCGTAGAGCTCCTCGGCGGTCTGCAGCACGTGCGGCCACGACTGGTCGGGCTCGGTGGTGCGGTTGTGCTCGGCGATGCGGGTGCGCAGCTCGGCGTCCGACCCGATGCGGGCCAGGTTCTCGACCATGTGCGCGTCGTCGCGGGCGAGCAGGCCCTCCACCTCGTGGTGGACGAAGGAGCGGATACCGGTGGACTCGTAGGCGAGCACCGGCAGGCCCGCGGTGCGCGCCTCGAGGGCCGCGATGCCGAACGACTCGAGCTGCGCGGGCGCGACGAACGCGTCGGACGCCGCGAGCGTGGCGCGCACCTGGTCGGGCGAGAGGCGGCCCGGCAGGTCGACGACGAAGCGCCCGGTGGTGAGCCCCTGCTTCTCGACGTAGCGCTGCACCTGGCCCAGCAGCGGCCCGTTGCCGACGATGGTGAGGCGCATCCGGTGCCCCTGCGGCAGCCGCTGCGATGCGGCGCGCGCCATCCGCACGAGCGGCATCGTGCGCTTGCGCGGGGCGAGGCGCATGACGGCGACGAGGCGCGTCTCGAGCGGGTCGCCGGCGACGGGGCTGACGCGCCACTGCTCGACGTCGATCCCGTTGGGCAGCAGCGAGACCGGCGTGCCGGGGCCCACGACCTCGCGCATCGGGTCGGCTGCGGCGTCGGACACCGCGCTCAGCTCGACGCCCCAGCGCGCCCACTTGGTGAGGCTCTCCGAGAGCTTCGCGACGGGCGTGAAGACCCCGCCCCACACGCCGTGGATCGTGACGACGGTGGGCAGCGCGAGCCTCCGCGCGACGTACGCGCCGGGGTAGGCGAACGGTGAGACGACGCCGCCGTGCACGTGGACGGCGTCGGCGGCCCCGGCCTCGCCGCCGAACTGCAGCTTCTCGCGCAGGACCTTGGTGACCTGCGGGTGCACGGGCAGATCGGCGGGGAGCTTGAACGTCGTGCGGTGGACGGTGACGCCGTCGAGGGTCTCGGTGCCGTTGCGGATGCGCTCGCCAGGCGTCGCGGTAATGACGTGGACGTCGTGGCCCGCCTGCGCCTGGCGCACTGCGAGCGCGCGGACCTGGGTCTCGATCCCGCCCAGACGCGGCGGGTAGCAGTCGGAGACATGGACGATCCGCACGCCACGACCCTACGCGACCCCTCGCCTCCTCCCGCCCACTCGCCTCCGTCGGGCGGCGTCCGCGTGTAACAGCCCCACGTGGGCCAATCCGCCACCGGTCTGGCCCACTTCGGGCTGTTACACGCGTCCTCCCCCTGGCTGGCAGGATCGGGACGTGGCTGCTGTGAAGACGCTGGTGTTCCTGCACGCGCATCCCGACGACGAGGCGCTGCTGACGTCGGGCACCATGGCGCGGGCGTCGGCCGAGGGGCAGCGCGTGGTGCTCGTGGTGGCCACCGACGGCGCGGCCGGCCTGGCGTCGTCGTCGATGTCGGTCGACCTCGCGGCCCGGCGTGCGGAGGAGCTCGACGAGTCGGCGCGCGTGCTCGGCGTCCACCGTCTTGTGCGGCTCGGGTACGCCGACTCCGGCCTGCACGGCGACGAGGAGCAGCAGCCCGGCGGGCCCCTGCCGCTGTGCCGGGCGCCGCTCGAGGAGGCGGCGTCGCGCGTGGCGGAGATCCTGGTCGAGGAGGACGCCGACGTCCTCGTCTCGTACGACCGCAACGGCGGCTACGGGCATCCGGACCACGTGCGGGTGCACGAGATCGGCGTCCGGGCGGCGGAGCTGGCCTACACGCCGCGGGTCTACGAGGCCACGATCCCGCGCGACCTGCTCGTGCGCGCGATCAAGGCGGCGGGCAAGGTCTACCGGTTCCCGCCGGAGTTCGACCCGACGTCGTTCGAGCGCGCGTACTCGGCGTCGTCCGACATCACCCACCGGGTCGACGTGCGCCGCTACATCGACGCCAAGCGCGCCTCGATGGCTGCGCACGCCTCGCAGGCCACGGCCGATGACGGCGACCGCACGCTGGCCGCGTTCCTGCGGATGCCGAAGCCGCTGTTCCGCAAGGTCTTCGGCACCGAGTGGTACCGCCAGTCCCGCCCCCGGATCTGACCCCCCCCTCGTCCCCTCCCGCGGCCTCGTTGTCCACAGGCGGCACGCCGGATGAGGGGCGCTTTCCTTGCTTCTATCGCAAGCAGGGGCACCTTCACCTGTAACGCGAAGCGACCCACTGATCAGGCGACGGGATCTGTGGCACCTGCTGTGCGGTGGATGGCCGTGAGGGCGCGGGCTGTGAGGTCGTCGGCGTCGTAGGCGAGCCAGATCACGCGGTCGTCGCGGCGGAACCAGGTGTCCTGGCGGCGTGCGAAGCGGCGGGTGGCGCGCTGGGTCTCCTCGAGCGCCTGCTCCTCGCTCCACTCGCCGTCGAGGAACCGCAGCACCTGGGCGTAGCCGAGGGCGCGCGACGCCGTGCGGCCCTCGCGGAGACCGGCGTCCGCCAGCCGGGCCACCTCGTCGACGAGGCCGGCGTCCCACATCCGCACGACGCGCAGGTCGATCCGCGCGTCGAGCTCGGTCCGCGGGACGTCGAGCCCGAGCTGCACCGACGGGTACACGTCGCGCACCGACGGCAGGGTGGCGGTGAACGGCTGCCCGGTGATCTCGACGACCTCGAGGGCCCGCACGACCCGGCGCCCGTTCGAGGGCAGGATCGCGGCGGCGGCCGCCGGGTCGACGGCCGCGAGGCGCCGGTGCATCTCCCCCGGGCCGACATCGACGAGCTCGGCCTCCAGCCGCGCCCGCACGTCCGGATCGGTGCCTGGGAACGCCAGATCATCAAGCAGCGCACGGACATACAGCCCCGACCCGCCGACGGCGACGGGCACGATGTCGCGCGCACGCAGCCGGTCGACGACGTCGCGCGCCATCCGCTGGTACTCCGCCACGGAGGCCGTCTCGGTGACGTCCCAGACGTCGAGCAGATGGTGCTCGACGCCGCGGCGCTCCTCGACCGCGAGCTTCGCGGTGCCGACATCCATCCCCCGGTAGAGCTGCATCGAGTCGGCGTTGACCACCTCGCCGCCGAGCTCGAGGGCCAGCGCCACGCCGAGGTCGGACTTGCCGGCGGCGGTCGGGCCGACGACGGCGACGACGGGGTTGCCGGTTCCGGGGGTCACGGGCACGATCCTTCCGTACCGTCGGACGTGCCCGAGGGACCTCCCGCGGGCGGCGGTGCGGACGAGCCGCGACAGGGGCGGGCCGCGGGGCCCGCACGACGGCAGGAGCAGCCCATGGGCATCTTCGACAACCTCAGGAACCTGTTCAGCGGGGCGAGCGAGCAGGCCAAGGGCGTCGCCGACACGGCGAAGGCCGCCGCCGGGCCCGCCACCGACCAGGCCAAGGCTGCCGCCGGCCAGGCCGCCGCCACCGCCAGCGCGCTCGCCGACCAGGCCAAGGCTGCAGCAGGCCCCGCCGCAGAGCAGGCCAAGGCCGCTGCGGGCCAGGCCGCGGTGAAGGCAGGCGAGCTCGCCGAGCAGGCCAAGGGCGCCGCCTCCGGCCTCGCCGAGCAGCACGGCGACAAGGTCACCGGAGCTGTGTCCGCCGCGCACGAGTTCGTCAGCGACAAGACCGGCGGCAAGCTCGACCCCGTCACCGGCAAGGTCACCGACCTCACCGAGAAGGCCGTCGACGCGCTGAAGTCGACGCCGCCCACCCCGCCGTCGGACGCCGTCTGACCCACCAGCCTCCTCAGGGACGTCGAGGCCGCAGCGTCGCGCAGGACGCTGCGGCCTCGACGTGTCCCGGGGCGGCCTCGGGCCATGAGCGCGACCCGCCTCTCCACCGTCGAGAGGCGGTCAGGGGATCAGGGCCCGGCGGCCCTCGTGCGCGCTCGCCCCCGACACGGCGTCGACGACGACCCGCTCGCCCACCGTGTCGGGCAGCTCCACGGTCGCCGTGAGCGCGACCGCCTGGTCGGTGCATCCCTGCGTCCGCAGGCCGTCGAGGTCCGGCAGCCACGACGTACGGGGGTGCACCAGGACGACGACGGTCTCGGCACCGGCCCGCACGTCGCCGGTCATCGGCGGCTCGAGGCAGACGCCGCCCCAGTACCCGACGGTCATCGTCGTGCCGTCGACGGCGTACCAGTCGATACTGCGCGCCCCCATCGTCAGGAACGGGGACTGCGCCAACGACGCCGGCACGACGTCGGGCTCCCCCGCGGACGCCGCCGCCAGCGCGGCGGGGTCGTCCTCCCAGGCCTGCGCCACCTCGGTGAGCCGCTGATCGGCCTGGTGGGCATCGGTGAGGTGGACGTACACCTGGTAGCCGAACCAGCCCACGACCACGGCCGCGACCAGGCCCGCCACGACCGCGAGCGCCTTGCGCATCGGACCCCTCCCTGCGCCGCTGGCCGGTCTCGCGGGCGGGAGGCGCCCCTCCCGCCCGCGGACCGTGCTCATGAGACGGCGGTCACAGCCCGTTCGGTTCCACCCGGTCTCAGCCCCGGCTCAGCCCACCCATAACGGGGACACAGGCAGGCGGGCGCGCCGAGGCCGGCGACGAGCGCCGAGGGTGTGTCAGGCAGGGAGGGTGGGGAGGCCCAGCAGCACGGGGCCGGCCCCGGACGACGACGGGCCGGTGCCGCACGACTCGTCGGACTGGCGCTGCTCCCACGCGTCGCCGGAGCGGGTGCGGCGCAGATCCGCGGCGGGGATGTCGCTCACGAGGTGGTGCGGTGCGGCGTAGGTGATCTCCGCGGTCACCAGGTCGCCGGGCCTGGGCACCTCGTCGCCGGGGGCGAAGTGGACGAGCCGGTTGTCGGGCGCACGGCCGGACAGGCGCGCGGTGGCGCCGTCCTTGCGTCCCTCCCCCTCGGCGACCATGAGCTCGACCGAGCGCCCGACCAGCTTCTTGTTCTCGTCCCAGGCGATCTCGTCGACGAGCGCGGCCAGCTCGGCGTAGCGCTCCTTCACGACCTCGGGCGCGACCTGGTCGGACATCGTGGCCGCGGGCGTGCCGGGGCGCGGCGAGTACTGGAACGTGAACGCCGACGCGAAGCGCGCCTGGCGGACGACGTCGAGGGTGGCGCGGTGGTCGTCGTCGGTCTCGCCGGGGAAGCCGACGATGATGTCGGTGGTGATCGCGGCGTCGGGCATCGCGGCGCGGACCCGCTCGATGATGCCGAGGTAGCGCTCGCTGCGGTAGGAGCGGCGCATCGCCCTGAGCAGCCGGTCCGAGCCCGACTGCAGCGGCATGTGCAGCTGCGGCATGACGTTGGGCGTCTCGGCCATCGCGGCGATGACGTCGTCGGTGAAGTCGGCCGGGTGCGGCGAGGTGAACCGCACGCGCTCGAGGCCCTCGATGCCGCCGCAGGCGCGCAGCAGCTTGGCGAACGCCGCGCGGTCGCCGAACTCGACGCCGTACGCGTTGACGTTCTGGCCGAGCAGCGTGACCTCGCTGACGCCCTCGGCGACCAGCGCCTCGATCTCGGCGAGGATGTCGCCGGGCCGGCGGTCCTTCTCCTTGCCGCGCAGGCTCGGCACGATGCAGAACGTGCAGGTGTTGTTGCACCCCACGGAGATCGAGACCCACGCCGCGTACGCCGACTCGCGCCGGGTCGGCAGCGTGGACGGGAACACCTCGAGCGACTCGAGGATCTCGACCTGAGCCTCCTGCTGCACGCGGGCGCGCTCGAGGAGCACCGGCAGCGACCCGATGTTGTGGGTGCCGAAGACGACGTCGACCCAGGGCGCCCGGCGCACGACCTCGCCGCGGTCCTTCTGGGCCATGCAGCCGCCGACGGCGATCTGCATGCCGGGGTGCGCGTCCTTGACGGGCTTGAGGTGTCCGAGGTTGCCGTAGAGGCGGTTGTCGGCGTTCTCGCGCACCGCGCAGGTGTTGAACACGACGACGTCGGCCTGCTCGCCCTCGGCCGCCCTGGCGTAGCCGGCGTCCTCGAGCAGCCCCGAGAGGCGCTCGGAGTCGTGGACGTTCATCTGGCACCCGTAGGTGCGGACCTCGTACGTGCGCATGGTGGATCCAGGGTACGGCGCTGGCACGGCCCCGCCGAACGGCGCCGTGGTCAGGCGCTGGCGTGCTTGCCCGGGGCCGGGGCGCCCTCGGGGGCGGCGTCGGCGACGGCCTCGGGCAGGGCGCCCTCGGCGTCGTCGCCGGGCTCGGACTCGGCAGGGCGTCTGCGGGTCATCGCGGAGTACGGGACGGGCGCGGGGCCCGAGGAGACGACCGGCTGGGCCCGCTCCTTGCGCGGCACCACGAACAGCGCCGAGGCGAGGGCCGCGACCGCCGTCGCCATCGCGAAGCCGGCCAGCACGTCGGAGGGCCAGTGCAGGCCGAGGACGATGCGCGACAGGCCGATCGAGATGCCGAGCACCGCGAACGGGAGCACGAGCCAGGCCTTGGCGGTCTCGCTGCGCAGCAGGGACGCCAGGGCTACGCCGACCGCGAGGTACACCGCGATGCCGCCGGTAGCGTGCCCGGACGGGAACGAGTACGGGTCACCGGGCGGCGGCTCCGCCAGGGGCACGGCCCACTCGGGCCGGGGCCGCTCGACGAGCTCCTTGAGCCGGTCGGTGAGGAAGGGCGCGAGCGAGGCGATGAGGGCGAGGTTGAGGGCGATCCACGGCTTCTTGGCCAGCAGCAGCACCAGCACGACGACCACGGTGACCGCGGTCGACACCCCGAGGCCGCCGACGACGGCGAGGACGTCGGAGACCTGCACGGCCCACGGCGTCTCGAGCGCCCACCGGTGCACCGGCGCCTCGAGGGCGCGGTCGACCTCGGTGAGCCGCTCGCGCTGGTAGAGCACCAGCCAGGTGAGGACGCCGAGCAGGACGGCGGCGGCGGCCGAGCCGGCGTAGGCGCCGCCGCGGTGCACGAGCCGGGCGTCCGGCGAGGACGCTGGGCGCTGGGTCGCCATGGGCGCAGGCTAGGCGGACGGGGGGCTCTCGCGCGGACGCCGCACTGTCGCGGATGTGTCCCAGGTTCGGGCGTCCCCGGACAGCGCCCGGGGCGGGCCCTCCGCAGAGGGCCCGCCCCGGGGCGGATGCCGCACCGATCCCCCGTTCCGGTGCGGCATCCGCCGCACTCCCCCGGGATTGATCCGTGCTGTGCTGCCGATCCTACGTCGTGGACCGGTTCAGGACAGGGCCTATCGGGTGCCCACCGGCTCCGGCTCCCCGATCGCGTCGGGCTCGTCGTCGGTGATCTCGTCGGCGCCGCCCTCGACGTCGAAGTGGGGAAGGATCTTGTCCAGCCACTTCGGCAGCCACCAGTTCGCGTTGCCCAGCAGCGACATGAACGCCGGGACGAACACGAGCCGGATCAGGAACGCGTCGACGAGGACGGCCGAGGCCAGCGCCACGCCGAACAGCTTGATCGTGTTGTTGGGCGTCGGGATGAACGCCGCGAACACGCTGAACATGATGAGCGCGGCCATGAGCACCACACGGCCCGAGCCGGCCAGGCCGCGGCGCACCGCGGTGGCGTTGTCGTGCGTGCGGGCCCACTCCTCCTGCATCCGGCTGACGAGGAACACGTGGTAGTCCATCGACAGGCCGAACAGGATCGCGAAGACCATGACCGGCAGGAACGGGAAGATCGGCCCCGTGCCGCTGACTCCGAGCAGGCCGTTGAGCCAGCCCCACTGGAAGACCGCGACGGTGATGCCGGTGGACGCCGCGAACGACAGCAGCGACGTCACGACGGCGGTCAGCGAGACCACGGGCGCCCGGAACAGGATCATCAGCATGAGGAACCCGAGGCCGACCACGACGGACAGGAACAGCGGCATCGCGTCGGTGAGGACGGTGCTGAAGTCCGCCACGATCGCGGTGGCGCCGCCGACGTAGCCCGCGAGGCCCGGGATCTGGGCCTCGACCGCGGGGATGGTCTCCTCGCGCAGGCGGTCGAGCAGCGCGTCGGTCTCCTCGCTCTGCGGACCGGTGGTCGGGGTCACCTGGATCGCGGTGATCGACTGGTCCTGCAGCTGCTGGCCGAGCAGCGGCAGCATCGCCGAGCTCGGGGTCACCGAGGCGACGCCCTCGGTCTTCTCCAGCGCCGCGACGAGCGCTCCGAGCGACTGCAGGTCGCCGTCCTTGGGCAGCTGCGCTGCGACGAGGAACGGGCCGTTGGACCCGGGGCCAAAGCCCTCGGACTGCAGGTCGTAGGCCGTGCGGGCGATCGAGCCCTCCGGCTTTCCGGAGTCGTCCGGGAAGCCCAGGCGCAGCGAGAGCGCCGGGACGGCGAGCAGGAGCACCAGGCCCAGCGACACCAGCGCAGGGATGATCGGGCGCTTCTGCAGCAGGCGGGCGTAGTGGGCCCAGCGGCCGCCCTCCGGGTGCCACGGCTCGCCGTCGTGACGGGCGTGGCGGGTGATCCGGTAGAACAGCGGCGACAGCAGCGCCACCAGCGCGACGACGCCGACGACGACGCCGGCCCCGACCACCTTCTGCGTGGTCTCCGCGTCGGCGTTGCTGAGAACGCCGGCCGAGAGCACCGCCATCACGGCGAGGAGCACGACGGCCGTGACCACGCGCGGGCGGCCCGGGGTGCGCAGGCCGCGGCTGACGAGCAGCGACACCGGCTCGACAGCGCGGTGGCCCAGCAGCGAGAGCAGCGCGGGCAGCAGCCACACCGCCGAGAGCATGACGAGCAGGACGGTGCCGGACGCCGCGAAGGCGAGGCCGGTGAAGAAGCCGATGCCCATGAACAGCAGGCCGAGCAGGCCGATGATCACGGTGCTGGCGGCGAAGACCACGGCGCGGCCGGAGGTGTTGACCGCCTCCATGGCGGCCTGCTTCGGCTCGTGGCCGGCCAGGATCGCCTGGCGGTAGCGGTTGATGACGAACAGCGAGTAGTCGATGCCGACGCCGAGACCGATCATCGCGGCCAGGGTGGGCGCGAAGGTCGCGACGTCGTAGAAGTTCGCGATGTAGAGCAGCAGGCTCGCGCCGAGGCCGACGCCGAAGCCCGCGGTCAGCAGCGGGAGGCCGGCGGCGAGGAACGACCCGAACGCGATGAGCAGGATCACCAGCGCGACGAGCATGCCGAACGCCTCGGAGCTCGGCGGCTCCTGGCCGGCGAACTCGAGCACCTGGCCGCTGGCGCCGACGGTGAGACCGTCGGTGGCGTCGGCCTTCTTGACGGCGTCGATGACGCCCTTGGCGGTCTCGGTGGAGACCTCGTCGCCGGTCTCGCCGCCGTCGAAGGTGATGGTGGCCTTGGCCACCGTGCCGTCGGCGGAGACCGGGGAGAGCGCCTGCTGCGCGGCCTGCAGCGCGGCCTTGAAGGCCTCCTGCTGCTCGGCCGGCACCTGGGTGAGGTCGGGCGCGGCCTGGGCCGGCGGGCACGCGGTGCCGAGGCCGGCACCGGTCTGGTCGAACGGGTTGGTCACGCACGCGACGCCGTCGAGCTTCGAGATCTCGGTCAGCAGCGGCACGATCGTGGCGGCCGTCTCGGGCGACACGGCGGTGGCGCCCTGCGCGTCGGGCGACCAGACCACCGTGGCGGTGATCGCGGTCGCACCGGAGTTCTGGCTGTCGGGAAGCTGCTCGAGCAGCTTCTGGGCCTGCAGCGACTCGGTGTCGGGCAGCTCGAAGGAGTCCTTGAGCTCGCCGCCGAGTCGGCCGCCGAGGCCGAAGATCACGACCGCCAGCACCGCGAAGGCGGCCAGCGCCCATCCCGGCCGACGGACTGCCCAGCGCGACAGTGCACCCATGTCGAGGCTTCTCCTCTTTCGTTCGTCTCGCCGCGACGGGCGGGCCGTCGTCGACCGCGTTCCGGACGTGTGTGTCGGGCACGCATTCGATACGGTAGATTACATGTGCTGGACAGGCAAATCAGATGCCCAGCACATACATTCCTGGTTCGAGTGACAGCTCGTCGCTCCCCGGGCCCCCAGGGCCCTGCAGCACGGACGGAGGCAGGCAGGCATGGCGGCGACGCACGTCGAGCGCGAGGACGGCACCGGCACCCCGGCGGCCGGCACCGTTGCCCCGCCCCCGCTGCCCGTCCCCGTGCCCGAGCTGTCGGCGGACTCCCCCGGCGCGCACCTGCCCGACGACCTCGTCGACGGCCTCGACCGCACCATCCGCCGGCTGCGCCGCTCGATGATTAAGCCGCCGGCGATGCTCGTGCCGGTGCCCTCGCTCGGCCGCCAGGTCGACATCGCCAAGATCTTCGCCTGCGACGCCGTGGAGGAGCTGTCGTCGTCCGGCGGCTCGGTGACGGTCAAGGACGTCGCCTCCAGCCTCGATCTCGAGCACTCGACGGTCAGCCGCCTGCTCAGCGAGGCGGAGTCCGAGGGCTTCCTCACCCGCGGCACCGACCCCGACGACCGCCGACGCACCACCGTCGAGCTCACCGATATCGGCCACGCGGTGGTCAGCGACGCGACCGCGATGACGCGGTTCTTCACCCGCCTGCTGCTCGCCGACTGGGACCGCGACGACCTCGACCAGCTCACCCGGCT
>Ga0102832_1000965_pt1 | contig 28016 bp, 23 predicted proteins | sample EBPBio282013_DNA_FD_88942 | JGI IMG/M metagenome (GOLD analysis project Ga0102832, IMG submission 88942) | Wastewater treatment Type I Accumulibacter community from EBPR Bioreactor in Madison, WI, USA - Reactor 2_5/28/2013_ DNA (Illumina Assembly) | ecosystem: Engineered > Bioreactor > EBPR >... | reverse complement strand
GACGCCGACCCGACGGATCCGATGGAGCTCGCCGCCATCGAGCAGCAGTACCAATCGGGTGTCGAGCTGCTGAAGACCGGAAACCCCGAAGGCGGCATCGCGGCGCTCCAGCAGTTCGCACGTGACTGGCCCAAGCACCCGCACGCAGACAACGCGCTCTTCTATTCGGCGGTGGGCCTCATGGCCGGCCGCGAGTTCAAAGAGGCCGAGAACGTGCTCGAGCAGGCCATTCACCAGTACCCGGCCGGAGACGCCACGCTCGAGGCGCTCGTGAAGCTCGCCGAGTGCCGCGCGCGGCTGAATCGCCAGGCAGAGGCCCGCGCCACCTGGGAGAAGATCGTCACCAATTACCCGGGCACGCAGGCTGCCACGCTCGCCCAGTCCAGACTCGCCTCCGCGTCACAGAAGGAATGAACCCATGCGTCACCTGATCCTCGCAGTCGCTACGTTGTCGCTCGCCTCCACCGCGTGGGCGCAGGCAGAAGACGAAGAGTCGACCGGAGGCGCGTCGGAAGGCTCGGCGACGGTGAGCCCCGGCCCTGCAGAGCCCTCTGGGAAGGGAGGCGAGGCTCCGAACGCGTCGCACACCGTCGAGCGCGGCGACACCCTGTGGGATCTGTCGCGCAAGTTCCTCGGCAGCCCGTGGTACTGGCCGAAGGTCTGGTCGTACAACCCCGACATCGCCAACCCGCACTGGATCTACCCGGGCAACATGGTGCGCTTCTACGGGGCCGACGAGCAGCCGACCCAGGTCGAGGTGGGCACCGAGGTCACGGTCGAGGTCCTCGACGTCGACATGGACCGCGAGCGGGTCTCCCTGTCGCTCAAGGCGACGCAGGAGGACCCCTGGCAGCAGTTCGCCCGCACGCACCAGATCGGGCAGGTCGTCCCCGGCAAGGTCACCAAGCTCGTCCCGTTCGGCGCGTTCGTGCGCGTCGAGGAGGGCATCGAGGGCCTGGTGCACATCTCCGAGCTGGCCGAGCGCCACGTGGAGCTGCCGGAGCAGGTCGTCACCGTGGGCAGCGACATCTTCGTCAAGGTCATCGACATCGACCTCGACCGTCGCCGCATCTCGCTGTCGCTCAAGCAGGCGTCCGAGGGCATCTCGGGCATCGACGATGAGCACTTCGACCCGGCGCTCTACGGCATGGCCGCGACCTACGACGAGGCCGGCAACTACGTCTACCCGGACGGCTTCGACCCGGAGACCGGCGAGTGGCTCCCCGGCCACGAGGCGGCCCAGGCCGAGTGGGAGCGGCAGTACGCCGAGGCCCACGCCCGCTGGGAGGCGCACAAGAAGCAGGTCGACGAGCAGCGCAAGGCCGACGCCGAGGCCGGCGTCGAGGCCGGTGCCGAGGCCGCTCCGAGCACCTACACCTCGGCCGCGCCCGAGGCGTCCGGCACCCTCGCCACCGACGAGGCGCTGCAGGCCCTGCGCGACAAGCTGACCGGCGCCTGATCCCACGGATCGGCGCACCAGCGCAGCACGCACGTCGGAGCCCCCGGACCATGAGGTCCGGGGGCTCCGGCGCGTCCGGGGCCCCGCGTCCTGACCCGCCGCACAGGATCGCGGCGGGCCTGCGGCGAGGACGGGCACCCAGCGTCTACGGTGCTGCCCATGAAGGTCGCGCTCACCGGCGGCATCGGGGCCGGCAAGTCCACCGTGTCGGGCATGCTCGCCGACCGCGGCGCCTGCATCGTCGATGCCGACGCCATCAGCCGCGAGGTCGTCGCGCCCGGCACCCCCGGACTCGCCGACGTGCGCAACGAGTTCGGCGACGGCGTCATCGCCGCCGACGGCTCGCTCGACCGGCAGGCGCTTGCCGCCATCGTGTTCTCCGACCCCGAGCGCCGCGCCGCGCTCGAGGCGATCGTGCACCCGCTGGTGGCCCGACGCTCCCACGAGCTCATCGAGGCGGCGCTGGCGACCGATCCGGACTGCTGCGTCGTCCACGACGTCCCGCTGCTCGCCGAGCTGGTGTCCAAGGGCTCCCGCACCACCGAGGGCTACGACGCGGTGATCGTCGTGACCGCCCCGGTCGAGACCCGCATCGCCCGCCTGGTCGAGCGCGGGCTGCCCCGGTGGGACGCCGAGGCCCGGATCGCCTCGCAGGCCAGCGACGAGGAGCGCGAGGCGCTGGCCACCTACGTGATCGTCAACGACGGCACGCTCGACCACCTGCGCGAGCAGGTCGACCGCGTGGTCGACGCGCTCACGTGCCGCCCGCAGCAGTGACCCTGGCCGCCCCTACGGCCCCCTGACCTGCGGTTTCGCGCTGGGCGCAGCGCGGGCCGGTGCGGCTGTCGGACCCCCGTCGTAGCGTGGCGGCATGGCCCGTCCTGTCACCGACCTCCAGCGCAAGGTCTCGCCCTTCGAGGTCGTCAGCGACTTCCAGCCCTCCGGCGACCAGCCCGCGGCCATCGAGGAGCTCGCGCGCCGCATCGACCGGGGCGACAAGGACGTCGTCCTGCTCGGCGCCACAGGCACCGGCAAGTCGGCCACGACGGCCTGGCTGATCGAGAAGCTGCAGCGGCCCACCCTGGTGATGGCGCCGAACAAGACCCTGGCCGCCCAGCTCGCCAACGAGTTCCGCGAGCTGCTCCCCAACAACGCGGTCGAGTACTTCGTCAGCTACTACGACTACTACCAGCCCGAGGCCTACATCCCGCAGACGGACACCTACATCGAGAAGGACTCCTCGATCAACGAGGAGGTCGAGCGGCTGAGGCACTCGGCCACCAACTCGCTGCTGACCCGGCGCGACGTCGTCGTGGTCGCGTCGGTGTCGTGCATCTACGGCCTCGGCACGCCGCAGGAGTACGTCGACCGCATGGTCCGGCTGCGCGTGGGGGAGGAGTACGACCGCGACGAGCTGCTGCGCCGGCTGGTGTCGATCCAGTACACCCGCAACGACCTCGCCTTCACCCGGGGCACGTTCCGGGTGCGCGGCGACACCATCGAGGTGTTCCCCGTCTACGAGGAGCACCCGGTCCGCATCGAGATGTTCGGCGACGAGGTCGAGCGGCTCATGACGCTGCACCCCGTCACCGGCGAGGTTCTCACCGAGGACCCCGAGCTCTACATTTTCCCGGCCACGCACTACGTAGCCGGCCCCGAGCGCATGGAGCGCGCCATCGCCGGCATCGAGGCCGAGCTCGAGGCGCGCCTCGCCGAGCTCGAGCGGCAGGGCAACCTCCTCGAGGCCCAGCGGCTGCGCATGCGCACCACCTACGACCTCGAGATGATGCGCCAGGTCGGCTTCTGCTCGGGCATCGAGAACTACTCCCGCCACATCGACGGCCGCGACCCCGGCTCCGCGCCGAACTGCCTGCTCGACTACTTCCCGGACGACTTCCTGCTCGTCATCGACGAGTCGCACGTGACGGTGCCGCAGATCGGGGGGATGTACGAGGGCGACATGAGCCGCAAGCGCACGCTCGTCGAGCACGGCTTCCGGCTGCCCAGCGCCATGGACAACCGCCCGCTGAAGTGGGAGGAGTTCCTCGAGCGCATCGGCCAGACCGTCTACCTGTCGGCGACGCCGGGCCCCTACGAGATGTCGCGGGTCGAGGGCGACACCGTCGAGCAGGTCATCCGTCCGACCGGCCTGGTCGACCCCGAGGTGGTCGTGAAGCCCACCAAGGGCCAGATCGACGACCTCATGGGCGAGATCCGCGCGCGCACCGAGCGCGACGAGCGGGTGCTGGTCACCACGCTCACCAAGAAGATGGCCGAGGACCTCACCGACTACCTGCTCGAGAACGGCATCCGGGTGCGCTACCTGCACTCCGAGGTCGACACGCTGCGGCGGATCGAGCTCCTGCGCGAGCTGCGGCTCGGGCTGTTCGACGTCCTGGTCGGCATCAACCTGCTGCGCGAGGGCCTCGACCTGCCCGAGGTCTCGCTGGTGGCGATCCTCGACGCCGACAAGGAGGGCTTCCTGCGGTCGGGCACGTCGCTGATCCAGACCATCGGGCGTGCGGCGCGCAACGTCAGCGGCCAGGTGCACATGTATGCCGACACGATCACCCCGTCGATGGCGACGGCCATCGAGGAGACCAACCGGCGCCGGGCCAAGCAGGTCGCCTACAACGAGGCCCACGGCATCGACCCCACGCCTCTGCGCAAGAAGATCGCCGACATCACCGACCTCATCGCCCGCGAGGAAGCCGACACCGACGAGCTGCTGGGCGGCTCGGGCCGCACCCAGTCGCGCGGCAAGGCTCCCGTGCCCGGGATGGGCTCGAGCGGCCGGGGGGACGGCGCCCTCGACGTCGCCGGCATGCCCGCCCGCGAGCTCGCCGAGCTCATCGGCTCGCTCACCGACCAGATGCACGCGGCCGCGGCCGAGCTGCAGGTCGAGGTCGCCGCGCGGCTGCGCGACGAGGTGTCGGAGCTGAAGAAGGAGCTGCGCCAGATGCAGGCGGCCGGCCACGCCTGATCCCCGCACCCCGGGGGTGCCGACGGGCTCGGGGTGCGGCCGGTTCTGACAGGATGCGGGGGCACGATCGCACCGGCACCCGAGCAGCAAGGACGTACGCGTGGACATCCCCGGCTGGGTCTGGGCCGCGACGATCGCGCTGTACGCCGTGCTGTTCGTCATCGACCTGCTCGTCGTGGGCCGGCGCCCCCACATCCCCAGCACCGCCGAGTGCGTGCGGTGGCTGAGCCTCTACGTCGGCATCGCGATCGCCTTCGGCCTGGCCATGTGGTGGTGGGCGGGCCGGGAGTACAGCGTCCAGTTCTTCGCCGGCTGGGTGACCGAGTACAGCCTGTCGGTGGACAACCTGTTCGTCTTCCTGCTCATCATGGCGCGCTTCTACGTGCCGCGGCCGCTCCAGCAGTCCGTCCTGATGTACGGCATCTTCATCGCGCTGGTGCTGCGGGCCATCTTCATCGTGCTGGGTGCTGCGGTGATCGCCCGCTACAGCTGGGTCTTCTACATCTTCGGCGCGTTCCTCATCTTCACGGCCATCAAGCTGGCCACCGAGGGGGAGACCGACGACGACGAGTACCAGGAGAACGCGCTGGTCCGCTGGGTGAGCCGGATCGTCCCGACCACACCCGACTTCCACGGTACGAGCCTGCGCACGATCATCGACGGCAAGAAGCTGTGGACCCCGATGCTGCTCGTGCTGCTGTCGCTGGGCACGACCGACCTCATCTTCGCGCTCGACTCGATCCCCGCGATCTTCGGCCTCACCCAGGAGGCCTACATCGTCTTCGCGGCGAACGTGTTCGCGCTCCTGGGCCTGCGGCAGCTGTACTTCCTGCTCGGCGATCTGCTCAACCGGCTGGTCTACCTGTCCATCGGACTGGCCGTCGTCCTCGGCTTCATCGGCGTCAAGCTCGTCCTCGAGGCCCTGCACACCAACTCGCTGCCGTTCCTCAACGGCGGGCAGCCGATCGGGGTGCCGGTGCCCTCGATCGGGTTCTCGCTGGCCTTCATCGTGATCGTGCTCACGGTCACGACGGTCGCCAGCCTGATCGCCTCCCGGCGTCAGGACGCCGGGTCCGAAGCAGGTTAGGGTCGCCTCACCATGGAGATCACCACCGGCCTCTGGCTCGCCACGTTCCTCGGCATCCTGCTGCTCGTCGGCCTCGACTTCGTGACCGTCAGCAAGAAGCCCCACGAGGTGGGCTTCCGCGAGGCGCTGCTCTGGTCGATCTTCTACATCGGCCTGGCGGTCGTCTTCGGCGTCTGGGTGTGGGCCTCGTTCGGTTCGGACTTCGGCACCCAGTACTTCGCCGCCTACCTCGTCGAGAAGTCGCTGTCGGTCGACAACCTCTTCGTCTTCGTGATCATCCTGACCCAGTTCGCCGTGCCGTCGATCTACCACCAGCGCGTGCTGCTGGTCGGCGTCGTGCTGGCACTGGTGTTCCGCGGCATCTTCATCTACATCGGCGCCGCAGCCCTGGCGGCGTTCGCGTTCACCTTCGTGATCTTCGGCGCGATCCTCATCTGGACCGGCATCGGGCTGCTGCGCCACAAGGACGCCGACCCCAACCCGCAGGACAACTTCGTCGTCCGCAACGTGCGGCGCATCGTGCCGGTGACCGACGACTACGACGGCACGAAGCTGTTCACGCGGATCGACGGCAAGCGGCTGGCCACGCCGCTGTTCCTCGTCATGATCGCGATCGCCTCGACCGACCTGCTGTTCGCGCTCGACTCGATCCCGGCCACGTTCGGCGTGACGCAGGAGCCCTACCTCGTCTTCACAGCCAACGCGTTCGCCCTGCTCGGCCTGCGGGCGCTGTACTTCCTGCTCAAGGGGCTGCTCGACAAGCTGGTGTACCTGAGCACCGGTCTCGCGATCATCCTCATCTTCATCGGCGTGAAGCTGGTGCTGCTCTGGGCCCACGAGACGTGGCCCTCGGTGCCCAAGATCGAGACGTCGACGTCGCTGGTCGTCATCGGCGTCATCCTGCTCATCACCGGCCTCGCGAGCTGGTGGGCCGTGCGCAAGGACCCGACACGCACCGCCCATGCCGGCACCGTGACCGACCCCAAGCCGCGCTCCGACCACAAGGCCGAGCCGCCGCCTGACGCGCACTGACACAGCCGGGCCCGGCGCTCAGCTTCTGGACGCGGATCAGGAGTACGCAGCGGACAGCGCGTCCTCCGTCGGGCTGAACACGTCCCCGGAGGCGTCGGCCAGCGCCTTCGCTGCCGCCTGGTCGCCGGACGCCTCGATCTGCTCGAGCTGCGACGTCAGGTCGGTGAGCGCCGCCCGGTAGGCAGTGTCAGTGGCAGCGTCGGGGCACGGGGCGAGCGAGCCCGCGTCCTTCACGGCTGCCAGGGCATCGCCCGCGGCCTTCTTCACCTCGGCCGCCGACGCCGCCGAGCCCAGGGCGTCGAGCGAGGCCAGCACGGTGTTGCGGGCCGTGCCGTACTGCGCGGCCCAGCCTCCGATGACGGCGGCGACACTGGCGTCGCCGCTCGACGACGGGGAGGCCGTGGCGGCGCCGCTGCTCGTCGAGACGGCCGGCGAGCCGGTGCCCGCCGAGGTCGTGCTGGAGCCGGACCCGCTGCTGCCGCACGCGGCGAGGGCCGCCACGAGGGGCGCGGCGACGACGATCATGGTGGTTCGGGAGCGCCCGAGGCGCAGGGCTGTCGACATGCTCGCGCCCTGCCCCGTACCGGCCGCTTCATGCATGCGGGACATCACATCCCGGACACGTCACCAGCCGCGGTCGAGCCACTCCTGCAGGTGCGGCCGCTCGGCGCCGAGCGTGGTGTCCTTGCCGTGGCCGGGGTACACCCAGGTCTCGTCCGGCAGCGCGTCGAACAGCTTGGTCGTGACGTCGGCGTACAGCGATGCGAAGCGGTCGGCGTCGCCCCAGGTGTTGCCCACGCCCCCGGGGAAGAGGGAGTCGCCCGTGAAGACGTGCGGCGCGCCGGTGGGGTCGTCGTAGACGAGCGCCACCGACCCGGGCGTGTGGCCGCGCAGGTGCACCACGCGCAGCCGGGCGTCGCCGACGGCGACCTCGTCGCCCTCGGACAGGGTGCGCGTGACCGGCACCTCGATGTCGCCGGCGTCGTCCGCGTGCGCGAGGTGCTCGGCGCCGGTGGCCTCGAGGACCTCCGCCGTGGCCTGCCAGTGGTCGCGGTGCCCGTGCGTGGTGACGACCGCGTCGAGGCCGTCCTCTCCGACGAGCTCGAGCAGCCGGTCGCCGTCGGCAGCGGCGTCGAGCAGCACCTGGCGGCCGGTGCGGGTGCAGCGCAGCAGATAGGCGTTGTTGTCGTAGGGCCCGACAGCCAGCTTGCTGATCACGAGGTCGCGCAGCTCGTGCACCGCGGCAGGCCCGCCGACGGTCACGTTCCCGGTGTAGGTCACGGGACGATCCTGCCTGGCCCGCGCGGGGCTCACCAGGGCGGGGGCTCCGGCGGGTCGCCGCCGTCGGCGGCGCGCACCGTCGGACCGGCGCCGCGGCCCAGGCGCCAGGCCAGCACCTCGGCAGGCGCACCGACCACGTCGGTGCCCCCGGTGCGCGCCTCGATCCAGGCCAGGGCGCGGTCGACGAACCCCGGCGGCCAGTCGTGGGGGCCGTAGTCGAGCCCGAGGTCGACGTGGTGGATCTCGACCTCGCGCAGCCGGGCCCAGGCCAGCTCGCGGGCGGGGGTGTCCGGGCCGCCGACGGGCTCCTCGGCGCCGAAGTACACCAGCCGGTCGAGCGCCTCGTCGTCGGCGTCGGCCAGGCCGGCCAGGGCCGCATCCAGCGCCTCGGCGCTCGCCGCCACGAGCGTTCGCAGCTGGGGGCCGGGCAGCGCGGCGGCCGACTCGATCCCCTCGGCACGGTCCTGCACCGAGGCGTACATGGGGGAGGGCACCCCGGTGCGGGCCCAGCCCACCAGCCGCACGAGCGCCTCGGCGTTGCGGGCGATGTGGCCCGCGGTGTCGGCCCGGGTCCACCCGGGCAGCAGCGACGGCTCCCGCCACGCTGCGTCGCCGAGCGGTTCCAGGGAGTCGAGCAGGCGGCCCGTGGCGGCCTCGAGGGCCGCCAGATCGGCCCGGAGGGCGTCGCGCGAGGTGGGTCCGGTCACATCCCGACGCTAGCGCCGGCATCCGACGGTCGGCCGGGAATGTGGCTGTCGGTGGTCCTCGTTAGCCTGGTCCGCGGTCGGCGGTGCACCCCGGGTGCGCCTGCCGCCCGCCGCACGCAGACCACCCACGCCGCCCGACCGAACCCCTTGGCAGAACAGGACCCCTCGTGGCCGACCGTCTCGTCGTCCGCGGCGCCCGAGAGCACAACCTCAAGGACGTCAGCCTCGACCTCCCGCGCGACGCGATGATCGTCTTCACCGGCCTGTCCGGCTCGGGCAAGTCGTCGCTGGCGTTCGACACGATCTTCGCCGAGGGGCAGCGGCGCTACGTCGAGAGCCTGTCCTCCTACGCCCGGCAGTTCCTCGGGCAGATGGACAAGCCCGACGTCGACTTCATCGAGGGCCTCTCGCCCGCGGTCTCGATCGACCAGAAGTCGACCAGCCGCAACCCGCGCTCCACCGTCGGGACGATCACCGAGGTGTACGACTACCTGCGCCTGCTCTACGCGCGCGCCGGCCGGCCGCACTGCCCCGAGTGCGGACGTCCCATCTCCCGGCAGACCCCGCAGCAGATCGTCGACCGGGTGCTGGAGCTCGAGGCGGGCGCCCGCTTCCAGGTGCTCGCCCCGGTCGTGCGCGAGCGCAAGGGCGAGTACGCCGACCTCTTCCGTCAGCTGCAGACCCAGGGCTTCTCGCGTGCGCGCGTCGACGGCGTCGTGCACTCCCTGGCCGAGCCGCCGACGCTGAAGAAGCAGGAGAAGCACACCATCGAGGTGGTCGTCGACCGCCTGCAGGTCAAGGCCGACGCCAAGCGCCGCCTCACCGACTCCATCGAGACCGCGCTGCGCCTGTCCGGGGGCCTGGTCACCCTCGACTTCGTCGACCTGCCCGAGGACGACCCCCACCGCGAGCGGATGTTCTCCGAGCACCTCGCCTGCCTCTACGACGACCTGTCGTTCGAGGAGCTCGAGCCCCGGTCGTTCTCCTTCAACTCCCCGTTCGGCGCCTGCCCCGACTGCTCGGGCCTGGGCACCCGGATGGAGGTCGACCCCGACCTCGTCGTGCAGGACGGCTCGATGACCCTCGCCGAGGGCGCGATCGGGCCGTGGTCCAGCGGGCACATCAGCGACTACTTCGAGCGGCTGCTCGAGGCGCTCGGCGACGAGCTCGGGTTCACCCTCGACACCGCGTGGGACGACCTGTCGCCGAAGGCGCGCAAGGCGATCCTCTTCGGCCACAGCACCCAGGTGCACGTGCGCTACAAGAACCGCTACGGGCGCCAGCGCAGCTACCACACGGCGTTCGAGGGCGCGATCCCGTACGTGCAGCGCCGCCACGCCGAGGCCGACAGCGACACCAGCCGCGAGCGCTTCGAGGGGTACATGCGCGAGGTCCCGTGCCCGGCGTGCAAGGGGGCCCGCCTCAAGCCGGTCGTCCTCGCCGTCACCCTCGGCGGCCGCTCGATCGCCGACGTCGCGTCGATGCCGATCGGCGACTGCGCGGAGTTCCTGGCCACGCTCGACCTCTCCCCGCGCGAGAAGCAGATCGCCGAGCGCGTCCTCAAGGAGGTCAACGAGCGCCTGCGCTTCCTCGTCGACGTCGGCCTCGACTACCTCAGCCTCGACCGCCCTGCCGGCACCCTGGCCGGCGGGGAGGCGCAGCGCATCCGGCTGGCCACGCAGATCGGGTCCGGCCTCGTCGGTGTCCTCTACGTCCTCGACGAGCCCAGCATCGGGCTCCACCAGCGCGACAACCGCCGGCTCATCGAGACCCTCGTGCGCCTGCGCGAGCTCGGCAACACCCTCATCGTCGTCGAGCACGACGAGGACACCATCAAGCAGGCCGACTGGGTCGTCGACATCGGACCGGGCGCGGGGGAGCACGGCGGCCAGGTGGTCGTCTCGGGCACCGTGCAGGAGCTGCTCGACCACCCCGACTCGATGACCGGGGCGTACCTGTCGGGCCGCCGCCGCATCGAGGTGCCGGCGGTCCGCCGTCCGCGCACCCCTGGCCGCGAGCTCACCGTCGAGGGGGCGCGTGAGCACAACCTCAAGGGCGTCGACGTCACGTTCCCGCTCGGCATGTTCGTCGCGGTCACGGGCGTCAGCGGCTCGGGCAAGTCCACGCTGGTCAACGACATCCTCTACACGACGCTCGCGCGCGAGCTCAACGGCGCCCGCGGCGTGCCCGGCCGCCACAAGCGGGTGCGCGGGCTCGAGCACCTCGACAAGGTCGTCCACGTCGACCAGAGCCCCATCGGGCGCACGCCGCGGTCGAACCCCGCCACCTACACCGGCGTCTTCGACCACATCCGCAAGCTGTTCGCCGAGACCCCCGAGGCGAAGATGCGCGGCTACCTGCAGGGCCGCTTCTCCTTCAACGTCAAGGGCGGCCGCTGCGAGGCGTGCTCCGGAGACGGCACGATCACCATCGAGATGAACTTCCTGCCCGACGTGTACGTGCCCTGCGAGGTCTGCCACGGCGCGCGGTACAACCGCGAGACCCTCGAGGTGCACTTCAAGGGCAGGACCATCGCCGAGGTCCTCGACATGCCGATCGAGGAGGCGCTCGAGTTCTTCGAGGCCGTCCCCCCGATCGCCCGCCACCTGCGCACGCTCGTCGACGTCGGCCTCGGCTACGTGCGGCTCGGCCAGCCGGCCACCACCCTGTCCGGCGGCGAGGCCCAGCGCGTCAAGCTGGCCTCCGAGCTGCAGAAGCGGTCGACCGGCCGCACGGTCTACGTGCTCGACGAGCCCACCACCGGCTTGCACTTCGAGGACATCCGCAAGCTGCTCGGCGTGCTGCACTCGCTGGTCGACAAGGGCAACTCGGTCCTGGTCATCGAGCACAACCTCGACGTCATCAAGACCGCCGACTGGGTCGTGGACATGGGGCCCGAGGGCGGCGTGCGCGGCGGCACCGTGGTGGCCGAGGGCACGCCCGAGGAGGTCGCCGCCGTCGCGGCGTCGCACACGGGCGGCTTCCTCCGGGAGATCCTGTCGGTTGAAGCGGAAACTAAACCCGCACGCCGGACGTCCGGACGGAAGACGGCGGGGACGTCCCGCCGCGGCCGCGGCGCTGCCTAGCGCCTCGGCCACCGCCCGAGCCGCACCGTGCACCGGCTGACTACCCGCCCCGGACGAGGAGTACCGATGACCACGACCGACCTCACGCCCGACTCGCAGGCCCCCGGATCGGGGGACAAGGCCGGACCTTCCCGGCGCACCGTGCTGCTCACCACCGGCACCGTCGTCGCCGCAGCCGCGGTCACGGCCGCCTGCGGCTCGAGCTCCGACGGCGCCGGGAGCACCACCACGGCCGGCGGGGGCGGCTCGTCGAGCACCGCCTCCTCGGGCGGCGGCGCGGGCACGACGGTGAGCGCGGCCGACGTCCCCGTCGGCGGGGGAGTGATCCTCAAGGACGTCCGCGTGGTCGTCACCCAGCCGACCGCCGGCACCTACAAGGGGTTCACAGCGGTGTGCACGCACCAGGGCTGCATCGTCTCCGACGTCAAGGACGGCTCGATCGACTGCGCGTGCCACGGCTCGAAGTTCTCGGCCGCCGACGGCTCCGTGCAGCAGGGCCCGGCCACCGGCGCGCTGGCCGAGGTGACGGTCAGCGAGGCCGGCGGCACCATCACCATCAGCTCGTAGCACCACGACAGGAGGCGGCCCGCCCGTGGCGGACCCAGCGACCTACCGGCCGGCGCCGGGCGAGATCCCCGACTCGCCCGGCGTCTACCGGTTTCGCGACCACCACGGCCGGGTCGTCTACGTCGGCAAGGCCAAGAGCCTGCGCAGCAGGCTGAGCAGCTACTTCCAGGACATCGCGGCGCTGCATCCGCGCACGCAGGCGATGGTCACCACCGCGTCGTCGGTCGACTGGGTCACCGTCGGCACCGAGGTGGAGGCGCTGCAGCTGGAGTACTCCTGGATCAAGGAGTACGACCCACGGTTCAACGTCCGCTACCGCGACGACAAGAGCTACCCCTACCTCGCCGTGACGCTCGACGAGGAGTACCCGCGCATCACCGTCATGCGCGGCGCCAAGCGCAAGGGCGTGCGCTACTTCGGTCCCTACGCGCATGCCTGGGCCATCCGCGAGACCGTCGACCTGCTCCTGCGCGTCTTCCCCGCGCGCACCTGCAGCGCCGGGGTGTTCAAGCGGGCCGGGCAGATCGGCCGCCCCTGCCTGCTCGGCTACATCGGCAAGTGCTCCGCGCCCTGCGTCGGCCGGGTCGACGCCGAGGAGCACCGCCGCATCGTCGAGGACTTCTGCGCATTTCTGTCGGGGCAGACCGCCGCCTACACCCGGCGCATCGAGCGCGAGATGAAGGCGGCCGCCGCCGAGCTCGACTACGAGCGCGCCGCGCGGCTGCGCGACGACCTCCGGGCTCTCGAGCGGGCGCTGGAGAAGAACGCGGTAGTCCTCGGCGACGGCACCGACGCCGACGTCCTGGCGCTGGCGGAGGACGAGCTCGAGGCGGCCGTGCAGGTCTTCCACGTGCGCGGCGGGCGCATCCGCGGCCAGCGGGGCTTCGTGGTCGAGAAGGTCGAGGACGTCACGACCGCCGACCTCGTCGAGCACCTGCTGCAGCAGCTCTACGGCGACCAGGCCGCCGACGCCGTCCCGCGCGAGATCCTCGTGCCGGTGCTGCCCCACGACGCCGAGAGCGCGGTCTCGTGGCTGTCGGGGCTGCGGGGCAGCAACGTCGACCTGCGGGTGCCGCAGCGGGGCGACAAGAAGGACCTGCTCGAGACCGTCGCGCGCAACGCCGGCCAGGCGCTCGCGCTGCACAAGACACGGCGGGCCGGCGACCTCACCTCGCGCAGCCAGGCGCTCGAGGAGCTGCAGGAGGCGCTCGGGCTGCCCGAGGCCCCGCTGCGGATCGAGTGCGTCGATGTCAGCCACCTGCAGGGCAGCGATGTCGTGGCGAGCCTCGTGGTCTTCGAGGACGGACTGGCCCGCAAGTCCGAGTACCGCCGCTTCGCCATCCGCGGCGCGGCCGGCGACGGGATCAGCGACGACACCCGCTCCATCGCCGAGGTGGTCACCCGGCGCTTCCGGCGCCTGCTGGAGGAGCGGCAGGACGTCGGAGACGACGGGCTGCCCGGCATCGACCCCGTCACCGGCCGGCCGCGCAAGTTCGCCTACCCGCCCAACCTGTTCGTCGTCGACGGCGGCCAGCCCCAGGTCGAGGCGGCGCAGGCGGCGCTGTCCGAGCTCGGCGTCACCGACGTCGCCGTCGTGGGCCTGGCCAAGCGGCTCGAGGAGGTCTGGGTCCCCGGCGACCCGGACCCGGTGATCCTGCCCCGCACGTCCGAGGGGCTCTACCTGCTGCAGCGGGTGCGCGACGAGGCCCACCGCTTCGCCATCGCCTACCAGCGCCAGAAGCGCGGCAAGCGGATGATCGAGTCGATCCTCGACGACGTTCCCGGCCTGGGCGAGGCCCGCAAGAAGGCGGTGCTGCGGCAGTTCGGGTCGCTCAAGAGGCTGCGCGCGGCGACCGTCGAGGAGCTGGTCACGGTGCCCGGGGTGGGGCCCACCGTCGCCCGGGCCATCGTCGACGCGCTTGCTGCCGACACCCCGGCCCCCGCCGTCAACGTCACCACCGGCGAGATCCTCGACTGAGTGGCGCACGGCCGCGCGGGTACCGGTGTGCCAGGCTTCGACCAGCACCTGCACCTCGGAGGATGACGTGACGCCCGGCTTCGAGCTCGTCCTGGTCAGCGGCATGTCCGGCGCCGGCCGGTCCACCGCGGCGCGCGCCCTCGAGGACCTCGGCTGGTTCGTCATCGACAACCTCCCGCCCGAGCTGCTGCCCGGCGCGGTGGCGCACGTGTCGGCGTCGGCCGACGTCGAGCGCCTCGCCGTGGTCGTCGACGTGCGCGGCCGACGGATGTTCGAGGACCTCTCCGGCGCGCTGGAGACGGTGATGGCCGAGGGCGTCGATCTGCGGGTGCTGTTCCTCGAGGCCGGCGACAACGAGCTGGTCCGCCGGTTCGAGAGCAGCCGCCGGCCGCACCCGCTGCAGGGGGAGCGCGGCATCCTCGACGGCCTGGTGCGCGAGCGGGCCCTCCTCGGCGATCTGAGGGCCCGCGCCGACCTCGTCATCGACACGTCGAACCTCAACGTCCACGATCTGCGCCGCAAGATCGACGCGGCCTTCGGCGAGGCCGACCGCGTGCAGCTGCGCGCCACCGTGATGTCGTTCGGCTTCAAGTACGGGCTGCCGCTTGACGCCGACATCGTCAACGACGTGCGCTTCCTGCCCAACCCGCACTGGGTGCCCGAGCTCCGTCCGCTGTCGGGCCTCGACGCCGAGGTCAGCGACTACGTCACCGCCCTGCCCGATGCCCGGGAGTTCCTCGACCGCATGGCCGGGATGCTCGACCTCGTCTCCGACGGCTACCTGCGCGAGGGCAAGCGCTACGTCACCATCGCGATCGGCTGCACCGGCGGCAAGCACCGCAGCGTGGCCATGGCCGAGAACCTCGCCGCGCGCCTGGTGAAGGTCGGCGTGGAGGTGCTGGTCGTCCACCGCGATCTGGGCCGCGAGTGAGCACGTCGCTCGCCGGGCCCTCCGGCCGACGCGGCCCGCGCAGCTCGGGCCCGGCGGTCGTCGCCCTCGGCGGGGGACACGGTCTGGCCGCGAGCCTGCGGGCCCTGCGACGCGTCACCGACGATGTCACCGCCGTGGTGGCCGTCTCCGACGACGGCGGCTCGAGCGGCCGGCTGCGCAAGCAGTTCGACGTCGTCCCTCCCGGCGACCTGCGGATGGCGCTGGCCGCGCTCTGCGGCGACGACACGTGGGGCCGCACCTGGTCGCGCGTCGTCCAGCACCGCTTCGCCGGCGACGGCGACCTCGCCGGCCACTCGCTCGGCAATCTGCTCATCACGGCGCTGTGGGAGGAGACCGGCGACATCGTGACGGGGCTCGACTGGGTCGGCGCGCTGCTCGGGGCGCACGGCCGCGTGCTGCCGGTGGCGACCGTCCCGCTCGAGGTGGTCGCCGACGTCGCGGGGCTGCACCCGGACCACCCCGAGGTGCTCGAGCGCGTCGTCGGGCAGGTCGAGGTGGCCACCACGCGCGGGCAGGTGAAGTCGCTGCGCCTCGAGCCGTCCGACGCGCCCGCCTGCCCCGAGGCCGTGCAGGCGATCCGGGGCAGCCAGGCCGTCGTCCTCGGCCCCGGCTCGTGGTTCACCAGCGTGCTCGCGCCGCTGCAGGTGCGCGGCATCGGCGACGCGGTCTGCCAGGCGAAGCGCGTCGTCGTCGTGCTCAACCTCGCCGCGCAGCCGGGGGAGACCAGCGGCTTCAGCCCGCACCAGCACCTGCAGGTGCTCGCCGACCAGATGCCGGGCCTCACGGTCGAGACCGTGCTCGCCGACCCCGACCACGTCGACGAGGTCGACGCCCTCGCCGCCGCGGCCCGCGCGCTCGGCGCCCGGGTCGTGCTGGCCCCCGTGGCCTCGCGCGACGGGTCTGCCCGCCACGACGTCGACCTGCTCGCCAGCGCCCTCGGCGGCGTCCTGGCGTAGCGGGTCCCGCGGCTACGCTCGGCGGCGCCGCGGGACCTCCGCGAGCTACGGCAGCCGGATCGCCAGCACCTTGTCGCCCAGCGCCGAGACGTCGTCGGCCAGCTGCCGGGCGAAGGCGTGCTCCTCCGGCGACAGGCCGCCGAGGTCGACGACGTAAGTCGTGCCGCGCTTGGTCTGCAGCGTGGAGTACGTCGCGCCGTACGACCCGAGCAGCGAGGTCACGTAGGACTTCGCCGACCCTTGGACGCTGATGACGAGGGCGTCGCGCAGCGGCACGTCGGCGCCGGCGGGCTCCGCCTGCACCTTGGCGGTGGTCGCGGCCTTGAGCGCCGCCGACGACGCGCGCTGCGTGGCGGCCCGCTCGAGGGCGTTGCGCAGCATGCCGGACGTGCCCTCGGTGAACGCCCGGTAGTTCGGGTCGCTCGCGAACAGCACGACCCGGCCCCGCCCCGCCTGCTCGTCCACGACGTCGACCGCGCCACGCAGCTCGTCGGCGCCGGAGGCGTAGCCGCTGATGAACCAGTCGGGGTCGCCGGTGCCCGGGAAGACGACGGCGGCCGTGGCCGGCGTCGGCGTGCGCCAGACGTCGTCGTACTCGTACATCGTGTAGGCGGTCGTGCCGAGGCCGGTTCCGAGCGCGCCCGGCTTCACCTGGACGCGCACGAGCGAGCCGGGCACGTCGGACGTGGCCGGCGTGTACGTCGCCGTCGTGAGGCCCAGCGTCGTCGCGATGCGGGCGGACTCGCGCAGGGCGATGAGCGTGCCGCCCTCGAGCACCCACTGGGTCAGCGCCTTCTTCCCCTTGTTGCCCAGCTGCTGCACCGCGGTCTTCAGCGAGCCGTCGCCCATGACGAGCACGTCGACGCCCGCGAGGCTGCCGGCAGCGATCGCGCCGCCGTCGGTCTCGGTCCAGGCCTGGCCCAGGCGCTCCTTGAGGTACCAGCGCATCCAGCCCGCGGACTCGAACGCGCGGCCGCTCGCGGTGCCCACCTCCCACAGCGCGACCTTCGGCGCCGCGGCCAGCGGCCGCGTGCCGGGATCGGCGACGGTGACGTCCAGCTTGGTCGCCGTGGGGGCGAGCACCAGGCCGGAGCGCCCGCCGTCGACGTTGTTGAGCAGTGGCGCGCTCCACGCAGTCACGTCGTAGAAGTACGGGAACGGCACGTACGGGTCCTCGTGCAGCATCGCGTGGATCCAGTGCTTCTGGTACTGCGCCAGCGGGATCCAGTAGGTGCCTGCCGGCAGCGTCGTCGACGCCGCAGGACGTCCGTAGGCCTTGTAGTCCGCCACGGTCAGTTCCGCGGTGAGGCGGTACACGTCGACGTCCATACGCTGCAGACGGCGCACGGTGCGGGCCACGAGGTCGGCCTTCGCGGGGTCGTCGGCGCGCAGGAAGTAGTGGCGCACGAGGTCGGTCGGCACTTGCTGGGTTATGCCGGTGCCCTCGTAGTAGAGCTGGTTCGGCTCGACGATCCCGGCTGCGCCGTCCGCCTTGGCCTGGACGAACTCGCCGCGCCACTCCGTCAGCAGGCCGCGGCCCTGCAGCGCCGCCGCCGACAGCGTCGCCCAGATCGCCGTGTACTGCTCCTGCACGCGTACGGAGGCCTTGTCGCCGTTGTGCTTCTCGAACGTCATGCCGGCGGCGTTGAAGCCCGCGGCAGGCACGGTGTCGCCGTAGCCCATGTAGAAGAGGTCGTAGGTGCTGCCGTTGAAGTACTTGTACTTGAACCGCGCGAAGGCGCTCTGCATCGCCGGCCCGTAGGTGCCGTAGATCCAGGTCAGCGGCGCCTCGCCAACCTCGTGGTAGACGGGGTCGGCGTTCGGCGGGAAGAAGTAGCCCTTGGTGCCCATCTCGTGGACGTCCATGAATACCTGCCCGGGGAGGCGGCGCAGCAGCTCGATCTTGCTGTCGGTCTCGGGCTGGGTGCGGGCGAACCAGTCGCGGTTCATGTCGAAGCCCAGCGCGTTGCGCCGGGTGTCGAGCTCGCGGCCGTCGGGGTTCTGGGTCGGCAGCACGATGACGACGGCCCGCTGGCGGATCTGCTCCGCCGCGCAGTCGGTGCGGGCCGCCAGCTCGTACAGGACGCGCAGCCCGGCGTCGGCGCCCGACTCCTCGTTGCCGTGCACGTTGCCGGCGACGTAGAGCACCTGCGGCGTCGTGAGCATCAGCTCGTCGACCGTCGCCTGCGGTGTGGCGGGGTCGCGGAGCTGCCTGATGTTCTCCGACAGCTGGGCCAGGCCCGCTTCAGACGTCCACGCCGGGTCGCCGACGGCGGCGTAGCGGATCGCCCGGTTCAGCACCGAGTAGCCGACGACGCCGTCCTGCACGCGGGGGCTGGCCTGGGCGAGCGCCGTCAGGTACTGGTCGGACTCAGCGGTGGTCACGTCGCGGGTGCCGAGGGGGAAGCCGAGCACCGACGTCGGGGTGGGCACCCCCGGGTCGACGGCCGCGGGACCGAACGGGTCGCAGGACGCGGGGGCGGCGGCCGACGCCGTGGCGACCGGCGCGACGAGCCCGGCCACGAGGGCGGCAGCTGCGGTGGACAGGGCGAGGGTGCGGATGCGCACGGACAGCCTCTCGTCGGGCGGCCAGGAACGGCCGACGGGCAGGGCCGCGGCAGCGGCTTGGGTCCGGAACGATCACGGGGGCGCGAGCGTTACGCGCGGGACACCCTCAGGCGCCGGCAGGGGACAGGGCCGGGCGGGAGGGTGTTTGACGCGGGTGGCAGGATTCCGGCCATGGCGATGACGGCGCAGGTCAAGGACGAGCTCGCACGCCTCAAGGTGACCAAGCCCTGCTGCCGCAAGGCGGAGGTGTCGTCGGTCCTCAGGTTCGCCTCGGGCCTGCACCTCGTGGGCGGCCGCATCGTCATCGAGGCCGACCTCGACACCGCGGCCGCCGCGCGGCGCCTGCGCAAGGACATCGCCGAGGTGTTCGGCCACTCCAGCGAGATGGCGGTCATCCACCCCGGGGGCCTGCGCAAGGGCAACCGCTACCTGGTCCGCGTCCACGCCGACGGAGAGCAGCTCGCCCGCCAGACCGGTCTTGTCGACGCGAGCGGCCGCCCGGCACGGGGTCTGCCGACCGCCATCGTCAACGGCTCGCTGTGCGACTCCGAGGCTGCCTGGCGCGGGGCCTTCCTCGCTCATGGCTCGCTGACCGAGCCGGGCCGCAGCTCGGCCCTCGAGGTCACCTGCCCCGGGCCCGAGGCGGCCCTGGCGCTGTCGGGCGCCGCTCGCCGACTCGGCATCGCGGCCAAGCCGCGCGAGGTGCGCGGCGTCGACCGCGTGGTGATCCGCGACGGCGACGCCATCGCCGCGCTCCTGACCCGTCTCGGCGCCCACGAGTCGGTCCTGGCGTGGGAGGAGCGGCGGATGCGCCGCGAGGTGCGCGCCACCGCCAACCGCCTCGCCAACTTCGACGACGCCAACCTGCGCCGCTCCGCCCGCGCGGCCGTCGCGGCCGGTGCGCGCGTGCAGCGGGCGCTGGAGATCCTCGGCGACGAGGTGCCCGACCACCTCGCCGACGCCGGCAAGCTGCGCATGGAGCACCAGCAGGCCTCCCTCGAGGAGCTCGGCGCCCTGGCCGACCCGCCGATGACCAAGGACGCCATCGCCGGCCGCATCCGCCGGCTGCTCGCCCTGGCCGACAAGCGGGCCGCGGAGCTCGGCATCCCCGACACCGAGGCCGGCATCCCGGCCGATCTCGTCGACGCCGACTGACGCCCGCCGGCCCCCTGAGGCGAGGCCCTGCGGTGTGAGCGCTGGCACTACCCGCGAGTAACGCGAGCGCCAGCAACCGCTTACGCGCGTCCGATAGGGTCGAGTCAGTCACGGCGGGCCAGAACCCCGTGCCCGACGTGCGAACCAGTGCCGGCAACGATGCCGGCTGTCGTCCTCGGACCTAGGGACTCTCCAGTGACCGTTCGTGTGGGCATCAACGGCTTCGGCCGCATCGGCCGCAACTTCTACCGCGCTCTCGCCGCCTCGGGCGCGGACGTCGAGGTCGTGGCGGTGAACGACCTCACCGACAACGCGACTCTCGCGCACCTGCTCAAGTACGACTCGATCCTCGGCCGCTTCCCCGAGACGGTGAAGGCCACCGAGGACGCGATCCTCGTCGGCGACAAGAAGATCGTCGCCCTCGCCGAGCGCGACCCGGCTGCACTGCCGTGGGGCGACCTCGGCGTCGACATCGTCGTGGAGTCGACCGGCTTCTTCACCGACGCCAGCAAGGCTGCGGGCCACATCGCCGGCGGCGCCAAGAAGGTCATCATCTCCGCGCCCGCCAAGGGCGAGGACGCCACGATCGTCATGGGCGTCAACCAGGACATCTACGACCCGGCGTCGCACAACATCATCAGCAACGCGTCCTGCACGACCAACTGCCTCGCCCCGATGGCCAAGGTCATCAACGACGAGTTCGGCATCGTGCACGGCCTCATGACGACGATCCACGCCTACACCAACGACCAGGTCATCCTCGACTACCCGCACAAGGACCTGCGCCGCGCGCGTGCCGCCGCCACCAACATGATCCCCACCAGCACCGGCGCGGCGAAGGCCATCGGCGTCGCGCTCCCGGAGCTCAAGGGCAAGCTCGACGGCTACGCGATGCGCGTGCCCGTGCCCACCGGCTCGGCCACCGACCTCACCGTCACGCTGTCGCGCGAGGTGTCCGAGGCCGACATCAACGCCGCCATCAAGGCTGCGGCCGAGGGCCCGCTCAAGGGCATCCTCGAGTACACCGAGGACCCGATCGTCTCGTCCGACATCGTCACCTCGCCCGCGTCCTGCATCTTCGACGCCGGCATCACCAAGGTGATCGGCAACAGCGCCAAGGTGCTCGGCTGGTACGACAACGAGTGGGGCTACAGCAACCGCCTCGTCGACCTCGTCCAGTACGTCGGCAAGTCCCTCTAGATCGCCCAGGGACCAGCCATCGTGAAGACGATCGACGACCTCGACGTCGCCGGTCGCCGGGTCCTCGTGCGGGCGGACTTCAACGTCCCGCTCGAGGACGCCGGCGACGGCACCCGTCGCATCACCGACGACGGCCGCATCCGCGCCGCGCTGCCGACGATCTCGGCACTGCGCGAGCGCGGTGCGCGCGTCGTCCTCGTCGCCCACCTCGGCCGCCCCAAGGGCGAGGCCAAGCCCGAGCTCTCGCTCGCGCCGGTCGCCGCCCGCCTCGGCGAGCTGCTGGGCACCGACGTCGCGTTCGCGCACGACGTCACCGGCCCCTCCGCGCAGGCAGCGGTCGGCGGTCTCGGCGACGGCGACGTCGCCCTGCTCGAGAACGTGCGCTACGACGCCCGCGAGACCAGCAAGGACGCCGCCGAGCGCGGTGCCCTCGCTGCGGAGCTCGCGTCGCTGGCCGACGTGTTCGTCAGCGAGGGTTTCGGCGTCGTGCACCGCGAGCAGGCCAGCGTCACCGACGTCGCGCGGCTGCTGCCGCACGCCGCCGGCTCGCTCGTGCTCTCCGAGGTCACCGTGTTCCGCAAGGTGCTCGGCGACCCCGACCGCCCCTACGCGGTCGTCCTCGGCGGCTCGAAGGTCAGCGACAAGCTCGGCGTCATCAACAACCTGCTGCAGTCGGTCGACAAGCTGCTCATCGGCGGCGGGATGTGCTTCACCTTCCTCGCCGCCCAGGGCTACGGCGTCGGCTCGTCGCTGCTCGAGGCCGACCAGGTCGAGACGGTGAAGGGCCTCATCGCGACGGCCGAGGAGCGGGGCGTCGACCTCGTCCTGCCGGTCGACGTCGTCGTCGCGACCGCGTTCTCGGCCGATGCCGAGCACAAGGTCGTCGCGGCCGACTCGATCGACGACGGCTGGATGGGCCTCGACATCGGCCCCAACAGCCGCGAGCTGTTCGCCCGCGCGCTCGCCGACGCCCGCACGGTCGTCTGGAACGGGCCGATGGGCGTGTTCGAGATGGCGCCGTACGCCGAGGGCACCCGCGCGGTAGCCGAGGCGATCACGCGGGTCGACGGACTTACCGTCGTCGGCGGCGGCGACTCGGCCGCCGCGGTGCGCCTGCTCGGCATCGACGAGTCCGGCTTCTCCCACATCTCCACCGGCGGCGGCGCCTCGCTCGAGTTCCTCGAGGGACGCACTCTCCCCGGCATCGCCGTCCTGGAGGACTGATATGGCAACCGCCCGCCTGCCGCTCATGGCCGGCAACTGGAAGATGAACCTCAACCACCTCGAGGCCATCGCGGTCGTGCAGAAGCTCGCCTTCGCGCTCACCGAGGAGGACCTCAAGGCGGTCGAGGTGGCGGTGCTGCCGCCGTTCACCGACATCCGCTCGGTGCAGACCCTCGTCGACGCCGACAAGCTCGACATCAAGTACGGCGCGCAGGACGTGTCCACCGCCGACAAGGGCGCCTACACCGGCGAGATCAGCGGCGCGATGCTGGCCAAGCTCGGCTGCACCTTCGTCGTCGTCGGGCACTCGGAGCGCCGCCAGTACCACGCGGAGACCGACGAGGTCGTGGCCGCCAAGGCCCAGGCCGCGTACCGCCACGAGCTGACGCCGATCGTGTGCGTCGGCGAGGGGCTCGACATCCGCCAGGCCGGCACGCACGTCGAGTACACGCTGGCCCAGGTCGAGGGCTCGCTCGCGGGGATCACCCCCGAGCAGGCCGAGACCGTCGTCGTCGCCTACGAGCCCGTGTGGGCCATCGGCACCGGCGAGGTGGCCACGCCCGAGGACGCGCAGGAGGTCTGCGGCGCGATCCGGGGCAAGCTCGCCGAGCTCTACACCCAGGAGATCGCGGACAAGATCCGCGTGCTCTACGGCGGCTCGGTCAAGGCGTCGAACGTGGCCGCGATCATGGCCAAGCCCGACGTCGACGGCGCCCTCGTGGGCGGCGCGAGCCTCGACCCCGACGAGTTCGTGGCGATCGCCCGCTTCCGGCTTCACCCCGCCGAGTAGGCCCGCCCGGCACGCTCGATCCGCGGCTCCCCGGGGCCGGCGTCCACCCGGATGCCGGACTCGGGGAGCCGCGGCCGTTCGCCGAGGCCTGCGTCACGTATCCTTCTCGGGACCGCCCCGGACCCGGGGTGGGCCGATTGGAGCTCCGCCGCACCATGATCGTGGTCTTCCAGGTCCTCATCATCATCATCAGCGCCCTGCTGGTCGTCCTCGTGCTGCTGCACAAGGGCAAGGGCGGCGGTCTGTCCGACATGTTCGGCGGCGGCATCTCCTCCAGCTTCGGCGGCTCGTCGACGGCCGAGCGCAACCTCGACCGCATCACGATCGGGCTGGGCCTGGTCTGGGCCGCCCTCGTCGTCGGCCTCGGCCTGCTCTTCAAGGGCACCCTGTAGCAGCACCGCGCCGCCCCGGCGGCGTACTCTCTCCCGGACCCCTTCGAGAAAGGCGATCCCCGTGGCCAGTGGCAGCGCGATCCGAGGCAGCCGAGTCGGCGCCGGCCCCATGGGCGAGGCGGAGCGCGGCGACGCCGCCCCGCGCGTACGCATCTCGTTCTGGTGCGCCAACGACCACGAGACCAAGCCGAGCTTCGCGGCCGACGCCGCCGTCCCGGACTCCTGGGACTGCCCGCGCTGCGGCCTGCCCGCCGGCACCGACCGCGAGAACCCGCCCGCGGCGCCCAAGATCGAGCCCTACAAGACCCACCTCGCGTACGTGAAGGAGCGCCGCTCCGACGCCGACGGCGAGGCGATCCTCAACGAGGCCCTGGCCAAGCTCCGCGGCGAGTAGTCCCAGCAACCACCCGCATCTGGTAGTCGGTACGCGCGCTCTGGCGCGCGTACCGACTACCAGTTCGGCGTTCAGGGGCTGGCGATACGGCGCAGCTCGGCGGGCACGCGGGTAGCGGCGTCCTCGTCGAGGAGCAGCAGCGTGCGCTCCCGGCCCCGCGCCCCGGCCGCAGGCACCTGCACCGGCCCGGCGCCCGAGAGCGCCAGACGCACGGCGTCGGCCTTGCCCGAGCCGCTGCCGAGCAGCCACACCTCCTGCGCCGCCTGGATCGCCGGCAGGGTGAGGGTGACCCGCTCGGGCGGCGGCTTGGGGGAGCCGTGGACGCCGACGGCGCCGCGCTCGGCCTCGTGCAGCGCCGGATGCTGCGGGAACAGGCTCGCGACGTGCGCGTCCTCGCCGATCCCGAGCAGCAGCACGTCGAAGGACGGCACGACGGCGTGGTCCTCGGGGCGCGACGCGGCCAGCAGCTCGCGGGCGTACGCCGCCGCGGCGTCGTCGACGCTGATGCCGGGCACGGCCGCCGGCATGGGGTGCACCGCGGCTTCGGGTACGGCGACGGCGTCGAGCAGGGCCTCGCGGGCCTGGGTCTCGTTGCGCTCGGGATCGCCGTCGGGCAGGTAGCGCTCGTCGCCCCACCAGACCTGCACGGCCGACCAGTCGATGGCGTCGCGGGCGGCCGAGTCCCGCAGCGAGCGCAGCACCGCGGTGCCGATGCGGCCGCCGGTGAGGCAGATCGACGCCGACCCGCGCGCGGACTGCGCATCGACCACCGCGGTGACGAGCCGGGCCGCCACCGCCGCCGCCAGGGTGGGTGCGTCGCGGTGGACGAGGACCTCGGGCGTGCTCATCGGGAGGCCTTCCGGGACGAGGGCGTTGCCGGGCGCTTCGCCGCGGCCTTCTTCGACGCGCTCTTCGTGGCAGCGCTCTTCGTGGCGGCGCTCTTCGTGGCCGGGCTCGTCGCCGTGCGCGGACGCGCGTCGGGCTCCGGCGTCAGGGTTCGCGACGCCAGCGACTTCGACGACCGGGCCCGGGCCGGGCCCGCGGGCGGGTCGGCGAGGTAGTGGTGGACCGCCTCGAGTGTCTCGCCGTAGACCTCGTCGGGGTCGAGGCGGCGCAGCTCCTCGGCGATGAGGCCGTCGGTGGTGCGCCGGTGCAGGGCGGCCTCGGCCACGGGGAGGCCGGGCCGCTCGATGAGGGCCACCCCGCCGTCAGGACGGCTGATGGTGATATCGCCGTGGGCGGTGTGCAGCGACACCGCGGTGATGCCCGGACCCTTCGACGTCTTCAGGTCGACGGGGAGACCGAGCTTCATCTGCAGCCAGGCGGCCAGCAGGGTGCCCGAGGGGTTGCCCTTCTGCACCGACACGGTGCCGCCGGTGAGCGGGTCGTGCGGCTGGTCGAGGTTGGCGGCGAGGAGGGCGCGCCACGGCGTCAGCCTGGTCCACGCGAGGTCGGTGTCGCCGTCGCGATAGCCCTCGCACCGGGTCTGCAGGGTGCGCAGCGGTCGGGGCGTGGCCGCGGCGTCGGTGATCCGGCGCTGGGCGAGCCGGCCCACGGGGTCCTCCGCCGGGACGTCGGGCGCCTGGCCCGGCCACCACACGACGACGGGCGCGTCGGGCACCAGCAGGGGGAGCACCACCGAGGCCACGTGATGGGCCAGCGGGCCGCGGAGCCTCAGCTCGGCGAGCTCGCCGAGGCCGTCGGCGCCTCCGACCATCACCTCGGCGTCGAGGCGCGCGGGGCCGCGGCCCGGGCGGGGGATGGCCACGAGGATGCGCGACGGGTGCTCGCGCGCTGCCTCCGCGGCCGCCCGCACGGCGTCCGCCTGCGTGGTCTCGTCGGCCACGATCACGAGCGTGAGCACGCGCGAGACGGCGCTCGAGCCCTGGAGGAACCGCTCGTAGTCGATCGCCTCGGCGACCTTGGCGGCCGTGGTGTCGTCGAGCCGCCTCATGGCCGCCTCCAGGTGCGCCCGTCGCGGGCGAGCATGTCGAACGCGGACTGCGGTCCCCATGTGCCCGACTCGTACTGCTCGGGCTGCCCTCGATCGGCCCAGTGGGCGAGGATCGGGTCGAGCACCTGCCAGCCGAGCTCCACCTCCTCGTGCCGCGGGAACAGCGGCGGATCTCCGAGCAGGACGTCGAGGATGAGCCGCTCGTAGGCCTCCGGGCTGTGCTCGGTGAAGGCGTCGCCGTACGCGAAGTCCATGTTCACGTCGCGCACCTCCATCTGCGTGCCGGGCACCTTCGAGCCGAAGCGCATGGTCACGCCTTCGTCGGGCTGCACCCGCACCACGAGCGCGTTCTGACCGAGCTCCTCGGTGTCGGTCGCGCTGAACGGCAGGTGCGGTGCACGCTTGAAGACGACGGCGAGCTCGGTGACGCGCCGACCGAGCCGCTTGCCCGTTCGCAGGTAGAACGGCACCCCGGCCCATCGGCGGGTGTCGACCTCCAGGCGCACGGCGGCGTAGGTCTCGGTCGTCGACGCGGGGGAGATGCCCTCCTCCTCCAGGAACCCGATCACGGGCTGGCCGCCCTGCCACCCGGCGGCGTACTGGCCGCGGGCCGTGCCGAGGTCGAGGTCGCGGGGGAGCGTGACGGCGGCGAGGACCTTCTCCTTCTCGAGCCGGACGTCCTTGGCCGAGAACGAGAGCGGCTCCTCCATGGCGGCGAGGGCCAGCAGCTGCAGGAGATGGTTCTGGATCACGTCGCGCGCGGCGCCGATGCCGTCGTAATAGCCGGCGCGCCCGCCGATGCCGATGTCCTCGGCCATGGTGATCTGCACGTGGTCGACGTAGTTGGCGTTCCAGATCGGCTCGAACATCGTGTTGGCGAAGCGCAGCGCCAGCAGGTTCTGGACCGTCTCCTTGCCGAGGTAGTGGTCGATCCGGAACACCGACCCGGAGGGGAACACCTCGCCGATCGTGTGGTTGAGCTCGCGGGCGCTCTCGAGGTCGTGGCCGAAGGGCTTCTCGATGACGACGCGCCGCCAAGCACCGTTCTCGGAGACCGACAGGCCGCTGCGCTTGAGCTGCTGGACCACGTCGCCGAAGAACTTCGGCGGGATCGACAGGTAGAACGCGTGGTTGCCCTGGGTGCCGCGGACACGGTCGAGGTCGCGCACCGTCTCGACGAGGTTGTCGAACGCCTTGTCGTCGGCGAAGTCTCCGGCGACGAAGCGGATGCCCTTGCAGAGCTCCTGCCAGACCTCCTCGCGGAACTCGGTGCGTGCGTGGTCGCGCACGGAGTCGTGCACGATCTGCGCGAAGTCCTGGTCGGCCCAGTCGCGGCGCGCGAAGCCCACCAGCGCGAAGCCCGGCGGCAGCAGCCCGCGATTGGCCAGGTCGTAGACGGCCGGCATCAGCTTCTTGCGGGCCAGGTCGCCGGTGACGCCGAAGATCACCAGGCTGCAGGGCCCGGCGATCCGCGGCAGCCTCCTGTCGCGCGGATCGCGGAGGGGGTTCTCCGTCGGCGTCCAGATGCGGGTCCGCATCGGCTCAGCGCCCTGCCGCCGCGCGGGCGTCCGCGAGGGACTTCGTCACGGCGTCGAGGAGCTGGTTCCAGGCCTGCACGAACTTGTCGACGCCCTCGATCTCGAGCACCTGCACGACGTCGTCGAGGTCGATGCCCGCGGCGGTCAGCGCGGCGAGGGCCTCGTGGGCCGCCGCGTAGTTCGGCACGACGGTGTCGCCGCGCACCACGCCGTGGTCGCGCACGGCGTCGAGCGTGGCCTCAGGCATGGTGTTGACGGTGTCGGCGGTGACCAGCTCGACGACGTAGCGGGTGTCGTCGTACGCCGGGTCCTTGACGCCGGTCGAGGCCCAGAGCGGACGCTGCACGTGCGCACCTGCCGCGGCCAGCGCCTTCCAGCGGTCGGAGCCGACCACCTCGGCGAACGCCTCGTGGGCGACGACGGCGTTGGCGATGGCGGCCGTGCCGCGCAGCGGCGAATCGGCGGGCAGGCGCTTGTCGACCTCGGAGTCGACCCTGCTGACGAAGAACGACGCCACCGACTCGATGGTCGACAGGTCGTGGCCGTTGCGCTGGGCCAGCTCGAGGCCGGCGAGCCAGGCGTCGAGCACGCCCTTGTAGCGATCGACGGAGAAGATCAGGGTGACGTTGACGCTGATCCCCGCGCCGAGCACCTCGGTGATCGCGGGCAGGCCCTGGACGGTGGCCGGGATCTTCACCAGCAGGTTGGGCCGG
>Ga0102832_1000963_pt1 | contig 28069 bp, 26 predicted proteins | sample EBPBio282013_DNA_FD_88942 | JGI IMG/M metagenome (GOLD analysis project Ga0102832, IMG submission 88942) | Wastewater treatment Type I Accumulibacter community from EBPR Bioreactor in Madison, WI, USA - Reactor 2_5/28/2013_ DNA (Illumina Assembly) | ecosystem: Engineered > Bioreactor > EBPR >... | reverse complement strand
GCGCCATGCGGTGGCTTCGTCGCCCTCGGGGGCGGCGCCGCCGAAGATCGTCATCTTGGCGGCTGCAGCGGGCGGGCCGAACTCGGGCAGGGTGCCGTCCCAGAGGTCCCAGTGCTCAATCGTCACGTCGGGATGGGTCGAGCGGAACTCGTCGAGGAACGTCGCCGCAATGGCGAGGGACTCGGAGCGCTGGCCGCGGGGGGAGGCGGAGATGTGCAGCAGAGTGGTCATTCTGGTGCCCCTTCGGAAGGTAGTTACGTGCGGATGCACACAGTTGTAGCATAGTGTGTGCGCACGCACAAGAACTGATAGCATGCAGATATGTCCGAAGACCTTGCCGCTACATGGGGCGCGCTGCTCAAGGTGCACGCCGCCTTGGTGCCGCGCTTCGACCGAGAACTGCAGGAGACCCACGGGCTGCCGCTGACGTGGTACGACGTCCTGCTCGAACTCAACGCCGCGCCAGACCGACGTCTCACCATGGGCCAGCTCGGCTCGGTCGCCGCCGTGAGCCGAACTCGGGTCAGCCGGGTCGTCGACGAGTTGGTGAAGGCCGGGCTGGTGGTCAGGGCGCCCAACCCTGACGACGGTCGGTCGGCGTTCGCGGCCCTGACTCCTGCAGGGCGGGCGGCGCTGCGCAAGGCGGCACCCACGTACGTCGCGGCAGTGCATCGCGAGTTCGCCGACCACCTCACCGCACACGAGGCCGAGGTCCTGGCGGCAGCCCTGCGCAAGGTGCTCGCCGCGAACGCAAACAAGCTTCAACGACCCTGATGGCATGCCGTCTAGATGAATCAAAGAGGTCCGGCGACGCGAGACGCTCTACTTCGGTGAACCGTTCACGGCGCCTGAGTGGCGCCGGCCGTGGGCGGAGGACGGTCCGCGGCCGCAGCGGCACGACCTGCCTGAACACATTCGTGGTGGGAACTGATCGTCAACTGCCGCAAACCCAGCAGGGCCATCGAGCACTACGCCCATGGATGTCGCGCCTAACCAGCGATTGGGACCACGGCGCTACTCAAGAGTGATCGGGCGGCCCATCACCATCAAGATCACCTGGTCGCTGGCTGCGGCAACCTGTTGATTCAGGCGGCCCAGCAGATCGGCGAACAGTCTCCCGGAGCGATGCTCGGGCACCACTCCCCAGCCGACCTCGTTCGTTACCCCAACCACATCGGCCTCCCGCCAGGCCCGGACAAACTCCGCCGACTGTTCCTGCCAGGCCGGCTGCCATTCCGCGACCGGTCGCTGCCAGGCTTCCAGCTCGTCGAGGCACGAGGTGAGCCAGGTGCCGAGACAGTCCAGCAGCACCGGCCCGTCCGCGGCCCGCAGCGCGCTGGCTGGATCGGTGGTCTCGACGGTGGTCCAGCCCCACGGACCGCGACGGTCCCGATGGTTCGCAATCCGGGCGGCCCACTCCGGGTCTGCCGCCGGGTCGGGCACCGGCCCAGTGGCCACGTACGTCACATTGGCCCCGCCGCTGAGCAGCCGTTCCGCGTACGCCGACTTGCCCGACCGTACGCCGCCGGTGATCAGGATGCGTCGACTCATATCAGACACTGTCGCGGATGCCGTCGGAGATGTCATCCGGCAGCTACGGTGGCCGGTGATGTCCACGCTCTCCCGCCTCGCCCGTCGGCTCGCGCCGGCCGGTGGCTTGATCCGGACCAGCATGTAGTTGACCGGCCGCGGCAGGGTCAGGCCGTTGCGGACCAGCTCGAAGCCGAACGTCAGGACGTGCGGCGCGTCCTTCTCGCTCTGGCTGTTGTGGATGTTGCCGCGCTCGCGCAGGGCGTCCAGCGTGAGGATCCAGCGCTGGCAGGCGTCGAGCCAGTATTCCTGGACGAAGTCGAGGGGCTGCGGGGCGGCGGCCATGGAGGGGGTCCTGTTCGCGGGTCGGTGGTGAATGCCACGGACTGATAGACGAAATTCGTGAAGGTTGATTGATGGAGGTCAAGGGCCAGACAGCGAAATCCTTTGATCCTCATCAAGGCGTTGCGAAAAGTGCGCTGACAGTGTGTATTTGTTACTCAACCGAACAGCGGGGGATTTGAAAATGACTTTTACTCGTCGGACGACGTTCCGGATGCTTGGCGGGGCCGCGATCGCGGGCGCCGGCATGTCGGGCCTGCCGCGTCTCGCGGGCGCCCAGGGCATGGACCTCGTGGTGCCGAACACCTACCAGAACTTCAAGCGCGGCACGATCCATAGCCTCCACCCGGAGCGCCGCATCTTCAACATCATCTGGGAAGACCTCGGCCGCGTGAAGATGCGCGCCGCCGACCTGGTCACCAACTACAACAGCCTCAAGGTCGGCCAGATCGTCGACGTGCAGTGGTACGACTACCTCGACTTCCTGATTGCCAAGAAGTCGCCGCAGGCCGACGCGCAGGCCAACGCGATGATCGCCAAGGGCGCCCGCCTCGAGGGCATCCCGGGCATGCAGGAGCCGATCAAGCTGTGGCGCCAGGACGGCATGCTGACCAAGGTCGATGCCGCCTCGAACACGCTGTTCATCATCAACGCCTCGGCCGGCCGTCCGGAAGAGCCGACGCCGTCGAGCGGTGAAGTCGTGCAGATGCCGCAGATCCAGACCCAGGCCGGCATCGCGGCCATGAAGACCCTGAACCCGGGCGAGAACGTCGTCACGGTTTGGAGCCAGCAGACCGCGATCCGCGTCACGATCATCCGCTGATCGATCGTCACGACGATCAAAGGAAGCGCCCCGGGACACGCCCGTCCCGGGGCGCTTTTCTTTTCAGCGCGCCCGCGAACGGCCGCTCACGAACAGGATCACCGGGATCGCCAGCGCCGAGGCCAGCGTGTAGTAGCCGAAGGCGTTGATGTAGCCCAGCATCGCCGCCTGGCGGCCGATCTCCTTCGACAGCTTGGCGAGGCCGCCGAGCGTCTCGACGTCCCAGGCGCCGGTCACCCAGGGCAGCAGCAGGGTGCGGTTGAAGGGCGTCACCATCTCGACCAGGCGGCTGTAGTTGGCGCTGCCGGCGCGCACCACCTCGGCGACGCAGATCGAGATGAAGAAGCTCGAGCCGATGTTGCGCAGCAGGTGGTAGATCGCGGTGCCCTCGGCGAGATCGGCCGACGAGATGGTGGCGAAGGTGGCGAGCGTCAGGGGCACCCAGATCGTGCCGGTCGCGACGCCCTGCAGGAAGCTATTCAGCATCAGCGCGTCGGTGCCGGTATTGAGGTCCATGCCCATCAGCCACACGCCGCACCCGGTCTGCAGCGCGAAGCCGCCGACCAGGCCGATGCGCGGGTCGAGCTTGCCGAGGAAGATCGCGAGGAAGAAGCCGAGGGTTCCACCGGCGCCGCGGGCGGCGATGATCTCGCCGATCAGCCGGTCGGGGAAACCGGCGTGCTGCTGCAGCAGCGGCGGCAACAGCACCATCGGCGTGAAGTTCAGCATGCCGTAGATCGTCACCAGCACGAGGCCGAGCGCGTAGTTGCGGTCGCCCAGCAGGCGCAGGTTCAGGAACGGGTGACGGGCGGTCAGGCTGTGGGCGATGAAGACCCAGAAGGCCACGGCAGCGATGAAGGCCTCGACCATGATCTCACCCGAGTCGAACCAGTCGAGCCGCTGGCCGCGCGACAGCACGAGCTGGACGCAGGCGATCGCGACGGCGAGAGACAGGAACCCCGTCCAGTCGAGCGACACGCGCCCGCTCGGCCGGTCGCGCGGCAGCACCAGCCGCAACCCGACCACCGAGACCAGGCCGACCGGCACGATCATGTAGAAGGCCCAGCGCCAGCTGTAGAGCTCTGACAGCATCCCGCCCAGGGTCGGCCCGATCACCGGGCCGATCACCACCGCCATGCCGAAGATCGAGGTCACGAGGCCCTGCTGGTGCTTGGGGAAGGCGTCGAGCAGGATGGTCTGCGACAGCGGCACGACCGGCGCGCCGAGCCCGCCCTGCAGCACCCGCCACAGGATCAGCGATTCGAGCGAGGTCGCGGCGCCGCACATGAAGGTCGTCAGCGTGAACAGCAGGACCGACCAGATCATCGTCTGGCGCCGGCCGAAGCGGTTGGCCAGCCAGCCGGTCATCGGCGTCATCACTGCCGTCGCCAGGATGTTGAAGGTCATCGCCCAGGCGATCTCGTCCTGGGTCGCCGACATCGCGCCCTGCATCTGCGGCAGCAGCGTCGAGGCCACGAGGAGGGTGGTCGCGTAAAGGGTCGAGCCCAGCACCACCATGATGAGGATCAGCACGCGGCGGCCGACCGACAGGGTTTCCGGTGGCAGCGGCACGGCGAGGGGCGCGGCGGAAGCCGGCGCGGCGGGGGCGCTTGAACTCATAGCCGAGGCTAATGTAGCCTATGCAACAATCATGAGCCAAGCCCACGCTGCCCCCGAAGACGAAGCCTACATCGGCTACATGCTGTCGGACGTCGCGCGCCTGATCCGCACGGTGTTCGACCGCCGGGTCCGCGACATCGGCCTGACCCGCGCGCAGTGGCTGGTCCTGACGCGGCTCTATCGCCGTCCCGGCGCCAGCCAGACCGAACTGGCCGACATGCTCGAGATCGACCGGGCGAGCGCCGGCCGCATGATCGACCGCATGGAGAAGAACGGCTGGGTCGAGCGCCGTCCCGATCGCGAGGACCGCCGGATCAACCGCCTGCACCTGACCGATGACGCGCGGCGCGCCCATGCCGCGATGTGGACGATCGCCGAGGCGACCGTCGACGACGCGCTGGCGCCGCTGTCGGCGGCCGAGCGCGAGCAGTACACGAAGATGACCGAGCGGGTGAAAGGTCGCCTGCAAGCCCTGGCCGGGAGCGAACCGTGAGGCGGCTGGCCGGCATGCGGCTGGTGCTGCTGGTCGTGGCGCCGTTGCTGGCGACGTTGGCCGCCGGCGCCTGGTGGCTGACCGGCGGGCGCTACGTCAGCACCGAGAATGCCTACGTGAAGGCCCACATCGTGCAGATCGCGCCCGAGGTCTCGGGCCAGGTCCGCCGCGTGCTGGCGCGCGACCACCAGCAGGTCGCCGCCGGCGACACGCTGATGACCATCGAGCAGCGCCCCTTCAAGCTGGCGCTCGACAGCGCCGAGGCCGAGCTCGACGCGGCGCGCAGCCAGGTCGAGACGCTGCGCGGCACGTGGCGCGAGGTGATGGCCGAACTGGCCGACGCCGAGGCGCGCGCCGACTACTTCAAGAAGCAGTGGCAGCGCCAGGAAGATCTCGCCAGCCGCGGCGTCGCCTCGGTCGCCAAGCGCGAGGAGGCGCAGAACGACGCGCGCGCGGCGGCCGACCGGGTGACCTCGGTGCGCGAGAAGCTGCAGCGCGTGCTGGTCGCCCTGAACGGCGATCCCAAGTTGCCGGCCGAGGAACACCACCTGGTGCGCGACAAGGTGGCGGCGCGCGAGCGGGCGGCGCTCGACCTCGCGCGCACCACGATCCGCGCCCCGGTCGACGGCGTGGTGGTGAACATGCGCGTCCAGCAGGGCGAGCAGGTCAAGGCGGCGCAGCCGCTGTTCGTGGTGGTGGTGGTCAGCCGGCCGTGGGTCGAGGCCAACTTCAAGGAGACCGAGCTGACCCACGTGCGGGTCGGCCAGAAGGCGACGGTGGTGCTCGACACCTATCCCGACGTGACCTGGGACGCCGAGGTCGAGAGCCTGAGCCCGGCGACCGGCGCGGAGTTCGCCGTGCTGCCGCCGCAGAACGCCTCGGGCAACTGGGTCAAGGTGGTGCAGCGCCTGCCGGTCAAGCTGCGGCTGTCGCCGCAGCCCGGCGAGCCGCCGCTGCGCGCCGGCATGACGGCGACCGTCCGCATCGACACCGGGCGCCAGCGCTCGCTGGCCAGCAGCGTCGGCCAGCTGACCGGCAGCAAGCCGGCCGATGCCGCGACCGGCAGCCGCCAGCCCTAGAGGTTGATGCTGGACCGGGTCGCCTTGCCCCAGTCGATGAAGTCCCGGAACGGCAGGAACGAACCGTCGTCGACGCCGATCTCGCGCGCGATCACGGCATTCAGCTTGGCGTTCATGCGCGCGACCAGTTCGCGGTTGCGCTCGAAGTCGTGCGCGAGGTTCACGACCTCGTCCGGATCGGCCTGGAGATCGTAGAGCTCGAGGTCGTTGTCGCGCCGCAGGTCGTCGAGCGTGAGCGGCGTGTTGAAGCCGCGGAAGCCGAAGTAGCGCGTGAAGCGGTAGCGCTCGTCGGTGATCGAGCGGATGCAGACGCGCAGCGACCAGTCGACCGGCAGGGCCTCGATCGTCTTCAGCTGGTCGGCGCGGGCGATCGCCTTGTTCTCCAGCGTCTCGTAGAGGAAGCGGGTGAACGCCGGGTCGTGCACCATCAGCTGGCTGTAGCAGAACAGCACGCCGCCGCGCGATCGCGTGAACTCGGGATCGACCGGCTTGCGCAGCAGCGGCGACAGGTCCTTGCCCTTCATCCGGGCCATCGTGTCGGCGACCGCGGCGGTGGGCTTGCCGGTGAGGCCGACCACGGTCGGCACGATGTCGAGGTGCGAGGTCAGCTCGCGGCAGCTCTGGCCGCCCGGCGTCTCGGGGTGGACCACCAGGAACGGCACGTGGTTCTGCTGCCGGTAGGCGGTGGTGCCCTTGCCCGTGAGGCCGCCGTGCGAGCTCAGCAGTTCGCCGTGATCGGAGGTGAAGATCACGATGGTCTTGTCGGTCAGGCCGAGCCGGTCGAGCTGGTCGAGCAGGGCGACGACCTGCTGGTCGACGTCGCGGATCGCGTTGAGATAGTAGTTCTGGCGCTGGCGGACGCGTCGTTCCTCGTTCGGCACGATGCCGGTCAGGTAGCCGTTGGCGGCGTGGTAGATGCGGTGCGCCGGGACGCGGCCGGGCGCATCGAGCGGCTGTTGCCACGTCGATTGCAGCGGCACGTCGTTCCATTGCGGACGGTAGAACGAATCCTCGGGCGGGAAGGCGATGGCGAGCTTCGCATCCTTGCCCTGCACGACCGGGCCGCCCGGCTGGTCGGTGTTCACCCACATCACGTCGTGCGGGTTCACGAAGTTGACCGCGAGGTACCAGGGTTGGCGCTTGTCGGTCATTGGCCGGCCCTTGGCCTTCAGCCACTGGACCGCCTGCGCCGTGGTCAGCGCGTCGTACTGGTAGCCGCCCAGCGCGCCCTCGATGTAGTCGCCGGTGCCGGTGTAGTCGAAGAAGCCGTAGTCGCGATCCATCGTGCTCTCGAACAGCGCCTTGATGTGATCGGGATGGTTCTCCATCGCCATCGCGCCGTTGAGGTGCCACTTGCCCTTGTAGGCGGGGTAGTAGCCCAGTGTGCGCAGCAGCTTGCCGACCGTCGGCAGGCCCGGGTCGAGGCTCTTCATGTAGGGCACGCCGGCATTGTCGAAGATGCCGTTCAGCGGCATGTGCAGGCCGGTATAGATCACGGCGCGCGAGGCCGAGCACATGTCGGCCGCGATGTGGTGGTTCTCGAAGAAGGTGCCGGTGCGCCGCAGCCGCTCGCGGCCGGGCAGGGGGATCGGCCAGGCCGGGCCGAAGTAGCGTTCCTGGTCGGTCAGGATGAACAGGATGTTGTAGCCGCCGTCGTTCGAGCCCGGCGCCTGCGGCGACGGGAAGGCGCCCTGGCTGCCGCCGCTGATCGACGGCGCCTGCGCCAGCACGGTGTCTGGCAGAAGCCCGGCGCCCGCCGTGGCGGCGCCGGCCTTGAGGAATTCGCGACGGGAGGAGGGCTGGGTCACCGGGGTGACATAGCCCGCCGGTCAGCCGCAGGCCACGGAGTAGATGTGCTGGACCTCGCCGGGCAACGGCATCGCTTCCCAGGTCCTGCCGCCGTCGCGCGTGCCGAACACCTCGCCGTCGTAGCGGGCGCCGATATAGACCTGGTCGGGATCGGTCTGGTGCAGGCCGATCGACATGATGGTGCCGTGCACCTGGACCTTGTCGAAGCGCTGCCAGCTCTTGCCGCCGTCGCCGCTGCGATAGAGGCCGCCGTCCTTGCTGGCGGCGGCGACCGACAGCGCGGCGTACAGCGTGTTGGGCTGGCTGGGCGCCGCCTTGACGTCGCGGCCGTAGGTGGTCGGCGAGAAGCGGCCGACTTCCATGTCCTGCCAACTCTTGCCGCCGTCGTGGGTGCGGAACAGTCCCATGCGCACCGCGAGGATGGGCGCGTCGGGCTGGGCCGGGTCGATGGTGATGGCGTGGCCGTCGAGCATGCCCTCGGCCGTGGTGTCGCTCACGATCTTGCTCTTGAGATGGGGCAGCTCGGCCAGCTTCATCAGGCCGGCGCTGCAATCCTCCCAGCTCTCGCCGCCGTCGGTGCTGCGCATCACGCCGTTGATCTCGAGCGCGGCGTAGATCTCGTCGGGACGGGACGGGCTCTGGGCCAGCCGCATGACGCGGTTGGCGAACGGGCCCTTGCAGTGCTCGGCGATGCGCGGCGTCGGCAGGCGGCGCCACGTCGCGCCGCCGTCGTCGCTGCGGTAGACGTCGATCGGCGAGGCCCCGGCGAAGATTCGCCGGGGATCGCGGCTGTCGACGAGGAAGCACCAGACCTGCCGCCCGGCATCGGGGAAGGCGGTCCGGCGGAAGGTGGCGCCGCGGTCGGTGCTGCGCCACACGCCGTCGCTGGTTCCCGCGAACACCGTCTGCGGGTCCTTGGGATGGACGAAGACTGTGTAGGCCTCGACCGTGCCCAGGACATGCTGCCAGTCGCGCCCGTCGACGGGCCGGCGGAACACCCCGACCTTGCCCGGATGATCGGGCTGGCCGAAGTAGCCCGCCACGCCCGCGAAGATGTGCGACTGGTCCGCCATGTCGGTCTCCGTGCTCAGTTCTTCTTCGCGACCATCGGGCAACCGCCCTGGTCCATCGGCCGGAAGGCCTCGTCGGCCGGGATCGTGGCGATCAGGTTGTAGTAATCCCACGGGCCCTTGGACTCGGACGGCTTCTTGACCTCGAACAGGTACATGTCGTGCATCTTGCGGCCGTCCGGACGGATCCACGACTTGCCGAACACCGGGTCGTCCCAGGTGCCTTCCTTCATCTTCGCCATGACCTTCTCAGGATTGTCCGTGCCCACCGCCTTCACGGCGTTGAGGTAGGCCAGCACCGCCGAGTAGAAGCCGGCCTGCGCCATGGTCGGCATCTTGCCCTTGAAGCGCTCGGCGAAGCGCTTGGAGAAGGCGCGGGTCTTGTCGTTGAGGTCCCAGTAGAACGCCTCGGTCAGCGACAGGCCCTGGGCGCGCTCGAGGCCCAGCGAGTGGACGTCGCTCACGAACACCAGCAGGCCGGCCAGCTTCTGGCCGCCCTTGACGATGCCGAACTCGGCCGCCTGCTTGATCGAGTTGATGGTGTCGCCGCCGGCGTTGGCGAGACCGATGATCTGCGCCTTCGACGCCTGCGCCTGCAGCAGGAACGACGAGAAGTCGTTGGTGTTGATCGGGTGCTTGACCTCGCCCAGCACCTTGCCGCCGTTCTTGGTCACGACCGCCGCGACGTCGCGCTGCAGGGCGTAACCGAAGGCATAGTCGGCGGTCAGGAAGAACCAGTTCTTGCCGCCGGCCTTGACCACCGCCGAGCCGGTGCCGTTGGCCAGCGCCGAGGTGTCGTACACCCAGTGCACGGTGTAGGGATTGCACAGCTTGCCGGTGATGTCCGACGAGGCCGGGTCGGGCGCGAGGAAGATCTTCTTCTTCTCGCCGGCGACGTTGGCCACGGCGATCGACGAGGACGAGGCCCCGGCGCCGAGGATCACGTCGACATTCTCGTTGTCGAACCAGCGGCCCGCCGTGGTCGCGGCGACGTCGGCCTTGTTCTGGATGTCGCTCGACACGAACTCGATCTTCTTGCCGAGCACGGTGCCGCCGAAGTCCTCGATCGCCATCTGCGCGGCCAGCACCGCGCCAGGCCCGTTGATGTCGGCGTAAAGGCTCGACAGGTCGGTCGCGACGCCGATCTTCACCGTGTCGTTGGACAGCTGCGCCTGCGCGGGCAGGCTCCAGGCGGCGGCGAGGCACAGCATCGCCGATCCCATCAATCCACGTCTCATTTCGTTTCACTCCCAAGGCTTTGTAGTTGAGCCGAGCCTAGCAAGGTGCTGGCATGCTGCAAAGCGCGAGCAGGAGGAGAACGCCGGGCCATGATCGAGAAGACACTGGACATCCCGACCCGGGATGGCGCGATGGAGACCTTCGTTTGCCATCCGGAACGCGGCGGCCCGTACCCGCCGGTGCTGTTCCTGATGGATGCGCCCGGCATCCGCGAGGAGCTGTACGACATGGCCCGCCGGCTGGCGACGGTCGGCTACTACGTGCTGTTGCCGAACCTCTATTACCGCGCCGGACGCGATACCAAGTACGGTCCGGACGTCCTCGAGCACGGCAGCGCCGAACACACGCGCATGCGCGCGGTGCGCACGAAGATGACGATCCCGCCGGTGATGGACGATGTCGCGGCGCTGATCGCCTTCGCCGACGGCCAGGCCGCGGCGAAGAAGGGACCGGTCGGCGCGCACGGCTACTGCATGAGCGGCCCCTATGCGCTCGCCGCGGCCGCGCGCTATCCCGACCGCATTGCCGCCGCGGCCTCGTTCTACGGAACGTGGCTGGTGAGCGACGCGGTGGAAAGCCCGCACCTCACGTTGGGCAAGGGCAGGGCAGAGCTCTACATCTCCTGCGCCGAGCACGACGACCTCGCGCCGCCCGACATGGTGAAGGAACTCAGGAAGCTGTTCGACGCCTCGGGCGCGGCGGGCGAGCTCGAAGTCCACCCGACGGTGCACCACGGCTTCGCGTTCCCGCAGCGCTGGTGCTACGACAAGCCGGCCGCCGAGCGGCACTGGGAGCGGCTGATCGCGCTGTACCGGCGCCGGCTCGGTTGACGATCAGCCGGCGCGGGCGCCGCGCTTGCCCTTCTGCCAGGCGTCGAGGTGCTCGCGCGCCCGGCTGGCCTTCGGGTCCATCGCCGCTTCCTGGCCCGGCACCTTGGCCGACAACTCGATGACGTAGCCGTTGGGATCGCGGAAGTAGATCGAGCGGATGAACTTGTGATCGGCGATGCCGCGGACCTCGCGGCCCTCGGCGCGACCCTTCGCCAGCATCGCCTCGAGCACGTCGGGCTCGACCTCGAGCGCGATGTGGAGGTCGAAGTCGTGCTGTTCCTTGAACTCGAACGGCATGTCCGGGGCCTCGAAGAACGCCAGCGCCGACCCGTCGTCCATCTGGAAGAAGGAGTGCAGGACGCCGCTGCCGGTGCTGCGGCCGGTCATGGTCGTCTCGATCTTGAACGCGTTGACCAGCGGCAGGCCGAGGAAATCCTCGTAGAAGCGGCGGGTCTCCTCGGAATCGCGGCAGCGATAGGCGTTGTGGTGCAGGCCCTTGATCATGACGGTCTCCTCCGGGGAGCCGAAGTATCCCGGCACGATTGATTTGGCTCAAGGGAGCGAGCGGTAACCGGAAGGATCATCCGGTCATGAACGGACGCTTTTCCTGTGTTCTTGGACTTGTCCTCGCAGCTTGCTCGGTCGGAGGGGCGGCGGCGCAGACGGTCGGCGATGCCGGCCCGGGCCTCGCGCTGGCCCGGCAGGTCTGCAGCGAGTGCCACGACGTGCTCGCACCCGCCACCCGGTCGCCCAATCCCAAGGCCCCGGGCTTCGTCGCGCTCGCCGCGACGCCGGGCATGACCGCGACCGCCCTGACCATCGCGCTGACCACGCCGCATGCCGGGATGCCGATGTTCCGGCTGACCGAGACGCAGCGCGCCGACCTGATCGGCTACATCCTGGGGCTGAAGGCGGCCGACCGCGCGCCGGGCCGCTGAAGTCGCGACTTGTTGTCAGGCAAGTGAAGCAAGAACGGGACGGACCGGCGAACCCGTGATTCTCCGCATTATCGCTGAAGATACTGTGAAAATTGTGTGGCGACAGGCACTTCTCGGACCTACTGAAGATTCATGGCCGATCACATCGCTCGCGCGCTTGGTTCGCCAGTTTCTGTGCCGTCGGCACGTCCTGGTGAGTTTGCTTTACGGACCGGTGGTCCGGTCCGCCCCGTACCGTCCGCTCCCGCCGAGACGCGGCCGGAGGTCACGGCCGCCTTTCCGCCGGCGGTCATGGCCGAGCTGGTGCGCGATGCCCGCCCGGTCAGCCTGCGCCGCGGTGCCCTGCTGTTCAGCAAGGGCGACCCGGTCGTCACCTGCTGGTTCATGCTGAAGGGCGTGGTCAAGCTGACGGTGTCGACCTCGCAGGGACACGAACGCATCCTGGCGCTGCAGGGCAAGGGCGTGCTGGTCGGCGCGCTCGGCCTGATGGACGGGCAGCCGCACTCGACCAGCGCGACCACGCTCACCGACTGCCACGCCATGGCGATCTCCAGCGCCAGCTTCGCGGACGTCCGGGCCCGGCATCCCGAGGTCGAGAGGGCGCTGGTCGGCATCCTGGCCGGCAAGCTGCGGCAGGCCGCCGACAACGCCGCCTGGGGTGGTTTGCTGAGTGCCCGGCAACGCATCGCCCGCTCGGTGCTCGAGTTCGCCTCGATGCTGGGCGAACCGATCGGCGAGGGCCAGACGGTGATCGACCGGGCAATCACCCATGCCGACATCGCCGCCCTGGCCTTCGTGTCGCGCGAGGAAGTCACGCGCACGCTGAGCGGCTGGAAGCGGGCCGGCGTGGTCGGCACGGCGGCGGGCCAGGCGCTGGTCGTGGACACCGCGGGCCTCGAGCGCGAGGCCGCGGACGCACCGGTTTCCCGGTCAGCCGGCTAGATCCGCTCGGGCTTGCCAGCCCGCAGGCGATGCCGCACCGTGCGGCCATGGTGTCCTTCCCGAAGCGCGTGGCCAGGGTGGCCCTGGTCGTCGTGACCTTCGCCCTCGCCGCGGTGGGCGCAGGGCCGCTGCGGGCGGCCGAGCCCGTCGACCTCCTGCTGGTGCTGGCCGCCGACGTGTCGCGCAGCGTCACCGAGCCGAAGTTCCGCCTGCAACGCGAGGGCGCCGCCGCGGCTATCACCCATCCCGAGGTCGTGAGGGCGATGACGTCCGGTCCCAACCGGCGCATCGCGGTCTGCTTCCTCGAATGGGCCACCGCCGGCCAGCAGGCGGTCGTCGTCGACTGGATGGCGATCGGCGACGGCAAGGCGGCACGCGATTTCGGCGACCGGCTGGTCGAGGCGCCGCGCTCCTTCGCCGGCAGCACCTCGATCAGCGCCGCCATCGACTTCTCGATGGCCCAGCTAGAGCGCGCGCCGTTCCAGGCCGAGCGGCGCGTGATCGACATCTCGGGCGACGGCAACAACAACTCCGGCCGGCCGGTGCAGGGCGCGCGCGACGAGGCGCTGGCCAAGGGCGTGACGATCAACGCCCTGGTCATCCTGACGCCGATCGAGGAGTCGTTCCGGCCCGAGCACACCAACCCGCCGGGCGGACTGGAGAAGTATTTCCAGGACAACGTGATCGGCGGCTACGGCGCCTTCACGGTCGCCGCCGAGAGCCACGCCGACTTCGGCCGCGCCCTGACCAAGAAGCTGATCCAGGAAATAGCCGGCGCGACGCCACCGCAACTCGCCGTGGCGCCCTGACCGTCCGTCTCAGGCGGCGCGGCGCTTCTGCTGGCTGGGATGGTCGCCGGCGATCTTCACGAAGTTCTCGAGGATCTTGTGGCCGTGCTCCGAGGCGATGCTCTCGGGATGGAACTGCACGCCGTGGATCGGCAGCGTGCGGTGGCGCAGGCCCATGACGATGTCGCCGGTCTCGGCCGTCACCTCGAGTTCCGCCGGGAAGCCGTCGCGGTCGACGATCAGCGAGTGGTAGCGCGTCGCCTGGAACGGCGAGGGGATGTCCTCGAACACGCTCTGGCCCTTGTGGGTGACGCCCGACAGCTTGCCGTGCATCGGCACCGGGGCGCGCACCACCTTGCCGCCGAACACCTGGCCGATCGCCTGGTGACCGAGGCAGACGCCGAACAGCGGCACCTGCGCCTTCGCCGCGGCGCGGATCAGGTCCATGCAGATGCCGGCCTCGTTGGGCGTGCAGGGGCCGGGCGACAGCACGATGCCGGCCGGCTTGCGGGCCAGCACCTCGTCGACCGTGATCTGGTCGTTGCGATGGACCTCGCAGCGCGCGCCGACGTCGCCCAGGAAGTGGACGAGGTTGTAGGTGAAGCTGTCGTAGTTATCGATGAGCAGGAGCATGACTTGATCTTAGCGCCCGCGGTGCGCTTGGGGTAGTGTCACGGAAACAAGACAGAAAGCCGCTCTTGGTCGTTTCCCCCCTCATCATCGGGCTGCTGCTGCTGGCCGGCCTGATGCACGCGTCGTGGAACGCGCTCCTCAAGGCCGACCGGTCGGACCGCCTCACCACCTTCGGCGTCATCATGATCACGGGCTCCGTCATGGGCCTGTGCGTCGTGCCGTTCGTGCCGATGATCGAGCCCGGGGCGTGGCCCTACCTGTTCGCCTCGGTCGCCATCCACATGGTCTACTACGCCTTCCTGCTGAAGGCCTACGCCTACGGCGACCTCGGCCACACCTACCCGATCGCGCGGGGACTGGGGCCCTTGCTGGTGGCGGTGGTGTCGGGCCGCCTGATCGGCGAGCAGTTGCGGGCGCAGGACATCGTCGGCGTGGTGCTGCTCAGCTGCGGGCTGGTCGCGCTCGCGATGCCGCTGCGCTCGGTGGTGCCGCGGCCGGGCAGCCGACACGGCCTGGCGACGCTGTTCGCCGTGCTGACCGGCGTGACCATCGCCGGCTACATCATCGCCGATGGCCTCGGCGTGCGCGCCGCCGGTCCGACCTTCGCCCACCGCCTGTCGTACATCGCGTGGCTGAACGTGATCGAGGGGCCGTGGCTGATGCTGCTGGCCCTCGTGCTGCGGCCGCGCGCCGTGGTCCAGCACCTGCGCGGCACGTGGTGGCGCGGCGTGATCGGCGGCGGCATCGCCAACACCGGCTACGGCATCGCGATCTACGCGCTGGCGCTCGGCCCGATGGCGCAGGTCGCGGCGCTGCGCGAGACCTCGGTGCTGTTCGGTGCCCTGATGGGCACGCTGCTGCTGGGCGAGCCGTTCGGCCATCGCCGCGTCGCCGCCGCGGTGATCATCGTGGCCGGCCTCGTGCTGATGAACGGGCCGACCCTGTGAACAAGGCTGCGACGGTGGCGGCCTTGTCCCTGTCACGATTCGCTGCCATGGCTTGAACCGGAAGGCCGTCCGCGCAAGGGAACGATGTCTACCCGCAACCTCGACAAGCTGTTGTCGCCGGCCTCGGTCGTGGCGATCGGCGCCAGCACCCGTCCCGGGTCGGTCGGCGAGGCGGTGACGCGCAACCTGCTGGGCGGCGGCTTCAAGGGCGACATCCACCTCGTCAACCTGAAGGGCGGCGAGATCGAGGGCCGGCCTGTCCTGAAGAGCGTGCGCGAGCTGAAGGCGCCGCCCGACCTCGCCGTCATCATGACGCCGCCGGCCAGCGTGCCGCGGCTGGTCATGGAACTGGGCCAGCTCGGCACCCGGGTCGCCGTCGTCATCACCTCCGGAATGGGCCAGGACATGCCGCGCTGGCGGCAGCGCATCCTCGACGCCGCCAAGCCGTGGCTGATGCGCATCGTCGGACCGAACTGCATCGGCTACGCCGCGCCGCGGCTCGGCCTCAACGCCGGCTTCGGACCGGCCGGTCTCAAGCCGGGCCGGATCGCCGCCGTGGCGCAGTCCGGCGCCGTGCTGGCCGGGCTGGCCGACTGGGGCACGGCGCAGAACATCGGCTTCTCGCATCTCGTGTCGATGGGGGACATGGCGGACGTCGACTTCGGCGACATCCTCGACATGCTGGCCCGCGACTACGACACCCGCGCGGTGCTGATGTACGTCGAGGGCATCACCGCGGCGCGCAAGTTCATGTCGGCGGCGCGCAGCGTCGCGCGCATCAAGCCGGTGATCGTTCTGAAGGCCGGCCGCCACGCCGCGGCGGCCAAGGCGGCGGCCTCGCACACTGGCGCGATGGCTGGCTCGGCCGCGGTCTACGACGCCGCCTTCGCCCGCGCCGGCCTGGTCGAAGTGCACGGGCTGGGCGAACTGTTCGACGCCGCCGAGACGCTCGGCCACTCGATCACGCCGCGCAGCGAGCGCCTGGCCATCCTGACCAACGGCGGCGGCACCGGCATCATCGCCACCGACCTGCTGCTCGACGAGGGCGGCGAGCTGGCCAGCCTGTCGCCACGCACGCTGGGCCAGCTCGAGCGGTCGCTGCCGACCGGCTGGTCGCGCGGCAACCCGGTCGACATCGTCGGCGACGCCGACGGCGCGCGCTATGCCCGCGCGCTCGATGCTCTGGCCGACGACCGCGGCGTCGGCGCGGTGCTGGCGATGAACGTGCCGACCGCGCTGACCTCGTCGGTCGAGGCGGCGCGGGCCGTGGCCGGCGCGGCCGGCGCCCGCGTCGTGCCGGTGATCGGCTGCTGGATCGGCGGACCCGAGGCGCAGGCCGGCCGCCATGTCCTGCACCAGGCCGGCATTCCCGCCTACGACACGCCGCTGCGCGCGGTGCGCGGCTTCATGCACGTGGTTCAGTACCGCCGCGGCCAGCGCGCCCTGCAGCGCACGCCGCCATCGGTCGCCCAGGCGCGCTCCGACATCCAGGCGGTGAGGGCCATCGTCAACCGGGCGCTGGCCGACCGGCGGGAGGTGCTGACCGAGCCCGAGGCGCAGGCCGTGCTGGCCGCCTACGGCATCCCGGTGGTGCCCACCGAGGTCGCCCACGACGCCGCGTCCGCGGTCGAGATCGCGCGGCGCGTCGGCTTCCCGGTGGCGGTCAAGATCCTGTCGCGCGACATCAGCCACAAGAGCGACGTCGGCGGCGTCGCGCTCGACCTGTCGTCGGAGCAGGCGGTCGCCGACGCGGCGCGCGACATGGCCGAGCGGGTCCGCCGGCTGGCCGGCCGCGCCCGCATCGAGGGCTTCGTCGTCCAGCCGATGATCAAGCGGCCGGACGCGATCGAGCTGATCCTCGGCGCCGCCGAGGACCCGGTGTTCGGGCCGATCCTGATGGTCGGCCACGGCGGCGTCGCGGCCGAGGTGGTCGACGACCGCGCGCTGGCGCTGCCGCCGCTCGACCCGGTGCTGGCCGAGGACGCGCTGAGCCGCACCCGCATCGACCGCCTGTTGCGCGGCTTCCGCGGCCGCGCCCCGTTCGCGCGCGGCGCGGTCGGCGAGGCGATGATCCGGCTGAGCGAGCTGATCGCCGACGTCAGCGAGATCGCCGAGCTCGACATCAACCCGCTGCTGGTCGACCACCAGGGCGTGATCGCCCTCGACTCGCGCATCGTCGTGCGGCGGCCGGCGGGGCAGGAGAGGGCGGCGCGCTTCGCCATCCGGCCGTACCCGGTCGAACTGGAGACCGAGACGATCGACCGCGACGGCCGCAAGCTGTTCATCCGGCCGATCCGGCCGGACGACGAGCCGCTGCTGCAGCTGTTCTTCCGCCGCCTTACGCCGGAAGACATCCGGATGCGCTTCTTCGGGCCGATCCGCGAGCTCACGCACGAGCTCGCGGCGCGCCTGACGCAGATCGACTACGACCGGGAGATGGCGTTCCTGCTGATCGACGGCGGCGAGTTCCTGGGCGTCGGCCGGCTGGCCTCCGACCCGGGTTTCGAGCAGGCCGAGTTCGCCCTGCTGATCGCGTCGGACCGCAAGGGCCACGGCTACGGCACGCTGCTGCTCAACCACGTGCTGCAGTACGCGCGGGCGCGCGGCATCCAGCGCGTCGTCGGCCATGTCCTGCGCGAGAACCACCGCATGCTCGACCTGACCAAGCGCATGGGGTTCGTGCGCGAGGGCGGCCGCGCCGGCGAGCCCGATATCCGCATCGTGAAGTCGACGGCGCCGCTGTCGTGACCTTGGCGTGACCGATTGTATCTTTTGTTTTCTCGGAAGCGCTGCACTAAGGCAAAATAAAGGCGCGAAACCAAGGTGTTAGGGCGAATCGCTTAGATGGCGTCGAGGAAGAACAGAACCGGGAAGGCGAACAGAAGGAGTCCGCGGTCCCCGCCGCCGCCCGACGGCTGGGTCGCGCGGCGCCTCGCGGCGCTGTCCGGCCGCCTGCGCGCGCGCCGCTGGCTGGCGATCGTGCTCGGCGTGCTGCTGCTGTTCGGTGGCAGTCTTGTCGGTGGCTACTTCCTGGCCCAGAGCCTCGACCGGCGGGACGTCGAGCAGGTCGCGCGCGAAGCCCTCGACGACATGCGGAAGGGCGCTCCGGCGGCCGAGCCGGCGCCGCGCTACGCCCGCATCGAGGACCTGCCGGAGCTGCCGAAGTACACCGAGGTCGAGCCCGGCCAGGCGCGGCCGAGCTTCGAGGAGAAGCCGCGGCCGCGCGTGCAGCCCGCGGCGGCGTCCGCGACGGGCGAGGCGTGGCGGCGCAACGCCGTGCCGTTCCGCGATCTCAACAGCCGGCCGCTGGTCGCCGTGGTGATCGACGATGTCGGGCTGGACCGGCCGCGCTCGAAGCGCGCCTGGGAACTGCCGGGACCGCTCACGATGTCCTTCCTGCCCTATGCCAAGGACCTGCGCGAGCAGGCGCGGGCGGCGCGCGCCAGGGGGCACGAGCTGATGCTGCACCTGCCGATGGAGCCCAACGGCCGCAACGACCCGGGTCCCAACGCGCTGCTGGTCTCGCTGACCGACGCCGAGATCCGCGCGCGCACGACCGCGGCGCTCGACAGTTTCGAGGGCTTCGCCGGGGTCAACAACCACATGGGCAGCCGGTTCACGACCTTCCGGCCGGGCATGGAGACCGTGCTGCGCCAGCTCAAGGGGCGCGGCCTGATGTTCCTCGACTCGCGGACCTCGGCGCAGTCGGTGGGCGACGCGGTGGCCCACGAGACCGGCGTGCCGTCGATCGTGCGCCACGTCTTCCTCGACGACGACGAATCGCTCGACTCGGTGCGCCGCAAGCTGGCCGAGGCCGAGGCGATCGCGCGGCGCCAGGGCTTCGTCGTGGTGATCGGCCATCCCCACGAATCCACGCTGGTGGCGCTGGCCGAGTGGCTGCCGACGACGCAGGGCAAGGGGCTGGCGCTCGCGCCGGCGACGGCCGTGCTGCGAAAGAGGAACGGCTGGGACTGAGGCGGACGGTAGACCCGGGGGGCACGGCGCCGTCATGATCGGCGGCGAAATCCCGGGAGGAACGAGAACGTGCGTTACGCCAACCAGGCGATGATCGTGGCCCCGCAGCCGGAGCCGACCGAGGCCGGCGCCGACGTGCTGCGCGAGGGCGGCAACGCCGTCGACGCGGGCATCGCCTGCGCGCTGGTGCAGGGCGTGGTCGACCCGCTGATGTGCGGCATCGCCGGCTTCGGCTCGTGCGGCGTCTACATGCCGGGCAAGAAGTTCCACGGCTACTACGATGCCCACGCGCCGGCGCCGCTCGGGGCGCGGCCCGACATGTGGGCCAACCTGATCGAGAGCGAGGCGCGCGACGGCTACGGCTTCATCCTCAAGGGCCGGGTCAACGACATCGGCTACCGCTCGATCTGCGCCCCGGCCAACCTCCGGATGTACTACGAGGCGCACAAGGAGCACGGCCGCCTGCCGTGGTCGCGGATCGTCGATCCGGCGATCGCGTGGGCCGAGGGCGGCTGGACGGTGCGGCCGCACGTCGCCTACTGGTGGAGCGACGACGGCGACTTCGGCCGCGCGCCCAACCACGAACGCACCGGGTTCACGCCGGCCGCGCGGGCGCTCTACTGCCGGGCCGACGGCACGCCCAAGCGGGTCGGCGACCGCGTCGTCAACCGCGACTATGGCCAGACGCTGCGCGCCATCGCCAAGGGCGGCGCCGACGTCTTCTATACCGGCGAGATCGCCCGGGCGATCGTCGAGGACATGAAGCGCAACGACGCGCTCCTGACCGCCGAGGACCTCGCGGCCTGGACGCCGGTGCGCAACGCGCCGCTGTGGGGCGAGTACCGCGGCTACCGGGTCTCGACCAACCAGCCGCCGGGCGGCGGCGTCATGCTGCTCGAGATGCTGAACATCCTCGAGAACTTCGACCTCCGGAAGATCGGGCACAACTCGGCGGAGTACCTGCGCGTCGTCAGCGAGGCGATGAAGCGCGCGACGATCGACAAGGACGCGCATGTCGGCGATCCGAAGTTCGTCGACGTGCCGGTCGGCCGGCTGACCGACAAGGGCTACGCCGCCAAGGCCGCCGAGGAGATCCGGCGCGGGATCAAGGCCGAGGTGCCGCGCTTCAACTCCGGCACGCCGACCAAGGACACCACGCACATCTCGGTCCACGACCGCGACGGCAACTGTTTCACCATGACCCACTCGCTGGGCATGCCGTCGGGTGTCGTCACGCCGGGGCTGGGCTTCATGTACAACGGCTGCATGGGCGTGTTCGACCCGCGGCCCGGCCGCGCCGGATCGATCGCGCCGGGCAAGGCGCGCTTCAGCTCGGTCGTGCCGTCGATCCTGTTCAAGGGCGACAAGCCCCACCTCGTGATCGGCGCGCCCGGCGCGACCCAGATTGCGATGGGCGTGCTGCACGTCATCCTGAACGCGCTGGACTTCGACATGACGATGGTCGAGGCGGTGAGCGCGCCGCGCTTCTCGGCGACCTCGAACGCCATCGACATCTCCAACCGCATCCAGGGACGGGTCGAGCGCGAGCTGGAGGGGCAGGGCTACAAGGTGGTGCGCAGTCCCTACACGTTCGGGTTCGCCGCCGTGCACGCGATCCGCATCCACGAGGACGGCCTCGACGGTGGTGCCGACCCCGGCCACGACGGCGTGGTGATCGCCGTCTGACGCCTCGGTGACGAATCCCACAGAACGGGCCGGCCGCGCGCCCTAGCGTCGCGGCACCTGTGCTGGGGAGGCGAGCATGTCGGTCGGAGAGCAGGGCGGCGTCACGGTGTCGAAGACCCGCGAGGACGCGCGGCGGCAGCCGCGGCGGCGCTGGCGGACCCTGCAGAACCGGATCGAGCGCGCCCGCCAACTCCGCCAGGCCGCGGCGGACGCGGCCGGGAAGGGCGGCCGGCCGGCCGGCAACGGCCCCGCCACGACCTGACCGGACGGGCGTTTCGCACCGCTTCCTCCCGCGCTTGCCTCGCGGGGCACGGCCCGTAGAGTGCCGCTGTCAGGGAGGAAGAAAATGACAATCAATGCCGTCCGCCTCACGCGGCGCGCCGCGCTGGGCGGGATCGCCGGTACCGCGCTCGCCGGTGCCGCGCTCGGGCCGACGCTGTCGGGGACCGCGGTTGCGCAAGCCGGCTATCCCGATAAGCCGATCCGCATGGTCATCGCGTTCGCGCCGGGCGGCCCGACCGACGTCGTCGGCCGGCTGCTGGCGCAGCGGCTGGGCGACGTGCTGGGGCAGCAGGTCGTGGTCGAGAACAAGCCCGGCGCGACCGGCAACATCGGCACCGCGATGGTCGCCGAGGCCAAGCCCGACGGCTACACGCTGCTGTTCAGCGCCTCGACCATGGCGATGGCGCCGGCGCTGTACGGCTCGCAACTGGGTTACGACCCGGTCAACGGGCTGCAGGCGATCGCCTACGTCGCCAGCGTGCCGCTGATCGTGGTGGTGCCGGCCGATGGCGCGAAGACGCTGCCCGAGCTGGTCGAGATGCTGCGCAAGGATCCCGGCAAGTACTCCTACGCCTCGTCGGGCAACGGCGGCATGATCCACATGGCGAGCTACCTGCTGGCCAAGCGGGCCGGCGGCGATGCGCTGCACGTGCCCTACCGCGGCTCGGCGCAGGGCATGGTCGACCTGATCGCCGGCCGGCACGCCTTCCAGCTCGACACGCTGCAGTCGAGCAAGGGCTTCATCGACGGCGGCAAGATCCGCGTGCTGGCGGTCGCCGCCGACAAGCGGTTGCCGCAGCTGCCCGACGTGCCGACCGTGCAGGAGGCGGCGGGCTTCGCCTTCGCCATCAACACCTGGTACGCCGCCTTCGCGCCGGCCCGCACGCCGCGGCCGATCGTCGACAAGCTGAACGCCGCCTTCAACCAGGTGCTGAAGCAGCCCGAGGTCATCAAGCGGGCGCAGGAACTGGCAATCGAGCTGGTCGATTCGACGCCGGAGACCGCCAAGAAGTTCTACGACGACCAGATGGGATTCTGGGACCCGGTGATCAAGCAATCCGGCGCCAAGCCGGAATAGGAGAGCGGCGATGATCAAGTTCTACTACAACCTCGCGCCCAACCCGATGAAGGTCGCGCTCTGCCTCGAGGAGATGGGGCTGAAGTACGAGCTGGCGCCGGTCGACACCCGCAAGGGCGAGCAGCACGCGCCGGCCTACCTCGCGATCAATCCCAACGCCAAGGTGCCGGCGATCGTCGACGACGGCGCCACCGTGTTCGACAGCAACGCCATCCTGCTCTACCTCGCCGAGAAGACCGGCCAGTTCCTGCCCGGTACATCGCTCAAGGCGCGCGGCGAGATGCTGTCGTGGCTGATGTTCGTGGCGTCCGGCATCGGCCCGTACTCGGGCCAGGCCGTGCACTTCCGCAACTTCGCGCCGGAGCCCAAGGAGTACGCGGTCAACCGCTACACCTTCGAGGCCGAGCGGCACTGGGGCATCCTCGAGGCCCGGCTGGCCGGCCGGCGCTACATGGTGGGCGACGGCTACTCGATCGTCGATATGGCGGTGTGGGGCTGGTCGCGGCTGATCCCGTTCGTGCTGGGGCCCGAGGCGCCGGCGCGGTTCCCCTCGGTCCAGCGGCACCTCGCCGAGATCAATGCCCGCCCGGCGGCGGTCCGGGCGCTGGCGCTGAAGGACAAGCACGCCTTCAAGGCCGAGATGGACGAGGCGGCGAAGCTCGCGATGTTTCCGCACCTCGGCAGGAAGGCCGGCTGAGCGGCGCTTTACGCCGCGGAACCCGGCGCGCTACTTTCGCGCCCCATAAAGGAGCCCCCAAATGGACCTGACATTCGGCAAGGAAGAACTGGCCTTCCAGAAGGAAGTGCGCGACTGGCTGAAGGACAACCTGACGCCCGAGATCGTCGGCGAGCTGAAGGTCAGCCGCAACGCGTACATGCCGAAGGAACGCCTGGTCGACTGGCAGAAGCGCCTGGCCAAGAAGGGCTGGCTGTGCACCGGCTGGCCGAAGGAGTTCGGCGGGCCGGGCTTCACCACCACGCAGAAGTACATCTTCGAGATGGAGATGGCCCGCGCGGGCGCGCCGACGACCTCGCCGTTCGGCCCGAAGATGTGCGCGCCGGTGATCATGAAGTACGGCTCGGCCGAGCAGAAGGCGCGCCACCTGCCGCCGATGCTGAACTCCGACCTGATCTGGTGCCAGGGCTACTCCGAGCCGGGCTCCGGCTCCGACCTCGCGAGCCTGCGCACCCGCGCGGTGCGCGAGGGCGACCACTACATCGTCAACGGCCAGAAGACCTGGACGACCCTGGCGCAGACCGCCGACTGGATCTTCTGCCTGGTGCGGACCTCGACCGAGGGCAAGCCGCAGGAGGGCATCTCGTTCCTGCTGATCGACATGAAGACGCCGGGCATCTCGGTCGAGCCGATCATCACCGCCGACGGCAACCGCGCCGGCACCCAGGAGGTCAACTCGGTGTTCTTCACCGACGTCAAGGTGCCGGTCGAGAACCGGGTCGGCGAGGAGAACAAGGGCTGGACCTACGCCAAGTACCTGCTCGAGTTCGAGCGCGGCGGCAATCCGTACAGCCCGCGCCTCCGCGCCGCCTACGATCGGCTGATGCGGCTGTCGAAGGCGATGCCGGCCGGCGAGGACACGATCCTGGGCGACGTTGCGTGGCGCGAGAAGCTGGCGCGCATGGACATCGAGATCTCCGGCCTCGAGATGTTCGAGCAGGAGTTCTACTCGAAGCTGGCGGCCGGCCAGAACCCGGGCCCGCTGTCGTCGATGATCAAGCTGCGCGGCACCGAGGTCATGCAGCAGGTCCAGGAGTTCGCGGTCGAGGCGGCCGGCTACTACGCCCAGCCGTTCCCCGAGCAGCGCGCCTGGAACGCCAACGTCGAGCCGATCGGCCCCGAGGGGGTCGACACGCTGGCGCCGCGCTACTTCAACGGCCGCAAGATGACGATCTACGGCGGCTCGTCCGAGGTGCAGCGGGGCATCATGTCGAAAGTCATGCTGGGGCTCTGATCGATGGATCTCGCATTCAACGCCGAGGAGTTGGCCTTCCAGAAGGAAGTGCGCGACTGGATCGAGGCCAACATGCCGCCGGAAGTGGCGGAGGAAAGCCGGCGCAGCCGGTCCAGCCACGTCTCCAAGGAGCGTCTTCTGCAGTGGCAGAAGAAGCTGGCGGGCAAGGGCTGGCTGTGCCCGAACTGGCCGAAGGAGTACGGCGGCACGGGCTGGACCTCGACGCAGAAGTTCATCTTCGAGATGGAGATGGCGCGGGCCGATTCGCCCTACCTGTCGTCGTTCAGCATCAAGATGGTCGCGCCGGTGCTGATGAAGTACGGCAGCGACTGGCAGAAGAAGCGCTTCCTGCCGAAGATCGCCGCCGCCGAGGAACTGTGGTGCCAGGGCTATTCGGAGCCGGGCTCGGGTTCCGACCTCGCCAGCCTGCGCACCAAGGCGGTGCGCGACGGCGACCACTACGTGGTCAACGGCCAGAAGATCTGGACCACCAACGCGCACTTCGCCGACTGGATCTTCTGCCTGGTGCGGACGTCGAATGAGGGCAAGCAGCAGGAAGGCATCTCGTTCCTGCTGATCGACATGAAGTCGCCGGGCATCCGCATCGACCCGATCTACCTGGTCGACGGCACGCGCACGCCGATGCGCCACGAGGTCAACCAGGTGTTCTTCACCGATGTCCGCGTGCCGGTGCAGAACCTGGTGGGCGAGGAGAACAAGGGCTGGACCTACGCCAAGTTCCTGCTCGAGTTCGAGCGCGGCGGCCAGGCCTTCGGGCCGCGGCTGCGCAAGGCCTATCGCCACCTCGCCGAGCTGTCGCGCAGCCAGTTCGACAACGGCGAGCCGCTGTCGGCCGACCCGAAGTGGCGCGAGAAGATGGCGGCGCTCGAGATGGAGATCGACGCGGTCGAGATGAACGAGCTGATGTTCTACTCGAGCCTCAAGACCGGCGACGCGCCGGGCAGCGCCGCCTCGGTGGTCAAGATGCGCGGCACCGAGGTCGGCCAGAAGGTCACCGAGCTGGCGGTCGAGGCGGTCGGCTGGTACGGCACGCCGTTCACCGAGCTGCGCAACTTCGACAGCAACATCGTGCCGGTCGGTGGTGGCTACGTCGACGACGTCGCGCCGCGCTACTTCAACAACCGCAAGACCACGATCTACGGCGGCTCGTCGGAGGTCCAGCGCAACGTGCTGGCCAAGGCGATGCTGGGTCTCTGACCGTGGAGTATCGCCGCCTCGGACGCAGCGGGCTCAAGGTCTCCGAGATCTGTCTCGGCACCATGACCTTCGGCAACGGGGCGGACGAGGCGGAGGCGGTGCGGATGGTCCATGCCGCGCTGGATGCCGGGGTGAACTTCTTCGACACCGCCGACGCCTACGTCGGCGGCGTGTCGGAGACCCTGCTGGGCAAGGCCCTGAAGGGGCGGCGGGCCGACGCGGTCGTCGCGTCGAAGGTGTTCAACCCGATGGGACACCGGCCCAACGATTCGGGCATGTCGCGGCTGCACATCATGCAGGCGGTCGAGGCCAGCCTGCAGCGGCTGCAGACCGACCATCTCGACGTCTACTACATCCATCACGTCGATGTGCAGACGCCGCTCGAGGAGATGCTGCGCGCCTTCGACGACCTCGTGCGCCAGGGCAAGGTCCTCTACACCGGCTGCTCGAACTACGAAGCCTGGCGGTTGATGAAATCGCTGTCGATCAGCGACGCGAGGGGCTGGACGCGTTTTGTGGCCTATCAGCCGCAGTACAGTCTGGTCGTCCGCGATATCGACGAAGAGATCGTTCCGGCTTGCGAGTCCGAAGGACTGGGCGTCGTCGCCTGGTCGCCGCTGGCAAGCGGCTACCTCGCGGGCAAATACGCGCCCGGCAGCCTCAAGGTTCAGGGGACGCGCTCGGCCGAAGGCTGGGGATTCCAAAGCCGCTTCTTTGCGCCCAACCACGGTGAGATCCTGCAGGCGCTGCTCGACGTCGCCAAGGAAATCGGCAAGCCGCCTGCCCAAGTCGCGCTGCGCTGGGTCATCGAGCAACCGTTCATGACCAGCGCCATCGTCGGCGCCCGCAATGCCCAGCAGCTCGCAGATACCCTGGCTGCGGGCAATTGGCGCCTACCGGCCGAAGCCCGGGCGAAGCTCGGTGGCATTTCCACGCAACCGTACCGCTATCCTCGAGCCTTCGAAGATCCAATGATCGAGCGCCGCAACGCCGCCATCAAGATGCCGGGCGGCGCCAAGGCCTGACCCTTCATCGTGGGACAGCTATGGCGGCGATCATTCTGGTGTGACGAAGGGCCAGCCCGTTACAGAAGGATGAGCCGTTTCTCAACTGCCGGAATAGAATGCCGTGAAGTCGCCGAGCGGGATCTTCTTCCATTCATCGATCGGATAGTCACTGAAAGATTTGAGCATGATCTCTGCCTTGCCGTCAGCGATGAGCCTGTTCTGCACGATGAAGTAGAGGTGCGGTACGCGCCCTCGGTAGGTGACCTTGGCAAGGTCCTTGGCATCGCCAAAGTCGGCATGATTTGCCATCACGCGGACGTTGCGGACTTCAAGGCCGATTTCGGGCGAGGTGACATAGATGAGCGTCGATGCTCGGTTAGGGGAAGCGACGTCGATTTCCCGAATGAACTTGATGACATCATCGTTTGCCGTCGAATGCCTGAACTCACGAACGCCCATAGGATAATGCAGATTGGCGAGGAGATGGGCGGTCTGGGACGAAAGACCGTAGGCAATGCAAAGTAGGCCAACCGCCAGGGCAGCCAACCGAACCGATCTGTACGGCAGCTCCAGAGCCGTCTGGACGATGCCGATGAACAACAAAAGCGAGACAATCCGGAAGTACCGTTCTTCTTCGCCGATCAAGCCGCCCCGCGCCCTGATCCAGACCAGCACGAGGCCATAAGCGAGAGCCGTCAGTGCCGCAAAGCGAAGATACTTGGCATGGCTGGCGCGCAATCGACGCCAGACAAAGTAGAATGTCACTGCGGCGGGAATAGCCATGACGACAGCAATCGGGATCGGTGATCGGAAGATGGGGCGGTTCGGGTGCGAGAAGATGTAATTCCCGAGATCGCCGAGGGAGAGCGAGGCTCCCCAAGTTGAGCTGAACGCGAGCGCCGCCATGGCCAACGCCTTCGACCAGTCGAAAGCACTTCCGCTGACGGCGCCGCTCCAGCCGTGCCGATACCAGGCGTAGTAGAATGTGATGCCGACGATCGCGAGCGTCGTTCCCGCAACGAAGCCCTTATGTATGGTTTCCCGCCATGCTCCCCATGGTTTGGGGGCCGAAATCACGGCAGCAGAGATCGCCGCGGCAGAAAGAACGATGCCGCTCAGCTTGGCGAAGAACATTGCCGCTGTTCCGGCAACGAGCGGGACGATCGCGTACCAGCGTAGATCACTGAGCTTCCAGACCAACAACAGGAACCACGGAGCAACCCCGAAGAGCAGCGGCTCGCCTCCGACATATATCCCGAATGAGAAGGAGAAATGGCGTGTCCCGGCGATGATAGCCAAAGCGATGGCGGAGGTTCGTAACGGGAAGCCGAATGCTGTGTAGAGTGTCAGCCACCCCCATAGTCCCAGGATCGAGAAAGCCGTTACGACCACGACGATGGCGGCACCGAGGCTCAAGCCGGCATCTTCCAGAAGGCCCGGCAGCAGGTATTGGCCTGGTGTCCAGGCAGCCATGAACTTGCCTATTACTTTCGACAGATCTTGAGAGTCCGGTTCGGCCATCTCGTTGAAGAGCCGCTCGTGCCGCGCATCCCACACGAGCAGACCAAAGCCGCTGTCGGACCAGACGACCGGCTTCACCCAGATGTTAAGCACCGCGTAGGCGAGGACTATCGATGCGATAAAGATGGCGCAAAAAGTCGGGACAGGGAGGATCGGTCTCAAGGCGCAGGTGACACGATCGACAGCCGACCGTCACGAATATCGCATCGGCCGATCTTCTTCGCAGGGCTTTCCTCGTAGAGCTGGACG
>Ga0102832_1000961_pt1 | contig 28090 bp, 30 predicted proteins | sample EBPBio282013_DNA_FD_88942 | JGI IMG/M metagenome (GOLD analysis project Ga0102832, IMG submission 88942) | Wastewater treatment Type I Accumulibacter community from EBPR Bioreactor in Madison, WI, USA - Reactor 2_5/28/2013_ DNA (Illumina Assembly) | ecosystem: Engineered > Bioreactor > EBPR >... | reverse complement strand
GGTCGAGGCGGCGCGCTCGACTGGGCTGGGCCGGCTGCAGGCGATGACCTACATCGTGCTGCCGCAGGCGGTGCGCAACGTGCTGCCCGACCTGATGTCGAACACGCTGGAGGTCGTGAAGCTGACCTCGCTGGGCAGCGTGGTGGCGGTGCCGGAACTGCTGTTCCAGGCGCGCCAGGCGCAGAGCGTGACCTACAGCCCGACGCCGATCGTGCTGGCGGCGATCATCTACTTCCTGCTGCTGTGGCCGCTGGTTCGCCTGTTGAGCCGACTGGAGAATCGGGCTCTCAAGCGGTAGCAACCACAGGCGAACGAGCTGGCTGGTGACACTGTCGCCACAGCCAAACTGGCCAGCACTGGCCGGGGCAGGGCCACCAGCCGCCACGCAAGCCAGCAAATCGTCCGAACACCTAACAAGCAGACAGCAGCACAAACAAAGTAGGATGCCGACTCGTCCGCAATACTCTGGACGAGCTGTGCGATGGGGGAGTCCGAGGTGCTAGGGCGCGAGTCCATGGGCCGCCAGCGGTAGCACCAGTCTACGGACTGACGGGGAAATGGATACCAAGCGGGTGTCATAATCGGTCATCCCCTACCGCGCGTCCCACAGTTCCCTCTGCTACACTTGCCGCTAGAGCGAGGGGCCCACGATGCGCGTCGGACCATGCCATGCCCGCGGCAACGACGCGAGATGCAGATGAAGTACGCGATGAGCAATGGGGAGCGGCGGGAAGCCGAGCGGGGCCTGAGCGGCATATGCCCGATATGCGACCTACCGCTGATGCCGAAGTGCGGCAAGATCAAAGTGGCGCACTGGTCTCACCCGCGAGGGCACGTCGATCACCGTTGGGAGCCAGAGACTCCATGGCACCGCGATTGGAAGAACAAGTTTCCAAAGGAGTGGCAGGAAGTGCTGCATCGGGCCGATGACGGGGAGCGGCATCTTGCAGATGTTAAGACCCCGCGTGGACGGGTAATCGAGTTCCAACATTCAGACATTACGGAAGAAGAACGCGCCTCGCGGGAAGCAATCTATGGCGAAATGTGTTGGGTCGTCGACGGCGCGCGGTGGAAGCGTGACCGGACGCGGTTCGTAGAGACGCTACAACTCGGGCGGCTAGTGCAGCAGAACCCACCAATCTGCACGGTACCGACGGAAAGCAATACGCTGCTGCGTAAGTGGGAGAACAGTAAGACGGTCGTTGTATTCGACTTCGGGGAACTCGACACCACCTTCGGTCCTTTCCAGTTTGGGGCACCGATCCTCTGGATGGGACACCCAGGTCGTGACAACGGGCAGACCGTTCTGAGACCAATCTTTCGATCCGGGTTCGTCGACATCTTGTCGAAGACCTAGCCGCCCCGCGTGAGCCCATGCGAGCTTCTGGTCCGATTTGCAGGAGCTACCACGGCTAAGATCATTCGTGAAATTGAAGGCCACGGCCTAGAATCTTTGCGTGTTGGGGGAGGGCTGGCCGGCGTGTGGTAGAAGCAACCGGTTTACAACCCGGCCACTCGGATGCCATGGGTGCAACCCGTTTGACTACAAGATCATCCTTCGATCTAGAGGACTCAATATGCTTAGTCGTCGCTTCCGGCTAGGAATTTTCGCGGTGCTCTTGGGTATTGCGCCCTGCTTTTCAGCAGTAGCTTACGATCCGCTGGACTGTATTGGGGACGTATCCAAGGTCGATAAGGAGATGATAATCGGCTTGGCGACAAAGCTTTGCTCGGGCGCTTGGACCAACGAACCAGTCAAATGCTACGCACAAGTGTCTCAGGTCGATGCCTCCATACCTCGTGGAATTGCTATAGATCTTTGTGCCGGTTCCACCGATGCGGGAAACACACTCAAGTGCTATAAGAAGGCGGGTGAGGGAGGTCTTGCCCGATTTCTGGCTACGAGGCTTTGTGGGGTGAGAGAGCCGAGCAAGTAAGCCATCAGTTCTGCAATTCAACTGGTCCCACTGCGGACATAGGCGTGTGGGCACGGACTGACACCGGGCAACTGATCGTCGCCCGGCTGAGAAGCGTCCCTCCGAGGAGCAACTCTCGCCGGGGGCGTGTTGACCAGCGTGGTCAAGCAACTGTCCTTAGGGGGCAACGACATGCACATCGACTCCGGGCAGAAGAGTCCAGGGCGATGGAGACACGCATGAAGAGGCTTCTTCCGCTGATCATGATGGAGCTGCTGGTCGGTTGTGCTGATCTGCAACGCAGTTCCGACGCGGTACTTCCTAAATATCAGGGGAAGTCGATCGAGACGCTAGTGACGCGCTAGGGCGGACCGGTTGCCGTCACGACGACCGAGACGATGACGACCTACACTTGGGTGTGGAACGACACCACGGCGTTAGTTATGCCCAAGACCAGCGTGGGGTATGTCGGTGGGCGGCAAGGTACCACGACCGGTACGTCGATCACTCTCTACAGCAGTTCCTGCAAGGCCGACGCGTACGTGCGCGGCAAGGTTATCAGCTCGTGGCGGTTCTGGGGGCGGACTATTCGTGCGGGAAGATGCTGGACGAATTGCGCGAGGGGCTGTGATGAGCGCCGACCATCGAACCCTGACGACCGCGGCGCAGAAGCTATAGCAAGCGACGCACATGACGGAGCAATGCACGCCTCCGTCACGGCCACCCCGGATATTCCACTCCGGCGGTCGGAGCTTTTTTCCTGTCCGAATGGATTGGCGAGCAGATACGGCAGATCGAGAGGCGGAGCACTCTCGGCCCCCGAAGTCTGCTCACAATCTCTACTGGTCCGAGGCAAGTACGTCGCGAGACAACAACTACTTCCGGAAGCAGAAGGCCGACGAGGCTCTGTTGCGACGGTTGCGGTACGATGAGCGCATGCTCCGAGCCGAGCGACGTTCTTAGCAGCAGAATTTCGCAATGCGCCAGTTAGTGATTGCTGCTCGCCCTAGTGGATGTCGGCCTGATTTGCCGCCGCAATTGCAGATCAGCGGGACCACTTGCCTGGCTTTCTTGTCCTTCAGAGGGATGCGAGCCGCCCGGTCGGTGAAAATCGGGCTCTGGCGAGCCGCCGCTAGTTGCCATAGCCTCCCGTCAAAACGGGAGGAAACAATGATCCGCATCCTGCGCGCCGCCGGGGCGGCCGCTGCCCTTTTCGTGGGCGCCCTCGGGGCCTCGCAGGTCTCGGCCCAGGCGGCCTGGCCCGACAAGCCGGTCAAGCTGGTGGTCGGCTTCACCGCCGGCAGCGCCACCGACGTCACGGCCCGCCTGTTTGCCCAGAAGTTCCAGGAGGCGTGGGGCCAGCCGGTGGTGGTCGAGAACGTCGCCGGCAATTCCGGCGCGATCGGCACCGACCGCGTCGCCAAGGCGACGCCCGACGGCTACACGCTGCTGTGGGGCGCCAACGCGGCGCTGACCGTGCTGCCCAGCCTGCAGACGCTGCCGTTCGATCCGCTCAAGGACCTGACGCCGATCACGACGGTGCTGGAGATGCCGTCGATCCTGATGGTCAACAACGACCTGCCGGTGAAGTCGCTGGCCGAGCTGGTCGCCTACGCCAAGGCCAACCCGGGCAAGCTGTCCTACGGCACGCCGGGCGTCGGCACGCCGCAGCATGTCGCGGGCGAGCTGTTCTGCTTCCTGGCCGGCATCAAGATGGAGCACATCCCCTACAAGGGCGCCAACCTCAGCGACCTGATGAGCGGCGTCGTGCAGGTCGGCATCCAGAACGCCGGCGCCAGCCTGCCGGTGGTGCGCGACGGTCGGGTGCGCGGCCTCGCGGTCACCTCGCTGAAGCGCTCGGCCAACGCGCCGGAACTGCCGACCTTCGTCGAGTCCGGCTTTCCCGGGTTCGAGGCGACCTCGTGGTTCGCCCTGATGGGGCCGGCCGGCCTGCCGCAGCCGATCGTCGACAAGGTACGCGCCGAGGCGCTCAAGGTGCTGGCCGATCCCGAGATGAAGAAGAAGGTCGCGGCGCTCGGCCTCGACATCGTCGGCGGCACGCCGGAGCAGACCCGCGCGGCGATCGCGCGCGACATCCCGAAGTGGGCCAAGGTCATCAAGGACGCCAACATCAAGCCGGGGAACTGAACGATGGATCTCTCGCGTCTCGCACCGGCGCTCGCCCGCAGTCCCGCGCTCGCTCGCCGGTCCCGGCTGGCCGGCCTGTCGTTCGTGCTGAAGCAGGGCGGCGAGGCGACGACCGTGGCAGCCGGCGCCGCCGTGACGGTGAAGCCCGGCGCCGCCCCGGACGCCTCGTTCACGCTGGTGGCCGCTCCCGATGCGTGGAAGGCCTATGCCGAGGCGCTGCCGCCGGTCGGCTACCAGAGCCTGGTCGGGATGCAGCGGATGGGTCACCTCAAGGTCGAGGGCGACGTGCTGTCGTGGGGCCGCCACATGCTGTTCATCGAGCAGCTGATGGCGGCGGTTCGGCCCGCGGTGCCGCAACCCGCGGCGGTCCCGGTCGATGCCCCGGCCTTCGAACCGATCGTCGGCCGCTACCTGCGCTTCACGTTCCGCGGCAAGCCGCACCGGCTCTACGTCGAGGAGGCGGGGCAGGGTATCCCGTTGCTCTGCCTGCACACCGCCGGCTCGGACGGCCGGCAGTACCGCGCAGTGCTGAACGACCCCGAGATCACGCGCCGCTACCGCGTCATCGCCTTCGACCTGCCGTGGCACGGCAAGTCCTCGCCGCCGGCCGGCTTCGAGAGCGAGACCTACAGCCTCGACACCGCGCTCTACGTCGACACCGTGCTGGCGGTGAGCGAGGCCCTGGGCCTCGACCGTCCGGTGGTCATGGGCTGCTCGATCGGCGGCCGCGCGGTGCTCCACCTCGCGCTGAAGCACGGCAGCCGCTTCCGGGCGGCCGTCGGCCTGCAGTCGGCGACCCATGCCGAGGCCGGCGCCGATACGCGGCTACGCGATCTCGGCGTGCTGTTCCGGCCCGACGTGCATGGCCAGGAGGCGGCGGCCGGTACCGTGGCCTGCCTTGTCGCGCCGTCGTCGCCGCAGGCCGAGAAGTGGGAGACGCTGTGGCACTACATGCAGGGCGGCCCGGCGATCTTCATGGGCGACCTGCATTACTATTTTGCCGAAGGCGACCTCAGGAACACCGACCTGTCGGGGCTCGACGACAAGTGCCCGCTCTACCTGCTGACCGGCGAGTACGACCTGTCGGCGACGCCGCAACTCACCGCCGACCTCGCGCGCGCCACCGGCGCACGTCACTTCGAGGTGATGAAGGGGATGGGACACTTCCCGATGTCGGAGAACCCGGACGCCTTCCTCGGTTACCTGCGCCCGGTCCTCGAGCGGATCGCGACGGCCTAGCGCTCCTCGACGATCCGCCCGTCGGGATAGATCGTGACCTTGCTGGGCACGCCCTTGGGGCGGGTCGGCACGGCGTCGCGGGTGACGTCGGCCTTCCACGATCCGTCAAGTTGCCGCGACATGCCCTGCACGCGGTAGCCTTGGCTCTCGATGCGGTCGCGCGACAGTGTCTGGGTGTTGGGATACTGGCTGCCGTAGGAGGTCGCGGGCGGCGCCGTGGAGACCGGCGGCGGCGTCACGGGGATCGGCGGCGGCAGTGCGCCGGGCAGCATCGTCTCGGGCATGCGGCCGCCGTTGCCGATCGAGCCGGGTGGCAGTTGCGCGGCGGCGGGGAACGCCACGGCGGGGAGCAGGAGGGCGAGGACCAGGGGGCGCATGGCGACATCCTAGCACTGGATGCCCACGGAACACCGCGCCAAGGGATCTGCTGCATGGTGTTTCGCCGCCCGTCGCCCTAAGAAGGGCCGGGGAGCCAGGGGAATGGAACAAAAGGGCCTGTTCGCGCGCAAGGCGCTGGCCGACTTCGGGGTGGCGGACGGCAACCGCGCGCCGGTGGCCAAGGTCCTCGGCCCGGTCAGCATCACCGCGCTGGGCATCGGCGCGATCATCGGGGCCGGCATCTTCGTGCTGACCGGGACGGCGGCGGCACTCTATGCCGGTCCGGCCCTGACGCTGTCCTTCGTGCTGGCCGCCATCGCCTGCGCGCTGGTCGCCTTCTGCTACGCCGAGCTGGCGACGCTGCTCCCGGTGCAAGGCTCGACCTACACCTACACCTATGCCGCGATGGGCGAGCTGGTCGCCTGGACCATCGGCTGGGACCTGATCCTCGAATACTCGATGGGCGTGGCGGCGGTGGCCTGCGGCTGGTCGGCCTACCTCAACGAACTGCTGAAGCCGGCCGGCCTCGACGCGCCGCCCGAGTTCCTGGCGGCGACCGGCACGGCGATCGTGCGGGCCGACGGCAGCGCCGGGGTGGCGACGGGCAACCTGCCGGCGGCGCTCATCGTGCTGGCGATCACGCTTCTGCTGATCCTCGGCACGCGCGAATCGGTACGGCTCAACAACGTCATGGTCGGGATCAAGCTGACCGTCGTGCTGGCCTTCGTGCTGGTCGGCGCGGGCTACGTCGACACCGCCAACTGGGTCCCCTACATCCCGCCCAACAGCGGCACGTTCGGCCAGTTCGGCGTGAGCGGCATCCTGCACGGCGCCTCGGTCGTGTTCTTTGCCTACATCGGCTTCGACGCGGTCTCGAACTGCGCGCAGGAAGCCCGCCGGCCGCAGCGCGACATGCCGGTCGGCATCCTCGGCTCGCTGTCGATCGCCACGGTCCTCTACATCGCGGTGGCCGCCGTGCTGACCGGCGTGGTGCCCTACACGAAGCTGAACGTCGCCGACCCGGTGCTCGAGGGGGCACAGGCGATCGGCCTGGGCTGGCTGTCGCTGCTGGTCGAGATCGGAGCGCTGCTCGGCCTCACCACGGTGATCCTCGTCCTGCTCTACGGCCAGAGCCGCATCCTCGCGATGATGGCGGTCGACGGCCTGCTTCCCGGCGCCTTCGCCCGCGTCCATCCGCGCCTCGGCACGCCGTGGATCAGCCAGGCCATCATCGGCCTCGGCGTGGCGGCGGTCGCCTTCACCACGCCGCTCGACACGCTGGGCGAGCTGGTGGGAGCCGGCACGCTGTTCGCCTTCATCCTGGTCTGCGTCGCCGTCATCCGCCTGCGGCGGTCGGAGCCCGACACGCCGCGTCCGTTCCGCGTGCCCCACGTGCCGCTGATGCCGGTGCTGGGCATGCTGGCCTGCCTGGGGTTGCTGGCCGGCCTCAGCCTCTTCACCTGGGTCCGGCTGGCCGCCTGGATCGTGCTCGGGCTGGCGGTCTACGCCCTCTATGGCCGCCGCCACTCCCGGCTGCGGCGTCCCGACGGCGGGGCCGCCTAGGGACGCACGGCCTTGCAGTTGGCGTAGGTCACTGCCTGCCGCGGTCCTTCCTCGAGGAAGGCGCCGTCGCCCTTGCTCCAGAACACCAGGCTCTCGTCGGCGTTGGCGTACCGGATGCCCGAGCCCGACAGGGCCTGGGGCAGGGAGAGCCGCCGGCCATCGCCCAGCACGAGGTCGACCCGGCCGCCGGGAATCGGTCGGCCGTCCGGGGCGGTTCGTAGCGGACCGTTGAAGTAGTCGGCGGACACGGTCCTGCCGCCGCCGCAGCGGTACTGGACGGAGGCGGCCGGCGTGGCCGCCGGTTGCGCGGCAGCGGAGCCTGCGACGAGGAGGCAGGCAGCGGCGAGGCGCCCCGGCAGCTTCACCATTCGCGGATGTGCCCCCGTGTATCGATGTCGACCCGGACCTCGCGACCGCCGATGCGGCCGCGGCCGCCGCGGACCGCGCGTCCCGAGAAGGTCCCGTCGCCGTTGGGCGACAGGCCCTGGATGTCGGTGTAGCCGGCATCCTCGAGCCGCCGGCGGGCGGCGACCTCGTCATTGCCCGGGTTGGGCGACGAGTTCATCGACGGGTTGGGCGGCAGCCGGTTGAAGTTGGTCTGCGCCATCGCGCCGTCGGCGAGGAGGAGGGGCAGGGCGAGGAAGGCAAGCCAGTGCATCGGGTCTCCTGATCGGCGCAGCCGCGGCCGCGCTCCGTTCAACGTGCCTTTGGCCCGCCCCGTTGCTATCAAGCGGCCATGAGCCTCGAGTCCGTCCGTGCCTTTCTCGCCGCCCGCGCGCCCGACATCGTCATCGTCGAACTGGCGGGCAGCACCGCCACCGTGGCGCTCGCCGCCGCCGGCCACGGCGTGATGCCGGCCCAGATCGCCAAGACGCTATCGTTGCGGGTCCGCGAGCGCAACCTGCTGGTCGTCACCAGCGGCGAGGCGCGGCTCGACAACCGCAAGGCCAAGGCGGTGTTCGGCGGCAAGCCGCGGATGCTGACCGCCGACGAGGTGGTGGCGATCACCGGCCACCCGGTGGGCGGGGTCTGCCCGTTCGGGCTGGCGACGCCGCTGCCGGTCTACTGCGACGTCTCGCTGAAGGCGTTCGACGAGGTCGTCCCGGCCGCCGGCTCGACCAACAGCGCCGTCCGGATCGCGCCGTCGCGCATGGCCCAGCTGGTCGGCGCCGAGTGGGTCGACGTCTGCGGCTGAGCCCGGTCAGGCGCTGTTGCGCTGGCCCCAGCGCTCGAGGAAGTCGATGCAGAAGGCGAGGTCGGTGACGTCGACGTAGCGGCGGCCGATGTCGCGCAGGTTGTCGCGGTGCGGGCCTTCCTCGATGTCGCCGACGCAGTCCTCGGGCACCAGGGTGCGGAAGCGGTGGCTGAACGAATCCAGCGCGCTGCCGCGGATGCAGCCCGAGGTGTTGCAGCCGGTGACGATCATGGTATCGACCCGCTCCTTCATGAAGTAGTTGGCGACGCCGGTCTCGAAGAAGATCGACGGTCCCTTCTTGGTGACCTTGAGGTCGTAGGCCGGGTCGTAGATCCGCGGGTCGAGCGCCGTGCTGGGATGGTCGTGCAGGAACGTCTCCTTGACGGCCGTGATCTTCCAGTAGGGCATCTCGCGTTCGTTCATGTAGGCGGTGTTGCACACCGCGACCGGCACGCCGACGCGGCGCGCGACCTGCAGCAGCTTCGCGGTGTTCTCGACCGCCCGCATGACCAGCGGCGCGCCGCCCAGCGGGTACTGCGGGTCGGTGAAGCCGAGCTGGAAGTCGACCACGACGATGCCGGGCTTGTCGCCAGTGCCGACCGAGATCTCGCCGTAGCTGCGCCGCTGGTAGTCGTCGTTCATCTGCCGCTTCTCCTGTGCCTCGCCGGACTCTGTGCGAAAGCCATGCCACCGGCCAACGAAAAACCCTCCCCGCGCGGGCGGGGAGGGTCGGTTCGGGGAAGCGCCGGAAGGCTCAGCGGACCTGGCTGACCTTGCCCTGGGCGTCGAGGGCGAGATGGACCGGCTGGTTGTTGCGGTCGCGGCCGACCGCGTGCCACGTGCCGTCGCTGCCGCGCTGGACACCGCGGACCCCGCTGTAGCCGCCCTGTTCGAACTGGGTCCGCGCGACCGCGGCGGCGACCGTCACGGTCGGCTCGCTGCGCGGGCCGAGCGGGTCGCTCTGGGCGATCGGGCGCGGCATGGTCGCGCCACCGTAGGGCGAGGCGGCCTGGGCCTGGGTTGCCGCGGCGGCGGCCACGACGGCGAGGATGACGAGGGGACGATTCATTGACGCGTACTCCTTTACACGACGCTGTTGAACGACCCCGATCCTCGCCAGCAATGCGGCAGCATCGTGATGCAAACACGCATCACGCGTGATGCGTGTTGTGCTGGTTCAGCGAACCGCGACGCCGATCAGCGACTCGTGCAGGAAGGCGAAGGCGAAGTAGGCGACAGTGCCGATCACCACGACGAGGATGTCGTTGCGCCCGAACGCGGCGACCGGTACCGCGCCGGCGTCGCCGCGCCGCTTGAGGGAAATGCGGTCGTAGACCGCCCACGCGAGCAGGCTGCCGAACATCAGCATCGATCCGAGGTCGCCGTTGACCAGCAGGTGAGACAGCGCCCACGCCTTGACGGCGACCAGCATCGGGTGACGCAGCAGCGCCTTGATGCGGCTGGGCGGCGCATACGTCGCGGCCAGCGAGACGAGGGCGAACCACAGCAGCGCCAGCGCCACCGGGTGCAGGGCGGCCGGCGGGTCCCAGACGGGAATGTAGCCGGCCCGGCGATAGGCGCCGAAGCCCCACACGATGAGAACGAGGCCCGCGAGGGCGAGCAGCGAGTACAGGCCCTTGTAGGGACCCTCGCCTATCCGGCCGATCAGGGCGGCCCGGGGCGCGCGCAGCGTGGTGAAGAAATGGGCGCCGATGAACAGCACCAGGCCGAGGATCAGGAGACTCATGGGACCGCAGTATCAGGCGATCTGGAGCCAGTGGGCAAGCAGCCCGACCAGGCCCGAGGCGACGATCGGGTAGGCGGGGTTGAGCTTTGTCTTGAACAGCAGCAGGAACACGATCGCCGCGACGGCGGCCCACAGCCAGTCGGTCACGGCGCCGCGGCCCATGATGATCGCGCCGGCCAGCACCAGCCCCACGGAGACCGAGCCCAGCCCGCTCTGGATCGCCGGCCGCCAGCGCCAGGTCGAGAGGTGGATCCACAGGCGGCCGATGAAGAAGGTCAGCAGCCCGGTCGGCAGGAAGAAAGCCACCAGCGCGACGGCGGCGCCGGGCAGGCCGGCGACGACCGCGCCGATCGACGCCACCATCATCATGTTGGGACCCGGCGCGAGCTGCCCGAGGCTGTAGAAGTGCAGCATCTCGGGGAAGGTCATCCAATGATAGGTCTCGACGGTCAGCGTCTTGAGCTCGGGAAAGGCCGCCATGCCGCCGCCGACCGTCAGCAGCGACAGGTACGAGAAGACGCCGGCGATATCGAGGAGCTGCTTCATGACGACTTCCCGCCGCGCGGCCGGTGCCACCAGATCGCGACCGCCCCGGCCCCCAGCAGCGCGATCGGCACCGAGACCTTGAAGCCGACCACGGCGGCCGCTGTGGCGAGCACGATCACGTAGTCGGCGAAGCCCTTCAGCACGCGCGACCCGAGCTGGACCATCACGACGACGATCAGGCCGAGCGCGCCGGCCGCGATACCGTGCAGGAACGCTTTCGACCAGGGGTCGTCGCCGCCGATGCCGTAGGCGTAGGCGGCGCCGGTCATCAGCGCCGCGCCGGGCAGGCACATGCCGAGCGTCGCCAGCAGCGCGCCCCAGCCGCCGCGCAGCCGGTCGCCGACCAGGATCGACATGTTGGTGGCGTTCAGCCCCGGCAGGGTCTGGCTGATCGACAGCAGCTCGACGAAGGTGACGTCGTCCAGCCAGCGCTCGCGCACCACCAGGCCGGTGCGCAGGTAGCCGACCACGCCGCCGCCGAGGCTGGTGGCGCCCATGACGAGGAACACCCAGAACAGGTGGCCGAGGGAAGGCTTGTCGGCGAGAGGCGGTGTGTCGCTGTCGGTCATTCGTGCGCCTGCGGCGGGTTGCCCTTCAACCGGTAGACGGCGCCGGTCTTGGTGGTGGTGAGCGACAGCCAGTCGGCGGCGACCTGCTGCAACTCGATGAAGAAGTGCTCGCAGCGCGCGAGCGCCCTGGCGCTCGGCGGTTCCGCGGGGTCGAAGCGGATCTGGTAGGCGAACTCGCCGACGAACGGCCGGTGGTCGCCGCGCGAGCGCCACAGCGCGAGGTTGGCGGTGGCATGGGTGCGCTTGCCGAACTCGAGACGGCAAAGGTCCTGCATCAGTTCCTCGACGATGCATTCGTTGACCAGGGCGACCTTTTCCTGCCCCTCGCTGGGGATCGTCGACAGCGCCGGGAACAGGCGCTGCAGGTCGGGCAGCGTCATGCGACCCAGCGTCTCGAGGTCCAGCCGCGCGGCCTCCGGCGACTGGCTCAACGCGAACTCGACGTTGTGCGCGAGCAGCCGCCGCATGCCGCCCAGCCGTTCCCGCAGCGGCATCACCTCGAGCTTGAACTTGATCTTGTAGCGTTCCGATATGTGCGGCCGGACGTCGAGCGCCTGCGCCGCCTTCATGTCGGTGGTGCGGAACTTGAAGACGATCTCGGGATCGTTCATCGGGAAGCCGTTCTCGTAGGCGATGCGGCGGCGCACGATGAAGCCGTGATTGTAGAAGCGGAAGTCGGCGGTATCGAGGAACAGGACCTCGCGGATTTCCGGCCGCGGGGCGTCGGGAAGCACGCGGACGTGCCCGACATCGGTGCGCTCGGCGGCCCGTTCGACCAGCGCGGCGAACTCGCGGAAGACCTTGGCGGAGGTGAAGCGGTCGGGCTTGAGGATCAGCTTGCACTGGAGGAAGCCGATCTCGTCGAAGCGCCGTCCATCGGCGTAGGCGCCGTCGTAGCGTTCGGCCAGCCAGGCCGGCAACAGAAGGTCCGCGGTATTGTCGGCCATTCGCACTCCCCGGGACAGCGTATCGCGGGGGGCGCGACCTGTCATCCGGAGGGGGCGGCGTCGACCTTGCCGAACGACTCGACCTTGCCCTCGCCGTAACAGACGTAGTAGCGCTCGGACAGCGACCACGGCACGCGGCTCCAGAAGTCCTTGAGCAGCGAGTAGTAGGCGCATTCCTTGCCGGGCGAATGGACCACGGTGTCGGGCGATCCCATCGCCGACAGCACCTGCTCGCGGTCCATGCCGGCATGGACGCGGTCGATGGTGCGCGCCGGCACGTCGCATCCCGCGACGGCGATCGCCGCCGGCAGGACCAGGAGCAGGGCGGAGTGGCTGGGCCTCATGGTCGTCTCTCCTCGACTGGACGCGGACCGGCGGGCGGATAAGGCAGGCTTGGCCTCGCCGGCAGGAATTGTCGGGCTGCGTGGCGTCTGGCGAAACGCCGGTCGATGCGGTAGTCCGAACGCATGTCCGACCCGACGCGTTTCCAGCTCCCCGGCGTCGCCGCTTCCCTGAGCGGCTCGATCGCCGGACTCCCCGAGACCCCGATCAGCGAAGTCGCCATGACGGTGTTCGGCGATCCCGACGTCGTGCCGATGTGGTTCGGCGAGAGCGATATCGTGACGCCGGCCTTCGTGCGTGACGCCGCGGCGCGCGGCCTGCAGGCGGGTGAAACCTTCTACACCTGGCAACGTGGCATCCCCGAGTTGCGCGCCGCGCTGTCGGCCTACACCAGCCGGCTGTACGGCATCGACTGCCCCGCCGACCGGATCTCGGTGACGACCGGCGGCATGCAGGCGATCTTGTTGTCGTGCCAGCTGCTGCTCGATCCCGGTGACAACGTGGTGATCGTCTCGCCGATCTGGCCGAACATCACCTCGGCCACCCGGCTGGTCCGCGCCGAGCCGCGCTACGTCGCGCTCGACCGCCGCGCCGACGGCGGCTGGTCGCTCGACCTGCAGAAGCTGTTCGACACCGTGGATGGCCGCACGCGGGCGATCTTCGTCAACTCGCCGGGCAACCCGACCGGCTGGACCATGAGCACGGACGAGCAGCGGGCGCTGCTCGACTTCGCGCGCCAGCGCGGCATCTGGATCATGGCCGACGAGGTCTACGCGCGGCTGATCTACACCCGCCCGGTGGCGCCGTCGTTCCTCGAGCTGGCGGGACCGGACGACCCGGTGCTGGTCCTGAACTCGTTCTCCAAGCCGTGGGCGATGACCGGCTGGCGGCTCGGCTGGCTGACCCATCCGGCCGGGCTGGGCGACCAGTTCGCCAAGCTGGTGCAGATCAACACCTCGGGCGTGCCCGGCTTCCTGCAGCGCGGCGGCGTCGCGGCGCTGGAGCAGGGCGACGCCTTCGTCGACGAGATGGTCGCCCGCTGTCGGGCGGGCGGCGAACAGGTGTTCCAGCGCCTGTCGGCCCTGCCGCAGGTGCGGATCGCGCGGCCCGAGGCCGCCTTCTACGCCTTCTTCTCGGTCGAGGGCGTGACCGACACGCTCGCCTTCTGCAAGAAGCTGGCGAAGGAGTACAAGGTCGGCCTGGCGCCGGGCGAGGCGTTCGGCCCGGGCGGGCAGGGCAACATCCGGCTGTGCTTCGCGTCCGGCGCCGAGCGGCTGAGCCGCGGCCTCGACCGGATCGAGGCCGCGATCAAGGCCCTCTAGGCGATCGCGGCGGATAGACGGACGGGGATCATGACAACGCCAGCCGAGACCCCGTCCATCGAGGTCCGACACCTGCGCAAGCTGTACGGCGAGGTCATCGCGGTCGACGACCTGAGCTTCGCGGTGCGTCCGGGCACGGTGCTCGGGCTGCTGGGCGGCAACGGCGCCGGCAAGACCACGACGATCGCCATGCTGCTGGGACTGCTCGAGCCGTCGGCCGGCGACATCCACGTGCTCGGCATCGACATGCGCCGACGGCGCTACGCGGCCCTGCCGCGCATGAACTTCTCGTCGCCCTACGTCGACCTGCCGCATCGCCTCACCGTGCGCCAGAACCTGCTGTTCTACGGCCGGCTCTACAGCGTGCCGCAGCTCAAGCGGCGGATCGACGAGATCGCCGAGCACATGCAGGTCGCGGCCTTCCTCGACCGTCCGGCCGGCAAGCTGTCGGCCGGCCAGAAGACCCGCGTCGCGCTGGCCAAGGCGCTGATCAACAAGCCGGCGGTGCTGCTGCTCGACGAGCCGACGGCGTCGCTCGATCCCGACACCGCCGACTGGGTGCGCAGCTACCTCGAGGACTACCGCCGCGAGACCGGCGCCACGATCCTGCTGGCCTCGCACAACATGGGCGAGGTCGAGCGGCTGTGCGACGACGTGCTGCTGCTGCAGGCCGGCAAGGTGTTCGACCGCGGCAGCCCGCGCGAGCTGGTCGAACGGTTCGGCCGCGAGGACATGGAGGAGGTCTTCCTCGACATGGCGCGCGGCCGCGGGCGCGGCCTGCAATCCCTCGAGCGCAAGGAGGCGGCGCGATGAGCGGCTCGGCGTTGCGGATCTACGCGCTGGTGATGCGCCACGTCCAGATCTGGCGCAGCTCGATCATGCGGCTGGTCGATTCGATCTACTGGCCGGCGGTGCAGATGGTGATGTGGGGCTTCATGACCCAGTACCTGCTGCCCCAGGCCTCGTTCGTCGCGCAGGCGGCGGGCGTGCTGCTGTCGGGCCTGCTGCTGTGGGAGGTCGTGGTCCGCGGCAACCTCTCGCTCAGCATCGCCTTCCTCGAGGAGATGTGGAGCCGCAACCTCGGCCACCTGTTCGTGAGCCCGATCCGGTCGTGGGAGATGGCGACCGGGATCATCATCGCGGCGCTGCTGCGCACGCTGCTCGGGATGGTGCCGGTGTCGCTGCTGGCGTGGGCGTTCTTCGGCTTCTCGATCTACTCTCTCGGCCTGCCGCTGGTCGCCTTCTTCGCGATCCTGCAGATGTTCTCGTGGTCGATCGGCCTCGCCATGTCCGGGATGATCATGCGGGTCGGCCAGAGCGCCGAGAGCTTCGCGTGGGCCGCCGTCTTCATCCTGATGCCGGTGAGCGGCGTCTATTACCCGGTGAGCGTGCTGCCGCACTGGCTGCAGGTGATCTCGTGGGGGCTGCCGCCGGCCTACGTATTCGAGGGCATGCGTTCGATCCTGGCGCACGGCGTGGTGCGCTGGGACCTGCTGGGCATGGCCTTCGGCCTGTCGGTGGTCTACCTCGTGATCGGCTTCCAGGTCTTCCAGGCCTTCTTCCGGGCGTCGCGGCGAGCCGGTACCCTGCTGGGGCAGGGCGAGTGAGATTGGAAAGGGGATCATGCTGAAGAACATCTGCGCGACCGTGGCGCTGGCCGCATTGGCCACCGCCTGCACCACGACCGGCCAGGACAAGCCGACGCCGGACGTCTGGACCGTCAACTACAACGTCGGCTTCGACAGCATGGTCGCTTGCCTCGCCGCGCCGCCGACCGGCGCCTTCCAGACCTACCCGCCGGCCTTCCCGTCGGCCGGCCAGGCGCGCATCGTCTTCATCCCGGCCAACACGCCGCAGGCCAACTCGGCCTATGTCGTCACCCAGATGGTCGGCAACAACAGCATGGTGAGCTGGCAGCGCTTCGGCCAGGTCCGCGGGCTCGACTGGCTGGACGGCGAGGCGCGCAACCGCGCCGACGCCTGCGCCGCGACCCTCAGGGGCTCCTGAGGATTTCCTGGCAGGCCGCCGGCAGCTTCGGCCGGTAGGGCGGCAGCACCGTCCCGGGCGGCGGCAGGGTCACCGGCGGCCGCGTGAACCACAGGTCGAGCTGCTCGCCGCAGCCGTCGTCGGCGTAGTAGGCGGCCTGGCGCTGGCATTGCGGGTTGCCCGGCGGGCAGAACATGCGGACGTGGAAGTGCTCGTCGTGGCCGGGCCACACCACCAGCTTGTTCAGCCAGCCGCGGTTGCCGGTCACGGTCTGGCAGAGCCGCTGCTTGATCAGCTTGTTGACGAACATGCGGTCGACGCCGGGCGCGGTCGCGGCCATGCGCAGCAGCGCCACGTGCTGGTCGGTGAAGACGGCGTCGTCGATGCCGCTGTCGTCGGGCCGGACCAGCGAGCGCAGGCGCGGGGTCTCGCGCTCGGTCGGCGCGCGGCGCGCCCCAGGCTGGCGTTCGAACCAGATGTCGACGTCGAGGCCGACCTGGTGGCTGGCGTGGCCGGACGGCATCGGGCCGCCGCGCGGCTGGCCGATGTCGCCGATGTAGAGGTGGGCCTGGCCGGCCTGGCGGACCTGCTCGCCGAGCCGCTTGATGAAGTCGAGGACGACCGGCTGGCCCCAGTAGCGGTTGCGGCTGATCCGGATGGCCTCGTAGCCCGGGCCGTCGAGCGGCAGGGCCTGGGCACCCTGCAGGCAGCCCGCGGTGTAGAACCCGATCGACTGGGTGGGGCCGGGCGCGGGTGTCGTGACCTGCGACCACTCCTGGGCCGCGGCGGGCGCGGCCAGCGCCATCGCCGCGAGCAGCGAAACCACGAAACGCCTCATCTTGTTGGCACCATAGCCGCCCGCTAAGACTTTGCCCATGGTCGAGAACGCCGCCGACTACGCCCACCTCCGGCTCGAGCGCGACGGCGCCGTGGTACGGCTGCTGCTCGACCGGCCGGAGCGGCGCAACGCGCTGACCCACGCCATGATGATCGAGCTCGAGCATGCCTTCCGGGCGCTGGCCGAGGATCGCGACTGCCGCGTCGTGGTGCTGCGCGGCTCGGGCGGCCATTTCTGCGCCGGCGGCGACCTCGACGCGATGGCCGACATGCCGCCCGCGCCGGAGGACGGTGCGCCCGACCCGCTGGTCCCGGCCTACCGCCAGTTCGGCGACGCGCTGCTGGCGCTGAACGGCCTGCCGCAGGCCACCGTCGCGGTGGTCGAGGGCTCGGCGGTCGGCGGCGGCTTCGGCATGGCCTGCTGCTGCGACACCGTCGTGCTGCACGAGAACGCCCGGTTCGGCCTGCCCGAGCCCAAGGTCGGCTTCATCCCGTCGCAGATCGTGCCGTTCATCGTCCGCCGCATCGGCGAAGGGCCGACCCGCGACCTCGCGGTCACGGCGCGCCTGATCGACGGCGCCGAGGCGTACCGGCTGGGCATTGGCCGCTACCTGTGCGGCGACGCCGCCGGCCTGGAGCGCACGCTGCGCGGGCTGGTCGACGACCTCCTGAAGCTGGAGCCGCACGCGGTGGCGGCGGCCAAGCGGCTGGTGATGGCCTGCACCGGGCACGACATCCCGCCGGTGCTGGACGCCGCGGCGCGCAGCCTGGTCGGCCTGCTGCGCCGGCCGGAAGCGGCCGCGGGCATTCGACATTTCAAGGCCAAGTCGCTGCCGCCCTGGGCGGCGGACGGTGGCTGAGCGGCAAGGGACGGAGGCAGGCGATGCGCAACTACCGACACATCGAGGTCCGTCCCGTGGCCGGCGCGCTGGGCGCCGAGATCGAGGGCGTCGACATGGCGCGCGAGCTCGACGTCGAGGTCGTCGCCGAGATCCGCCACGCCTTCCTCGAGCACCTCGTGATCTTCCTGCGCGGCCAGTCCGTCACGCCGCAGCAGCAGCTGGCCTTCGCGCGCCGCTTCGGCCAGCCGGTCGAGTACCCGCAGCTCAAGGGGCTGCCCGAGGCGCCGATGATCACGCCGGTGGTCAAGCTCGAGCACGAGCGCAACAACTTCGGCGGCATCTGGCACTCCGACACGACCTACCTCGAGCAGCCGCCGATGGGCAGCATGCTGCTGGCCCGCGAAGTGCCGCCGTACGGCGGCGACACGCTGTTCGCCAACCAGTACCTTGCCTACGAGGCGCTGTCGGAGGGCCTGAAGGCGACGCTCGACGGGCTGGTGGGCGTCAGTTCCTCGGCCAAGGCCGACGTCACGAAGACGCGCGAGGACCGCATGAAGGAGGCCGGCGCGGCGCTGAAGGTGCTGACCGCCGAGCACCCGATCGTGCGCACCCATCCCGAGACCGGGCGCAAGGCGCTGTTCACCTCGGACGCGCACACCGCGCACTTCAAGGGCTGGACCGAGAAGGAGAGCCTGCCGCTCCTGCGCTTCCTGTGGGATCACCAGACGAAGCCGGAATTCACCTGCCGCTTCCGCTGGCAGCCGGGCTCGCTGGCCTTCTGGGACAACCGCTGCGCCATGCACAACCCGGTCAACGACTACCACGGCTTCCGCCGCGTCATGCACCGCGTGACGCTGGCCGGCGACCGGCCGCGCTGATCGGCGGGCAAAGGGAAAGGTCCCTCGCTGCGCTCGGGATGACAGGCATTGTTGTCATCCCGAGCGCAGCGAGGGACCTTTCGGTTCAGTGCGAAGGCGGTGACAGCAGGATCGTGCCGACCGCGCTGCGGCCCAGCTCGGCGCGCGTGCCGGCGATCTCGACGTAGCCGAAGTTCTTCCAGCGGGCGAGGAAGTTGGTCGCCCACGGCGACAGCATGTTGCCCGACTGGCCGAGCGGCATCGCGAAGCGGCTGTTGTCGAGGTCGCTGAAGTCGTAGATGCCGCGGTAGCCGGCGCCATGCACCGCCTCGAACGGCGCGTTGCCGACGAAGTTCGGCTGGGCGCGGTTCAGGGTCTGGCCGCCGCCGTCGGACGGGAAGCGCACCGAGGCGATGTCGCGCAGCAGCGGCACCGTGTCGAACAGCGGGTGGCGGTGCGCCGCCTGGTGCTCGCGGCCCCATTGCCAGCCGTCGATGTCGTTGCCCTGGCGACGCGAGATCCACGCCAGCGCGCGGTCGAGCGCCTGCGCGATCGCGTCCTCGCAGGACTCGATCGCCTTGGTGCCGCCGTCGTCGCACCAGGTCGGCTGCTCGGCCAGGATGCGGAGGAGGAGAGGCACGTTCGGCACGGCCATCGACGACCTGAGCTCGTCGCCCAGCTCGTCGCCCAGGATGCCGCGCTGCAGTTCCCAGGTCCAGGCGGTGTAGATCAGCGGCTCGGGCCGGTTGGCCAGCATGAAGCGGTTCCAGCCGGACAGCAGGGCGTGCGCCTTGGCGGCGCGCGGGTTGCGTGGCGCCCCCTTCAGCAGGGCGGGCAGCATGTCGTCGGCGTCGAGCGTGCGGTTGTCGGCCTGGGCGGCGATCATGCCGTAGACCGGGTGCCGCTCGACCTCGCGCAGCAGCTGGTTGGCGCGGCGCTGGCGATAGGGCTCGGCCCAGTCGCGGCTGATGAAGTGGCGGTAGTCGTCGGGCACGACGCGGGCGTTGGCGTTGACCAGCAGGCCGCCCGCCGGGTTCCAGGCGCGCGGCAATTCCTCGAACGGCACGAAGCCCGCCCAGTCGTATTCCGAGGTCCAGCCCGGCACCGGCATCGAGCCGTCGCCCTTGCGCCGGATAGGCACGCGGGCCGGCGACAGGAAGCCGATGTTTCCGGCGGTGTCGGCGTAGACCATGTTCTGCATCGGCGAGATGATCCGCCGCGCGGCGGCCTGGAAGTCCTCCCAGTTCTGGGCGAGCCCCAGCCGGCCGAACCCTTCCGCCGAGGTGTCGGCGGCATCGAGCGCGGTCGCCTGCAGGGCCAGCACGTGGCCGGCCGGGGTGAGGCCGTCGGTGCGCGTCACGAAGTCGTCGATCACTGGCCCGTGGCGCGTCTCGCGCACACGCATGGTGACCGGGTTGCCCCAGCGCACGGCGATCGTTTCCTCGCGCACGGTGAAGGGGCGGGGGCCGTCCGGCGTGATGTAGCGGTTGGGGTCGGTGGCATCGACGCGCTCGACGAACAGGTCCTGGCTGTCGAGGTTGGTGGTCGTGAAACCCCAGCCGATCGTGCCGTTGTGGCCCAGCACGACGGCCGGCGAGCCCGGCGCGGTGGCGCCGCGGATGTCGAAGCCCGGCCCGACCAGCCGCGCGAGGTACCAGGTGCCGGGGAAGCTCAGCCCGAGATGCGGGTCGTTGGCCAGCAGCGGCTTGCCGGCGACGGTGCGGGCCCCCGACAGCACCCACTCGTTCGACGCCTCGCGCTTGCGCGTCGCGACGTTGTCGGTGCCGCGGTAGAGGCGATCGAGGTCGATGTCCTTCAGGGCCTCGTTGACCATCGACAGCGTGGCGTCGCGGTTGTCGCCCGACGGCTCGATCAGGAACTTCACCCCGTCGGGGCCGATCTTGCGCGCCAGCCGCAGGCGCAGCAGTTCGGCCCGCCAGTTGCCGTCCAGCCCGAGCGCCATCAGCTTCGCCCAGACCAGCGAGTCGGCAGGCCGCCACGGCTCGGGACGATACGAGCCGCCCGACAGCATCTTGATCAGCGTCAGCTCGAGGCCGAACTGCTGGTCCTCGTCGCCGATCCAGGCATTCACCCCGGCGGCGTAGGCGTCGATGATCGAGCGCATCGCCGGCGACAGGGCGTTGAGGCTTTCCGAGGCCCGGCGATAGAGGCCGAGGCCGCGCATCGTGCGGTCGGTGTCGACGATGCCCTCGCCGACGAGGCGCGGCGGCAGGACCTCGGCCAGGCGGCCCTGGCCCAGCCGGCGCATCAGTTCCATCTGCCAGAAGCGGTCCTGGGCATGGACATAGCCCAGCCCGAAGGCGGCATCCTCGATCGAGCCGGCGATGATGTGCGGCACCGCGTTCCGGTCGCGCACCACCTCGACAGGGGCGCGCAGACCGGCCGCCGCGAGGTGTCCGTTGTAGGGCGGCAGCGCGCCGCTGACCTGGAAGTAGCAGCCGGCGAGGAACACCAGCACGGCCAGCACCGCCCCGGCCAGGAACCTGGCGAGGCCGCGCGCGAGGCGGATCAGGATACGCATGTCCGGCCGGGGGCGGGCGCGGAGGTCAGCCGCCGAGGAACGACAGGATGGCGTCGCGGTCGGCGTCGAGGTCGGGCGCCGGCTTGCGGGTCGGCGGATCGTCGAAGGCCGACATCTTGAGCGGGTTGCCGGCCAGCTTCAGCGTGCCGCCGCTGCCGTCCGGCACCTCGACGATCATGTTGCGCGCCTTGACCTGCGGGTGCTCGATCGCCTGCTTGATGTTGTTGATCGGCCCGCACGGCACGCCGGCCTTGCCGATCACCGCCAGCCAGTGCGCGGTGGTGTTGGTCTTCAGCACCGACTCGATCAGGTGCTCGAGCTTCTTGTGGTGCTTCTGGCGCAGCGCGTTGTTCTTGTGCTCGGGGTCGGCCGCCCACTCGGGCTTGCCCAGCGCCTCGCAGGTCTTGTGGAACAGCCCGTCGTTGCCGGCGGCGATGATGATCGCGCCGTCGGAGGTCGCGAAGGCCTGGAACGGCGTGATGGTCGGGTGGCGCGCGCCGAGCGGGCCGGGGATCTCGCCCTCGACCGTGTAGCGCATGATCGCGTTCTCGAGCAGCGCCAGCTGGCAGTCGAACATCGCGATGTCGACCTTGGTGGCCTCGCCGGTCTTCAGGCGGTGGACGATCGCGGCGTTGACCGCGATGGCAGTGAACAGGCCGGCGCCGACGTCGCCGATCGACATGCCGACGCGGGCCGGCGGCTGGCCCTCGTTGCCGGTGATGCTCATGATGCCGCCCATGCCCTGCACGACCATGTCGTAGGCCGGGTCCTTGGAATGCGGCCCGGTGTGGCCGAAGCCCGAGGCCGAGGCATAGATCAGCTGCGGGTACTTCTTGTGCAGCGTGTCCCAGCCGTAGCCCAGCTTCTCCATCGTGCCGGGGCGGAAGTTCTCGACGATGACGTCGGCCTTGGCGAGCAGCTTCTCGAAGATCGCGCGGTCGCCGTCGGCCTTGAGGTCGAGCGCGATGCTCTCCTTGCCGCGGTTGACCGAGGCGAAGTAGGTCGAGCGGCCGTTGACGTAGGGACCGTAGGCGCGGGCGTCGTCGCCACCCTTGGGCGGCTCGACCTTGATCACCCGGGCGCCGAGCTCGGCCATCATCAGGGTGCAGTAGGGTCCCGCCAGGATGCGCGACAGGTCGACGACGACGATGCCCGACAGCGGGCCCTTGGAAGCTTTGGTCATGCGGGCTTCCTAGCCGGTGGTCCGCCGCGAATCCAGCCAGACGTTTGCCGCGGCGGCGGCGATCACGAGGCTGCCACCCACCAGCGTCAGGTCGTCCGGCCGCTCGCCGTCGAACAGCCAGACCCAGATCGGCCCGAGCACCAGCTCGAGCAGTCCCAGCAGGGCGGCCTGGCCGGCCGGGATACGCTTCAGGCTGGCCATGTAGAGCAGCAGCCCGCCGGCCAACTGGCCCGGGCTGAGCGCCAGCAGCCACGGAACCTTTTCCCACGTGACGGTCTCGGGCTGGGCGAACGGCAGGGCGACCAGCCCCGACAGCAGGCCGGCCAGCCAGATCGCAGGGGCCATGCCGATGTCGCGGCGGTGGCGCACCACGACGTAGTTGCCGCTCATGCACAGCGAGACGAGGCCGGCCACCGCCATGCCGGCCAGCGCGCCGTCCTCCAGCGAGCCGGCGACGCTGACCCCGAGGCCGACCACGGCCAGCAGCATGGTCGCCAGCGTATGACCGTGCAGCTTTTCCCCCAGTAACGTCCGGGCGAGCAGGGCCGTCAGGAAAGGTGTGATACCGAACATCAGCAGCACGTTCGCCACCGGGGCCAGCCCGAGGGCCAGGATGAACGACACGAAGGCGCCGGCCAGCAGCACGGCGCTGGCCAGCAGCCACGGGCCGGCGTTGCGCACGTCGATCCACAGCGCCCGCCGCTGCCAGGCCAGCAGCGGCAACAGCGACACGCACAGCAACGCCGAGCGCCAGAACGACACGTCCCAGGCCGGCAGGTCGATGCGGCGGACGATCAGGCCGGCGGTACTGAACAGGGCGGCCGCGGCAACGGCGCAGGCCACGCCGACGGCGGCGCTGGAACTGGCAGTGCTGGGTTGCGTTGTCATGGCTGGAAAGGCGTTCCTACGGACTGGACGTGCCGCCGTCCATCCATTCCCGCGACCGGCCGTGGTGCGACACGGTCCCGGAGAAATTCCTCGACCGCATCTGATACGCTGGGGCGTGCCCGATACGCCTCAAGTCGACGCGTCGGACTTCCAGCCGCGATTCCCGTGGTGGGGCGCCGACCTCCAGACCCTGGCCAGCCGCCTGCTGCCGCCGGTGTCGCTCGCCCCGCATGCCAGCGAGCGCCTGTCTTTCCCGCTGCGGGATGGCACGGACGACACCCTGCTCGCGCTGCTGGACCGCCCGGCCGCGCCGCGCGCCGGCACCCCGCTGGTCATCCTCGTGCATGGCCTGACCGGGCTGGAGAGCAGCCGGTACATGCTGTCGATGAGCCGCCACCTGCTCGACCGCGGTTCCCGCGTGCTGCGCCTCAACCTGCGGGGGGCCGGGCCGTCGCGGGCGCTGTGCCGCGATCATTACTATGCCGGCCGCAGCCAGGATTTCCGGCACCTGCTCACGCTGCTGCCGGCCGACCTCGCGGCCGACGGCCTGGTCGCGGTCGGCTACTCGCTGGGCGGCGCGATGCTGCTCAAGTACCTGGGCGAGGAGGGGACGGCGACGCCGCTGCGTGCCGCGGCGACGGTCTGCGCGCCGATCGACCTGTCGCTGACCTGCCGCAACATGATGCGGTCGCGCAACTGGGTGTACCACCGCTACATCCTCGGCCAGATGAAGGTCGAGGCCACGGCGGGCGCCGCCGCCCTGACGGCGGACGAGCGCGCGGCGGTGATGGGATCGCGCACGGTGTGGGACTACGACGACCGCTTCATCGCGCCGCGCTACGGCTTCGGCGGCGCCGAGGACTACTACGAACGCTGTCGCCCGACCCGCTTCATGCCGTCGATCGGCGTGCCGACCCTGGTGGTGGCCGCGCTCGACGACCCGTGGATCCCGGGCACGCTGTACGAGGGCTACGACTGGGCCGGCAATGCGCGGCTGACGCCGCTGCTGGCGCGCTCGGGCGGGCATGTCGGCTTCCACGGCACGGGCAGTGCGGAGCCGTGGAGCGACCGGGCGATTGCCCGCTTCTTCGAGAAGGGAGGCGCCTGATGGCGACGATCGTCGGCGTGGTCAGCCTGCTGGCTGCCCTGATCCTGGCGTGGCGCGGCTACCGGTCCGCCGCGGCCGACCACGAGGCGCGGAAGCGCGACCGCGAGCGGGAGAGGCGAGACAACGAGCCTTGAGACGTGAAAGGTCCCTCGCTGCACTCGGGATGACAAGGAAGACTGCCTGTCATCCCGAGCGCTGCGAGGGACCTTTCCTCATCGCACTGTGATCGGTTGCGCCGGCGGTCCGTCGCGCAGCAGGTCCTTCAGGCGCTGCGCCAGTTCGACCGGCTCGAAGCGCTCGCCCGAGGCGGCGATCTCGTCGGCGGTCCACCAGCGGTGATCGAGCGTCCAGCTGCGCTCGCGCTCGTCGAGCCCCGACGTGTCGATCTCGGTGCGGGTCGTGCGCGCGAGGAAGAACCGCTCGCGGTGCAGCACCTGCTTCTCCCGCCACTGCATCACGCGCTCGCGGGTCCAGATCCAGCGCACCGGGCCCTCGACCGCGAGGCCTGTCTCCTCGCGGGCCTCGCGCACCGCGGCCTCTCCGAAATCCTCGTGCGGGTCGACCAGGCCGCCGATCATGATCCAGAACGGGTCGCGCCACGGGTCGGCCGGGTCGTAGACGGTCGGCTGGTGGACCTTGAACAGGAACAAGCGGTCCCGCGGATCGAGCAGGACCAGCCGCCCCGACGGACGCTCGATCATTTGCCCCGCAGCAGCCGGGCGGCGTCGACCGCGCCGTAGGTCAGGATGCCGTCGCAGCCGGCCCGCTTGAAGCCGGTCAGGGTCTCGACCAGCACCTTGTTCCAGTCGAGCCAGCCGCGCTCCGCCGCGCCCTTCAGCATCGCGTACTCGCCGCTCACCTGGTAGGCGTAAGTCGGCACGCCGAACGTGTCCTTCACGCGGCGCACGATGTCGAGGTAGGGCAGGCCGGGCTTGACCATCACCATGTCGGCGCCTTCCTCGATGTCGAAGCCGACTTCGCGCAGGGCCTCGTCCGAGTTGGCGTAATCCATCTGGTAGGTCTTCTTGTCGCCCTTCAACGCGCCCGAGCTGCCGATGGCGTCGCGGAACGGGTTGTAGAAGGCCGAGGCGTACTTGGCGGCGTAGCTCATGATCTGGGCGTGGACGTAGCCCTTGGCGTCGAGCGCCTTGCGGATCGCGCCGATCCGGCCGTCCATCATGTCGGAGGGCGCCTGGATGTCGGCGCCGGCCTCGGTCTGCACGATCGCCTGCTTGATCAGCGCCTCGACCGACTCGTCGTTCTGGACGTAGCCGTCGCGCACGATGCCGTCATGGCCGTCGCTGTTGAAAGGGTCGAGCGCGACGTCGCAGACGATGCCGATGTCGCTCACTTCCTTCTTCACCGCGCGGATGGCGCGGCAGACGAGGTTGTCCGGGTTGTAGGCCTCGCGCGCGTCCGGCGTCTTGGCCGACGGGTCGGTCTCCGGGAAGATCGCGACCGCCGGGATGCCGAGGTCGCGCGCCTGCTTCACCGCCTCGACGAACAGGTCGACCGACAGGCGATCGACGCCGGGCATGGAACCCACCGGCGTTCGCGCGTTGGTGCCCTCCTGGACGAAGACCGGCCAGATCAGGTCATCGACCGACAGCTTGGTCTCCGCGACCAGGCGGCGGGACCAGTCCTCGCGGCGGTTGCGGCGCAGCCGCGTGGTGGGGTAGCGACCGAGGGTCGAAAAGCGCTTCGCCATGGTCCGGATTTATCGCGCGAACGGCGAACTGCCGCAATGTGGCTTGTTTGACTGCCATAGGCCCCCCGATATGATCCGCCGCCATGGATTTCACCCTCACCGAGGACCAGCAGGCGTTTCGCGACACGGCTCGCCAGTTCGCCGCCGAGCGGATGCTGCCGCAGGCCGCCCGCTGGGACGCCGAGAAGATCTTCCCGGAGGACGTGCTGCGCGAGGCCGCGGCGCTGGGCTTCGGCGGCATCTACGTCCGTGACGACGTCGGCGGCAGCGGCCTCTCGCGCTTCGACGCCGCCCTGATCATGGAGGAGCTGTCGGCGGCCTGCCCGAGCACGGCGGCCTACATCTCGATCCACAACATGGCCGCCTGGATGATCGACGCCTTCGGCGACGACGACCAGCGCCGGCATTTCCTGCCGAAGCTCTGCAGCATGGAGCACTTCGCCAGCTACTGCCTGACCGAGCCGGGCGCCGGATCGGACGCGGCGGGACTGGCGACGCGGGCCGAGCTGGTCGGCGACCACTACGTCGTGAACGGCACCAAGGCCTTCATCTCGGGCGGCGGGCGCAGCGATCTCTACGTCGTCATGCTGCGCACCGGCGGCAAGGGCGCCGGCGGCGTCTCGACCCTGGTGGTCGAGAAGGGCACGCCCGGCCTGTCGTTCGGCAAGCAGGAGAACAAGCTCGGCTGGAACAGCCAGCCGACCTCGGCGGTGATCTTCGAGAACTGCAAGGTGCCGGTGGCCAACCGGCTCGGCCCGGAGGGCCACGGCTTCAAGATCGCGATGGCCGGGCTCGATGGCGGCCGCATCAACATCGGCGCCTGCTCGCTGGGCGGCGCGCGGGCCTGCCTCGAGACGGCGTCGCGCTACGTGATCGAGCGCAAGCAGTTCGGCAAGCCGATCGCCGACTTCCAGGCGACCCAGTTCAAGCTGGCCGACATGGCGACCGAGCTGGACGCGGCGCGCCTGATGATCTGGCGGGCCGCCAGCCTGCTCGACGCCAAGTCGCCGGAGGCGACGCAGGCCGCCGCCATGGGCAAGCGCTTCGCGACCGACGTCGGCTTCCGCGTCGTCAACGAGGCGCTGCAATTGCATGGCGGCTACGGCTACTTGAAGGATTTCCCCATCGAGCGCTATCTGCGCGACCTTCGCGTGCACCAGATCCTCGAGGGAACCAACGAGATCATGCGCGTGATCATTTCACGCCGTTTGCTGATGGGATGAGAGAGTGATGTCCGAGCCTGAAATTCTGTTCGAGATCAAGGATGGGCTGGGCGTCATCACGCTCAACCGGCCCAAGGTCATGAACTCGATCTCCCACGGCATGATCCTCGAGATGGAGAAGGTCCTGCCGGGCTGGGAGAAGGACCCCAAGGTCAAGGCGGTGGTGCTGCGCGGCGCCGGCGACCGCGCCTTCTGCGCCGGCGGCGACGTGGTCGGCCTGTACCGCGAGATGAAGGACAAGACCGGCGGCACGGTGCGCCGCGACTTCTTCCGCGACGAGTACATCGTCAACCGCCGCATCTACCGCTTCGCCAAGCCGTGGATCTCGCTGATCGACGGCATCGACATGGGCGGCGGCGTCGGCCTGTCGGCGCACGGCTCGCACTCGGTGGCGAGCGAGAAGTTCCTGTTCGCCATGCCCGAGACGACGATCGGCCTGTTCCCCGACGTCGGCGGCGGCTACTTCCTGACCCGCCTGCAGGGCGCGCTCGGCACCTTCCTGGCGCTGACCAGCCACCGGCTGAAGGCCGCGGACGCGGTGTGGGCGGGCATCGTCGATGCCTTCGTGCCCAGCGCGAAGATGAACGACCTGCAGGCCGCGCTCGGCGCCGCCGACCTAGACGGCCCCGACGCCGACCGCAAGGTCGACGCGGTGATCGCCCGGTTCGCGGGCGATGCCGGCATGCCGACGCTGCCCGGCCTGATGGCCGACATCGACAAATGCTTCTCGGCCGACTCGGTGGCCGACATCGTGGCGCGGCTCAAGGCGCAGCCGGGCGAGTGGGCGGCCAAGCAGCTGGCGGCGCTCCTCAAGCTGTCGCCGCTGTCGATGGCGATCACGCTGGAACAGCTGCGGCGCTGCGCCAACCGCTCGTTCGAGGACGTCATGACCATCGAGTACCGCATGTCGCAGGCCTGCATGCGCGAGGGCCACGACTTCTTCGAGGGCGTGCGGGCGCTGCTGGTCGACAAGGACCAGAAGCCCAAGTGGACCCCGGCCACCG
>Ga0102832_1000959_pt1 | contig 28204 bp, 26 predicted proteins | sample EBPBio282013_DNA_FD_88942 | JGI IMG/M metagenome (GOLD analysis project Ga0102832, IMG submission 88942) | Wastewater treatment Type I Accumulibacter community from EBPR Bioreactor in Madison, WI, USA - Reactor 2_5/28/2013_ DNA (Illumina Assembly) | ecosystem: Engineered > Bioreactor > EBPR >... | reverse complement strand
GCTGTCAAACGGCGTGGCGGTCGCAGCGTTGAACTGGTTAGGGTCAAGCGTCGGCGTGGGCGCAAGCTGCCCCAACGACGTAATCAACCATTCGCATAACTCAATTTCCAGCTCGGCTTTAGCCACATCGTCCAAGCCAGCCGACATTTCACGCCACGCTTCGGCATAGGCCAGTGCTTGACGGGGAAAAGCAGAAGTCAAACAGGCCGGCACACCCGATATACCCAACGGATAAGGGGTTGCTTCTGAGCGATAATTTCCGCGCGGAGTTGGGGTAAGCACTGGAATAACATCCGCAGCAACAGTAGGTAAGCTCGAACATAAGCGTTGAGTTAACCGTCCGAATGACACTGAATCCATTCGGGCATTGAACTGCTCCCATAAGGGTACAAACTGCTGCCACTGGTCAGAGTAGGTATTTACGAGGCACATTGGTACGCCTGACGCATCATAATCGAGTCCGTAGATACGCGACGATTGACCACTTCCAGCCGGATAGGGGCTTGAAATGGCGATTGTCTGGTTATCAACCCAGCGGTAGCTGCGTCCATCAGGGCTGGGGAGATCGCTGCCAGCCAAGAACAGGACTTTGCCCTCGTCCATCTTATAGATGGCGATTTCATTGCCGGGGTAATGCGAACTGATCGGTGTTGGTGCATAGACCACCAAATACTTCGTCCAGTCGGGGCTGGGTACAATGGTTTCAACAGAACGGTCTTCAAAAGGCGGAATGGTAATCCTACGACGTTCGGCAACTCCAACTTCGACAATCTCAAACGTATCGCCCTGCCCGTTATTATATTGGGTCAGGTAGCGTCGAGCATCCGGTGAGGAAGCAATCACATTACCAACCAAGTTCAACTGCTGGCGATCAATCGGCCTACCGGTACTGACATCCCACAGCCGCCAGTCGCTTCCATTGATCGTCACAAGGTCTTGGCTGTCTTCACTAAAAAGAAAGTTTTGGAAACCGGAGGTATAGGCGGTTTCTAAGATGGTACTCTCGCCGGATGCCACGTTAATCCGTTCAAAATCGGTGATGATTTGCGTGCCGTCCGCGTTGAAACTGAGCGTATGGGAACCATCAGAGTCGGGTTCAGATGGAAAGTAGGTGTGCTCCAATAATCCCGTATCCAAGTTGTAGAGTTCGAGCGGCTGGCGACCGGAAGCGCGACGAATGAGCAGCCGTGAATTGTCAGGACTGAGTTCCATATCGACAATATCAACAGGGCGAATGAACTCCATCGCACCATAACCCTGATCGGTATAGAAGGTATAGACGAGCACACCCATTTGCTCACGCCCAACCGTAACGGGATCAAGAATATCGAGCAGCGTTACGGTACTCGGTTCATAACCTTGATATTGACGATATTCCTCACCGAAAATAAGCCTTAGCAGCGGGTTTTCGCCCACATCATTTGGCGCACCAACCATGCGCGAGATGTTACTTAACCCCATCCCTTGAAGTGCTTGAAATTGCTGTAAGCCAAGTTGGTTACCCAGTGGCAGATTAGCAACTTCAAAGGTATTCGCGTTCACCTGTAACAAATTATTCTGACCATTGGGGCGAATATAAAGGAAGTCGTCACGAAGGCTGCGCCAAATGTCCATCGGGTCGGTTTCGATGCGATTCATCTCCAAATCTCGAACCGCACCATAATCCTTCGAGTGCCCATCCAGCACCTGCAAACGAGCAGGTAAAGCGGCGATCATGGTATCGTTCGGCCCAATAATCAGACCATTGCGGAAGCCAAAGAACGGATATGCCTCGGTTCCACCGGGTAGTGTGGAATTACGCTCACCCCGTTCAGCGGACAAATCCCACATCCACGGCAGGATGCTGGTGTCATTCTCACTACGGCGGAGTTCCGGCGGGGCGCGGACAACCGAATCGAACAAGAGAAGGCGGTCATCATCCGAGAAGCGCATGATGCCCGACATACTGAGGACACCATCCGGCGCAAGTGAAATGTCGAGCGTTCCAGTTTGCGTGTCCCAGATTTCGACTTGGCGATCAATCGCCAGCGCGAGATAACGACCGTCATGGCTAAACACATAACCACTGTAGTTACCTTGTTCATAGAGAACGTGGCGCACCTGTAAAGTAGCCGCATCCACCAAGACAAGGCGACCTGTTAAATCGGTATACGCAAATTGGTCGAAGTTGATGTCATAGCGGATGCCCTGCGGACGGGGTTTACCGATCTCTTGGACAAGGGTAAAGATCGGCTGTTCTTCCGCAACCTGCCCCAGCACCATGCCCATGAGTGGAAACGTCAATAAGACAAGCAGCAATAATAAACGCTTCAAAATGAACTCCTATTTTGGAAGGGGCATTTATCGTATTATAGAATGAGTATCTCAATTTAATACCTTGCAATCACATGATGATTACCCTACGCTTCATATGCGGTGATTTTTCGATTGCATAACATCTCTTATAGTGTTTATAGACACAACTACATCTAAAGAGAGTTTTATCATGAAACCGCGTTCCATCTGGTACGTTATTTTCTTACTGTTCAGCGTTTCGATGAAAGTCGCGGCACAGGCTGCGGTTTGCCCTCCCCCGGTATTACTGGACTTCGCCCGCTCAAGTTCAGCCTGCTTCCAACTCGAACGAAATGAAGCCTGCTACGGGAACGGTTCGGTTAGCGCCACATTCCAGAGTGATGATCTCGCAACCGCGTTTGCCCAAGCGGGCGATATTGCTTCGTTGAGTGTACTGCGTTCGGTTACGCTTACGCCGAGTGATGAGGATGTGGCGATCACGAGCCTCGCGGTACAAGCGAGCCTGAGCGATACCGAAGCCAGCAGCGTCGCGTTCCTGTTATATGGAAACGTGACCATTGAAAACAAAGTCGATTATCTGGCTGAGTTACAGGCTACGGCTAAGGGGACGTTGACTATACGCAGTAAACCAGAAGCAAATGGCGATATTCTGGCGCAGCTTGCCGTGAACAAAGGCGTGGTTGTGAATGGACGAAGCGCGGATAAGAAATGGCTGCGGGTCATTATTCCCGACTCACAAAACTACGGTTGGGTAGCGGCTGAGTTAGTTTCTTCCCAGCAGAGCATCGACGTACTTTCGGTCGTGGATGTATCGACACCTGTCCTCAATCCCTTCCAAGTGATAACGGTGAAAACGGCTGACGCGAGTCTGTGTGATGGAAAAGTCGCTGGCGGTGTGCTTATCCAGACCCCAAACATCGAAGAAACCGTCAGCATGACCATCAACGCGGTTGAGGTGCGGTTGGCAGGAACCGCTTACCTGACCACAAATGAGGACGAGTTCCTGACCATCAATATTTTGGACGGTGAAGCTGAGGTCGGTGAACCGGACTCGATGCGATTCGTTCCAGCCGGTTCGCGTGTGAATATTCCGATTGATAGCGAGTCGAACAACGCAACAGACACAGTATCCGAAACCGAACCGTATTCGGTAGCGCGGTTTGAGGGAGTGCCACTCAATAACCTGCCGAATCGGGTCAAGGCGGCAGAACCACTGACCTTAGAACAGATCGCGACTTTGACGGCTGAACACGAAGCCGAGCCAGTCGTCGTGATTGACCTCAGTACGCCGGAGCCGAGCACCATCTGCCGATATTTCACGAACAGCACCGCGACTCTATGGGCGGGGCCGGGAGAGTTCTATGAGGCGATAAATGAGATCGCGGCGAACGCGCGTGTTTATCCTGTCCTCCAAATAAAAGATGCCGATGGCGCGGTGTGGTGGCAGTTGAGCAACAGCAATTGGATTAAAGCGCGAGCCGTCCGGCAGTTGGGCGACTGCCCCGAAATTCCCATAACAGACGTTGCACCGGCACAACCCTATAACATCATCACCATGGAAACATGCAAAAGCCAGAACGGACCACTCCGGGCAGGACAAACCGTGACCATCGAGTTCAAGCCTGCGGCGTTTGAGAACTACTATGACGCGAGCATCGCGCTTCAGGTTGATCCGGGTCAAATCTGGATTGACGAGCGCGCCCAATATGTGACGGCTTCAAGGCCGATCAGCATCGGTACGGCGGGGACGGATCAAGAGCGTTACGTACGTATCTTCTCAACAACATGGAAGGCGACCGGTGGCACACACGAGATCATCAGCGAAAGGCTGGCGTACATCCTGACGTGTAACATCACCGTACCCTTCGGTTAACGGAGAAACTCAGCTTCTATCAACTACCTCTGATAACAAGTCAGGGGTGGTTTCATTTTAGGGATAGTCCACCGAGAATGGTTCCCTAAAACAGGCAGTGGTTGGGTATAATTATTCACATTCGGAAGTGCTTGTTTTACAGATCATCAGTTCCCTTAAAAGCATGTTTATTTAGACGAAGAAAAGTGGATTTATAGCAATGCAACTTCAAGACAAAATAGCGATTGTTACCGGCGCGGGTCAAGGGATTGGTAAAGGCATAGCACTACGGCTGGCACGGGAAGGCTCGCACGTGGTTATTAATCATCCGTCGGCCAGCACAGCGGAAAAGGCCGAAGAAGTAGCCACCCTCATCCGAGAAATGGGGCGAAAGTCTATCGCTATCCAAGCGGACGTTTCCAAAGCGGCGCAGGTCGAGGCGATGGTACAACAGACGGTCGAAATCTTTGGGCGGCTGGATATACAAGTCAACAATGCGGGTGTTGACCCCCACATCCCTTTCTTTGAACTGACCGAGGAACAATGGGACTTCATCATTAATACCAACCTCAAAGGGAATTTTTTCTGCGCCCAATCAGCAGCACGGGCGATGGCGAAAACTGGTGGTGGTAAGATCATCATCATCAGCTCGATTCACGGGATGCAAACTTATAAACGGATGACGGCTTACGCAGCGGCTAAGGGTGGGCTGAACGCGATGACCCGTCAGTTGGCGATTGAGCTTGGGCCGTACCACATCAACGTGAACTGTATCGCGCCGGGGGCGGTACAGGTCGAGAAAAACTATATTATGGACCCGAACTTTGACCCGCACGCCTTTGACCACGAGATTCCGGTGGGGTCGATTGGCAACCCTGACGACATCGCAGGAGCAGTGGTGTTTTTCGCCTCCGACGATGCGCGATACATCAGCGGGCAGGTGCTGACGGTGGACGGTGGGACGAGTACGCGCATTCTGCTGGGCGTGAGCGACAAGAAAATAGATGTCGTTGAGCAAGTGGTCACAATGAAGCCGGAAGATTGGCTGGGCGAGAAAGAATAAACGTAAATTTCGGAATGGTCTGAGACCAGTCCCTACAGATACTTTCTAATTGAATTTCACCTATATAAAGGTAAACCGTGAGCATTTACACTTCGACGTATAAAGATCAACCGGCGATTACGATTGAATCAGACCTGATTAGCGCTCAATTTCTACCGACGATTGGCTCGAAGATGAGTTCGTTGGTTTATAAGCCCCAGCAGCGAGAATTGATGGTGCAAAACCCCAGCGAGAAATATTTACTCGCACCCTATGACGGCGTTTATGAGGCGGCTGAGTGTTCGGGGTTTGACGAGATGTTCCCGACGATTGACATCTGCTATTACGAAACGTTCCCGTGGCAGGGAGCCAAGCTGCCCGACCACGGCGAGGTTTGGAGCATCGGCTGGCAGCACCAGATTGAAGGTGAGGCGCTCCATATGAGTACCTACGGAGTCCGGTTCCCCTACAAGCTGGAAAAAGTCGTGTCCTTCATGGCTCCGCATATCCTGAACTTTCGGTACACAGTGACTAACCTTTCGGACTTCGACTTTGACTTCATGTGGGCGGCGCACCCGATGATTTACCTTGAAGATAACGTCGAGCTGGTACTGCCGGAAGGCGTGAGCCACATTACCAGCGTCAGCTCGGATACCCTGCTCGGCAAGTACGATGATGACGTGACGTGGCCGACGTTCACGGGCAAAAACGGAACCGAGTACGACCTGCGGAAGCTGCGCCCGAAAAGCACAGGTGAGGCGTACAAGTACTTCGTGAAGGGCAAGATGCCGGAAGGCTGGTGCGCTTTGAAGTACCACGACAGCCAATTCTCACTTGCCCTTTCGTTCCCGACGGCGACCGTTCCCTATCTGGCGGTGCTGCCCAACGAGGGCGGCTGGCGCGACCTGCACAACATTTTCCTTGAGCCGGCGACCGCGAGCCACGACCGGTTGGACGTGGCACGAAAGCACAACCAGTATTCGACGGTGAAGGCGCAAGCGACCTACGAGTGGCACCTGAACTTTACCCTGAGCGACCGGACGGATTTCAAGGTGGTGAGTGAAAGTGGCGAGTTGGTTTAGGACAGTCGTCAGCTTTCAGTCGCCAGACACCAGCTTAAAGGCAAAGGCGAATCGCCAAGATGCCAAGTTCAGACAGAGAACGCCAAGGTTTTTATGTCGGCGATGGCGGCGAAGTCGTCGTCGCCATCAAGGATGATAAACGCCATAAAAGTTGCAAATGTTAGAAATGTTGCAGTTGTTGCTGTTAATGCTGTTGAGAAATGGATCGCGATTCGCATATTTCTTCACTTTCACAGTGCATTTTGTCGGAAATGTCGTCAGTGTCAGTTTTGTCAGTTGGCAACTTTGGCAGCAATTTCGGCAATGGCAAGGCGGATTTTGTGCCAATTCGGCGGATTGCTCGGCTAGAAACGCGGCGATATTGGCAAAAGGTCTGCCGCCGCCAAGATTGCTAATCAAGTTATCAGTTTACAGTCAACAGTTGTCGGTTCAATGCAAAGATCACTCATCAAAACTTATTTGCAGTGGCGGACGGTGGGTCGCTGCTGCAACGTTTGCAGCAAAACAGTTGTCAGTCCACAGTTGACAGTTATCAGTTCAATGCAAAGGCGAATGCGGTGATAGACCCCATCCCCAACCCTTCCCCGTAGTAACAGGGAAGGGAGCAAAGACAATGCGTATGAACAGAATAACATTAATTGTGTTCAATAGGGTGAACATTTGTCAGAACATTTGGTCACTTTTAAGCGATGTTGGCGCTAACTTTGTGAGGGAGAGGAATTGTTAAGACAGTTGGTGGACGGTTTGTAAACGGTTTGTCGGGTTAACCGAAACTAAACCTAAGTAGTAACAAGTTACAAGTGGCAAGTTTCAAGTGAAATGCAAAGACAGTTTTGAGTTACGAGTAGCGAGTTGAATGAGTAAGAACAATGACTAAAGATGAGTATAAAGACCTTTTTATGTCAGCATTAGAACGTGCTATAGAAAACGCTGACAATCAATTAGGATACAAAGTGCCTCGTGAAATCAAAATTATCCTGTTTGACAAGAAAAATAAAGGCGATACCGTCGATTTTATAACCGCGCTTGACAGCTTGTATCTAAAAAATGGGAAATCATATTATGTGATAGATGTTGGAGTAAGGGACGTTTACCCCACATTCATAAAAGTTTTCGTTAGGTGCAGTGGTCATACGCCAGTTGAGTATGAAGAAGTATGGGTTTCACCAGACGACGGTACAAAGCTCTTTAAACAGGTATTGCCTCAGATACGTATCGTAACAGAATAACAATGTCTCTGAAAATGAAATACGGAAGGGACTGAATCCCTTCCCTACGAATGCAAATTATGGCAGTGCATGATTAACTAGGGGAGCCAATTGCCGGCGCGGACACGGGGCCACGCGAGGGCGGGTTTGAAGGCTTCGGCGTATTCGACCTTCGACTGGAGGCCGCGGAACTGCCCCATGATGCGCGAGAACTTGACTAAATCCCAGCCACCGAACTTGAGCATATTTTGCATCTGGCTCTCGTGGTAGTTCAGCAGTTCAACTTTGCGTTCCCACACGCTGGTAATATCGACATAATGCGTGGGCTGCCACTCGAAGCCTGCGGTGGAGTCCATGTAGTAGAGTGCGGGAGTCTGGGGCAGCGGGTCGTGGTCAGTGAAGATGGTGACGACGTTCGCCAGCATGACGGCGTGGAACACGATCTGGCTGGTGATGATGTGGTCGGTATTGTAATCAACAGGCGGATGGCAAAAAACAATGTCGGCCTTCGCCTCACGCAAGATGTCGACGAGTTGGTTACGGGCTTCGTCGGTATCGCGAATATACTCGTCCGACTGCCCCATGCAGATATAGCGACCACCGATGGCTTCGGCAACACGGGTCGCTTCGCCGATGCGTACCCGCGCGATTTCTTCGTAAGGGGTGCTGGGTTCATACTGCGAACCTTTGTCACCATTGGAAACCGTGACGTTGGTGAAGGTGTGACCGCCCTGCTGCTGGTAACGAAGCAGAGTCCCTAAACAGTGAATTTCGATGTCATCCTGATGTGCGCCTACCGCGACGATGTTCATTTTCTTTTTACCCCTACCCTAGCCCTCCCCCGTAAACGGTGGAGGGAACAAGAAAAATATAGTGCTACGAATTAAGGCAGCCAGTTACCAGCGCGGACGCGAGGCCAAGCCAGCGCAGGACGGAAGGCTTCGGCATATTCGACACGGCATTGCAGACCCCGATAGGCATCCTGCTTGCGGGCGAAGGACACCAAATCCAAGCCATTCATTTTGGTTGAGTTCGCCATCTGGCTTTTGTGCATCCGCAATAGATCGGCCTTTTGTTCCCACACGTCGCTAATATCGACATAATGCGAAGGCTGCCATTCGAGGCCAGCGATGGCATCCATGTAATAGACAACGGGTGTTTCCGGCAGCGGATCGTGGTCGGTAAAGATGGTGACGACGTTAGAGAGCATGGTGGCGTGAAAAACGATCTGGCTGGTGACCATGTGGTCGGTGTTGTAGTCAATGGGCGGCAGGGTGAGCACAATGTCGGCTTTGGCTTCGCGCAGAATATCGACCAGTTGGTTACGGGCTTCGTCGGTATCGCGAATGTATTCATCCGACTGACCGAGGTTGATGTAGCGACCACCAATGGCTTCGGCAACGGCGGTAGCTTCGGCATTACGGATGCGGGCGATTTCCTCGTAGGGGGTGGAGGGATTGAACTGCGAACCTTTATCGCCGTTGGAGATGACCACATTGGTGATGTGGGCTTCCCCTTTTTGTCGGTACTTGAGCAGCGTCCCCATACAGCAAAACTCGATGTCGTCCTGATGCGCGGCGATACAGACAATGTTCACGGTAAATCGCTTTCTCAGGCTACCTTACCCCTAGCCCCTCCCCGTAGTAACAGAGAGGGGAATTGAAGACTATAAGTGAAAGAGATAGACAAAATAGCAAACCGGTTGACTTCTAAACATCCAACATACGGTGGATGGCGGCGACCACGCGACCTTTGTTGGGGATGACATAATCTTCCAACGGGGCGCTGAATGGGATGAGCGCACCTTCCAATGTGACGCGGACAACGGGCGATTCGAGCGACCAGATGGCTTGATCGGTGACGCGGGTGGCGACTTCTGCGCCCCAACCCCCAGCGTGCGGCGCTTCCTCAACGGTCATCAGACGACCGGTTTTTTGCACCGAGGCGATGATGGTTTCAAGGTCGAGCGGCACGAGGGTACGGGGGTCGATGACCTCACACGAGATACCTTCTTTGGCGAGTTCCTCGGCAGCATTGACGGCGACCGCGACCATGCGTTGGGTAGCGACGATGGTAACATCACTCCCTGCGCGGACGACGTTAGCCACACCGAATGGGATAATGTGTTCATCATCCGGCACTTCGCCCTTCTCGGCGTACTGGACTTTATGTTCGAGGAACACGACCGGATTGTCGTCACGAATGGCGGTTTTGAGCAAGCCGAGCACATCCGCTGGATTGGAGGGTACGACGACTTTGAGGCCGGGGGCGTGCATGAACCATGTTTCGACACACTGCGAATGCTGCGAGGCGAACCCCGCACCACCACCCTGCGCGGCACGGATGACGAGCGGCACCTTGAGCTGACCGCCGGACATATAGCGGAACTTGGCGGCCTGATTGATGATCTGGTCGAGGGTGACAGCGGCGAAATCGGCAAACATCAGCTCGACGACCGGACGCAAGCCCGTGACAGCCGCGCCGATGCCCGCGCCGATGATGGCGTTTTCGGAGATGGGGGTATCGCGCACACGGACACCGCCGTACTTCTCGAACAAGCCGGGGGTGACTTTGAACACGCCGCCAGCCGCGCCGACATCCTCACCAAAAAAGATCACATTTTCATCACGCGCCATCTCTTCATCAAGGGCGCGTTTTACTGCTTCGCGGTAGGTCATGACTGCCATATTAATTCACCCAAATATCTTCATAGACCGCTTCGAGCGGCGGATAGGGTTGTTCGAGCGCCCATGTGGTCGCCTCTTGGACGGCTTCCTGAGCGGTGGTGTGCATCTGCTGAAGCTGCGAGTCGGTTAGCTGACCGTCGGCCTTCATGCGGTCGGCAAGGATGTTGATGGGGTCACGCGCCAACCACTGCTCAAGTTCGCCAGCCGGACGGTAAGGGGCGGTATCGGTGCGGGAGTGACCTTTGTAGCGGTAAGTCTTGGCTTCGATGAGGGTTGGTCCCTGCCCTGCGCGGGCGCGGTCAACCGCTTCTTGAATGGTGGCCTTCACAGCTTCGGGGTCTTGCCCATCGACGATGATGCCGGGGATACCATAAGCGGCAGCACGGTCGGCGACGTTATCAACGGGTGCGGTGCTGGCATATGAGCTGTATTCGCCATATAGGTTGTTCTCGCACAAGAACACGGCGGGCAGCTTCCAGACGGCGGCGAGGTTAACCGCTTCGTGCCACGCGCCGATGTTGGGCGTACCATCACCGAAGATGGAGATGCTGACCGCGCCGGTACCCTTAATCTGGGCAGTGAGCGCCGCGCCGTTGGTAACGGGCAACCCCGCGCCGACGATGGCGAAGGTGCCGATGAGACCGATGTCCATATTGGTGAGGTGCATGGAACCGCCTTTGCCTTTGCAGCAGCCGGCTTCCTTGCCCATCATTTCAGCCATCATACTGCGGAGCGACATGCCGAGCGCGAGAGCGTGACCGTGACCACGATAGGTGCAGGTGACCGTATCGCCGCGCGGGGCATCGATGACTGCCGCCATACCGACGGACACGCCTTCCTGCCCGATACAGAGATGGGTGGTGCCACGAATGACATTTTCGAGAAAGAGTTCTTGGATGCGTTCTTCACAGTAGCGAATTTCGAGCATTCGCGTGAGCATGTGGAGGCGCAGTTCCGGTGAAAGAGGATTAGCCACAATGTTATCCTTTACTCAGCAATTCATTCAACCTCACCCCTACCCCACGTTGGCACCTTCGCAGGCTCAGTTCGCCAACAGCCATAAGTGGCGAGGGGAGAAAGGCGATTCCAATTCCTAACCCCCACCCTTACCCTCCCCCGCAAGCAAGGGAGGAAAGCATACAGCGTGTGAGGGCATTACATTTGCTACTTAACCCGCGAATGCCTGCAACTGTTGGTCAAAGGCTTCGAGGAAGCGAGCCGCCAACATGCCATCAATGATGCGGTGATCGGCTGAAAGCGTCAGGTGAGCCGTGGTGCGAATATGTAGGCCGCCGTTGACGACCATCGGGCGCGGCTTGGCTGTGCCGACAGCGAGGATGCCGACCTGCGGCGGGTTGATGATGGCGGTGAAGCGATCCACCTGCTTGACGACACCGAGGTTACTGACAGTGAACGTACCGCCGCTGAGTTCATCCGGCTTGAGCTTGTTGGCACGGGTGCGCTCGATGAGGTCACGCACATGCCCCGCGAGACCGGAGAGCGAGAAGTCGTCGGCGTTACGCAGCACGGGAGTCATCAGGCCGTTGGGGAGCGCCACCGCCAGCGCGAGATGCACATGGTCGTATTGGAATAGATGCCCGTTCTCGAAGGTGGCGTTCAGTTCCGGCAGCGCAAGCAAGGTTTGGGTCGTCAGGTAGAGGATGAGCGTGTTGAGGCCAATCCCCTTGGGCAGTGTGGCAGCCGCATCGGTAAAGTCTAATTCGCCGGTGGTGTAGAAGTGCGGCGACTCCTGTGCGCTCTGGCTGAGGCGGCGAGCGATGGTCTGGCGCATGTTGCTGATGGGGATTTCGCGGCGGCCTTCCTGCGAGGGCGCAGCGGGTGTAACCGTGCGTTCCGTAGGGAGTGAGGCAGCAGCGGGTGCAGACGCAAGGGCGGCAGGCGGCGCGGCGATGACAAACGGCGGTTCGCTGAGGTGGGCTTCCACGTCCTCGCGGCGAATACGGCCTTCTTTACCCGTCCCTTTGATGGTGGTGAGGTCGATGTGGTTATCCCGCGCCAGCTTGCGGACGGCAGGCGCAGTTAACACCTTACCGTTGGAGTGTGCCGCCGGTTTCGCGCCGTCGATCACCGCCTGTATATCCTCGCGGGTGATACGCCCATCAGCACTGCGCGACTGGACGCTGTTGAGGTCGATGCCATGCTCGCGGGCGAGGCGCTGGGCGACCGGCGAGATGCGCTGACCACGGTCGGCATCATCACTAACAGCGGCTGAGGCGGGTTGACCTTGATAGGCTACATTATCAATCTCGGACATGGAGGGCGGTTCGGCAGCAGGAGCGGCTTCACCCGTGCGGATACGCCCTAAGACGGTGCCGACCGCGACCATCTGGTCAGCGGGGACGAGTACCATGTCCAGCACACCGTCGGCCAATGCTTCGAGTTCGACGTTCGCCTTGTCACTTTCGATTTCGGCAACGGGTTCGCCCTTACGGACGGCATCCCCCGGCTGCTTGAGCCACGCGAGGATGCGCCCTTCCTCCATGCCGAAGCCCATATTGGGCAGAACTATTTCAGAAAAAGCCATAGCGTTCCTGTATAAATACTCGTTTACTGTCGTTGAGGCCGTTACTGGGTGGCGGTGATGCCGCCATCCAAGTACAGTGTCTGCCCCGTAATAAAATCTGACGCGGAGGACACAAAGAAAAGTATAGCTTGCATCACGTCATCCGGCTCGGCAATGCGGCCCAATGGTATACGGGCGGTCAGTGCGTTATAAAACTCGGGGTCAGCCAGCATCGCTGCGACCTGCTCGGTGCGAACGAAGGTCGGCGCGACCACATTCACATTGATGTTGTCCGGGGCTAACTCGGCGGCAAGCTGCTTGCACATAATCCCTAGGCCACCCTTAGCGGCGACATAAGCCGCATAACCGCGACCGCGCAACCCCAACTGCGTGCGAACCGAGCCGAGGTGTACCTGCTTACCACCTTTGCCCTTCGCGATCTGATACTTGGCCGCCGCTTGGGCGAGGAAAAAGGCTGACTTGAGGTTGGCGGTATAAACGTAATCAAAGTTTTCTTCGGTTACATCCAATAGTTTTTCTTCGCGGTTTAAGCCGACGCAGTTCACCAGAATATCGATGCTGCCCAACTGCGAGGCAGTTTCATCGACCATGCGGCGGATGTCTTTGTTCTTGTTGGCATCAAAAGGCGCGGCGTAGGCATCATAACCTTCGCTTTTGAGCGTCGCTGCCAAATCTTCGGCACGTTGTTCATTGCGTCCGGCCACGACAACCGTCGCGCCGACAGCAGCCAAACCCCGGCAAGCCGCCTCGCCGATGCCACCGTAGCCACCGGTTATGAGCGCGACCTTGCCATCCAAGCGGAACAACTTGGCTAGCAGGTCGGCAGTTTTTACTTCAGCCATGAATCCTCCTTATGAGCGATTTGTCTTGAATGTAGGTGCGACTTGTTCAGCAAACAACTGCATTCCTTCAATATCGGGGGCATCCATGAACCACAACATAAAATGGGTTATGCCAATAGCGATATAATTTTGTAACTGCGCGGCAACTTCCTCCGGCGTGCCTACTAAATTATTTTCCGTCAGATAGCGCGGGTATTCATCACTGTCGCCGTTCACAAAGGCGATGAAGTCGGCATCATTGGGGGTCTCGCCACCAGCGGGGGTTAAGGCTAAGATCGACTTCAACTTCTCGCGAATGGCTTCACGGGTCGGCGCGATTAAAATCTGCACTTCGTAGCTGATTTCCAGTTCGTCAAAGGAACGGTTCACCTTTTCACAAACGGCACGGAGCGAGGCCAAGCGTTGATTCATGGTCGTCAAGCCGACCGGAACGCTGTTCCAGCCCTGCCCCCAACGCGCGACAGCATCAAAGGTAATCGGATGCGCTTCGCCAAACCAGATGGGCGGGTGCGGCTGTTGGGCAGGAGGCGGTGTACAAACCGCTTCTTTGACGCTGTGATATTTACCGTTGAAGGTCAGCGGATTTTCCGGCGTGGCTTCCCACAACTTGAGCGTCAGATCCAAGCCTTCGAGGAAGTTTTCCATGCGTTCTTCGACATTTTCAGGGTAATTCAGCCCATAGGCTTGATGCTCGCTAATGCGCGTGCCTGTATCCGCAAAGTAGATGAAGCGCCCACCGGAAATCTGGTCGAGTGTGGCGATCATCTTGGCGGCCACCGAAGGGAAGCGGAAGTAATGCCCCTGATGGATGATGCCGAGTTTGGCGCGGCTGGTGCAGCCCGCAATCGCCGAAAGGGTCGTCCAGCCTTCCATGATGGCCTGATCTTTGCCGAGCATCAGGTGGTCGGCAACCCAGATCGAATCGTAACCGAGTTCGTCGGCGGCCTTCCCGGTTTCGATGGCCTGCTTGACATCCAGTTCAGGGAAGTTCGGTGTGCGGAACAAGCCACCACCGGGCATCGAGAAAATCGGGACACAGTAACCGAATTGAATGGGATGTGCCATGCTTACCTGACCTCGTATTTCAGCGGTTCGCCGCGCAAGTGACGGTAGACATTCATCCAGATGTTGAGCGAGTCGCGGACGTGAGTCCAATGCCCCTGCCACGCCGAGTGTGAAGTCAGGATAACGTTGTAGCTGGGGTCTTCGTTGAGTTCATGCAGGACATCCTTCACCGGCACGGGTTCTTCGTACATCACGTCCAAGCCCGCACCACCGAGGCGGCGGTTCTTGAGGGCATCGACCAGCGCATCCTGCTCGACCAATTTACCCCGCGCGGTGTTGATGAAAAACGCATCGGACTTCATCAGGCCAATTTCACGCGCACCGATGATTTTCTCGGTCGAGGGCATGATCGGGATGTGGACGCTGAGGACATCCGACTGCTTGAACAGTTCGTCCCACTCGACATATTGAACGTGGTATTTTTCTTCAAGTTCGGGCGGGAAGCGCACTTTATCCCAATAGATACACTTCATCTCGAAGGCGTGGGCGTACTTCGCCATCGGGCGGGCGATTTCACCAAAGCCGAGCAAGCCGAGTGTAAAGTCCTGCACGATGCGGACGTTGGGAATGGTCGCGCCCCAACCGCGTTCAACGTACAGTCGTTCCTTCATCTGGCGTTCTTGCTCGCGCATCTGCTTATACAGGTTGAGCAGCAGCGTCCACGCATGTTCGGCAACGGCGATGTAGTTAATCAGTGGGGTAACGCAAACAGGGATACCCATCTCACGCGCGGTTTCCATCGGCAGGCCGCGAGAGTCCTCGCCCATGTGCTGAAGCAGCTTGATCCGCTTGCCCTTGCGTAGGGTTTCGGCTGGCAAGCGCTGCTTGTGAACCACGAGGTAATCCACTTCCTCGATGATGGCTTCGAGTTCTTCCAATGTGCTGACCTTCGTCAGTTTGGTGTCGTAGTCAGCGAACAGTTCTTCAAACAGCGGCGCGTCTTTCGCCCATTCGACACGCGCAGGATCGTTCGGCGGTAAACGTTTTTCAAGCTCGTGGGCATACTCCCTGCGGAACTGCACACCGAGCAGCACATAATTATATTCTTCCCAAACAACAATATTCGTTGTCATGATCTCACCTGCGCCCATGCGCGCATAAACGTCCGCTTCCCGTTGGCGAGGATGGCCTCTGGCGTTTCTTCGCCGGGAATCGTCCGCAGTTCCATTGATAGTATCGGTGTCGAGCCGAGTCGTTCGCGGGCATTCGTCCAGAATTGAACCGCATCCAACTGCTTGAGATAATCCACCACTTCCGGCAAATCGTTCCGCCCCAAGGGGTGACCGAAACGCGGGTGGAAGTCGCCATACAGCGGCGAGTCGGGATGGTCGACCACACAGTTGCCGATGTGGGCGTGGATGAGATGCCGTCCTGCCGTTTTCAGCGCGTGTTCGGCGGTTTCGCCGAGCAGCGGTAAGTGGCTGAGGTCGATGGTTAGGCCGAAGTTAGCACGGTCAACCGCATCCGCCATCTTAGCCGTTTCAACCGTCGGGCCGATCAGGCGCTTCTTCTCAATCGTACGGTCAAAGTTCTCGAACGTGATGAACAACTGCCGCTTGGTGGACTTCGCGGTGGCGTAATCACAGAGTTCTTGCAAGTCTTCGACCAAGCGGGCGGTGGTCGCCTCGATCTGGTCATCAGGGACGGCCAGCGGCCCCTGCACCATCGCCATGACACTGTTAAGGTCAATCGCTTCGTCGATCAGTGCCTTGAGGCGGGTCATCGCCGCATTTCGCAGGTCGGGGTCGGCACTGCCGGGTTCGAGCTTTTCGAGCAGCACGGGCAGAATCGGCAGATAGACCACCTGCAACTGCGACTGTGCCAACAGCGCTTTGGCCTTCTGGCGGACTTCAGGATTTTTGACAGGTGCGATTTCCACCGCGCCAAAATCCGAGTCGTTGACGATGGTCGTCAGTGTTTCGACAACCGGCCCTTCACCCGTGCGGCATTCGAGATAGATTAAGGGGTGAATGACCCCAAAATCCATCATGTGTGACCATGCAGTCATGCTTGCATACCCCGTAGAATTTCATCTTGATAAGGCTGTTCTTCGCCGAGTAGGATTTCTTGCAGTGTAACCATGCGGTTGAGCAGTTCCGATTCGAGTACGCCGAACACCAACGCCAGCGAGCGCAAACCCTGTTCACCGGTGACTTCCGGTTCGCGGTCGTTCAATACCGCATCAACGAAATCGGCCTGTTCGATGCCGAGCAGGTTCGCATCAATTTCCGCCCACGGCAGGTCATAGGTTGCCAAGCGGTCGCCCTTGAATAAGGCGGCGGTGACTTCATCTAAGTGGAAGTCCGGCACGAGCGCCAGCAAGTCTTCGACGGGGGTATCTTTGCCCTCGCGGCGCTGCACCAAACGCAGCGGCTTACCGGAACGGTCGCCGGGGATGGAGAGTGAGCCGCCTGTTCCGTAGATCACGCGCGAGAACAAACCCTCGCCGCGTCCGGCGACATTCAGCAGCCAGTTCGCCAGCGCCCCGCTTTCGAAGCGCATCACGCCCACTGAGAGGTCTTCGGCATCGACCGGATGTTTGTTGCCCTGCGCGTCGGTGCGTTCCTTATCGACAATCGAGTTCATGCCGACGACCGTATCAATCGGGCCGAGGTAGAACTCAAGGATGTCGGTATAGTGGACACCCATATCAATCACGATACCGCCGCGATCTTTACGATGCCGCCACGGGGTAATGATGACGAATTCACCACCACCGGATGACTCCTGTGTGGCGAGAAAGGGTGTACCGATTGCGCCACTGTCGACCAACGCTTTGCCCAAGCGGTTGATCGGGTCACGGCGGTAGTTTTCGGCGACGGCGAGCTTGAGGTTGGCCTTTTTGCCCGCCTCGACCAAACGCACACCTTCGGCGACCGTGAGCGTAATCGGCTTCTCGACCATCACATGAATACCGGCGGCGAAGGCTTTTTCCGCCACATCAACGTGCATTTCCGGCGAGGTGGTGACGATGATGCCATCCAGCTTGAGGGTGCTAATCATCGTGTCGAAGTCGGTGAACGCCTGCGGGCGCTCGCCAAGCAATTCCTCGGCATGGTCAACCATTTTTTCGAGGTTGGCGGGCATAATGTCGCAGACGGCGACCAAATCAAAATTCAGTTTCCCTGCCGCCTTTAACTGTTTCATGCCGATGACATGGCGGCGACCCATCACCCCACAACCAACCAGTCCCATTGCGAACGACATGGTTAATTTCCCTCTGGCAGTTCTAGTTTATGATTCAGGCTCTTGATGTGCGCGGCGTTGATCTTGGCGCTTTCAAGCGGTGATACCGTGCTGCTGCTCTGCTCGACCACGACCCAACCGGGGAACTTCTGCGCGACCAACTCGGCGAGGATTGCGCCGAAGTCGAGGCCGATGCTGCCCTGACCGATTTCCACGAACTTGCCGCCCGCCCAGTCCTTTAGATGCATGTAGCCGAGGCGCGACTTGTACTTGCGGATGTGGGCGACCGGATCTTCGTTCACCAGACCGATGTGTGACACATCGAGGCACAGCTTGGTCTTCTTGGTTTCGTTCAGCAGAATGTCGATTTCGGCCTCGGTTTCGATGGTACAACCGACGTGCGGGTGGTAGGCTAAGGTAATGCCCTTGTCTGCGCCGTACTTCGCCAGTTCCTCGCAGCCAGAGGCGAGGTTCTTATATTCCTCAGCCGTCGGCGGACGGGTACGGAGGCGACCACCACCGACCAGACCGTACTGCTCCACACCGAACAACGCGGCGTAATCCATGCGGCGCTTGTGGGTGGTGATGGTGTCGGGGTTAAACGGCACTTCGATGCCGCCAAAGAAAATACCGGGGTGCAGCCCGCCCAAGATCGAGCGCAGGTAGTCGGGCGGCCCCATCCAGTCGAGCGAATGGTCAAAGAGTTCAACCGCGTGCCAACCGGCTTTCTTGATGTCCTTGAACATCGTGACCATATCTGGTTTGGTCGTCCAGTTGATGGTACTGTAAGCAAAACGGAGCGCGTGCGGTTTCTTAGCTGATGCTTTCGGCATGATAATTAGGCTTCCATGTCTTTCTGGTTAAACAAATGCTTTCGATACAATGCTTCAATTAAGCGGGTTCTTCATCAGCATTCAGCAGCCGAATGCCGAGTTCACCTGCGATTTGCGTAAATAACTTGCCGACCGCAGGCATTTCCTCGCTTGTTGCCCCTTCCACAATCACCGGGAAGTCCGACGAAAGGGCTTCCATCCGGCGGAACAGGTTATGGAAGTCCATATTGCCCTGACCGGGACAGCCATCCTGTAAATGCACTGAGAGGCGGTTCTCGATCCAAATATCCTTGGCGTGGCAGCTAATGATGCGGCTGCCCAGCACATCGAAATGGCGGTTCACAGCAGAGGCGGTATCAAATACCTCGCCCCGTGTGATCCAATTTGCCGAGTCGTAGTCGCTGGTCACACGCGGCGAGTCGACTTCCGCCAGCACTTCGTTGGTCACTTCTGCCGACTCCAACGTCACCAATTGGTGGCCTTCCATGCTGAGGTAGACATCCGTGTCCTCAGCAGCAGCGGCACATTCTTTCAAGCTCTTCACCAATTGGCGGCGTGCCTCGGCTGACCAGTTGTAGGGGTGCGGGAACCACGGGCCAGCCGGATTCATCGAGCCGGGGCCGGTATCAATCCCACGCGCACCTAACCAGCTCGCGAGGCGCAGCGCCGCTTGTACCGTCTTGACCGACTCTGCCCGCGCGGTTTCATCCGGTGTAACGAGGTTCTGCCAGTAACCCGTCACTTGATATAAGCGCAGGTTTTCATCCGCCAGCAGCTTGCGTACCCGCTCGGCTTTTTCGCGCGGGGTAGTATGGGGGTCGTTCGCACGAAAGCGGGTAAAAATCCCCGAAAAGCCCATATCGCGCACGCGCTTACAGGTTTCGGGGGTCAAGTCATCCATGTTATCGGGGAGAAACGCCCCGCACATTCCTATTCGCATCAGGTTAATCTTCCGTCTTTATTCAGTATGTTCGAGTACAGCACGAGCACTAAAAGGATCGGTCACAATCAGCGACAGGATCATCACCGGTTCGCTGCCCGTGTTGCTGATCTGATGCGGTGTCGTCGCAGGGATGTGGATGTATTCGTTGGCAACCAGTTCACCAGAGAGCTTATTCGAACGCACCTGCGCCGCGCCGGAGACGATGTAGAAAACGCGATCTTGCACCGTTAGCTTCTGCTCAGATGTGCTTTCCCCCGGCTGCAACACGATCCGCTCGGCTTTGAAGTGTTCATTCGAGGGGAGCTGATCGGTTTCGTAGATGTTGGCGTGGGGGGCATCCCCTTCGTAGTTATCCGGTGTGAAGTCCTTGTGCCGCAGCCGGTTGTGCTTATGGTTCGGCCCAACCACGACGAAGAAACAGGCCGTTTCATCCCCCGCGAACCAATAATTGTGGTACTTATTGGGCGGCATGATAACAAAGTCGCCCTTCTTATAAATGCGCTTGCTGCCGCCGATTTGAATTTCGAGGCTGCCCTGCGCCATAAAGCCAATTTCGGTCGCGTCATCATGCACATGCGGCGTTGGGCCGAGCCAGTCGTTATTGAACCATTTGACATCCGGTGTCCAAATCAGGGGCAGCCCACGGCAGCGTTCGTTCAGCAAGCGGGGCTGCTCCATCCAGTTATTATGATCAATCTGAGCCATGTTTAACCTTTAATGCCGCTGGTCACAAAGCCGGAGACGATGTACCGCTGTGCAGCGAGGAACATCACAATCATCGGGATAACCATCAACGTTGAAATAGCCATGATGTAGTCGGTACGCGCCAACTGCGGGAAGTAATTACGGAACAGGTTCAAACCCAGTGAAATCGTAAAGTTGTTCGGGTCGGACAGGAAGATGAACGGATTGAGGAAGTCGTTCCAGATACCCAAGATCGTCAGCAACGTCACCGAAATCAGCGCCGGACGAGCGAGCGGCAGGTAAATCTTCCACCAGATCGTCAAATGCCCTGCCCCGTCAATGATCGCTGCCTCGTCCAACTCACGCGGGATTTGCATAAAGAACTGGCGCATAAGAAAGATATTGATCGCCCCGCCACCAAACCACGCTGGCACAATCAGCGGTGCAAACGTGTTCAACCATCCCAGCTTGTGGAACAGGATGTACAACGGAATCAGTGTCACCTGTGCCGGAAGCATCAAGGAGGCCAGAACCAACATGAACCACAGGTTACGTCCGGGGAACCTCAACCGTGCAAACCCGTAGGCACAAAGGGATGAACTCAACACAACACCGGGCACAGTCGCTACGATGATAAAAATCGTATTGAACGTCCAACGTGGAAACATCGTGTTCGGATAATTCCACGCTTCAACAAAGTTGGACGGCACAATCTGGTTAGGCAAGAAGGTCGGCGGATAACTGTTGATTTCCGCATACGATTTCAAAGATGTGCTCACCATCACAACCAATGGCAGCACAAAAACGAGCGCACCGATAATGAGCAGAGTATAGACAAAACCTTTGCTCGTCACTTCCTGACGGCGGCGCACCGCTTTAATTTTGGCGGAATTAGGGGTGCTGTAAACAGTGCTTGTACTGGTATTTGTGGTCGAAGTCATGAGCGCACTTCTCCTTCGTAATAAACCCAAAGTGGCGAACTGCGGAAGATAAACAGGGTCAGTACGATGATGATGGCAAACAAGACCCACGCCATCGCCGAGGCATAGCCCATTTCCAACCACTTAAAGGCTTTTTCATAAAGGTTAAAATTATAGAAATAGGTCGATTTTGCAGGGCCGCCGTTGGTCATGATGAAGGCAGGGACAAAGAACTGGAACGCCCCTATGATGCCCGTCACAACATTGAAGAAGATCGTTGGCGAGAGCATTGGAATAGTAACACTCCAGAAACGTTGTAAACCATTCGCACCATCAATCTTAGCCGCATCGATCAAGTCTTCAGGGATGTTTTGCAAACCCGCGACATAGATGATGGTGGTTACGGCACTCCCCCACACAGTCATAATAACCAGCGCGAACAACGCCGACTCCGGTGAACCGAGCCAGTTGATCGAGGGCAAACCCAACGCCTGAAACACGCTGCTGATGGGGCCGAACTCTTTGTTATAAAGATATTTCCACAGGACAGCCGAGGCCGCTGCGGGAACGATAATTGGCAAGTAGAAAATGGTGCGGAAAATCGTCAGGCCGCGCACTTTTTGCGTCAGCAATATTCCTAACCCGATGCCGACGATCTGCGACAAAATCACGAACATAATGCCAAAACGAACCGTAATACTCAGGGATTGAATGAAGGCTTTATCTTTTGTGAACAGTTCGATGTAATTCTGAAATCCAATGAATTCAGGCACACCAATAATTTTGTAATTTGTCAAACTATAGTAAGCCGATGCGATCATCGGGCCGAACGTCCAAATCAGCAGCCCAAGCACCACTGGAAGAATGAACAGATAGCCACGCAGCGTATCCCTCCAAAACGTAGGGCTGCGTTGGCTTTTTGGGGGTTTAGATGCGACTGCGGTCATGATAACTCCTCGTAACTTCAAAGCATTTAGAGTCCCGCCGCAGAAAACAAACTGCGGCGGGAGATTTTCGAACGTTTAAATCACTGATCCGTTCAGGATTTAGCCCTCGAGGCAGGACTGAATGTTGTCATTCGCTGTGGTGAATGCGTCTTCGACCGATGAGCCGCCGACGATAACCGCATCGAACGCATCATTGATTTCGGTATTGATCTGACCGGCATACAAGCTGCCGCAGTTACCGGGGAAGTAGGTCGGGGTAATGCCGTTCGCGCCGTTGTTCATGAAGGCTTCGATGTTATCCGGCGGGCCAGCCAGTGCCAGAATATCGGGGTCGTTACGCAGCGACTTCAGCAGCGGCATACCGTTGTAAGCGAGGGTGCTGGCCTTCTGGGTTTCAGCCGAGAGCAAGCCCTTGATGAAATCCCAAGCCAACTGCGGGTCCTTGGCATTCGCGGAGATGCTGAAGCCATAGGTGCCCATACCAGTGATCTTCGTGCCATCAGCGAAGCTGGGGATCACTTCCACGTCCCATTCAAAAGGCTGCGGGTCAATCGCACGGAGGCTCGCCATCGGGCCGGGGATGGTGAATTGCAGGGCGCACTTGCCGACCATGAAGCAGTCGCCGCCCGCGTCAAAGTCAAACGGTTGACCAACACCGTGGGTCGTCCAAATGTCGGTGTAAGCCTTCAGGCCAGCCAGCGATTCCGGCGAACTGAGCAGCACGGTCGTACCATCTTCGCTCAGAATGTCGCCGCCAAAACCCTTGATCCACGGAACGTAGGTCGCCCACCACTTGGTGGTACCACCGTTCGTACCAGCAGGGAAGCAGTAAGCGCCGGTCGCTTCAAGGATGGTCTTGCACGAGGCAATAACATCGTCCCATGTCGATTCAGCGGTCGGCAGCGGAGCGCCAGCTTGTTCGAACAGGGTCTTGTTGTAGTACATCGTCACCACGTCGTAGGACGAGGGGATCATGTACAAGCCCTTGCCTTCCACCTTGCTCAGGTCAAGCATGTTTTCATAAACATCGCTGATGTCAAAATCCGGGTCAGCGGCAGCCAGCGGTTCCATATCGACCGAGATACCACCCTTCGCGAACGGAACAACGTACAGGTCAGCCGTGAAGATCACGTCAGCCAATGAACCGGCAGCCGCCTGCGCCGCGAGGGTTACATCGAGGGTCGCGCCGTCCAACACTTCGAACTTGACGGTCACATCAGGGTGCAGTGCTTCGAACTGCTCAATGAGCATGGTATTCACGCCATCAACAAACGAGCCTTGCAGCGATGCAAAACGGATTTCCTTTGGTGCATCTTGCGCGACGGCGACACTGCCGCCAATCGCAAAAGCGCTCATCATCAAACCAGCCACGACTTTTCGTATAAACATTGTTTTTTCTCCGTATCTAAAACATATCGAAACTTTATCAACCGGTTAGCACAATGAATGGGTCGCAATCACCTCCTTTAGGGCTTTTGCAAGTTCTACTTCGGTACACTGTCATTCGTATCGGGAGGTATCGGTGCTGGCAAGGATTGCAAATGACCAGCACGGGCGGTGTTGTCAGGAGTAATGTCCTCGAAGATAATGAGGACGGATTCGCGTTTAGCATTGCCGTCCTCAACAAGGGCATCGGTAATGCGTTGGGCGACTTTTTGTTTTTGTTCGGAAGTTCGACCGGGGTACCAATAAACAAAAACGGTTGGCATATAAAACTTTCCAAAAACGAAATTTTTCTATAGAATGCTTAAAACGATTTTCGAAATTGTAAATTCGAATTTCGAATCTGTCAAATCAAATGCACACAACTAAGGACTGTTCATGATTACTAAATCGTTCGGCCCTATCGAAGATAGTCGGCGCACACTGGCGGCACTGGTGCAGGAACGCATCCGTGAAGCCATCTTGAAGCAAACACTCAAGCCGGGTGAACGTATCGACCAAAACCTGCTTGCCGAGCAGCTTCAAGTCAGTATGGCTCCCATACGCGAAGCTATGAAAAGTCTCGAAGCCGAGGGCTTGGTCACCATCCAGCCGCGCCGGGGTGCGTTCGTGGTCGAAGTGTCCATTAGCGACATGGACAACCTCTACTTCACACGCGGCCTCATCGAAGGCGAAGCCATTTTCCATGCCGTGCCTCGCCTGAACGAAAACCACTTCACCGCCCTGCAAAATATGACCGTTGCCATGCGTCATGCCACCGCCTCGAACGACATCAATACCTATATCGCGCTCAACCGCCAGTTCCATACGCACATATACTCGGCGTTGGATAACGCGCATCTGCTTCAGGTCATCCAAATGTTGTGGGAACGCAGCGAGCTTTACCGGTTTCGCTATATGTTCGTTACCCACGACCACGAACGTATCCACCAAGAACACGACGACATCCTCGCTGCCTGCCGCAGCCGCGACCAAGAACTGGCGAAACAGCGTGCCATCGACCATATCACCCTCACCCAGCACGCGCTGCACGACCAACTAAAGGGTGACGAGTCGCATCGGGGCGAATACCACGACCAATAGCGCGGTTAGCCGGTGCCACCCTTCACGCTCCACACCGAACCGGTGGTGTAGGTATTGCGTTCTGAACTGAGGAACTCGACAACCTCAGCCACTTCTTCCGCGTCCGAGTAGCGACCTACCGGAACACCGGGGTTCGCCAGATGCTCGGCAGAAAAGCGTGGCACGACCATTTCCGTCAGCGCACGCCCCGGCTCGACACCGTTGACGAAAACACCCTGCTTCGGGTAAGCGTTTCCCAGCGCGTTCACAAATGAGAACACCGCCCCTTTTGAGACACCATAGGGTACAAGGTTCGTCGCCCCGTGCCGTGCGCCGGAGGTGATCGTCACACAGCGCCCCCAGCCGCGTTCGAGCATATGCGGGATCGCCGCTTGGTGCGAGTAGTAGACACCCGCCACGTTGATTTGAAGCACACGCTGGAACTCCGCCGCTGACTGTTCCAAAAACGGCTGCTCTTTGCCCAGCACCCCCGCGCAACAGATCAGAATATCCAGCCGACCGAAGGTATCCACCGTCTGCGCGACCATATCCTTGACTGACTGCTCATTGGCAATGTCAACCTTGATGTAGAACGCCTTCTGCCCCAGCGCCTCGACCTGCTGGACGACTTCACTGCCGTCGATAATGTCGGCAATCACCACGTCACGGCCTTCTTCGGCGATCCGCAGGGCGCTCGCCCCGCCGATGCCCCGCGCACCACCGGTCACCAGCGCGACACGGCGTTCCTTAGGAGCAGCAAAACGTAAATTTGGCATGGTAAAAATTCCTTTATGGGTGTTCGACTAAAGTCGTTTTTCCGGTTTCGTAGGACCGATACAGCGCGTCAATAATGGCGATTGTTTTGATGTTATCGTGGCCGGAGGTGATCGGCGTTTGTCCGGTCGCCACGCACTCCAAGAAATGTCCAACCTCATGCACGAACGACTCGGCATAATTGGCGTTCGGTAGTCCCATCAACTGCATCCCCTCTGTGTAGCCGTCAACCCCGGTGCTGTGCATATGCCAGCCGTTGATGTTGCTAATCATGCCTTTGGTGCCGTACAGGATAACCAGCTCATGACTCGCCGTTGGGATCGGGTTCTGGTAGGCGGCAAAGGTGAAAAACGCCTCGCCAATCGCGCCATTTTCGAACTCCATCGCGAACGCGGCAATGTCTTCGCTGTCCATGCCGGGGTTCAGGCCGGAGGTGGAGTACAACGCCGTCACCCGCCGCACATCGCCGAGGAACGAACGCATCAGGTCAATCTTGTGAATAGCGGTCGTGCGGATGACCCCGCCGCCCGCCAGCTTCTTCGAAAACAACCAGTGACCTTCCGGGTATCCCCTGCTCAAGAACTGATTACCGTCGATCCGTGCCGCGACCACGCGACCAATCGCACCATCGTCGAGCAGCTTCTTGATCGGCTTGTGCTCCGGTAGGTAACGCTGGTTCTGCGCCACCATGAATACCTTCCCCGCTGCCTCCATCGCGCTCACCATCTGTCGTGCTTCACCGAGGTTCATCGCCATCGGTTTTTCCAACAGCACATGCTTGCCCGCCTTCGCCGCAGCCAGCACAATCGGCGCGTGGAGGAAGTGCGGCGCACACACATCCACCGCGTCCACCTGCGGGTTATCAATCACCGCTTGCCACTCGCTGGTTACGGCAGCCGTACCGCCGAGTTTGGCCGCTGTATCCTCCGCCAGCTTGAGATGGTTATCACAGCACATCACAATTTCGGACTGGTCACGCGCTGCCTCGTACCCCGGCAGATGCGCCCGTGCCATCAACCCACATCCGATTAAACCAACACGAATGGTCACGATGACTCCTTCTACGATGCTAGCTGTTCAGCGAGTCGCTTCAATCCAAGTGAAAAACTTCGAGCCACATATCGCCCGGTATCGACGCGAAGAACGGTTTCATCGCCGCCTGCCAGCGTGTGTTCACATCTTTTTCGCCCACACAGGCGTTGGATGCCGTAAAGTCATCCGACTCCAAATAGCCAAACACCATGCCATCCTCGCGCATGAACAGCGAGTAATTGCGGAAGCCGCAGTCGCTCAGTGCTTGCCGCATCTCCGGCCACACATTGGCGTGCCAGTGTTTATATTCCGTGATGTACTCTGGCTTGATGTGGAATGCAAAACAGGCCCTCTGTGGTTGGTTAGTCGTCAATTTTCGAAACCTTAAAAATGTGTTCAAAAAAGCAAAATATGTTATATTAACCATCACTTACACGTGTAATGGGATCTTTTTCTATAATTAACACGCTTGCATCGGGCTTGTCAACAAATTGGTATGGGCTTGCTCATATCGCGCCGACTTTTTAACTTAAAATATCTTTTAGCTGTATCTTTGTTATACATGAAACGACCTACTCAACAGGATGTCGCTAAACGAGCTGGCGTATCCCGCGCCACTGTTTCTTACGTCCTCAACGGCCTAACCGATGGCTACGTGACCATTACCGAAGAAACGCGCGAAAAAGTGATGCGGGCGGTTGTTGAACTTGGCTATCAACCGGACGCAACCGCACAATCGCTGCGTTCCGGTACGACCAACACGATTGGCCTCCTGATACCGGATATGCACAACCCGCATTACTGGCAAATCGCGTCCGGCGTGGAAAGTGAACTGCAAACGCGCGGTTATGACGTGCTGTTGATGAGCGCCTCGCTCAATCCCGAACGGGAACTGCACAGCGTCCAAACCCTGAGCCGGCGGCGCATCGACGGCCTCATCTTGCTCCTCACCTACTACGACCACCTGCGGCATGAACTCGAAGCGCTCGTCCGGCAGCGCAAGCCGCTCGCCCTCATCGGCACCTCCGCCAGTACGGTGGACATCGCCCGTACCAGCTATAAGGCGGGCGCAGTCGCGGTGATGAAGCACCTGCTCGAACTGGGCCACCGCCGCATCGGGTTGATCTACGGCGGGAGTTTGGTTTACCCCGAACAGGGAACCGACCGTTTGGTTGCTTACCGGCAGGGTTTGCAAAGCGCCGGTATCGCTGCCGACGACGACCTCATCCAATACTGCGGGACGACGATTGACGAAGGCTACAAAGCGGCTTCTACCCTGCTCGGTCTTGCCACGCCGCCCACTGCCATCATCACCATTAATGACATGCTGGCAATCGGGGCGATGCGGGCGATTGATGAACGCCAACTCGCGATACCGGCTGATATTTCGGTCGCCAGCTTTGACGACATTGCGATGTCGGCTTACCTCAACCCACCGCTGACCACCGTGCATATCGACGCGGAAGAACTCGGTCGTGCCGCCACACGCCTGATATTTAGACGACTGCAAAACCCTGACCTCCCACCGCAGGAAACGTTTGTTCCCGGTCATTTAATTATTCGCCAGACGACTGATGTACCCAAAGGACGGACACCATGATTATCGACAGCCATTCCCACGCTTGGCCGCTGTGGCCTTATCAACCGCCTGTGCCGGATGATGCCCATCGTGGCAAACTCGAACAACTCTTAAATGAGATGGACTTAAACGGGGTCGATCAAGCGATGATCGTCTGCGCCCAAATCGACCGTAACTCGCGTA
>Ga0102832_1000958_pt1 | contig 28282 bp, 23 predicted proteins | sample EBPBio282013_DNA_FD_88942 | JGI IMG/M metagenome (GOLD analysis project Ga0102832, IMG submission 88942) | Wastewater treatment Type I Accumulibacter community from EBPR Bioreactor in Madison, WI, USA - Reactor 2_5/28/2013_ DNA (Illumina Assembly) | ecosystem: Engineered > Bioreactor > EBPR >... | reverse complement strand
ATCAATGAGTGCTTAAAGAAACCAACATGGGAAGATTAGAACACTACCTCGCTGAACAATCTCAACACCTGCTCGATGGGGACTCGCTTCGCCGCAGTGAAGTCGCCTACATGCGGATTAAGGACGCGCTGCAACACGCAGGGCTGGAACCCGGCGAACCGCTGTCCGAACCGCAGTTGTCAAAGATGCTGGGCATCAGCCGTACCCCCGTGCGTGAAGCCCTACAGCAGCTCGCGCAGGAAGGCTTGGTGCAGGTCATCCCCGGTCGCGCGGTCACGGTCGCCTCGCGCTCGGTGCAGGATGTGCTGGATGTCATCCACATGCGTTCCCTGCTCGAACCGGAACTCGCCCGACTCGCGGCTGAATCCGCCAGCGACCAACACCGGAAAGCCTTCGCCAACTGCATGAACGAGATGGAAGCCGCGCTAGCCGCCGATGATTATCCCGCGTGGTCAAAGGCTGATGTGGTCTTCCACGACACCATGAGCCAAGCCTGCCCGAACCCGCTGCTGGGCGAAACGGTTGTCATGCTGCGTAACCGTGTCCACCACCTCGCCAAGACCGACTCACGGCATAACCCTGCGCGGCTGGCCGCCTGTACCGCCGAGCATCGCCGGATTGTAGATGCCCTCTTAAACCGCGACGGTAAAGAAGCCGAGGAAGCCATGCGCGACCATCTAGGCATCCTGCGCGAAAGCATGTTCAACAAGCTGATGTACGGGCAGTAAACGGAGAAAACGCTTTACGGTCATTAGCTGATAAGTTTCAAACTTAAGAACACTGTGTTGTAGGGGAGTACCGATGTGTGCTCCCATTTTAAGACGTTGCGGAAAGGTTCGAAAACAATTTGTTGATCGGTCAAGCATTCGAGTCCCTTTAGTGGACTTGTCTGGTGAGTAGCATGATGGCTTTAGCCTCATGCGGCGCAAACCGCCGTCTCTTTCAATGACTGCTCATTAATTAAAAATGATGGTTCGTCTGCGCGGGTGACTTTTAAAAATACGCCCGCGTTTATTTGAAAATACACAGGAGATGCCAAAAATGAAGATTTGTATGCATAACTGGATGCGCCCCGAACCGATTGAACACACGATTGACCGCATGGTGCGCTTCGGCTATGACGGTATTCAGATTATGGGCGAACCGCGCAAGTACGATTGGAAACAGGTACGCGGGCTTCTCGATAAAAATAACTTACAGTGCTTTGGTTCGGTCAGCATCATGGTGAAGGGGCGCGACCTCATCCACGGTGACCCCTACTACCGCGAAATGTCAGTGGCGTATCTGAAAGAATGCCTCGACATGGTACACGCCCTCGGCGGCACGATCTTCACCCTCGTCCCCAGCGAAGTCGGCAAGATCGTCGCCATGTCCGACCCCGATACCGAGTGGGGTTGGGCGGTCGAAAATATCAAGAAGGTCGCCGGACACGCTGAAAAGCTCGGCATCCGCATCGGCCTCGAACCGCTGAACCGCTTCGAAACCAACTTCCTCAACCGCCACGATCAAGCCATCCGTTTGGCGCAGGATGTCGGCGGGAACGTCGGTATCTGCCTCGATGCCTTCCACATCAACATCGAGGAGGCCGATATGTACGAGGCGATTGCCACCGCCGCGAAGGGTGGTTGGCTGGTCGACTTCCACGTCGCCGACAATAACCGCCGCCCACCGGGAGAAGGTGCGCTCGACTGGCAGAAAATTATCTCGACCCTCAAAGCCAACGGCTACAACAACCAACTGACCAGTGAGTTCGTCGTCCCGTTGGATCGCTCCCCGCTGGCGGCGAAGATGGCCGACTCTGGCACCACCGCCACCGAAGCCGAACTCAAGTTCATCCGCGACCACGGCAGCGACCTCATGCCCGATTCGGAATATTCCAAGCACGTCGAAAATACCATTAAACACCTGCGAGCCAGCGGCGCGTAAAAAATAAAGTTCTGTAGGGGTTTGGCGCTGACAAACCCGTTATCCCGAACCCCTACAACACCGTTTATGTTTATTTGAAATAAGGTTATTACGATGGCGACCGTTTTATTGATCGGTACGCTGGACACCAAAGGACCGGAAACGGCTTACCTGCGGGACTGCGTGCGTGAATTAGGTTGCAATACGTTCGTGCTGGATTCCGGCATTCTGGGCGAGGCGGTAGACATCGAAGCGGATTACACACGGGCGCAGGTCGCGATAGCCGCCGGAACCTCCATCGACGCGCTGCGGAACGCGGGTTCACGCGGTAAAGCCGTCGAAGGCATGTTGAAGGGTGTCCGTAAACTAACGCTCGACCTGATGGCAGCAGGCAGCATCCACGGTGCGGTCGCGCTCGGCGGGGCGGAAGGCTCGGTGCTGGCGGCAGCGGCCATGAAGGAACTGCCAATCGGCTTCCCCAAGTTGATCGTCTCGCCGATTGCCTCCGGTCAGCGCAAGTTCGCGCCCTTTGTCGGGACGCGCGATGTGATGGTCATGCACTCAGTCGTGGATATTCTCGGCCTCAACCCCATCAGCCGCGCCGTGTTTGAAAGCGCAGCCGCAGCCATCGCGGGTATGGCGAAAGCCTACAGCATTAAGCAGCTTCCGGCAGCGCAACAGGCCAAGCCGCGAAAGGCGATTGCGGCCACCATGCTCGGCAACACCACCCGCCCCCTGATGCAGATCCGCCCATCAGTCGAAGCGCTGGGCATGGACTTCGTGATCTTCCACGCGAACGGCGTGGGCGGCGCGGCGATGGAGGAACTCATCTGCGAAAAGCGCTTTGATGCCGTGCTGGATTACACCCTGAGCGAAGTCGCGGGGCATGTCGCGGGGGGCTTCCACATCGGCAAACCGACGCGCATGGAAGCTGCTGCGCTGGCGGGCATCCCGCAGGTAATCGTACCGGGGTGCTTGGACTTCATTGTGTTCGGCGCGAAAGATGAAGTACCCGATCAGTTCAAAGGCCGCCCAACTTACTACCACAACCCGGAGTTCACGCTCGTGCGGGTGACACCGGATGAGCAGTTGGCGGCAGCGCGTTTCGTGGTGGAAAAGCTCAACAAGGCGACCGGCAAGGTGACGGTGGTCGTACCGTTGGGCGGCGGCTCGGTGATGGATATACAGGGCGGCGCATTCTGGCAGCCCGACCTCAACCGCCAATGTTGGGACATCCTTAAAAATGGGCTGAAACCGGATATTCGCTACCGTGAGGTGAATGCCCATATCAATAGTGATTCGTTCGCCGACGAGGTATTCGAGGAACTCAAGCACATCCTGATTTAACCGCAGAGACGCAAAGAAAACAGGGAAATACGGAGAGGTTTTCGTAGGGGAGGGGCTGAGATCCTCCCGTGTATTTGCGCCCTCCCTTGCTTGCGGGCTATCAGTAGACTGAGCCTGCGAAGGAACTGATGTGGGTTGGGGTGGGGGTTCACGCACCATAACATATAAACAAGCTATAAGCAGGAGATCGCATGATGGCAGCAGTACGTTCAGCAAAATCGCTTAATTTCCCCTCGTTTTGTATGGGGGACTTGAGCTATGTCGATATACAAGAATATCTGAAACATTCCGATACCATCCTCATCCCCAAAGCCAGCTTGGAGCAGCACGGCCCGCACCTCCCGTTGTACTGCGACACCATCACCTCGACCGAGGTCGCCAGCCGCGCGGGTGAGCAAGCCGGTATCCTTTATACACCGACGCTGTGGCTGGGTTATTCGCCCCAGCATATGCGTGCGCCGGGCTTCGGCGCGGGGACGATCACCCTCCGGGCGGATACCTATCTCAACCTGCTTTACGACATCGGGCGCAGCCTGATTCACCACGGCTTCAAACGGCTGATCTTCGTCAACGGGCATGGTTCGAACGTCAAAGTGGTTGACCCCGTTTTACGCCGTCTCCGCAACGAAACCGGCGCACTCATCGCCTACTATAAACCCTACGCCGAACGCTACATCGGCATGTTGAAAGACGTGCTGGAAGGGCCGGTCGAGGAAACCCCCGGCTGGCACGCGGGTGAACTGGAAACCTCGCAGGTGCTGGCGCATAACCCCGCGCTGGTGCGGCTCGACCGCGCCAGGTCCGACAAAGCCCACGCCCCCAAATGGCTGGGTGACGCATGGGCGAAGAACGATGGGATGCCGGATGCCGAGTTTCAAGGTTATCAATACTTCAACTTCCCCTTCGACCACGAGGAATTTACCGACTCCGGCACGATGGGCGTACCGCAGCGCGGAACCGCCGAGAAGGGCGAAGAAGCCTTTAAACGCTTCACCAATCATCTGATTGACGCGGTGGAAGAACTCGAAAAGGTCGAGGTCACGATCAAGAATCAGGATTGGAGCGAGGGCAAAGCATGGTAACTCAGGATGCTAAGTCAATCCTCGCACATGCCCTCGACAAGATCGTCGGCAGCGAAAATGTGACAACAGGCGCAGCCGCCCAATCGAAGTACGCCAGCGACCAGTGGTGGTACGCCATCGCGGCAGCCGCAGCCGGGGAAGCCATCAGCCGACCGGACGTAGCCGTTAGTCCGACCTCGCCCGAACAGGTGGCGGCGGTCGTCAAGCTGGCGAACAGCCTGCATGTGCCGGTGACCCCGTGGGGTGGCGGCAGCGGTGTGCAGGGCGCGGCCAACGCCGACCGCGGCGGCATCATCCTCGACCTCAAAAAGCTGGATAAAACACGCGCCATCAACCGCAAGTCACTGACCTGCGAGGTGGAGGCGGGCAAAATCTGCAAGACCTTTGAGGAAGAACTGAACGCCGACGGCCTATCCTTCACCCACTATCCGGCCTCGACCGAGTGGGCGACTATCGGAGGCTCGATTGCCGCGCGGGGTTCGGGCGTGCTGTCCACCAAGTACGGCAAGATCGAAGACCATATTCTCAACCTCGAATTTGTAACCCCCACCGGTGAACTGGTGACGACCCCCGCTGTGCCTCGCCACGCCGTCGGGCCGGAACTGACGCAGCTCCTTATCGGCGCGGAAGGGACGCTGGGCATCATCACTGCCGCGACCGTGAAGCTCCACGCCCTGCCCAAGAAGCGCGTATTCGTGGTGGCGGCCTTCCCCACGCTGGGCGAAGGCGTGGCTGCCGGACGCGAGATTATGACCAGTGGACTCAAGCCGCCGGTCATGCGCCTGTACGACGCGGACGCTGCCGCCCACAGCCTGTCGCGGGCGGTCGGGGCGGAACTGGAACTGACGACGCTGGTGATGATGTTTGACGGTGAATACCCCGAATTGGTCGAGCATGAGGCCAGAATCGCGACCGACATTTGCCAGAACCACAGCGCCACCATCCTGCCGGACAGTATCGGCGCGGTGTGGTGGGATAAGCGCTACGTCTTCTACTACCCGCCCTACGCCCCCGAACTGCCGAGCATCTGGGGGACGGTGGATGTGGTGGCGGATTTCGAGCATATCGAGGCGGTATATGAGGAAACCACCAAAGCCATCCGCGCGGCTTGCCCTGCCGAGTTCAACCTCTCGCTCAACACCCATTTCTCGCACTGGTACGAGTGGGGGTCGATGATCTACGCCCGTATGAAAGTGCCAACCGGCCCCGCCGACCTGACCGAAGCGAAGGAACTGCACGACAGCATCTTCCGCGCGGGGGTGGAGGCGGCGTTGAAGGCCGGCGCGGTGATGAACGACCATCACGGCGTAGGCATCCGGCTCGCCCCATTTATGCCCGCGCAGTACGGCACGGGGATGGACAGCCTGCGCCGGATTAAGAAGGCGCTCGACCCGAATAATATTCTCTGCCCCGGCAAGCTGGGACTGGGGTAGTTAGCAGTCGCACGTTTTAAGTGGCACGTTACAAGTCTTTTGAACGCCCTATCACGGCTTTGCCCTGTTCCCTCCCTGTTACTCTATCAGCGTAGTGAGCCTGCGAACGTGCTGATGTGGGAGGGTTAGGGTGGGGTCGCCCCACTTTACCCTGCACCTCTACTCTTATAGTCACGCTTCACGAACAACTTGCGTTAAGCCGTAATGAAAGAGCCTGCGATTGTCATGTCGTCTAATCATGACCCAACCCGTAAATTATGCTATGATTCGCTCAGTGAAAGGATAGACCATGCGCCAGGTAATATTAATTCCTGATCTTGAAGTCGGCGGTTACACCGTAGAAGTCCCTAGTCTTCCCGGCTGCATCAGCGAAGGCGACACGGTTGCTGAAGCCCTCGCGAACATCAAGGAAGCAATTGAGTTGCATATCGAAAGCATATTAGCCAATGGTGAAGAAGTGCCAGAGGATTTTGCCCCTATACAATTGATGGCAGTATGACAAAACTACCGGTTGTCAAAGGTCGTGAATGTATCGCTGCATTGCAACGCGGCGGTTTTGTCATTGATCGCCAAAAAGGCAGCCATATTACCTTGATACGGGACGACCCGTTTTCCCGCGCCACAGTTCCCAATCACAATAAACCGCTGAAACCCGGCACGCTCCGTTCTATCATCCGCCAAGCAGGGTTGTCGGTTGAGGAGTTTGTTGAACTCCTGTAGCTTTCCCACGATCCCTCACGCCACCCCCACCATCCCACCTTATCCTGCACCTCTCGCCTTCTAGTCACGCTTCACGAACGAACGACTTGAGTTGAGTGAGGCCGAACAAGAATGAAAGAGCCTGCGGTGTGCAAACTCTTTTAAGGGAGTTAGGGTAATCTGATACTGCACCGTCTTATATATCGCTCAATTGATACAAATCCGCACCAATGAACAAAAATATTGTATGAGCTTTCAAAGGCCAAAGGAGTAAGGCATGAGTTTTGTGGGTTCTTAAGCCATAATTTGGTTATCTTAGACACTGGAGTCAACAATGTGCGTTCCGTTGTATTCTTAGTGTCCGGTATAACGATACCAGCAATAAACTGGGGATATTCAAGATATGCCATATCATCCGCCACAGTCATCATACAGGGTGTATTAAACTCTAAGATCAGGTCTCCTAAACTAACCAAATATGAGTTGTCATTTGATCGCACCTGAATATATGTTTTTCGCTCTCTATCGGGCAGAAAATAAACTCTGAATGTTTCATAATACATGCTGATTTCATCATAGGTACTATCTAATTGAGCATGTTTGCTAATTAATATCTCTTTCGCCTCATCCCAGCTTGTGACACTGGATTGAATATCCATAATACATAGCATAATTGAACACTGGCTGATACCCAAATAAGACAAGCTATCTGTATGAGCATCTAAGCGATCTGAAATGCTTATTAAGCATAAAAGAATGGATACGGTTAGGCTTATAAAAATAACTGGAATTAGGTGCTTCATGAAACCTCATAATAGACACAGTTCAGCTACATAATACCAGTCTTATCCAGAATACATCGCTGCACATCTCAGCCTTCACCGTCGTACTGGTAGGACGCACCACCCATATCAGCAGCCGATTACCTCTATCCCACCCCTAGCTATTAAATAACCTTCTCCGCCTTGATCTTGGCGTTCTCTGCGTCTTGGCGGTTCAATCGCATTTGCATTTCCATTGGAGGCGTACTTAGTACGCTTGCCTCCTGCCCCTTCAAATACATTTAACCATGAAGTCGCTTTAGCAGACTTGTCTGGTGATCAGCATGACGGCTTTAGCCTCATGCGACGCAACCACACATCTTCTATCGCTCCGCCTTGATCTTGGCGTTCTCTGCGTCTTGGCGGTTCACTCTGAATTTGCCTTTACTCGGTACTCGGTACTCGGCACTCAGAACTCAGTACTATAAACTAGGTTTATTTTCGGTTAACCCGACAAACTGTTTTCCAACCGTCTACCAACCTCTCACCACCATTTCTCCCCTGTAAAGTTAGCGCCAGCACCGCTTAAAAGTGACCAAATGTTCTGACAAATGTTCACCCTTTCGCCCTTAACCTCTGCTATCCTGTTCAAAGGGCTCGATGTAGGGGTTTGATGCTGACAAACCCTCATCAACTACCTACACGCACCTTAACAATCCTATCTCTTGGCATTCTCGGTCTTTCTTGGCGCACTTGGCGATTCGTATTCGCTTTTGACTGTCACCTGTTGACTGTCGACTGATAACTTTTCGTGCTGCATTTGCCGCTTGTTCCGCATTTTACGCTTTTGGAACGACCTGCATTTGTATTGGACTAATGACTGTCGACTATAGACTAAAGACTACAGACTGCCTTTTGCTGCAAACGTTGCAGCAGCGAACCAGCCGTCCGCCGTTGCAATAAAACCTTGGCGTTCTTGGCGATTTGTAATTGCCTTCGTCTTGAACTGATAACTGTCAACTGTGAACTGACAACTCCGACACTGACGACACTGACGACATTTGTGACAAATACACGGATTCTCAACTGCAACAACAGCATCAACAACATAAAATGCACGAGTGAAAATGAAGAATTTGCAGAATTTTGTGACCGAAGGAAATCCTTTAGGGTGCAGTTTCAGCAAATTGCTCCCTCACAACCGCCATCACAACCCATTTTCGCAGTTGCGGTTTTTGCAGTATTTGCAATATTTTGAACTTTTACGACGTTTATAGCGGTAAAAAGGGGTGATGTCGCCGCCGCCGCCGCCACAAATCGGCCTTTGTCTTAAGCTGGCGACAGATGACCGATGACAGCTCAAGAAAAGGTTGAACGATTGGCAAACGGGGTGTTTGAGCATTCAACAAATCAAACAGTGATGGAAATGACAGCGGTTATGAGAAGTGGCATAACCGCTGCCAATAAAGGTTAGTCCTCGGCGTAGGCGGCGTACATCAGGCGGATCACCTGTTTCATCACGGTGCTGGCTTCACTTTGAGCGCCAGCGGAACGGTAGGCTTCGTAGGCTTCTTCGTACAGCAAGGCTGCCGACATGAGATCAGACGCGCGTTCGGCGGCCTGTGCCTGACTGCGTGCGGCTGCGGCTAATTCAAGAACGGCGATTTGCGAGTGCATGTTACTTATATCCATCTACTAACTAAACCCTTGAAACCATGTCTTCCATTCCATCATATGAAATAATTGTAATATTTCAATTGGCAATTATAAATAGAATGATACGCAACCACATAACATGCGCCTTACAGCCAAAAATGAACAGTTTGTAAGGCGAGGATAACACCGCATTATGTGGAAAATTTGAAGGGAATATTGAGAACGTGTTAATGGGAGATAAGGAATGGAATAACCCGACAATCCCAAACGCCCTCACGAGCAAGGGCGTTCGAGTAAAGTCTAACGATGCTGATTAGGCGGTTGCAGGCCGCGTGACCAACGGGCGAACGGGCTGCGTGACCACCGGCTGCGGCACGTAAGCTGGATTTTCGATCATCATTTCCACGCCATAACCAGCACAATCGTAGTCCTCAAGGTAGTTCGGGATGATGTGCATCGGCTTGAAACCCATCTTGATTTGCTTGCTCAGGTTGGTGTCGAAACGCCGCCCCGCGATGACATCCGCCACGTATTCCTCGACCGGCACCGTCCCGGCGACCGTGTGGTAGCTGATGATGGCGCTGCCCGCGACCATGCCGCGCAGGTTCAGGCGGCGCATGGTTTCGAGGCGGGCGTTGGTCAACTGCTTACCGATACCCATCCCCTGATAGTCAGGATGAACGGCTGACTCGACACCATAGAGCCATTCGCCCGTGGGCATGTGGGTGTTCAACCAGCCGTAGCCGATGAGTTCCCACCACGAAGCCAACATCGGCTGCTGCGGGTCGAAATGCACCCGCATACTGACCGTGAAACCAACTACGGTATCGGTGGTGGTATCGACCGCGATAAATTGGCCTTCGGGGAACACGGCGAGATGCTGACGGAAGTGGTCAACCGTGAAAATGCCGGATTCGGGGTCACGAGGGTCGAGGTTGTAGACACGCGCCATCAGCACCTCCATTTGCTCGACATAACGGTCGGCGCTGGGGAGGATCTGGATGGCGTTGGTACTGGCAGGCTCGTCTTGGGTCAACATGATCAGTTTCCTTAACAGGATAAATACATCAATAAAAAGGGTTGGTTGTAGGAGGCATACAGCCGTATGCCCCCTACAGAGGGTTCGACTAATTTGGCGATTACACCGTGTGCGGCATCAAAGGCGCAGGCATCGGGCGTATCACCGTGGGGCGCGTAGGCACCGCCGACGGGAACACACGCTGCAATGGGCGATAGTCGGGGTTGTCCCAGACGATCTCCACGCCGTAGCCGCCGCAGGTTGGCTCAATCGTATAATTCGGGATGAGGCCGTGAACCTTAAAGCCCTTCCGAAGTTGTTTGCTCAGGTTAGTGTCGAAGCGCGTTCCGGCAACCACATCTCGCACATAGTCTTCAATCGAGATTTGGTCAGCAACCTTGCTGTAGTCAATGGGTAAACTGCCCGCGACTAATCCACGCATATTCAATTTGCGGATGACGTTATAGCGAGCCTCAATCAGCTTTCCGCCTACGCCTTGGCTGCGATATTCATGGAGGACGACCGAGTCGACCCCGTACAGCCATTCGCCGGATGCGTTATGGGTAGTCAGTCAGCCGTCGTTGGTGAGTTCCGCCCACGACTTGGCCGCGTCGTGCGCGTCAAGGTTCACGCGCATACTGGCAGTCAAACCAACCACGCGGTCGGTCGTCTTGTCCAGCGCAATGAACTGTCCTTCGGGGAAAATCGCGAGGTGCTGGCGGAACTTCTCCGCCGTGAGCGCTTCGGCAGCGTCATCCTCCGACACGATGTCGGCGGTGGTGTAGCCGTAAGCGAGTTGGTGGCACATTTCCATCTGCCCTAGATACTTTGCAGAACACGGGACGACAGCGATTTGTGTGTCCCGGTTCTGTCTGGGCCTCGTATGGGGTGTGCTTAAAGGGTTGGCGTTCATATTGTCCTCTTCTGATAAAAATTACGATACTGCCTGTGACCGCGAACCGGACGACAGGACTTCTTTCGCTGCACGCAGACCACTGACGTACGCGCCGTGAATGGTGCTGGAAAAACCGTGTGTGGCGGTATGCTCACCCGCCCAATACAGCCGCCCCACCGGACGGGCCAGCGCATCGCGGGTATCGGGATAACCGGGTAAGGCGACGCTGTATGCGCCGCGTGTATAGGGTTCCTCTGTCCAGTTCATCAGGTGCATGGCTTCCGGCTGCAAGTCGGGCATATCGAGTTCGATACGCAGCGTCTCTAAGCCCTTTGCCAGTGCGCCTTCATCACCGAGCGCCATCAGTTCACGCGCCCAATCACCGGTCGCGAAGGCCGTCCACACCGTTTGGTCGGTATTGTGACCAAACGAAGGCGACCACCACATCGGCGGCAGGCTGTCGGAAAAGAGCGCCATAATATCCGGCGGCATAATCGGCTGGCTGAAACGGTAGATCATCTTTAGTCCCGGCCCCATGCGCGTGTTGCGGATGGCCTCCTGCTTGTCGGCAGGGAGTTCGGGGGTGAAGGTGATCGTATCCGATTGCAGGACACCCAGCGGAATGGTGATGACCACTTGATCGGCTTCCAGCACACCGTTAGGGGTCGTTACGCGCACACCTTCCGGCAGCCACTCGACGCGGCTAACCGGTGTGGTCAGGCGAATATCCAGCCCTTCGGCTAAATGTTTCGCCAGCGTGTCGTAACCATCCAGTACGCGGAAGTCACCTTTGCCGTTGGCCTTCTGGCGAATCTCGCCTAAGGCAGCGGTCGCGCTGATGTTCGGCAGCGAGTCACCTTCAGCATTCACGAACATGCGCTGCGCGTAACGCAACTGCGAGTCGGTGAATCCGATGCGGCGCAGGTAGCTGCCAAAATCTTCGTCGCCGTCCAAAACCGGCACATCCGGCAAAAGCCATGTGCGGATCATATCGAATTGGTCGTCCTGCCGTGCGTCTTGCATCAGGCAAAGCGAACCATCCGTCAAGCGGACGAGCGAGTCATCGGTTTTACGCCATTCGAGGGTACGAAGTCCGAGTTGACGGACAAGCAGTCAGGTCGGAGCCAGATCACCATGAATGAACTCGGCACCGAACTCAACGGGGATACCTGCGAAGCTGTAGTCGGTATGTAACCGACCACCGATCCGGTCACGGGCCTCCAGCACGATTACCGACTCACCCGCTGCCTGAAGTTCAGAAGCTGCGGTCAGTCCGGCCATGCCAGCACCGATCACGAGGGTAGACATAAAACACCTATACTTTGTTACGCCGATTGCGTACAACTTACCCACTATAACACGGCTTTTTTGGCCTGTCTAGTAGGGCGACCCCTATTTTTGAGGGAGAGCAGCCTGTCTTTGAGACACCAAAAACAATTGAATGCAATCCAAAAGCGGCTTGTTCATCGTAATCTATTTTAGAGGCGGCTGACCAAAGTCATATGAGCCAAGTGGCCTAACATTTAGTAAGCTGTAACAAACGTAAATACCCCCAACCATTTTTTTCATGCAAGCTTCATGTAAGTGAATCACTTTTATAACTATACTACTGATAGGGACTAGGTTCGGGAAGGTTAGGCATGATGGAAATGCTTGAGGAAAACATTCAATCATCAGATGAAGTCGATGTGCATGCAGCGCTCGATGAGGTGCTGAGTCTTCTCAAGAAGGGCATCAGCGAACCGGTGATCGCCGTTTACAAGAATAAGCTGAACGCGACACTGGATCTACAGGCGATACGGGGTATTTTAGAAACGACCCAGCCTGATTTGGATACAAAACGACTGACCGAGAAAACAGCGGTCGAGCAGCTTGATCTGGACGCATGGCTGAACCTGATTCTACAGCGATGGGATATATTCGACCCCATTCTGAAAAGTATGGGTAAGGATGCGGTCGAAAAACTGCGCGACATCCACCTTGAACGGCTGGATGATGGGCAGCTTTCGACCCGCGAAGCACGGAACACGGCTATTCTCGCCCACGAGATGCTGTCCCAATTTTACTGCAAACCACAGGCGGATCGGGTCGCGGTCATTCGTGACCAATTGACGGCACTGGCACAGGCTGAGGATGTTCCGGTTGTGGAGGCCAGTGCTAAACCGGCTGTCCCACCGAGTACACCGGCTCACCCGACCCCTGAAAAGGCCAATGGTCATTGGGCGGGCGTGGGCGAAAAGGCCGCACCCGCACCTTCGACCAACGGCAACCATAAACATGAGCCGGTTACGGTGTCGTCGAACAGTAACGGGAATGGTACACACGCGAAGGCCGAGTCCCTGCCGCAAACCGAAATCCTGAGCAAGGACGGCGTTGAGGCAAAGCCCGCACCGCGCATCGACAAGAGCCGGACGCACCGTGTCGCGCCGCCCAGCCCGAACAGCGTGCTGCAAGTTGAGATCGTCAAGCAGCGCGGCGATGCTTCGGCACAGCGGATTGACCTCTCCAAGCCGTCGGTTCTCGTCGGACGGAGCTTGATGGCGGATATCGAAGTCAGCGATCCGCGTGTTTCACGGGTGCATTTGCTGATCGCCGGAACGCCGGAAAGCGGCATCAAAGTGACGGACTTGCACAGCGCGAACGGCACGTTTATGGACGGCATTCCGCTGATACCGAACAGCCCGACCGAATGGGACATCGGGCAGATGGTCACGATTGGCGAAACCCTGCTCATCCTGCGGCACACGATCTAAATGAAGGTCACGGGCAAGATACCATCGCGACAGATGGTATCTTGCCCTTACCCACCACATCCGTTAGTATGGCTAGACTATGTTTAGCCGTTTTTCCCCTCACACACGCGCCCTCCTTCAAGCGTTATTCGTCACCTTTTTGTGGTCAACGTCATGGATCTTGATTAAGGTCGGGTTGAAGGACATCCCGCCGCTGACCTTTGCCGGATTGCGCTACAGCCTCGCGTTTTTGTGCTTGTGTCCGGTGGTGCTGGCCTCCCGTTCACGCCGGAGCGAACTCCAGCGGCTGCGCGGTACGGATTGGGTGCAGTTGCTCGTGCTGGGGTTGATTTACATCGCCATCACACAGGGGGCGCAGTTTATCGCCCTGTCGTATTTACCGGCGACGACCCTCACGCTGCTCATCAACCTGAGTGTGGTTATCATTGCCCTGCTCGGCAGTCTGATGCTGGCTGAACGGCTGGGGATGCGCCAGTGGGGTGGTATCGCCATCTTCTTCGTGGGGGTTATCCTCTACTTTTTTCCGGTTGATCTTCCGGCAGGTGAACGCTTGGGTTTGCTGGCGGTACTGGGGCGGCGCATCAACCGCAGCGCCCACATTAACCCGATCATCGTCACCTTCGTGAGCATCGGCATCGGCGCGGCGATTTTGCTGGTGGTGGGCATCGCGCAATCGGGCTGGCCGCAGTTGGCACTCCAAAGCTGGCTGCTGATCCTGTGGTTGGCGGCAGTCAACACGGCCTTCGCCTTCTCGCTGTGGAATAACGCGCTGCGGACGCTTTCGGCGGTTGAATCGGGCATCATCAACAACACGATGCTCATCCAGATTGCGGTTCTGGCGTGGGTGTTTTTGGGCGAACGGCTGTCACTGCAAGAGGTGGCCGGTTTAGGGGCGGTGGCAATCGGCGTGCTGCTGGTGCAGTTTAAAGGAACGGCGCGGAAAAGTGAGACACTTACGCCGACCGAATAGCTGTTCCTCCTGTAATAAATCCCCTCGTTAGTGCGTCTATAGACTAATGGAAACAAATCCCTCGCCCTGTTCGTATACCCCTGTAAGAATAGATCAGACTTGTATTTTACAAACAAATGTTCTACAATAAGTCTGGAATCGACATTTGTGGTATGATGTCACTATGAATAAATGTCGATAATAGCTGTTCAGACCTCGCATGAATGTGCAGGTAGTGGGGTCATACCATACTCGTATCCCCCAGAGTTTGTTCCCAGAACGTTGAATAAGTTTTGAACAGGTGAGCCACTATGCGTTACGTAGGCGGCGATTACGACCAATTTGATGATGACGACGAAGACGAGATCGAAGACGATGATGATCAGGCTGAAGATGACGACGAAGAAAGTGGCTCGTCATCCTCGTCATCCCGTGTAAATCCCTTCGGTAGTTCGAGTACAAGTAATTTCGGCAACCGGTCCACTTCCAGTTTGCCGGGTTCGGGTGCGCGTACCAGTCCAACGCCGGGTGGCGGGTCTAACCCTGCCGCACGACCGGGGGGATTCGGTTCGTCCTCCAGCAGCCCGACCAGTCGGCCCGGTGGGACAACCTCACCCTCAACATCCAGCGGCAGCACCTCACCGTTTAGCAGCGGTGGCAACCGCCCCGCGAGCAGCAGCCCCTCGTCGCCTTCCAGCGGGAGTGCGGGCAGCTCGTTCGGCGGTGGTAATCGGCCTGCCAGCACGGGCGGGTCGTTTGGCGGGTCAGGGAGTTCAAGTGGTTCCGGCGGCTCGTCGCCGTTTGGCAGCAGTGGCAGCCGCCCAACGAGCAGCAGTTCATCGCCGTCCGGCAGTTCGAGCAGCCCCGCCAGCCGACCCGCCAGCACGGGTGGGGCATTTGGTGGTTCGAGCAGCGGCGGTTCCGGTGGCAGCTCATACGGTGGTGCGAAACCCGCCAGCAGCGCCCCCGCGAAGCCCGAAGAGAAGAAGGGCGGCATGTTGGGCGGCATCACCAACCGGTTCGGTGGTGGTGGCGACAAGGCTGACAAACCCGCAACACCCAAAGGCACCAGCGGCGGTAACAAAGCGGGCGGCGCGTTGGGCGGCCTTACCAGCGGTCTCAGCGGCATCACCAGCCGGTTCGGTGGGGGTGGCGGGGATAAGACGAATAAACCGGCGACACCCAAAGGCACCAGCGGCGCTAAAGGTGGTGGGCCACTCGGCAGCATCACCAGTGGTTTAAGCGGCCTTACCGGTCGCTTCGGTGGGGGCGGAGGCGATAAGAAGCCTGCCGCGCCCAGCAGTTCCACGTCGAGCAGTTCATCGCCGTTTGGTGGCACACGCGCGACCGGAACCAATCCGGCTGTCGGCGGCGCGAAACCGGCGGCTTCTAGCAGCGCTTCGCCCTTTGGCAACAAGCTGGGTGGCAGCGCACCAGCCGCGAAACCGGCGGCGGGCGGCAAGGCAGCGGGCGGCGGTGGAATCAGCCGGTTCTTACCGGCGTTCCTGCGCGGCGGGGATGTGGCGGCCAAACCCTCACCTAAAACCCGCACGAGCAAAACACCGACTCTCGACGAGAACGCGGGGCTTTCGCTCGATACGAAGCTCGATATTCTCGGTGTCGCCTTACTGTTGAGTTCGTTAGCGCTGATTTTCAGCCGCCTTTCGACCACGGAAGGCAAGCTGACCGCGACGATTAACGACTTCATGAAAGAACTCACCGGATGGGGATCAATCGCCATTCCGGTCGCGATGCTGACGATCGGCGTATGGTTGATCGCGCGGCACTTTGGTGAGAACGCGCCGGTGATCCCGCGCAAACGGATTATTGGCATCGGCATTACCTATGTCGCGGTACTAACGTTGATGAGCTATGTGGATACGTTTAGTTTCGTCGGCCCACGCGCGGTACATAACTTCCAAGAACTTACCCTCCAGATGGCGCTCTCACTGAGCAACGGAACGGGTGGTGGGCGAATCGGCTGGGAGATTTACTATTTCTTCGTGTCGAACGTCACCGAGGCGGGTGCGTTCTTCATGATCTTGCTGATGCTGGTCATCGGCGCGATGTTTACGTTAGACCTCGGCGCGGCGGAACTGGCGATGATTGTCGTCAGCAACGTTCGCAGCTTCCAGGATACACGCCGTCACCGCGCCCAAGCCCGCGCCCAAACGGCGGCTGCTTTACAGCTCGAACAGCTTACAGCGCAAGCTCCGGTTGCAACGGCGGTTAGCGTGACGAAAGAGGCCAGCCCGGCGCTGCCCGCCGCACCCGCAGTCGCGGCACTGCCAGCGGCCAGCGATCCCGCACTGCCCGCCGGCGAACCGATCCGTGCCGAGCGCCCGATTGCCATCAATATCGGTGGTAAGAAGGAAATGGGCGGGCTGCAAGAACTGGAACCGGTTGAGCGTGTTCCGGCTAACCCTGTCGCCAAGCCCGCACCGGCTGCGGCTGTAACCGCAGGTGCAGTCGCGGGCGGCATCGGGCGGTTGTTCAACCGGGGCGGTAAGGATGACACGGCGAAAGCTGCCGACAAGCCAGCGGCTTCGACACCCGCCACGACGATTAATACCAGCCAACCGGCAGCGGCAGCGGCGAATGCCAGCAGCGCGGCGATGAGTTCGACGGCAGCACCCGTTCGGTCGCCTGTGCCACCGCCTGCCGTACCGGGTACACCGGCTCGACAGAGCGAACCACCACCCACCCGCTTGGGCGAGCTGATGAAACCAGCAAGTGCTTCATCACCGGTGGGCAGCCCGACCAGCAGCGCCAGTGGTGCGCCCGCTGCACCGTCTACTCCGGCGCGTCCGGCGTTTGGGTCGGGCAGCAGCACATCCAGCGGTTTCTCGTCCACACCGCCCGCGCGGACGTTTGGCGGAGATAGCACACCTAAGCCGTTTGGTACGAGCAGCGGTACATCGCCCGCCTCACCCGTGAAGCCGCCTGTCCCTGCTTCACCGTTGAAGTCCACCAGCAGCCCGTTCTCGCGGCCTGAAGATGTGATGGACGACGAGGATGAGGACATTGAGGACGAACTGGAGGACAGCGAAGACCTGTCAGCGCTGCCAGCCGCGCAGCCAAAAGGCTTGGGCGAACCGCTGCCGCGTTCACAGGGCAGCCGCTTCGGTACCACGACCTTCGGCAGCAGCAAATCAACCGATGCCGCGCCTTCCAGCACCGACCGTATGGGGCGATTGAACGAAATCCGGCAGGGTGGCACACCAATCACAGGCGCGAAACCGGACGACAAGGCGGACAGCAAACCCGCGTCACCGATGCGCCAACCGGCAGCCGCATCCGCCGCGCCGGGCAGCAGCACGACCAGCCGCGTCAATCCATTTGGTACATCGTCTGCACCCTCGACAGCGAGCAGCAGCCCGTTCAGCCGACCCGGCACAGCCGCTGCTGGTAACAACGACACCAAAGACGAGAAGCCAGCGGTTTCGAGCGCACCCGCAGCGGAAAGCAAAGCGGCACAACCGTCGTCGCCCTTCTGGAAAGATACGCCTGCGGCAGCGTCGGTGGTGACCCCCGCGAAGGCTTACGAACCGGAGAAATCCGAAGCACCGCGCGAGAAGGTCATGCCCGCCGCGTCGTCTTTCGGCAAGCCGCCTGACCCGGCAGGTGTAACGATCAACCCCGGTGGACGCGACGGGATGGCAAGCGCCGCCCTGACGATACCACCACCACCGCCCGCCCATACCGCAGCGGCGGCAGTACCGGATGCGACACCGATTGGACGGTCGCCAGAAATCCAGCGACCGGCAGGGGTGGGTACCACCGCACCGATGAACGTGCCGCGTAAACGTAAAGAATGGCGGTTGCCCAGTGTTAGCCAAGTGCTGATGCCCGGTTCCGAAAATGATTTTGATCGCCAAGAACTGCTGCGCCGCGCCAAGACCATCGAGGAAACGCTCCAGAGCTTCGGCGCACCGGGTAAAGTGGTCGAGGTGAACACCGGCCCTGTGATTACGCAGTTCGGTGTCGAGCCGGATTACCTTGTCACCCGCAGCGGCAAGAAGAACCGTGTCAAGGTCGGCGCGATTGCCCAGTTGGATAAGGACTTGCAGCTCGCGATGGGCGCGAAGTCCATTCGTATCGAAGCGCCTGTGCCGGGTAAGGGGTACGTCGGTATCGAAGTGCCGAATGACCAAGCCTCGCTGGTCAGCTTGCGCGACGTGATGGAATCCGACCAGTTCAAGAAGCTGTTCAACAAGTCGCCGCTGGCAATTGCGCTGGGGCAAAGTGTTGACGGTACGCCGATTTCAGCCGACCTCGCCTCGATGCCCCACCTGCTGATCGCGGGTACGACCGGTTCTGGTAAGTCGGTTTGCGTGAACGCCATTATCACCAGCCTCATCGCGATGAACCCGCCGGATAAGGTGAAGTTCATCATGGTCGACCCGAAGCGCGTTGAATTGACCGGTTACAACGGCATTCCGCACCTTGTCGCGCCGGTCGTCGTGGAACTCGAACGGATCGTCGGCGTGTTGAAGTGGGTCACGCGCGAAATGGACGAGCGCTATAAGAAGTTCAGCCTCGCGGGTGCGCGTAACATTGAGGACTTCAACAAGCACTTGCAACCGGATGCCGAGCAGATGCCGTATATCGTCGTCATCATCGACGAGTTAGCCGACTTGATGATGCTCGCGCCGGACGAAACCGAACGGGTCATCACCCGTATTGCGGCGCTGGCGCGTGCGACCGGTATCCACCTCGTCATCGCGACTCAGCGTCCGTCGGTCGATGTTGTTACCGGTCTGATTAAAGCCAACTTCCCCGCGCGTATCGCGTTCGCGGTGGCGGGGGGTGTCGACAGCCGCGTTATTCTTGACCAACCCGGCGCGGAACGCTTGCTCGGTAAGGGCGATATGCTTTACATGAGTGGGGACGCTCCGGCAGCACTGCGTTTGCAGGGTGTGTATGTTTCTGACCAAGAAATTCAGAACATTACCCGTTACTGGAAGTCGCAGATGACCGCCGAGGATACACCTGCCCGCCCGATCAGCGCGCTGGTGGTTGATAACACGGTGGCCGAGCCGTCGAAGGCCGTGATCGAGGGTAACGAACGTTCTCAGGCACAGCAAGCCTTCTGGGACACCGATATGAAGTCCAGCACGACCGTCACCGGTAACGGAAAAGGCGGCGACGATGATGTGCCGGACGACCAAGAGGATGTGCTGTACGAAGAAGCGGTGGACATGGTACGGCGATTGGGTAAGGCTTCGGTATCGCTCTTGCAGCGCCGCCTCCGCATCGGCTACACCCGTTCGGCACGCTTAATCGACCGGATGGAAGAAGAGGGCATCATCGGGCCAGCCGTAGAAGGCGCGAAGCCGCGTGAAGTCCTGCCGATGAAGTAGTATCAGACATGATTGAATTCAAAGGGCGTGCCGTTTGGTACGCCCTTTTGATTTCTATGTGTAATACTCAATGGCCTTCTGAAACACTGCTGCAAGCCAAAATGGGTGAAAGCATGATAACCGCCTTGCGTGTAATCCTATCGGTAGGACTGCACTAAACGGTGGATACTAATTTTATGGCAACCTCCTATGTATGGTAAGCCATAAAAGTCTTTAAAGCCCCTCCCTGTTACTACGGGGAGGGGTTGGGGTGGGGTCGAATTTACCCTCCACCACTTAAGGTAGTGCTACTTCCTATCCCCTGACGGTCATCATGCAATCATTTGTTCTAAGGGACAACCGGTGGTGTCGCTTCCGGCGTGGCTTCGGCTGCGATTAACTCGCGCAGCGTATCGAACGTTTTTGAATAACCGGCTTCATAACTGGGGTCGAGTTCGATCACTAACTCGTACGTTTCAAGGGCTTCCTCATAACGTTCCAGTCTAAAATACAACTCGCCAATCATGTCATAGTAATAGGCGGCGTTGTCAGGTTCGAGTTCAATTAACCGTTGGAAATCGGCAAGGGCTTGAAGGGTATAGCCGGCATAGCTATAAGCCTCAGCCCGTGACCACAATGCCCATACATCATCAGGGCGGTACTCTAGTGTTTGGGTACAAGCATCTATCGTCTGCTCATATTCTTCAGCATAGAGATATACTTCGCAAAGTTGTGCGTGGGCTAAGACGAAATCCGGCCAAATAGCGATTGCCTGATTGAAATCGCTGATTGCCGCATCATATTCGCCTATTCCTTCATAGCTCAGACCACGGTTCTGGTAGGCGGCTAAATAGCCCGGATTGAGTTCAATGGCGCGGCTCAGATTTTCAATCGCAAGATCATACATGCTATACTGATAATAGATGGTGCCAACGTTATAGTAGGCATCGGAGTCGTCGGGATCGAGTTGCAGCACGTATTGGTAATCCGCCAGAGCATCCTCCAGCCGTCCCATATCGGCATATGTTAAGCCGCGCGTGGCATAGGCAAAGGTCGAGTCAGGCTCGATCTTCAAGGCTTTATCAAGGGCGGCGAGGGCTTCATCGTACCGCCCTAATAGCCGGTACGTATCGCCCAAATTGACCACAGGGGTGGCGTAATCCGGCTCAATCTCTATCGCCTGTTCAAGGTCTGTGATGGCGGCTTGATATTCGCCTAATTGGTTGTAAAGCACGGCACGGTTGTTATAGACACGGGAGTAAAGCGGCTCTTGTTCAAGGACGAAGTTATATTCTTTTAAGGCTTCATCAGTGTAACCCATATTACTAAAGGCAATTCCACGGTTGTTATGGGCCGATAGATAATACTGATTGCGGCGAATCGCTTCATCAAATTCAGCAATCGCCTGCCACGGATTACCGAGTTCACTGTAGACATTTCCGCGCTCGGTGTAAAAGAATACCCGCTTCGGGTCAATCAGGATCGCCGCGTTGAGGTTGGTTAAAGCGTCGTCATATTGTTCTAGCCGGTAATAGGCCAAACCCCGAAAGTAGAGAATGAGTGCCGTCAGTTCACTATCGGGCGAGTTGGCTTCACTAAAAGCCTCAATCGCGGCTTCATAGTTTTCGTGGTTCATGTGGACAATGCCAAGACGATAAAACGCTTCACCGTCGTCGGGGTTTTGCCGCACAGCAGCCTCGGCCTGTGCCGTTACCTCAGCATCGAGTTCATCAGTATAGAGGCTGAAGGCAGGTTCGCCGTTGTCGATCACCGATGCCCAACCTTCAACCGGATACCCGCGTACTCTAATCCATGTCACGCCCATCACTTTAATCGGATCGGAAATCACATGGACGACAATACCAGCGGGCAAATCCGCGATCTTAGCCGACGGAATAGAGGGGGATAGGTAAAGGGAAAGCTGGTTCGCACCCTCGCCCAAAACCAACAAATCCTGACCGCGTTTAAAACGGGTATCCGCAGCCATCGAAACATTCACAGCCGAAAAGAGCAGTGTCATCATGCTGACCATGATGAAGCTGATATGCACAATTCGTCGACGAGCCATAACATCACCTGCAACTCAACAAACAAAGAGGGACTCGCGCCCCTCTTTTATTATCGACTGATATTGGGTTGTCGAGCCTTAACTTATCCGTCCGTCAGGATAGCATCGACGGCGTTGGCAAGTTCGCGCAGGTTGCTGACCATATACACGCCGCTTGAGACTTGCGCGTAACGGTGCATGTCGCTGTCACCCGTTCCCCACTGGCTCGGCGGCTCCGGGCAGAACCACAGCACCCGCCGCGCGTGGCGCTGCATATCCGCCGCGATACCGATTTGCGGGTCGTTGTAGTTGTTGCGTCCGTCACCCAGCACGATGACGGTGGTTTTGCTGCCGACCTTGCCCATGTGGTCGCGCTGGAAGGTCTTGAGGCCGTTGCCGAGGTCGGTGCTGTAGTAACCGGGCGGGTTTTCGTACAGCACCTGCTGCACGGCTTCCTGCGGCTGCTTCTCATTGAACGTCATGCTGATGTCCACCATGTCGCTGATGAAGATGAAGCTGTCGGTTTTGGCGACCACATCTTGCAGCTCATAGACCAACGTGAGCAAGAACTCGGCACAGTAGCGCATCGACGTGCTGATGTCGCAAATCAGCACGAGGCGCGGCTTGACGTGGTGGGTGTGGAACTTCATCTCAATCGGCACGCCACCGTAGCGCATATTGCGGCGCATCATCTTGCGCGGGTCCATTTCACCGGCGTTGGCGCGGCGCTGGCGCAGGGAGGCACGGCTGCGGAGGCGAGCGGCCAGCCTGCGTATTTCGTCGCGGATGGCATCCACATCGTTCTGGCTGAGGCCGGAGAAGGGGACATCCAGCAAGTCGGGCTTCGGTTCCGGTTCTTTTTCGCCCATGCGCTCGGCGAGGGTTGCACCGGCGTACTGTGAGATTTGCTCGGAAAGTCCCTGCGCGTTTTCTTGGAGCTGCTGGCGTAAATCCTCTAGCGCCTCGTCGCTCATGCCCATCGCTTCGAGTTCTTGGAGCAGTTGCTCGATCAACTCTTGAAGCTGGTTCATGCCCGCCTGCCGGTTCATGCGACGTTCGAACCACTGGCGCTGGTACATCTCGCTGCCCTGCTGCATACCGGCTTGGTCGCCCATCTGGTCAAGCTGCTCTTTGCTGAACGGGCGGCCTTCCAGCATCTGGCGCAGCAAGTCTTTGAGGGCATCCATGTTGCCCATCAGCGATTGCAGCGCGTCCTGAAGTTTCTGTTGATCTTCCGGCGTTAGGTTATCTGGTATGTTATTCATCGGCGGCTGGTTGTTGCCGAAGAATAGGGGGAAGAAATAATCGAACGTGCCTTGATCGCGAGCTTCTTTGACGAGCGTCGCCCGTAATGTCGAGCGGAAGGCATCACGGTTGCCCGCGCCAACGGCCTGTACACCGAACATCGCGTCTTGGCTTTCGGCGAGGGAAATTCGCACACCCGCCGCACGCATCGCCCGGATAAATTGCACCATACGTTTGTCCATGTTGAAGAGTCCTCATCAAACCAAACGGACGGAAAGCTGATGCTTGTCGATCTCTCAATCGTAACGCATCAGCAGACATTGGGGAAACTGGCTATAGGGGCAGTATGTAAGGGGCGGTTGTGCTGCCGCCCCTTGATGAGCATAGTTAATGATTTGAAGTTGCGACAATCGGACCTTGTGTAATCTGGGGCGGCACAATCTCAATATCGTCCTCAATCAATCTTGGGTCAGGGGTGTGCAAGCCATACTCGTCGAAGAACGCTCGCACTTCATCAGCCAATATCTCGCCTTTTGCCATTAGCCTTTCGACTAGAGCATTCATGATATGCCCATTGTCGCGCAGTGCTTTACGGCATTCTTTGAGTATTTTCTGGAACTCTTCTTCCATCGCTCGTGCCATCTCCGGCGAAGGTGCAGACGTGCCTGTACCACCAGTTTGTGCTGTATCCTGTGGGCGACCCAGCGCACCACCTAACGGCCCTAGCATACCGGCCATCGCCATCTGCCAAAGCCTCGAACGAATGTTGGCGAAATCACCGCCTACGCCGAGTGTCTGCTCACCCAAACCACAAAATTCGATCTCTGCTGCTTTCCCTGCAACCGAAACTTTCATCCGGTCTTCTAGTTTCTTGATGGTCTGCATCCCTTGATACATATCTTGCGCCGGATAATGCGACACATGCCCAAAGGCTTGTCCCTGTCGGATGATAGTAATACGAGCAATCCGGTGATGCGGCATGAACAACCGGACAGCCAACGTATGACCCGCTTCATGGTAGGCCAAGCGTCGTTTGGCTTCCTGCGACATATGTTTGATTGGCGAACGAATACCCATTTCATGCTCAGGTTGCGCTAAACGGAAATCATCATAGGTGATATACGAACGGCCTTTAAATAAGGCATAACGCAGGGATTCGTTCAACAGGTATTTAATGTCTGCTGGACTATAACCGGGCGTTTCAGTCGCCAAAACGGCTGGAGCCATGCTGTCATCATGAGCCATCTTCGTCAGATAATACTTAAAAATATCAATACGCCCTTGCATATCCGGCGGGTCAACCCGCAGCTTCTTGTCGAAACGACCGGGGCGCAGCAAGGCCGGGTCAAGTGCGGCAACGCGGTTGGTTGCGCCGATAATGAGAACTCGCTTTTCCGGCTTCGGTGGGTCACGGCGCAGCACGAGGCGGTAGAAACGTGCTTTTAGATTTGCACGCCAACCATGTTCGGAGCTAAAACCGTCCATCTGTACGAGTAAGGTACTGAGCAAACCGCTCATATCACCGCCCATACCCATACCGCCATTTTGCCCGCCACCGACTGTACTCACCCCACCACGCGAACCAACGGTGTCAATTTCATCGAGGAAGATGACGGCAGCACCAAATTGTTTAGCGGCTGTACGTGCCTTCCGAAACATACTCGATACTTTTAACGCACCTGTACCGACGAACATGCCTTGCAAGGATGATGTATCGACGTAAAAGAATGGAACCCCTGCTTCAGTACTAATAGCCTTTGCCAGCCATGTTTTACCAGTACCGGGGGGGCCTTCCAAAAGAATACCAGTCAGCGGTTGACCACCGGCTTTTTCGAATGTACTCACGCCACGTAGCAGCGTGACGATTTGTCTCGCTTGGTCGAGTAATTCCGGTTGACCTTTGTAATCCGCAAAGCTGACCCCTTCACTGCCGGGCATAATCTCATAAGTGCGTGAACGGCTAAGGAACCAGAAAATGGCGACAAACTGCACGACGATGGTCAGCATGAACACCCCAACCGAGATCACGAGGCCCAGAATGGTCAGCAATAGTGTCATGACACTGGGAACAAACAAACCGATGATGAAAGCAGTTAGGATTGTCTTCCATATCCAGCCGCTTCGCAGGAAACGAGCGACACGGTTCGGTAGCCGGTTACGCTGATCAACGAGCGTTTCTTCGTCTTCCCAGTTCCATTGACCTTTGGTGTTGATAAAGGGTTGGTTGGGCGCATTTTTAACGTTGGTCATTTGCTTTGCCTCCGACTACTGTCTCGATCTTGCGATACGGATCAAGATCAACTTTCGGGGTATATAGCCCATATTGGTCGAAGAATTGCTCGATTTCATCAGCGAACATTTCTTTCTTTTCAAGAATGAGCTTAATCAATGCTTCGCCCATTTCCTTGTGCAGTCGGAAGGAAAGGCGCACATCTTCGAGTACTGTGCGGAAGGCATTTTCCATTTCTTCAGACATTTCAGGCGTATAATTTGTACTGCCTAAATTTGCTCCCAATGGACCAAACATACCCGCCTGTGCCATCTGCCACAAGACACGGCGAATCTGACCAAAGTCGCTGCTATCGCCCCATCCTGTACCAACACCCAAACTCTGCGATTGTTCACCCACGAACTCCAATTCTCCAGCTCGACCACCAACTGAAACCCGTAAATCGCTCATCAAACTGTCATAGGTAGTGAGGTAATCGAACTCCTCGGTTGCCGGATATGCCAGCATGTAACCATGTGCGCCGCCCTGCGCGATAATCGTAAGCCGGGCGATCCGGTAGTTAGGGCGAAAAATGCGTACTGCGAGCGCATGACCCACTTCATGGGCAGCTAAACGATACTCATCTTCTGGTGCTAAATTCTTAATCGGCTGGCGTAGACCCATTTCGTGTTCCGGCTGCGCCTGCCGTACATCATTCATGGTTACATAATCACGCCCATCGTACATGGCATAACGCAGTGCTTCATTAACGAGGTGCTTGATGTCTGCCGGTGTGTAGTAGGGTGTCTCGGAGGCTAAAATCAGCGAGTCGACCGTATCATCATGCTTGAACTTTGAAAGGTAGTAATCAAATAGTTCACGGCGACCATCCATATCGGGTATATCCACCCGGATCTTCTTATCGAAGCGTCCCGCACGCAGGAGCGCGGGGTCAAGCGACGTTAAACGGTTGGTCGCTCCAATCGTCAACAAACGGCGCTGCGGCTTGGGCGGTTTGCGTCCTAAAATGTACTTATAGAACCACGCACGGCGTTTAGCCCAGGAGCCATGTTCGGCGTTAAAACCGTCCATTTCAACCAACAGGGTGCTGACCAAACCCGAATTGTTTCCCATGCCAAACATAATAGGCAGCCGGTTAGCTGGTTCGACAAATGGATCGCGTTCGTCACGCTGTCCCGTGGTCGCAACCCCACCGCGCGAACCGATGGCATCAATTTCGTCGATGAAGATGATGGCAGCGCCGTAGTCTTTTGAGGCGGCACGGGCTTTCTTGTACAAGTTCATGACCTTCATGGGTGCGATACCCATGAACATCGAGTTCAAGGATGATGCGTCAATGTAGAAAAATGGCACACCCGCTTCGGTACTGATGGCCTGTGCTAGGCGCGTTTTACCGGTACCGGGTGGGCCTTCCAACAAGAGACCATTGAGGGGTTCACCACCCGACTCTTCGAACACACGCACGCCGCGCAGCAATTTAACGATTTGCTGTGCCTGTTCCAAGAGTTCAGGTTGGCCGCGATAGTCATCAAATCCGATGCCTTCACTGCTGCCACCGGGCCAAATGGTATAGGTACGTGCATTACCGAGGAACCAGAAAATAAGCGCAAACTGCCCTATCGCGACCGTGATGCCGATGAACAAACGGATCAACGTTTGCGTGAGGTTGGTGAGATCAATCGAGAAGGCTTCGAGGAGGACGGTAGCCGTGTTATCAATGAATTGGAGGAGGCTGCGTGTAAACGATGCATCCAACAACAACGCCGCCATGAACACGATTAGGATAATGCGCCAAAGGGTAAAAAAGCGCATGAGGCGGTAGCGGAGTTTTTGCCGCTGCTGGACGCGCGTTTCTTCATTTTCCCACGCATACACTCGACGCGGGGTTGCGAGCTTGTTATCGATCTCCGGTTTCACGATGCTCATAGGTCAATCTTCCTCAATACTCGGCTTACGGTAAGCATCAATCCTTTCGGGTAGATTTCGCCTCTTGGCTAATTCCCCAAAGCGGCTAACATTTGGTCAATCATGAATACGGGATGGTTGGGCGTGCCGTTATATAAGGTGGTTGAGTCGGGTTGGTCGTAGGCCAGCGTACCATCGGTGATGAGGTTGACAAAGTTGTTCAGGCTGGGTGCGCCTTGTTCGAGGTACAGCAGCGCTTCATCCCGTGCAATCGTCCCGGTCGAGATGATAAACCCGATGAAACTCTTCCCATTGTCGATAGTGGAGAATTGCTGGGGCAGCACGAGCGAAACGTTAATACTTTCTGCGCCGATGCTCTGATCCATCACCCCGCGCCAAATGAGTTCGAAGATGCGCCGTTCGCGGTTGACTTCCGTCGGACTCGTGCCGTCAGAAATCGGTATATACAGCGCATACACTTGGAAAGTGCGCGTATTCAGATCATTGCGTATTTCGATAATATCAACCGTACCAGCGGCGGCTGTTTCGATGCGGTCAGCGGCAGCGTTCAGGGTAGGGTCGCCATTACCGGATTTATTCGCCATCACCAGTTCTGTGGTTTCGACCAGGCGGTTTTCGGCGGCTTCACCGGTATCCTGTCCGGCTAACACCCGCAGCCCCGGTAAAGCGCTGCATCCTGAACCTGCCAAAACAGCTATCACTAAAAATGCCGCGACCCGCACGTTCCATTTCATACGCTATACCACGCTTTCAGCACTTAGGATTAGAACAGTATACCGCTTTCATGATGAAAGTGTTCAAATTTTCTCATTATTCCATTGTACTCTGTAAACGGTGTCTTCATTATTTTTGGATGTTCCTATTCAGCAAATACTCACAAGCACTCCTATGAAGCCGCCTCAGAAGTTGTCACTACGCACTGGTTCATGGGATTGGATACAATAATAAGCTGTTTACCATTGCGGCTGCCGGAGATCGGAAGAGCGTCGTGTAG